>Ga0164243_10012028_pt1 | contig 12298 bp, 8 predicted proteins | sample OricompcompostOP_FD_108781 | JGI IMG/M metagenome (GOLD analysis project Ga0164243, IMG submission 108781) | Organic Plus compost microbial communities from Emeryville, California, USA - Original compost - Organic plus compost (OP) | ecosystem: Engineered > Solid waste > Mixed feedstock >...
GACGCGATCAGCCCGGCAAGCACGTGCTGCGAGATGACCTGCTCGGCATGGTGCTCGAGGTAGAGCCTCTCTTCCCGGGCGGCCAGGGCGATCAGGCCGACCCCGATCTGCTGTGCGCCGGAAAAGGCGTCGGTCGCGTCCGCATCCGCAAGCCGCTTGCGCACCCGATAGGCGTTGATCGTCTCCGCCGCGGTGTCGCGGGACAGGTGATAGGCCCTGGCAAGATCGGCCGTCCGGTCGGCGACATTCTCCAAAGCGAGAGCGATCGCCCGGTTGCGCAGGCTTTCGTCCACAGGGCCGAGCCGGTCCAGGCCCAGCATGCGGATGACCGGCCGCAGCGTGGTCGCGTTGATCATCAGCGTGAAGATGACGAAGCCGGTCGCCAGAACGGCGATGAACCGCTTCGCGTCCGGGGACAGGAGCGGGTTCTCGGTCGCGGCGATAGCAAGGGCCAGCGTCACCGCCCCGCGCAGGCCGCCCCAGAGGATGACTCCGCGGAACCGATGGTCGACCGCATGGGCGAGACGGGCCGCCGTCAGCAGCGGCAGAAGCCCCCAGAGCACGACAGCCCGGGCGGCGAACGCGGCCACGACCAGGGTCAGGAGCAGCAGCACGTCGGCATGGCCGACATCGGACAGAAAGCGCGGCACCACCATCGAGGCGATGATGAAGATCAGCGTCGACGCCCAGAAGCCGAGCTGGTTCCACATCTCGAGGAGGTGTTGCCAGCTCGCCGGGCTCAGCCGCGTCCGGCCGGTCGATCCTGTCACCAGGGCAGCCGTCACGACGGCCACCACGCCGGAGACCTGGAAGAAATGTTCGGCCAGAATGAAGATCAGATAGGCAAGCCCCACGGTCACCGTCACTTCGGCGAGCGGCAGGCCCGCAACCGGCCGAAGCAGCCAGGGCGCCGCCCAGGCGGCGATGAATCCGACCACCAGCCCGCCGAGGAACGCCTTGGCGAACAGAAAGGCCGCGTCGGCAACCCCTTCTCTCGCGTCGCTGGTCAGCACCCCGGCCAGGACCGTGAACAGGGCGATCGCAGCGGCGTCGTTGAACACGCTTTCGCCTTCGACCAGGACCGACAGGCGCCGTGGCGCGCCGAGATCCCGAAATATCCCCGTCACGGCCACCGGGTCGGTCGTCGACACGATAGCCCCGACCATCAGGCAGACGATCAGCCCGGCCGTCGATACGGCGTCGAGCGCATACCCGACGAACAGCGTGCAGACGATGACGGCGACGATCGCCAGCAGCAGGATCGGTGCCAGCTCGTCCAGCATCTGCCGGAGGTCGATCGTGAGGCCGGTCTGGAACAGAAGCACCGGAAGAAAGACATAGAGGATCGCATCGGCCGTCACATGGACTTCCGACAGCGTCGTCACAATGTCGCCGAGGGGCCCCAGCCCGTCGACCCGGACGGAGAACACCGAGAGCGCGCCGAGGCCGATGCCGAGCGCCGCAACCAGCACGGAATGGGGCAGCGCCAGCCGCCGCGCCACGGGCTGGAGCAGACTTGCGAGGATCAGCAGAACCGCCAGGAGAAGCAGTGTCGATATGATTCCCGGCATGATCGTCCGTAGAAAGGCGTCGTTCGCCCGCGAGTATAGCGGCTTTGCCCCGCCTTCGCGCCCCATGGGCGCGGCCTGTCAGTCCGCGGCCGGCCGTCGGGCCGACCGGGCAAGCGTCGCGAACGCGACCCCCGGCAGAACGAGCGCGAACCCGACCGCGTGATAGGGTTCGAAGGATTCGCCAAGGAATGTCACAGCGAGAACGGCACCCCAGACCGGCATCATATACATGAACGGTCCCGCGCGGCTGGGCCCGACGATCGCGACGCCCTTCTGATAGGTGGAGAAGGCCAGCACCGACGAGATCAGCGCCAGGCCGCCGATGCTGGCCGCGGTATCGAAGGTGAGATCGACGACGCGACCGGCCAGCGTCTCCCACAGATAGAAGGGCAACAGGACCAGAATTCCGGCCAGAGCGATCGCCGCGAACAGCGGGATCGTCGGAACGACAGCGCCGATGCGCCTGAGCAGCACCGAATAGGCCGCCCAGGACACGGTGGCGGCGAGGATCAGGAGGTCGCCGCCGCTGAAGGTCAGACCCAGAAGGCTGGCCGGATTCCCCCGCGTCAGGATCGTGGCGACGCCTGAAAGGGCCAGGACGATGCCGGCCAACTGGCGCAGTCCGATGCGCTCGCCCGACAGCGTCGCGCCGATGAGCACGATGAGCACGGGCGAGGAGGCATAGATGAGGCCCGCATTGGTCGCGGTCGTCTGCTGGAGCCCCACATAGACCACGGCGCCGCAGATGCCCATGCCGAGAGCGCCCAGAGCAAGCAACCTTGGCCATTGGGCCAGGAGAATTCGGCGATGGCGAAGAAGACCGGACGAGGCGAAGGGCAGCAGGATGAGGAAGGCGACGGTCCAACGCCAGAAGGCGAGACCGACGGGCGGCACGGATCCGACCGCGGCCCTTCCGATCACGACGTTCGACGACATGAACAGGATCGAAACGGCGAGAATGAGATAGGCGGCCGTATCCGACGATGCCGACCTGGCCGACGGCGAGGCGTTGCCCGTCGACATCCCGTTTCTCATCCCATTCCCCCTAGCGGATCCGGCGCGCCGGAAAGCGGTCGGGGGGATTGGCGATGCTGTCCTGGGCGGCGATGAGCTGGATTTCCCAGGTCTGCGCCCGGAGGGTCGCTTCGAGAATCGCAAAGATCGAGGATGCGGTCCGCGACAGGGACGCCGCGGGATCTCCCGTCCTCAGGTAATGCGCGAGAAACAGGGCGGAACTGGCGTCGCCCGTCCCGCTTGCCGATATGGGCAGCAGCGGCGTTGCGACCAGCCAGGCCCCGGTGCCGGACACGGCCAGAAGTTCGATCGTGTCCGGCTCGCGATCCGCCCGGCGGAGGCTGGTGACCACGACGAGATCGGGACCGAGCGCCCGCGCCCGGTCTGCCGCCTCGAGGGCGTCTTCCAGGCCGGAGATCCGCATCCCCGTCAGGAACTCCAGTTCGAACTGGTTGGGCGTGATGAGGTCGGCAGCGGCGACGGCCTGGTCGCGCATGAAGTCGGGAATCCCCGGGCGAACGAAGAAGCCCGTGTCCACGTCGCCCATCACGGGGTCGCAACAGTAGAGCGCCTTTGGGTTCGCCGCCTTCACCCGGGCGGCCGCGTCCAGGATCACCCGCCCCAGCGAGGCGTCGCCCATATAGCCGCTCAAGACAGCGTCGCACGTCGGGAATACGCCCAACTCCTCGATCCCGCGGATCACATCGGCGACGTTTTCCGCCGACAAAACCGGCCCCCGCCACTGGGGGTAGCCGGTGTGATTGCTGAACTGGACGGTGTTGACCGGCCAGACGGTGACGCCCAACCGCTGCAGCGGAAAAACCGCGGCACTGTTGCCGGCATGGCCGTAGGCCACCGAGGACTGGATGGAGAGGATGTTCAAGGTTCGGCCATCGTTCTGGGTGAGGAGGTCCGAGTCACGCCACCGCAAGGCAGGGTTCCGGAGGCTCCTTCAGCATCCGGGAGAGGATCGACAGTCCCTGGGCCAGCTCCGCCTGGTCGAGGGTCGCAGAGACGGACAGACGGACGGCATGGGGCGTTTCCAAACGTCCCGGCACGAACAGCTCGGTCGAGGTCATGGAGATCCCCCGCGCCCGCCCCGCGGAAACCAGGTCTTGCGCGCGCCACGGCTCGGGCAGGTGGAGCCATACGTGGAAGCTGGCGGGGCAGGACTGGTAGTCCAGCCCCTTCAGGGATTCGGCCGCGACCCGCTGGCGGGCCCGGGTCTCGCGCACGATCCGGTCCGCCAATTGGTCGGCGATGCCGTCGTCCACCCAGCGGGCGACGATCTCGGCCATCAGCGGCGGCGCCATCCAGTTGAGCGCCCGGCTGGCGGCGCTGAAGCGCCCGAGACGGTCCGTCGGCACGACGGCGAAACCGACCCTGAGACAGGGCGCCAGGCTCTTCGACGCGGCGGTGATATAGATCGTCCGCTCCGGCGCGTAGGCCGCCAGCGGCAGCGGCACGTCCTCGGCCAGGAAGCCGTAGACATCGTCCTCAATTATGGTGATCTCGTACTTCCTGGCGATGTCTGCGATCGCCAGCCGCCGGTCGGTCGGCAGGATCGCGGTCGTCGGATTGTGCACCGTCGGCATCGTATACAGAATACGAGCGCCGGAACTCTTGCACGCGGCCTCCAGGGCGTCCGGCAGCATGCCGTGCTCGTCCATCTCGACGGGTTTCAGCGTGAGCCGCTGCAGGCTGGCAAGCGCCCGCACCCCGGACCAGGTCAGTTCCTCGACCAGCACCGGATCGCCCGGGTCGGTAAGGCCGGTGAGGGCCGCCGCGATCGCATGTTCGGCGCCGCTGGTCAGCAGCACCTGTTCCGCCGGGACCGAAAGCCCCCGCCGGCTGAGCCAGGCGGCACCCGCGACCCGGTGTTCCCATTTGCCGGTGTGAGCCTGATAGTTCATCAGCGCGGCCAGATCCCCGCTGCGCGACAGTTCGGCCAGGGCCTGGGCGAATTCCGGCGCATTGATATGCGAAGGCGGCCGGTTGATGCCGAGTTCGATCACCTGGCTGCCGCCGACATTCGGCATGTCCAGGGTCGCGGCCGAGCGCGCGCCCGGCCGCACGAAACTGCCGCGGCCGACCTCGCCGACGATGAGGCCGCGCCTTTCCGCCTCGGCATAGGCGCGGCTCACGGTGCCGACGGTTACGCCGAGCCGCCATGCCAGATCGCGATGGGTCGGCAACCGGTCGCCCGCGGACAGGCGGCCGGCATAGACATCCTCCGCCAGGGCATCCGCGATGCGCAGATATTTCGGCCCTGGCCGGTCATTGAGCGACGGCACCCACATTGTCTCGATCCAGCTTCAAGATGCGGGGACAAAAGTTCGATTGTCCCTATCAGATCGAGGCAATCAGTTCAATGAGAAGAGGCATCTTAGGGAGAGCGATACAATCGAGGGGCGGCCCGATAACCGCCCCTGCTGTCGCATCGACCAAATTGCCGGCCCCCCTATTCCGCGGGCGCCGGCACGGCGGATGCCGCCTCGAGCTCCCCTTCCCGCTTTTCTGTCGCAAGCAGGGTATAGACCATCGGCACGACGAACAGCGTGAAGAGCGTCCCGATCGTCATGCCCGCCGCGATCACGAGGCCGATCGAGAAGCGCGCGGCGGCGCCCGGACCGCTGGCGACCAGAAGCGGGAGCACGCCCAGCACCATGGCCGCCGTCGTCATCAGAATGGGCCGCAGCCGGATCGCGGCTGCATGCTCGATCGCATCCCGTTTCGACATGCCCTGGAGCTGCATCTTGTTGGCGAAATCGACCATCAGGATGCCGTGCTTGCTGATCAGGCCGATGAGGGTGATCAGGCCGACCTGGGTATAGATGTTGATCGTCGCGAGCCCCAGATTGAGCGGAATCAATGCCCCGCAGATCGACATGGGAACCGACACCAGCACGATGATCGGATCCCGGAAGCTTTCGAACTGTGCCGCCAGGACCAGATAGATCACGACGATCGCAAACGCGAAGGCGATCAGGATCACGTTGCCTTCGGTCACGAGCTGCCGAAGCTGGCCTTCATAATCGTAGCTGAACCCCTGGGGCATTATGCGGTCGGCCGTCTCCTGCAGGAAGGCCAGTGCGTCCCCCAGCGTCACGCCCGGAATCGGGATGCCCTGCACCACCGAGACGTTCATCTGGTTCATCTGGGTCAGCGCATTGGCGGCGCTTGTGACGTTTAGCGAGATCACCGACGACAGCGGCACGAGGTCGCCGCTGGCCGAGCGCAGGTAATAGTAGTTGAGATTTTCCGGATTGAGCCGGTCCCGCCGCTCCACCTGCGGTATCACCTCGTAGCTGCGTCCCTGGACGTCGAAGCGCGAGATGTTGCCCTCGCTCAACAGCACGCCGAGCGTATTCCCGATGTCCTGCATCGTGATCCCGAGCGCGGCCGCCTTGTCGCGGTCGATCTCCACCATCAGCTCCGGGCTGTCGTATTTCAGCGTGGTGTCGACGATGATGAACCGGCCGCTCCGCCGCGCCTCGTCGGCGATCTGATCGGCCACCTGGGCCACGACCTCGGGCGCGTCCGGCGACTTGATCGCGAACTGCACCGGCAGGCCTCCCCCCGCGCCGGGCAAGGTGGAGATGGCGAAGGCGAAGGACTGCACTCCCGCGATCCCGTCCAGCATCTGCTGCAGCTCCGGCTGGATCTCGCTGATCGACCGGTCGCGCTCCTCCCAGGAGGTCAGCTTCAGCCCCGCGATGCCGGAGTTAAGGCCGTCGATGCCGGTGATCGAGAATGAGACGTCCGACTCGGGGATCTGCGGGAACACCTCCTTGACGATCTTGTCCATGAAGGTGTTCGTGTAGTCGATATTCGCGTATTTGGGACCGTTCGCCATAACGAAGATGGCGCCTTCATCCTCCTCCGGCGCGAGCTCCGTCTGGGTGTTGAGGAAGAGATATCCGCAGCTCACGAAGACGACCGCTGCGAAAAAGGCCGTCACCGGCCGGTAGTCCAATGTGCGGTGCAGCCGCCGCTGGTACCAGCCCTGGAGACGGGCGAAGACCCCGTCCACGATCCGCTGGAAGCGCCCGACGTCCTGATGCCCGTTGATCGGCTTCAGCAGCCGGGACGCCATCATCGGCGAGAGCGTGAGCGCGACGACCCCGGAGATGATGACGGAGCCTGCCAAGGTGAACGCGAACTCCCGGAACAGGGCGCCGGTCAGCCCGCCGGTGAACCCGATCGGCGCATAGACTGCCGCCAGGGTGATCGTCATGGCGATGATCGCCCCGGTGATCTCCCTCAGGCTCTTGAGGGCGGCGGCGATCGGCTTCATCCCCTCCTCGATGTGGCGGTGGATGTTCTCCACCACCACGATCGCATCGTCGACGACCAGGCCGATCGCCAGCACCATCGCGAGCAGCGTGAGCAGGTTGATCGAATAGCCGAGGGCCTGAAGGAAGAAGCAGACTCCGATCAGCGACAGGGGAATCGTCACGACCGGGATGATGACCGACCGGAACGAGCCGAGGAAAAGCATGATCACGATGAGCACGATCGCCACCGCCTCGGCGATCGTCTTCATCACCTCGACGATCGAGTCGTTGATGGCCTCGGTCGCGTCATAGACGATTTCGACCTCCATGCCCTGGGGCATGATGCGCTGGAGCTCCGGAACCGCCTCCCGGACCAGGGCGATCGTCTCCAGCGGGTTTGCCGACGGCGTCGGCATGATCCCCATGAAGATCGCCTCCTCGCCGTTGAACATCACCTTGCTGTCGCTGGTCTCGCTGCCGAACTCGACCCGGGCCACGTCCTTCAGCCGGACGAGCGCCCCGCCGTCCTCGCGGATCACCAGATTGCCGAACTGCTCCGGGGTCTGCAGGGTCGTGCTGGTCTTGATCGGGATGGCGACCAGCTCGCCGTTGGTTCTCCCGGGCGCCGCCTGGAAGTTGTTCGCCCGGATCGCCGCTGCCACCTCGGCGGCCGTCACACTGTGGGCGGCAAGCTTCATGGGATCGATCCAGACGCGCATCGCGAAGGTGCGCGCGCCCAGAATCTGGGCCTCCGAGACGCCTTCGATCGTGGCGATGCGCGGCTGCACGACCCGGTTCAGATAGTCCGTCACCTCCTCCGGCGTCATCGCGTCGCTGCGGAACGCCATGTAGAGCAGCGCGAAGGACTCGCCCGTGCCCTTAACCAGGACCGGATCCTCCGCCTCCGCCGGAAGCTCGTTCTTCACCTGCTGAACCTTCGACAGCGCCTCGGTCAGCGCGGTGTCGGCATCGGTGCCGAGATGCATGTGAAGGGTGACGGTGCTGGTCCCGAGCCGGCTGGTCGACTTCACATAGTCGATCCCTTCGGTGCTCATGACCGCCTGGGTGATCGGCTGGGTGATGAAGCCCTGAATCAGGTCCGCGTTCGCCCCCGGATAGGCCGTGGTGATCGTGATCACGGACTCTTCCACTTCCGGATATTGCCGGATCGGGAGCGTGAACACCGACTGCAGCCCGACCAGCAGGATCAGCAGGCTGACCACGCTCGCCAGAACCGGCCGCCGGACGAAGATGTCAAACACGTTCATGGACTTGCTCGCTTCCGTCCGGATGGACGGTCATGGGGTCACGGCTTCAGGAACCGAAGACGAACTGCGCCGGGTCGATCGAGTTGTCGATCGCGACCGGGTAGCCGTTCTGGAGCTTGAGCTGACCCGAGGTCACGACCCGTTGACCGGCTTCCAGTCCTTCCAGGATCTCGGCCACGTTGCCGCGGCGCTGCCCGACCCGAACGAACTTCTGCTCCACGACGAGCGACGGCTCACCGCCTTCGTTCTCGACCTCGTTGATGACGAATACGGTATCGCCGTAAAGGCTGAACGAGATGGCGGTCTGCGGCACCGTCAGAACGTCCGGCCGCTCCGGCAGCACGACCGCGACCCGGGCAAAAACGCCCGGCCTGAGGGCGCCGTCCGGATTGTCCAAGGTCGCGCGGATCGAGAGCGTGCGGCTGGTGGCGCTGAGCCTGGGGTCGATGCCGGTGATCTCGCCCGAGAAGGTGCGGCCGGGATAGGCGTCGATCTCGAGCTCGACCTTTTGGCCGAGCTGGACCTTGCCGATATGCGCTTCCGGAAGGCTGAAGTCGACATGGACACGGTCGAGGCGCTGCAGGGTGACGAGCGGCGTACCCGCCGTCACGAACTGCCCCTGGTTGACCCTCTCGATGCCGACGATGCCATCGAAGGGAGCTTCGATGCTCTTCTGGTCGATGATCGCCCGCGTCTGTTCCAGCTGGGCCCTCGTCTGGTCCACCTGCGCAACCGCCTCGTCATAGGAGGCATCGGCGGCATTGCCGCGGCTGCGCAGGGTCGAGACCCTTTCCAGCGTCCGCTGGGCGAGGCGAAGCTGGGCCTCGTAGAGGGCGATGTTCGCCTGCTCGACGGCGTCATCGAGCTGGATCAGGAGTTGCCCCGCCTCGACCGAATCGTTCGGCTTGAAAGTGATCGACTTGACGATGCCGGCGACCTGAGGCGCCAGCTCCACCCCCTCGACGGCCTGGATGGTGCCGATGGCCCGCAGATAATCGGGCCAGGTCTGGCGCGTGACCTCGGCCGCCGAAACGGTGACCGGGGGTATCTGCCGATTGGCGAAGAAATCTGCAATGGCGGCCGCGCGGAAGTTGTTGAACCAGACCAGGCCGCCGAACAACAGTCCACAGAAGGCAGCAACGACGATAAATCGTTTGATCATGGGAAATCCGGAACGAACGAATTGAGGGCTACGACCCGGCCCGGCAATCGCGCTGAAGCCTCGGCTGCCAGATCCGATTGGCGTCACGCCTCTCCCGATTCGGGCACCCGGGAGCGGCATCAAAGCACATTAGGTGGCGCATGATAGCACGCAGTGATCGTTATCACAGGCGCTGCATATCGGAAAGGAACGCCCGGCGCGCAAGCGTCGGGAACGGGCCGACATCCGCTGCCGTTGAGCTTTCGCCCACGGCCGACAGGGATCAGGAGCCCGACCTGCCATGAAAGGAGCGATCGCTGACGGGGACCGCGGACGGGAGGCGCGGAGCCCTGGAGAGTTGCCGTCGAGAGGCTGGATCGAGATCCTGCGCCGCACCTGGAATTGTCTCTCGAACGACAATATAGACATCGTCGCGGCCGGGGTGGCCTTTTACGGGCTCCTCGCCCTCTTCCCGGCGCTTGGCGCGCTCGTGTCGATCTATGGGCTAGTCGCCGACCCGGCCCAGGTACGCGACCAGACCGAGACGCTGAGCGGCGTCATCCCCCAGGAAGCGCTCACGATCATCAACGACCAGTTGCAGAAGGTCGCCTCCGGTCCCAGGGGCGGCCTCGGTTTCGGCGCGGCATTCGGTATCGTCCTTGCGCTCTGGAGCGCGACCAAGGGGACCAAGACGCTTTTCGCCGCCCTCAACATCGCCTATCACGAGCAGGAGAAGCGAGGCATCATCCGCCTGAACCTGACCGCCATTCTGTTCACGCTCGGCGCTGTTGCGGTGGCGATCACGGCCGTGGCCGGCGTCGTGGTCATGCCGGCGGTCTTCGCCGCGGTCGGAATCGGCGGCACGCTGGAATGGGTGCTGAGCCTGTTGCGCTGGCCGATACTGGCCGCCATCATCGCGACCGCAATGGCCGTCCTCTACCGCTTCGGACCCAGCCGCCGCGGCGCCCGGTGGCAATGGCTGAGCTGGGGCGCCGTCGTCGCCACCCTGCTCTGGCTCCTGGGCTCGGCCGGCTTCTCGATCTATGTCCGCAATTTCGCCAGCTACAACGAGACCTACGGATCGCTGGGCGCGGTCGTGATCCTGCTGATGTGGATGTACCTATCCGCCTATATCCTGCTTCTGGGCGCCGAGCTGAACGCCGAGATGGAAAGACAGACCCTGAGGGACACGACGGTCGGCAAGGAGAAGCCGATCGGCCGGCGCGGTGCCTTCGTCGCCGATCACAAGGCATAAGCCGCGCCCTATTGCCGGACGTCAGCCGAGCGTGAAGTGCCAGACCTCGTCCGCTCCCGCAGAGCGGAGGAGACGCCCCTGTCGCTCCAGATGATTGAGGTGCGCCGCCGCCTCTCCGATCGCGAAGGCCATTTGATGGGCGTCGAGCGGCCGCCTGAACAGGATTTCGACCAGGTCCATGACCGTGCAGGGATTGCGGCACGCGGCCAGGGTTTCCTCCAGCCGCTCCGCATGATGGGCGACGAGTTCGTCCATGCGGGCGTGCAGGCCCCGGAACGGCAGGCCATGGGACGGCAGAACCAGCACGTCCCGCGGCAGGTCGCGGAAGCGCTCCATGCTCGCGAGAAACTCGGAAAGGGGGTCCGCGAACGGTTCCGACGGCCAGACGCTGACGTTCGGGCTGATCCGCGGGAGCACCTGGTCCGCAGCGATCAGAACGTTCAGCTCGCGGCTGTAGAGACACGCCATTTCGGGGGCGTGCCCCTCCCCTATGATGACGCGCCAGGTCCGGCCGCCGATCCCGATCTCGTCCCCGTGACGGATCCGCCTGTATTCCGCCGGCAGGGCGGAGACGACGGCGCGGAACCGCCCCAGGTTCCGCAGTCCGGCCTGGATCACCGCTTCCGGCACGCCCGCCCGGCGGTAGAAGCCGAGCTGCGCGTCGACAACCGGCTGCGTGATTTCGGCGCGGGCCGCATGGGCCGCCAGATACTCGGTGCGGGGCATCAGGAACTCCGCCCCGGAGCGCCCGACAAGCCAGCCCGCAAGCCCGACATGGTCGGGGTGCATGTGGGTGACGAGAAGCCGGCGCAGCCCCCGCTGTCTCAGCGGTCCCGCCAGAATTCCGTCCCAGAGCTCCCGGACGGGATCGGTCGCGATGCCGGCATCGATGGCGCACCAGCCGTCCGCATCGGCTAAAAGCCAGAGGTTCACGTGATCGAGCGCAAACGGCAGGGGCATCCGGGTCCAGAGGATTCCGGGCACGACTTCGGACAGGGTGCCCGGCGCGGGGGGCGCCTCGACGGCGTAGTCGACGGAGGGAAGCAGCATCGATCCTTGCGGTGTATCGAGACGGGTCGCGGGGGCGGGTTCCACCCCTTCCCGCGCCGATGGAGGGCGGGCACTATGCAATACTTTCAACAACTGCGCAAAATCGCGATGTCGAGCCCTGCCCCGCATCCCTTCTTTCGCCCTCTTTACCGTCGCCTGCTGGTGATGGTCGCCTGCGTGGGATGGCTTGCCTTCGAACTGGTGCAGCAGGATCCGCTATGGCTGGCGCTTGCCGTCGGCGCGACCGGCTATGGGGCATGGGACTTCTTCCTGAGCGGAAACTACGGCGGCAAAGGCGACGGCGGACGCTAGGGTCCGGAACCCGCGGCGGTGCGGCGGGTTACGGGTTCGATTTCCCAAAGGGCCGCCCATCATGCATGACAAGCCGCCGCTTCACGAACCGCCCCGCGTCGTGATCATATCGACCTCGCATGACCAGCTCGGGGATACCGTGGATAGGTAGGGGGTATGGCTGGAGGAGCTGGCGATTCCTTACTGGATATTCGCCGATGCCGGATTCGAGGTCGACCTGGCGTCGATCAGGGGCGGCGAGGTCGTCTATGACCCGCGCAGCGTCGGCAACGAGGATACGCGTACCGCCAGCGTCGAACGGCTTCTGGGCGACCAGGCGGCCGGGGCGAAAATCGTCTCCTCCCTGCCTCTCGCTTCGGTCCGGTTGGACCGGTACGATGCCGTGTTCCTGCCCGGCGGGCACGGAGCGA
>Ga0164243_10012030_pt1 | contig 12297 bp, 9 predicted proteins | sample OricompcompostOP_FD_108781 | JGI IMG/M metagenome (GOLD analysis project Ga0164243, IMG submission 108781) | Organic Plus compost microbial communities from Emeryville, California, USA - Original compost - Organic plus compost (OP) | ecosystem: Engineered > Solid waste > Mixed feedstock >...
AGGCGGTCGCGTCGACGGAATTGTCTGCGGCCGAGGCAAATCCGAGGTCCTCGGCGATGGCGTCGGGATCCAGGCCCAGCGATGACCCGGCGAGCGCGCCCGAACCGTACGGGGACACCGCGGTGCGGTCATCGAAATCGGCGAGACGATCGACGTCGCGCAGCAGCGGATGCGCGTGCGCCAGCAGATGGTGCGCCAACAGGATGGGCTGTGCGGCCTGCAGGTGGGTCTTGCCCGGCATGATCGCGGTGGGATGCGCGGCGGCCTGGACCGCGAGCGCGTTGACCACCTCGAGGCAACCGTCGGCGACGCGGCGCACCGCGTCGCGCAGCCACATCCGGAACAGTGTGGCCACCTGGTCGTTGCGGGAGCGGCCCGCACGCAGCCGGCCACCCAGGTCGGGACCGACGCGGTCGATCAGGCCCCGCTCCAGCGCACCGTGCACGTCCTCGTCGGTGGGCAGCGGTTCGAAGCTTCCGTCGGCGACGTCGGAGCCCAGGCTGTCGAGACCCGCGAGCAGGCCGTCGCGCTGTTCGTCGGTGAGCAGACCGGCGCGGTGCAGTACCCGGGCGTGAGCCTTCGACGCCTTGATGTCGTAGGGCGCGAGTGCCCAGTCGAAGTGCGTCGACTTGCTCAGTGCCGCTAGGGCGTCGGACGGTCCGTCAGCGAACCGACCGCCCCACAGCGATCCCTCGTTGGTACTCATGTCACCCTCACTGTCGTACGAGCGTGCGTGTTCTGCTGCCGTTTTGCGGTACGTCGGGCAGCAGACACGCACGCTCGCGGTGCTTGCTGAAGCTAGATGCCCAGGTCGCGCTTGGCCGAGATCCGCGAGCTGAGGCCGTGCAGGTGCACGAACCCCTTGGCGGCGGACTGGTCGAAGCTGTCGCCCTCGTCGTAGGTGGCGAGGTTGAAGTCGTAGAGCGACTCCGCGCTGCGCCGGCCGTTGACCGAGATGTGGCCGCCGTGCAGCACGAGCCGGATCTCGCCGGAGACGTGCTCCTGGGTGTGCGCGACGAACGACTCCAACGCGCGCTTGAGCGGCGAGTACCACAGGCCGTCGTACACCAGCTCGCCCCACTTCTGGTCGGTGTGCCGCTTGAACCGGCCCAGCTCACGCTCGAGCGTGACGTGCTCGAGCTCGGTGTGGGCGGTGATGAGCACCATGGCGCCGGGGGCCTCGTAGATCTCGCGGCTCTTGATGCCGACCAGCCGGTCCTCGACCACGTCGAGGCGGCCGACACCCTGCGCACCCGCGCGGCGGTTGAGTTCCTCGATGGCCTGCAGCACGCTCACCGGGCGGCCGTCGATCGAGACCGGTACGCCCTTCTCGAAGCCGATGACGACCTCGTCGGGGGTGTTCCAGTGGACCGTGGGGTCCTCGGTGTAGTCGTAGACGTCCTTGGTGGGCGCGTTCCAGAGGTGCTCCAGGAAGCCGGTTTCCACCGCACGACCCCACACGTTCTGGTCGATCGAGAACGGCGAACGCTTGGTCACGTTGATCGGGATCGCGTTCTCCTCGGCGAACGCGATGGCCTTCTCACGGGTCCAGGCGTAGTCGCGGACGGGGGCCAGCACCTGCAGATCCGGTGCCAGCGAGGCGAATCCGACCTCGAAGCGCACCTGGTCGTTGCCCTTGCCGGTGCAGCCGTGCGCGACGACGCCGCCGCCGTGCTCGCGCGCCGCCTTGACGAGGTGCTTGACGATCAGCGGACGGCTGATCGCCGACACCAGCGGGTAGCGGTCCATGTAGAGCGCGTTGGACTGGATGGTGGGAAGGCAGTATTCCTCGGCGAATTCGTCGCGCGCGTCGACGACGACGGCCTCGACGGCACCGCAGTCCAGTGCGCGCTGGCGCACCACTTCCATATCCTCGCCGCCCTGGCCGAGGTCGATGGCAACGGCGACGACCTCCTTGCCGGTTTCCTTGCCGATCCAGCTGATCGCCACCGAGGTATCGAGACCTCCGGAGTACGCCAGGATGACGCGTTCGGACATGTGAGCAATCTCCTTTATTCCAGCTCTAATTCAAGTTTTCGAGGGTGCCGGCGAGCTCGACACCGGTCATGGGCTCCCGCGCCACCACCAGGATGGTGTCGTCTCCGGCGACGGTGCCGACCACATAGGGCAGCGCGGCACGGTCGATGGCGGCAGCCAAGTAATGCGCGGCCCCGGGCGGGGTACGCAGCACGGCAAGGTTAGCGCTGGCATCGGTGGACACCAGCAACTCCCCCAGCAACCGGGCCAGCCGCTCGGTGCCGCCCGAGACGCCCCGCACCGGGCTGCCGTCCTCGGGCACGACGTAGACGCCGACGCCACCGTCGGCGCCGCGCAGTTTCACCGCACCGAGCTCTTCCAGATCACGCGACAGCGTGGCCTGGGTGACGTCGATACCTTCGGCGGCCAGCATCGCGGCCAGCTCGCCCTGGCTGCGCACCGAGTTCGACGACAGCAACGCGACAATGCGCGCCTGCCTGGCGGCTCGGGTCGACGCGGTCACGGGCTTACCGCTTCTCCAGCAGCCAGACCAGCAGCGCCTTCTGGGCGTGCAGCCGGTTCTCGGCCTCGTCGAACACCGCGCTCTGCGGCCCGTCGATCACCTCGTCGGTGATCTCGTGGCCCCGGTGGGCGGGCAGGCAGTGCAGCACCACGGCGGCCGGGTCGGCGAGCTTGAGCAGGTCGGCGTTGACCTGGAACGGACGGAACGGGCGCACCCGGTCCAGACCGTCGTTCTCCTGGCCCATCGACGTCCAGGTGTCGGTCACCAGCACGTCGGCGCCGTCGGCACCGGCCTTCGCATCCTTCGTCAGGGCGACGGTCGCGCCGGTCTCCGCGGCGCGACGGCGCGCGGCATCGACGAACCGGGGATCGGGTTCGAAGCCATCCGGCGCGGCGATCGTGACGTGGATGCCCGCGGTCACGCCGCCCAGCATCAACGAGTGCGCCATGTTGTTGGCGCCGTCGCCGAAGTACGTCATGCGCAGGCCCGCCAGCTTGCCCTTGCGTTCGGCGAGGGTCTGCAGGTCGGCGAGCACCTGGCACGGGTGGAACTCGTCGGACAGCGCGTTGACGATCGGGACGGAGGCGCCACTGGCCATCGCGGTCAGGCGCTCCTGGGCGAACGTGCGCCACACGATCGCGTCGACGTAACGCGACAGCACCGCCCCGGTGTCCTCGAGGGTCTCCTCGCGGCCCAATTGCGTGCTACGTCCGTCGACGACGATGGCGTGTCCACCGAGCTGGGCGATGCCCATCTCGAACGAGAACCGCGTACGCGTCGAGTTCTTCTCGAAGATCACCGCGACGCCGCGCGGACCCTCCAGCGGTCGCCGCGAGAACGGCGTCTTCTTGAGGTCGGCGGCCAGGGTGAGTACCTCGGCCTGCTCTTCGGGCGACAGGTCGTCGTCACGCAGGAAATGCCGGATCATGAGTCCTCCGCAGCAGTGTCGAGCACAGCGGGCAGCGCGGTGATGAACGCCTCGATCTGCCCTTCGGTGATGATCAGTGGTGGTGCGAGCCGCACCACCTCGGGGGCGGCCGCGTTCACCAGGAACCCGACGTCACGTGCGGCGGTCTCGACGGCCTTGGCCGACGGGACGGTCAGCACGATGCCCTGCAGCAGGCCTTTTCCACGCACTTTGTCCACGAGCGGGTGGCCCAGCTCCTCGATGCCGTGGCTCAGGGTCTTGCCGAGCACACCGGCGCGCGCGACGAGGTCCTCGGCGGCCAGGGTCTTGAGTACGGCCAGTCCGGCCGCGGTGCACACCGGGTTGCCGCCGAACGTGCTGCCGTGCAGGCCCGGGGTGAGCAGGTCGCCGGTCGCGCCGACGGCCAGGCAGGCGCCGATCGGCAGCCCGCCGCCCAGGCCCTTGGCCATGGTCACCACGTCCGGCACGATCCCGTCGTGCTGGTGGGCGAAGAACGCCCCGGTGCGGCCGACGCCGGTCTGCACCTCGTCGAGCACCAGTAGCGCACCGTGCTTCGACGTGATCTCACGCGCGGCGACCAGATAGCCGGCGGGTGGGACGACGACGCCGCCCTCCCCCATGATCGGCTCGAGGAACACCGCCGCGGTCTGGTCGTCGACGGCGGCTTCGAGTGCGGTGACGTCGCCGTAGGGCACGTGCATGACGTTGCCCGGCAGCGGTTCGAACGGGGCCTGCTTGCTGGGCTGACCCGTCAGCGCCAGCGAGCCCATGGTGCGGCCGTGGAAAGCGCCTTCTGCGGCAACGATCTTGGTCTTGCCGGTCAAGCGGGTGATCTTGAACGCGACCTCGTTGGCCTCGGTGCCGGAGTTGCAGAAGAATACCCGCGCCTGCGTGCCGAGCTGCCCGACGAGGGCCTCGGCGAGCGCGATGCCGGGTTCGGTGGCGTACAGGTTCGACGTGTGGCCCAGGGTGTTGAGCTGGGTGGTGACCGCCTCGATGACCGCTGGATGGCGGTGCCCGAGCAGGTTCACCGCGATGCCCCCGAGCAGGTCCAGGTACTCGCGCCCGTAGGCGTCGGTGACCACCGCGCCCTCACCGCTGACCAGCGACAACGGCGGCGTGCCGTAGTTGTTCATCATCACCGCTTCCCAGCGGCTCTGGAGCGTCATTGGGCCACCACCTTGGTCCCGGTCCCTTCGTCGGTGAAAAGCTCGACCAGCACGCAATGTTCGACACGGCCGTCGATCACGTGTGCGCTCGGCACGCCGCCGTTGACGGCGCGCAGGCACGCCTCGATCTTGGGCACCATGCCCGATTCGAGCTTCGGCAGCAGCTGTGTCAGTGCGCCCGTGTCGATCTCGCTGACCAGCGAGGTGCGGTCGGGCCAGTCGGTGTAGAGACCCTCGACATCGGTGAGCATCACGAGCTTCTCGGCGCCGAGCGCCTCGGCCAGCGCGGCCGCGGCCGTGTCGGCGTTGATGTTGTGCACCACACCGTCGGCGTCGGGGGCGATGGTCGACACCACCGGGATCCTGCCTGCGGCAATGAGATCCAGCAGCGAACCCGCGTTGACGTGTTCGACGTCGCCGACCAGGCCGATGTCGGTGGCCACGCCGTCCACGGTCACGTTGCGCCGCACGGCGGTGAACAGCTGCGCGTCCTCACCGGTGACACCGACCGCGTACGGCCCGTGCGCGTTGATGAGGTTGACCAGCTCGCGCCCCACCTGACCGAACAGCACCATGCGGGCGACGTCGAGCACCTCGGGCGTGGTGACGCGGAAGCCACCTTTGAAATCGCCTTCGATGCCGAGCCGTTTCAGCATCGCGCTGATCTGCGGGCCGCCGCCGTGCACCACCACGGGGTGGATGCCGCAGTTGCGCAGGAACACCATGTCCGCGGCGAACGCGGCCTTGAGCACATCGTCGGTCATGGCGTTGCCGCCGTATTTGACCACCACGATCTTGCCGTGCAGTTGCTTGAGCCACGGCAACGCCGAGGCCAGGACGTCGGCCTTGAACCCTCGGTCGATGGACGGGGTGCTCATGAGCTGTACGCCGAGTTCTCTTCGACGTAGGCGTGCGAGAGGTCCGTCGTCCGCACGGTGGCGCTGTGTTCACCGGACGCCAGGTCGATCACGACGTCGATGTCCGCGCCGGAGAGGTCGACCTCACGGGCTCCCGGCGCCCCGGCGCCGTCGATGCACACGGGAGATCCGTTGAACGACACGCTGATCCGCTGCGGGTCCAGCGTCACCGGGGCGATGCCGACGGCGGCGAGCACCCGGCCCCAGTTGGCGTCGGAACCGAACAGCGCGGTCTTGACCAGGCTGTCGCGGGCGACGGCACGCGCGGCGACGAGTGCCTCGTCCTCGCTGACCGCACCGGTGACGGTGATGTTGATCCGCTTCGTGACACCCTCGGCGTCGGCCTGCAGCTGAGCGCACAGGTCATTGCAGACCGCGAGGACCGCGGCGTCGAGTTCGTCCTGACTGGGCGTGAACTCGCTGGCACCCGAGCTCAGCAGGAGCACGGTGTCGTTGGTCGAGCAGCTGCCGTCGATGTCGAGGCGGTCGAACGTCTTGGCCGCGGCACGGCGCAGCGCGGTGTCCAACGCGGCCGAGTCGGCGACGGCGTCGGTGGTGAGCACCACCAGCATGGTGGCCAGCGACGGCGCCAGCATGCCCGCACCCTTGGCCATGCCGCCGACGGTCCAGTTCTCGGCATGCAGCGCAACCTGTTTCGGCACGGTGTCGGTGGTCATGATGGCCCGGGCGGCCTCTTCACCACCGGTCAGCCCTCCGGCCATCTCATGCACGATCTCGGTGACGCCGGCCAGCACCTTGTCCATCGGCAACCGGTCGCCGATCAGCCCGGTGGAGCACACCGCGACCTCGATCGCCCCGGTCTCGGTGCCCCAGTCGGACAGGGCCGCGGCGACGGCCTCGGCGGTGGCGTGGGCGTCCTGGAAGCCGAGCGCACCGGTGCAGGCGTTGGCACCGCCGGAGTTGAGGATGACCGCGCGCAGGTTGCCCGTGGTGAGCACCTGCTGCGACCACTGCACCGGGGCCGCCTTGATCTGGTTGCGGGTGAACACGCCTGCCGCGTTGTGGTCGGGACCCTCGTTGAACACCAGCGCCAGGTCCAGCGCTCCGGAAGCCTTGATACCGGCGGCGATTCCGGTGGCCCGGAACCCGGCAGGCGCGGTCACGCCCTGCGTCCGCACCAGCTTGGCATCCACATTCGACGTCACGGTGCCACTCCCACGATCGAAAGTCCTTCGGTTTCGGGCCAGCCCAGGGCCAGGTTCATGGATTGCACTGCGGCACCACCAGTGCCCTTGGTCAGGTTGTCGATCGCACAGATGGCCACCAGCGTCTTGGCCTCGGTGTCCACCGCGATCTGGATCTGCGCGGCGTTGCTACCGATCACCGAACCGGTCTTGGGCAGTTGCCCTTCCGGCAGCAGGTGGATGAACGGCTCGGCGCCGTAGGCCTTTTCGTACGCGGCCCGGATCTCGGGCTCGGTGGCGGTGGTCGGCGCGGTGCACGTGGCGAGGATGCCGCGCGAGGTCGGGATGAGAACCGGAGTGAACGACACCGTGACGGGCTTGTCGGTGACCTTGCGCAGACCCTGCGCGATCTCCGGGGTGTGCCGGTGCTTGCCGCCGACGTTGTAGGCGCGCGCCGACCCGATGACCTCGGCGCCCAGCAGGTCGACCTTGGCGGACTTGCCCGCACCCGAGGTGCCGCTGACGGCGACGACGGTGACGTTGGGTTCGACCAGACCAGCCGCGACCGCGGGCAGCAGGGCCAGCAGCGCCGACGTCGGGTAGCAACCCGGCACGGCGATGCGGGTCGCGCCCTTGAGCGCCTCGCGGCCGCCGGGCAGTTCGGGAAGGCCGTAGGGCCAGGTGCCGGCGTGGGCGCTGCCGTAGAACTTCTCCCAGTCGGCGGCCTCGGCCAGCCGGAAATCCGCACCGCAGTCGATGATGACGGTGTCACCCAGTTGGGTGGCCAGCGCGGCCGAATGTCCGTGCGGCAACGCCAGGAACACCACGTCGTGGCCGGTCAGCACCTCGACGTCGGTGGATTCGAGGACTCGGTCCGCCAGAGGCAGCAGGTGTGGGTGATGCTCGCCCAACGTGGTGCCCGCGCTGGATGCGGCGGTCAGCGCACCGATCGTCAGCCTGCCGTCGGCATAGGCCGGATGGCCCAGCAGCAGCCGGAGAATTTCGCCTCCCGCATACCCGCTGGCACCCGCCACGGCTATCGAAGTCATGCAGACATTTTTGCATTTTTATGCATATCTATGCAAATTCATTAAGCGGCGCCCGTCACCCTGCACCGCGACCGTGCGTGTCTGTCGCCCAACACGCCGCCATCTACCGGCGCTGCGCGCACGCTCGCGACCATCGAGCGTGCGCCGCCTGCTGCCCCTGCGCGGCGTGTCGCGAAGCTGACACGCACGCTCGCGGTGCCAGGTAACAAACCCCAGAGACCCCTAGCGCGCGGCGAGCGCGGCGCGGAAAGGTCAGCCGCGGAGGACTGCGCCGACGCGCTCGGAGGCGGCGGCGACGGCCGCGTCGCGCGCGGCGCTGGCCTCGTCCTCGGTGAGGGTGCGGTCGGTGGCGCGGAAGCGCAGCGCGAGGGTGAGCGACTTGCGGCCCTCCCCGATCTGCGGACCGGTGTAGACGTCGAACAACCGGACGTCTTCGAGGAGCTCGCCCGCCCCGTCGCGGACCGCGGCAACCACGTCGGCCGCCGCTACGTCGTCGTCGACGATGACGCTGATGTCCTGGAACACCGCGGGGAACGGCGACACCTGCGGCGCGGGCAGGGTCTCGACGATCGGCACGGCGTCGAGATCGAGTTCGACCGCGCACGTGCGTTTCGGCAGACCGGAACGCTCGATCACCGCGGGGTGCAGTTCGCCGGCGTGGCCGACGACGGTGTCGCCGATCAGGATCGCGGCGCAGCGACCGGGATGCCACGGAAGTTCCTGCGCGGCACGGAACGTGAACTCCACACCCGCGGCACGCCCGATCACGCGTACAGCTTCCAACGCGTCGGCGGCTTCGGTGGGCCGGCCGGGTCCCCACGGGCCGGCAGGCTCACGCAGCCCCGCGAGCACGGCCGCGACATGCTGCGGCTGCCTCGGCAGCGACGCGTCGAGCGCGGCGATCTCCTCATCGGTCGGCCTGCGGTCGGTGGGAACGCGCTCGACCGCCTTGGTCGCATCGGTGGGCTGCACCACCTGCTGGATGCCGAACAGCGCGACATCGGCGGCGCCGCGAGAGACGTTGCGGCTCAACGCCTCCAGCAGACCCGGCAGCAGCGTGGTGGCCAGGTGCGGACGGTCGGACTCCAGCGGGTTGAGCACCTGGGTGGTGCGCCTGCGCTGATCGTCGGCGGGCAGACCCCACAGGTCGAACACGCCCGCGGGCACGAACGGCGTCGGCAGGATCTCCACGAAACCGGCGAGCGCCAGCGACTTTCCGATCGCGCGGCGGCGCTTCTGCACGGGCGTGAGGCCACGCCCGGCCGGTGCGGTGGGCAGCACCGACGGGATGATCTCCAGACCCTCCAGTCGCAGCACCTCCTCCACCAGGTCGGCGGGCTGACGCAGGTCGGGCCGCCAACTCGGCGGGACGACGGTGAGCACCCCGGGATCTGCCTCGGTGACGGTGGCGCCGATCTGGGTGAGCCGACGTGCCGTGGTGCCGGCCGGGTAGTCGACGCCCGCGGTGCGGTCGGGCAGGTCGGCCGCGATGCGCACGGCCGGGCCGGACCAGTCCTCGCGGTCGCCGTCGCGCCAGTCGGTGAGCTTGGGCTGCACGGTGCCGCCGGCGATCTCGGCCAGCAAGCTCGCGCAACGATCAAGGGCGGCAACAGAAATCGCCGGGTCGACCGAACGCTCGTAGCGGCGTCCGGCCTCGCTGGCCAGGTGCAGGCGGCGCTGGGTGCGCGACACCGCGGCTGGGTCCCACACCGCGGCCTCGAGCAACACGTCGGTGGTGGTCTCGCGCACCTCGGTGGTGCCCGCACCCATGACGCCGCCGATCGCGGCGGTCGCGACGTCGTCGACGATGAGCACGTCACCGGAGTTCAGGGTGCGTTCGACGTCGTCGAGCGTCACCACCTTCTCGCCGTCGCGTGCGAAGCGGACGTCGAACGCGCCGGTGATCAGGCTGCTGTCGTGGGCGTGCATGGGATGCCCGAATTCGAGCATCACGTAGTTGGTCACATCGACCGCGGGCGAGATGGCGCGGATACCCGACAACAGCAGGCGGCGCTGCATCCACCACGGCGACACCGCGGCCGGGTCGATACCGGTGACAGGACGCAACCCGAAGCGCTGCACGCCGGTACCGGGTTGCACGGTCAGCGGCCAGGCTTCGCCTTCGACGGGCAGCGGCTCGACGTCGGCCAGATCGACGTAGTCCAGGTCGAAGGCGCACGCGATCTCGCGCGCCAGGCCGCGCACCGACAGGCAGTAGCCGCGGTCCGGCGTCACCGCGAGGTGGAACACCACGTCGTCGAGACCCAGCACGTCGGCCGCCGGGGCGCCCGGTTCGGCGGTGCCCGGCGGCAGCACGATGATGCCGGAATGGTCGGTGCCGAAGTTCAACTCGACGGCCGAGCAGATCATGCCGTCCGAAAGCCTGCCGTAGGTCTTGCGCGACGAGATGGTGAAGTCGCCGGGCAGCGTGGTGCCGGGCAGGGCCACCACGACCAGGTCACCGACCGCGAAATTGCGTGCACCGCACACGATGTCGCGGGGCGCCCCGTCGACGTTCTGGTCACCGACGTCGACCTTGCACGCCCGGATGGGCTTCTTGAACTCGGTGAGCTCTTCGATCTCGACGACGCGGCCCACGGTCAGCGGACCGCTGACCGGGCCCGCGGTGATGATTTCCTCGACCTCGTGGCCGATGCGGATGAAGGTCTGCTCGAGCTCTTCGGGCGTGACGTCCCAGTCCGGGGCGCCGGCACGCACGGCTTCACGCAACCAGCTGTAGGGAATACGCATCAGGCGCCGACTCCGAACGGCAACGAGAACCGGACGTCGCCCTCGACCATGTCACGCATATCTGGAATTCCGTTGCGGAACTGCAGGGTTCGCTCCAATCCCATACCGAAGGCAAATCCCGAATACACCTCGGGGTCGATCCCGCAGGCGCGCAGCACATTCGGGTTGACCATGCCGCAGCCGCCCCACTCGACCCACCCTGGCCCGCCCTTCTTGCCGGGGAACCAGATGTCCACCTCGGCCGACGGCTCGGTGAACGGGAAGAAGTGCGGCCGGAACCGCGTGCGGCCCTCGGGGCCGAACTGGGCACGCGCGAACGCATCCAGCGTGCCGCGCAGGTGCGCCATGGTCAGTCCCTTGTCCACCGCCAGGCCCTCGACCTGATGGAACACCGGGGTGTGGGTGGAGTCGAGTTCGTCGGTGCGGAACGTGCGGCCGATCGAGATGATGTACACGGGGAGATCCCGCTCCAGCAGGGCACGGATCTGCACCGGCGAGGTGTGGGTGCGCAGCACCTGACGCGACCCGTCGGGCGCGATCTGGAACGTGTCCTGCTCGCTGCGCGCGGGGTGGTCCGGCGGGAAGTTCAGCGCATCGAAGTTGAACTGCTCGGTCTCGACCTCGGGGCCCTCGGCCAGTTCCCAGCCCATCGCGACGAACGTGTCGGCGATGTTCTCGGCCAGGATCGTGATGGGGTGCCGCGCACCCAGGGGCTGCCGCGTCGACGGCAGCGTCACGTCGATGCGCTCGGCGACCAGCACCGCGGCGTCACGCTCGGCGCGCAACACGGCCAGCCGCTCGTCGTACGCGCGCTGCGCTTCGGCGCGGGCGACGTTGACACGTTTGCCGGCGTCGGCGCGGTCGGCCTTCGGCAACGAGGCCAGCGCCTGGCGAGCCAGCGCGATGGGTGCGCGGTCACCGAGATGCTCGGTCTTGGCGCGCGCAAGCGCATCGAGGTCTCCGGCCGCGTCGAACGCATGCCGCGCCGCGCTGACGGCTTTGGTCAGGGCTTCTTCGGAGAGATCACTGGGCTGCTCACCGGCAGTTTCTCCTCCTTGCGTGCGGACCACCCGGCGATCATAGGTGATCGCGTTGTCGGCCTCCGAATGCGTTTCCCACCGCATACCCCGCGAGACCGCCCACGGCACCTGCCGCCGGGGCTGCCAGGACGAGCGATTCGCTGCTGGTCAGCAGCAGCAGACCGAACGCCGACGCGAGCGCCAGCAGGACGCACCGGGTGGTGGTCCAGCCGCCGGGCCGGCCCAGGCGCGCCGACAGCAGCATGCCGAGCAGCAGGGCCACGACGTGGCCTATGTCGGTGAAACCTGTCGCGGTCGCGGCGACGCTCGCCGCGACGCCCAGCCACCATCCGATCCACACCGGCCGCCAGGGCCGTGGGATCGCGGCGGTGAGCGCGCCGAGCACGCCTGCCGCGCCGTAACTGACCCCGACGTCGATGTCGTGGCTCACCTCGGCGGGCACCCAGCCGTGGTCGATCGCCACGACGAGGCCGACGGCCACCAGGGCGGTGGCCCCGACGTGTCCGACGGCCAGGGCGAGAAGGGTCCGCGAGCTACGCCACATCAGTTCGGCGACGGCGAGCAGGCACATCAGGCCGGGGAGCCACGCGTACACGGGCCCGGCGTCGGTGACGAACGCGCTGCCGACGAGCGTTCCGAAATGCCCGTGACGCAGGTTGTGCAGGTTGGTGCTGGCCGCGAACACCACGCGGTCCTGCGTCTGCGGACCGAGCGCGAACAGCACGGTGGTGACGGCGACGAGGCTCGCGGCATAGGTCAGCGTCACCGGGATGCGTGCCAGCGGGGCCACGATCACCG
>Ga0164243_10012031_pt1 | contig 12295 bp, 9 predicted proteins | sample OricompcompostOP_FD_108781 | JGI IMG/M metagenome (GOLD analysis project Ga0164243, IMG submission 108781) | Organic Plus compost microbial communities from Emeryville, California, USA - Original compost - Organic plus compost (OP) | ecosystem: Engineered > Solid waste > Mixed feedstock >...
GGACCGGCTTTGTCCGCATATGAGGCCCCGCCGGGCAATAGGGCCAGGCGGGCGAAGGAAAACACATGTTCGACGTAAAGAAAGTATCCATCGAGCTGGCAGGCAAGACCCTGACTCTCGAAACCGGCCGCATTGCCCGTCAGGCTGACGCCGCCGTGCTGGCGACCTATGGCGAAACCGTGGTGCTGTGCGCCGTGACCGCCGCCAAGTCCGTGAAGGACGGGCAGGACTTCTTCCCGCTCACCGTCCATTATCAGGAAAAATATTCCGCCGCCGGCCGCATTCCGGGCGGCTTCTTCAAGCGTGAGCGTGGCGCGACGGAAAAGGAAACGCTGGTTTCCCGCCTGATCGACCGTCCGATCCGCCCGCTTTTCCCCGAAGGCTTCTACAACGAGATCAACGTCATCGCCCAGGTGCTGTCGTTCGATGGCGATAGCGAGCCGGACATCGTTGCGATGATCGCCGCTTCGGCTGCGCTGACCCTGTCGGGCGTGCCCTTCATGGGTCCGATCGGCGCGGCGCGCGTCGGTTACAAGGATGGCGAATATCAGCTCAACCCCTCGCTGGACGAAGTGAAGTCCGGCGATCTCGATCTGGTCGTCGCCGCCACGCACGACGCGGTGATGATGGTCGAATCCGAAGCCAAGGAGCTTTCGGAAGACGTCATGCTGGGCGCCGTCCTGTTCGCCCATGAAGCGAGCAAGAAGGTTGTCGGCGCGATCATCGAGCTGGCCGAGAAGGCCGCCAAGGACCCGTGGGAAATGGCCGCGCAGGACGATCTGGGCGACCTGAAGGCGAAGCTCAAGAAGCTGATCGGCAAGGATATCGCCGCCGCCTACAAGCTGACCGACAAGTCGGCCCGCTCCAACGCCCTGAACGAAGCCCGCGCCAAGGCGAAGGCGATGTTCGAGGCCGATGGTCTTGCCCCGCAGATGGTGATGGCCGGCATCAAGCTGACCAAGAAGCTGGAAGCCGAAATCGTCCGCACCGCCATTCTCAAGGACGGCCAGCGCATCGACGGCCGTAACACCACGCAGATCCGCCCGATCGAAGCGATGGTGGGCTTCCTGCCGCGCACCCATGGTTCGGCGCTGTTCACTCGCGGTGAAACGCAGGCGATCTGCACCACCACGCTGGGCACAAAGGACGCCGAGCAGATGATCGACGGCCTGAACGGCGTCTATTATGAAAACTTCATGCTGCACTATAACTTCCCGCCCTATTCGGTCGGTGAAGTAGGGCGCTTCGGCGCACCGGGCCGCCGCGAAGTCGGCCATGGCAAGCTGGCATGGCGCGCGCTGCACCCTGTGTTGCCGAGCAAGGAAGACTTCCCCTACACCATCCGCGTATTGTCCGACATCACCGAGTCCAACGGCTCGTCCTCGATGGCGACGGTCTGCGGCGGTTCGCTTTCGATGATGGACGCGGGCGTACCGCTCAAGCGTCCGGTGTCGGGCATCGCCATGGGCCTGATCCTGGAAGGCAAGGATTTCGCGGTCATCAGCGACATTCTTGGCGACGAGGATCACCTCGGCGACATGGACTTCAAGGTGGCGGGCACGGAAAGCGGCATCACCACCATGCAGATGGACATCAAGGTCGCCGGCATCACGCAGGAGATCTTCGAAGTCGCGCTGCGTCAGGCCAAGGAAGGCCGCGCGCACATATTGGGTGAGATGAACAAGGCGCTGTCTTCGACCCGGACCGAATTGTCGGCCCATGCTCCGCGCATCGAGACGATCCAGATCGACAAGTCCAAGATCCGCGACGTCATCGGCACCGGCGGCAAGGTCATCCGCGAAATCGTCGCGGAAACCGGTGCGAAGGTCGACATTGACGACGAAGGCATCATCAAGATCAGCTCGTCCGACATCGACCAGATCGAAGCCGCGAAGAAGTGGATTCTCGGCATCGTCGAGGAAGCGGAAGTCGGCAAGATCTACAACGGCAAAGTCGTCAACATCGTCGACTTCGGTGCGTTCGTGAACTTCATGGGCGGCAAGGACGGTCTCGTCCACGTATCCGAAATGAAGAATGAGCGTGTCGAAAAACCGACCGATGTCGTGTCCGAAGGCCAGGAAGTGAAAGTCAAGGTTCTCGAAATCGATCCGCGCGGCAAGGTGCGCCTGTCGATGCGCGTCGTAGATCAGGAAACCGGCGAGGAACTGGAAGACACCCGTCCTCCGCGCGAACCCCGCGAGCCTCGTGGTGATCGCGGCGACCGTGGCCGTGGCCCGCGTCGTGATGGTGGTGGTCGTGGCGGCGAGCGTGGCGAGCGCGGCCCCCGTCGCGACCGTGGTCCTCGCGACGATAAGGATGGCGATGACGGCTCCAACGCCGGCTTGCCCGATTTCCTGACGCAGGACTAAACGGTCCATCGCGGCAATCGTGCCAATGAAAAAAAAGGGGGCGTCCGGATTTCCGGGCGCCCTTTTTTTGTGAGGCGATTATGCGGTTTGCAAAATTGTGCAGCGGATGTCGGAGTGGGTGGTAGCGGTCAGTCAGCTTCTCGGCGGCAAGTGTCGGAAAGCGTCCACGCCGATTAGATTGGCTTAGTTATGACGGCTGCATCGCGCGCCTGTCGTTGCCCCTCTATAAAGGCCGTCTCATAGATGTCCGTCCATTCCTTAAGCATTTCGGGCGATGCGCCACTTGCGTCGAGGCTTTCGCCTTGCTTGTTGTGCACCTTGTCCCAAAACTTCATGGTGATCGGCCCTTTGGAGCAAACCGCCGATGCGACGGACTGGATGACCGAATGAAGGTTTTCTGTGGAGGGTGCTGCGTTGTCTGTGCCGGACCGCTGGAGATAAGTTAGCCAGCCGATCGACTCCCTATATTGTTGGGAGGCATCGATGACGCGAAAATGAGTGCGGCAAGAGCCTTCAACATCAGGGAGCCTGTTCCTAACTCCTTGAAGAAAACCATTCCCGAAACCCAAAAGCGCAAACTGCTGGGCTGGCTGTCGCGTTGCAAGATCGTCGTTAACATCGACACTCATCGCAGTGTAGTCGGTGTAACCGGCGTAACCTTCCGGTCGGCCTGGAAAAATTTCAAAGCTATCACTGGCTGCTGGCGCGAGATTGATTGGCCATTTCGACCGCGGATTGCCCATAGCGCAGCGGACATAAGGACGCCTCGAAGTTGCGAGACGCTTGTACACCGCCGTTGGAGCCAATGCGACGATGATGGCCAACATTCCGATGAAGTCATGGCGGAAGAAGGCCATGCGCGCGATTCCGAATCCGCCGGCTAGGATGATCGCGAAGAGAATAAACACAGGAAGCCGTGGTTGAATGTTCATCCTTCCCGTTTATTCGGCGGCAACCACCGACATAAGCGTACCGCCCATTCTTCGATGTCCGTTTCGAAGTGAGGAACTTGGGCTCCTGAATGATTGGCTTTGGTCGAAAACCGCCATGCATGATCACAGGTTGCAAATGGCATAACCCCTTTTTGAAACGGCGTCGGACTAATCTCCATCAATGCATCCCCAGAAAGTTATGCTACTGTAACAAAGGACTGTCTGGGGATTTTCATGCGGCGCGGGAATGATCGATTCATAGAACGTTTGCCGCTTGCGCTCGGCCAGCGCTGGATGGGCTTTTTCTGGGCGGCCTTATTTTGCCTTGCGGCATTGGGGCTGCGTCTGGCCATGAGGCCATTGCTGCTGAGCGCCGCGCCCTTCGCCGCCTTTTTCCCGGCGGTGATTCTGTCGGCCTTTTTGTTCGGGGTCTGGCCGGGCCTGTGGGCGGCGATGCTGGGGCTGTTGTTTGGCAGCTATTTTTTCCTGCTTCCTTATACGGGATATGAAGTCACGCCCCACCTGGTGATGATCCTGTGCCTTTATGTAATAGTCATGGTCGTGGCTATCGCCCTGATCCATTTCATGCAGCGGGTGAATTTTCATCTGGCCGTGGAACGCAAGCGCAGCCGGGAACTGGCGGATACCAAGGATCTGCTGTTTCGCGAATTGCAGCATCGCGTATCGAATAATCTGCAGGTGGTCGCGGCCATGTTGGCCCTGCAACGCCGTCATATCGATCATGACGCCGCACGCCGCGCGCTGGATGATGCGTCGGCCAGGCTGGCATTGATCGGTAAGATCAGCCGCGCCATGTATCAGCCGTCCGGAGAAGGGCAGGATGTCGGCGCGTTTCTGACGACATTGTGTGGCGATATTATCGAAGCCAGCGGACGGCAGGACATTGCCGTCCATGTCGCAGCCCCGCGTCAATTGCTGCTCGCATCGCATGTCAGCGTTCCGTTGGCGCTGATCGTGGCGGAGGCGGTCAGCAACGCGATCGAACATGGCCTGCCCGATCGCGCGGGCACGGTACGCGTTTCGCTGGACGCATCGGAGGAAGGATTTGCCCTGCGGGTCGTCGATGACGGCAAGGGCATAACGGCAGGTGAGGAAATCGGCGCTTCGAACAGCCTGGGCCTTCGCATCGCGGCTGCATTGGCGGCCCAGCTTGGCGGGCGTTTCGTGCTGGAGCCGGGCGCCGGCGGCGGAGCGGTTGCGCGCCTTGATCTTCCGCCATCGGCGAATGTAACATCCGACTAACCATTCTGCCGCTTGGCGGCGGCCATTCGCTCGGCTATGACCCGGCCCATGCTGACGAAAACCATGATGCGCCTTGGCGCTGCCGCCGCTCTGGTCCTGCTCGCGGGATGTGCGACATCGAAGAACAAGGCCGACACCCAATATGTCGCCCGTGACGTGTCCACGCTCTACAATGCGGGTAAATACCGGCTGGATCGCGGACAATATAAGCTGGCGGCCGCATTATTCGACGAAGTGGAACGCCAGCACCCCTATTCGCCATGGGCGCGGCGCGCGCAGCTCATGTCGGCGTTCAGCTATTACATGAATCGCAACTATAATGAATCGATCGGCGCCGCGCAGCGTTTCCTGTCGATCCACACCGGCAACAAGGACGCTTCCTACGCTTATTATCTGATCGCGCTCTGCTATTATGAGCAGATTGCAGACGTCACCCGCGACCAGAAGATCACGCAGCAGGCGCTGGATTCGCTGGGCGAATTGATCCGCCGTTATCCCGATACGCGCTATGCCTCCGATGCCCGCCTCAAGGTCGACCTCGTCAACGACCATCTGGCTGGCAAGGAAATGGAGATTGGCCGCTTTTATCAGCGCCGTGGCCAGTGGCTGGCGGCAACGCTGCGTTTTCGCACGGTGATCGACAAATTTCAGACCACGACTCACACGCCCGAAGCGCTGGAGCGTCTGGTCGAAAGCTATCTTGCCCTGGGTATTCCCGATGAGGCGAAGAAGGCAGCGGCTGTCCTGGGGGCCAACTATCCCGGCACCAAATGGTATGAACGCTCCTTCAAGCTCATTCGGGAATATGCGCCCAAGGCATAGGATCGTTTGTTCCCCTTTTGTACAGCGAAGGGTAGAAGCAGGCCATGCTGACCGCCCTGTCCATTCGCAACGTCGTGCTGATCGAGGCGCTCGATCTGGAGTTCGGGCCAGGTCTGGGCGTGCTGACGGGGGAAACCGGGGCGGGCAAATCGATCCTGCTCGATTCTCTGGGACTGGCGCTGGGCGCGCGGGCCGACAGCGGGCTTGTACGGAACGGCGAATCGCAGGCAAGCGTCACCGCGACGTTCGATGCGCCTGCGCCAGACCATCGTGCCTTCGCGCTCCTTGCAGAAAACATGATCGCCCTTGAACCGGGCGAACCGCTCATCATCCGAAGGACGCTCAAGGCCGATGGTGGGAGCCGGGCTTTTGTGAACGATCAACCCTGCTCCGCTGCGCTGTTGCGGGAACTGGGCGGGACGCTGGTTGAAATTCACGGGCAGCACGATGATCGGGGATTGCTCAATCCGCGCGGTCATCGGATGCTGTTAGATGTCTATGGGCGCTGCGATGTCGCCCATGTCGCTGCGGCCTATATGGCGTGGCGAACGGCTGCAGATGCCTTGGCGGATGCACGGGAAACGGCTCGCAGCGCAGCGCGTGACCGCGATTACCTGACCCATGCGGTCGAGGAACTAGCGCGATTTGCGCCGGGACCGGGCGAAGAAGCGGCTTTGGCCGACGAACGGGCCACCATGCAGAAGGGCGCTCGCCTGACCGATGATCTTGCCGCCGTGACGGAGTGCCTGACAGGATCGGACGGCGGACTGGCGCAATTGCGGCAGGCGGCGCGGCGGTTGGACCGGATTGTGGTGGAATATGCGCCGCTGGCCGATGTGCTGGCGGCGCTCGACCGTGCTGTGATCGAGGCCGGGGAGGCGGAGGAGCGGCTGAATGAGTCGGCCGAGGCGTTGAGTTTCGATCCGGCAAGACTGGATGCGATCGAAACGCGCCTGTTCGATCTGCGCGGCCTTGCCCGCAAGCATCAGGTGCAGCCCGATGACCTCGCAGCATTGCGGGAAGAGATGGCAGACAGACTTTCCGCCATCGAAGGGAGTGAGGAACATCTCGCCACGCTGGAAGCGGCCGTCGCGGCCAAAGCGGATGCTTACCGGCAAGCGGCGCAAGAGCTCTCGACCGAGCGCCAATCGGCGGCGCAGCGGCTGGATGCGGCCGTCGCGGCGGAACTGGCACCCTTGAAACTGGATGCGGCTCGTTTCCGCACGGTGGTGGCGCCGCTGGACGAGGGCCAGTGGAGCGCGCAGGGTCTGGATCGGGTTGAATATGAGATATCGACCAATCCCGGCGCGCCCTTCGCACCGCTGGTGAAGATCGCTTCGGGCGGCGAATTGTCGCGTTTCATCCTGGCGTTGAAGGTGGCATTGGCGGAGCGGGGAGGGGCCGATACGTTGATCTTCGACGAGATAGATCGGGGCGTGGGCGGCGCGGTCGCGTCCGCTATCGGAGATCGCCTGGCCCGCTTGGCGCAAAGCAGCCAGATTCTGGTTGTCACCCATAGCCCGCAAGTCGCGGCCCGTGGGGCTGGGCACATGCTGATCGCCAAGTCCAGCGACGGGACGGTCACGCGTACCGGCGTCCACGCGCTCGATGCGGGCGAACGCCGTGAAGAGATTGCGCGCATGTTGTCCGGCGCGGAAATCACCGCAGAGGCGCGAGCGCAGGCCGAACGGTTACTGGAGGTCTGAGGGCGGCTTCAGCCTTTCCGCTTGAAAGGCACGGCGCTATGGAAGGCGCATGACTGAACCTGCCTCCATGACCGAAGCCGAAGCAGCCAATCGCCTGATGCGCCTTGCAAAGGAAATCGCGCGGCACAACCGGCTTTACCACGATCAGGATCAGCCGGAGATCACGGACGCGGCATATGACGCCCTGATGCGGGAAAACAATGCGCTGGAGGCGGCATTTCCTGACCTGGTGCGCGCGGATTCCCCCAATCGTCAGGTAGGGGCGGCCCCCACTTCCGGGCTGAAAAAGGTTCAGCATGCCATTCGCATGATGAGCCTGGACAATGGTTTCGCGGACGATGACATCGCGGAATTCCTTGCGCGTGTTCGCCGTTTTCTGGCTTTGCCGGAGGATGTGCCTGTCGCATTGACGGCGGAACCCAAAATAGACGGGCTTTCCTGTTCCCTGCGTTATGAGAGGGGCGAACTGGTGCTCGCGGCTACGCGGGGGGATGGCGCCACGGGTGAGGATGTGACCGCCAACGTCCGCACGATCACGGATATTCCCGAGAGGTTGACAGGCGCCAATATCCCGGAGCTCTTCGAGATCAGGGGCGAAGTCTATATGGCGAAAGCCGATTTCGCTGCCCTGAACGAGCGCCTCCTTGCAGAAGCCGATGACCCGGAAAAGGCGCGGCAATTCGCCAATCCCCGCAATGCGGCCGCAGGTTCTCTTAGGCAGAAGGACGCCACGGTCACGGCTGGCCGTCCGCTTCGCTTCCTGGCGCATGGGTGGGGGGAATGTTCGGCTATACCCGGTGAAACCCAACTGGACGTGATGCGAGCCATAAATGGCTGGGGTTTGCCTGTTTCCGATCTGCTGGTCCGGGTCGATACGCTGCGCGCCATATTGGAGCATTATCGCCGGATCGAGGCAGAGCGCGCCGAACTGCCGTTCGATATCGACGGCGTCGTCTACAAGGTGGCCCGACTCGACTGGCAGCAGAGGCTGGGCTTTGTGGCCAAGGCGCCCCGCTGGGCCATCGCGCATAAATTTCCGGCGGAAAGAGCGCAAACCACTTTGGAAGCCATCGATATCCAGGTCGGGCGAACTGGTAAGCTGACTCCTGTGGGGCGGTTGACCCCCGTGACAGTCGGTGGCGTCGTGGTTTCCAACGTGACGCTCCACAATGCCGATGAGATCGAACGGCTGGGCGTTCGTCCGGGCGACCGGGTCGTCGTGCAGCGCGCGGGAGACGTGATCCCGCAGGTCGTGGACAATCTCACCCGCGAGGATGTTCGCGCGCCTTTCCTTTTTCCCGATCATTGCCCGGTTTGTGGTTCCGAAGCCGTGCGGGAGGAGGGGGAAGTGGACATACGCTGCACTGGAGGACTTGTCTGTGCGGCCCAGCGGTTCGAGCGTTTGCGCCACTTCGTCAGCCGCGGTGCGCTGGATATAGAGGGCCTTGGCGAAAAGACGATCGAGGAATTTCTCGACCTTGGCTGGATTTCGGAGCCGGCCGATATTTTCCGTCTGTCAGCCCATCGCGCGGCGCTGCTCGGCCGGGAGGGATGGAAGGAGAAATCCGTCGACAATCTGCTCGCCGCGATTGAGGCGAAGCGGAAACCGGATGCGGCGCGGCTGCTTTTCGGCCTGGGGATACGTCATGTCGGCGCGGTGACGGCGCGCGACTTGTTGAAACGGTACACGACCTTGCCCGCCATCCGCTTGCTGGCACAGGAGATCGTCGCCCTGCGCGATACCATGATACGGGTGGAAGGAGAGGAGGAAAGCCGTTTCCTCAACCGGCGGGACAAGGCGATTGCCGAAATCATCGGCGTCGAAAATGTCGGCGCGGCGGTCGGTCATGCGCTCGCCGATTTCTTCCATGAACCACATAATGTCGCGGTGTGGGACGATCTGCTGGGCGAAGTATCGCCGCCCGATTATGTGGTGCAAACCACGGCCAGCGCCGTCACGGGCAAGATCGTGGTGTTCACCGGCAAGCTGGAAACGATGAGCCGCGATGAGGCGAAGGCGCAGGCGGAACGTCTGGGCGCGAAGGCGGCGGGATCGGTCAGCGCCAAGACGGATCTGGTGGTCGCTGGCCCCGGCGCGGGTTCGAAGCTCAAGCAGGCTGCGGCTCTGGGCATAGAGGTGATCGATGAAGCCGCCTGGGCCGAGATCGTGAAGGCGGCGGGCCAGGGGTAAGCTGGCCCGGCCTTTACTTCAGGACGCCTGCTCCAGCTTGTCCTGCGTTTTCGTCTGGAAATCGCGGGCTTCATGGCGTTCGTGCAACTGCTCATCCAGCGGACCGGAGACCTTGTTGACGATACGGCCACGCTTCACGGCCGGACGTGTGTCGATCTGTTTCGCCCAGCGATTGAGGTGCTTGTAACTGGCTCCGTCGAGAAACTCGCCGGCCCCTTCGTAAGTGCGATTGAGGACGACGCCGCCATACCAGGGCCAGATTGCCATATCCGCGATGCCATATTCATCGCCCGCCATATATTCATTGCCCGCGAGATGGCGGTCGAGCACATCGAGCTGGCGCTTCACCTCCATCGTGTAGCGATTGATCGGATATTCGTATTTTTCCGGCGCATAGGCAAAGAAATGGCCAAAGCCGCCGCCCAGCAGGGGCGCGCTGCCCATCTGCCAAAACAGCCAGGACAGCGTCGCCGCGCGCTTGGCCGGATCGGCAGGCAGGAAAACGCCGAATTTTTCAGCCAGATAAAGCAGGATCGCGCCCGATTCGAATATGCGCTGGGGCGGAGACACGCTGCGATCCATCAGCGCGGGAATCTTGCTGTTGGGGTTGACGGAGACGAAGCCGCTGGAAAATTGATCGCCTTCGCCGATGCGGATCAGCCAGGCGTCATATTCCGCTTCCTTATGTCCGGCTTCCAGCAGTTCTTCGAGCAGGATTGTGACTTTTTGCCCATTGGGCGTCGCGAGGGAATAAAGCTGCAGTGGGTGTTTGCCGACCGGCAGATCCTTGTCATGCGTCGGTCCGGCGATGGGGCGGTTGATATTGGCGAATGTGCCGCCATTCGCCTTGTCCCATGTCCAGACGCGGGGCGGGGTATAGCTTTCGGTCATGCAGGGTGCTCCCTTGGATGGCAGTTACCCCCGCAGGTAGGAAGCGGCCCCCGACCCGGCAACCGTTCCTGCCACCATGGCGGATTTATTTCTTTCCTGTCCGCGCGACAAGGACACTCACCGGCGAGTGGTGGGCGATGGCTGATGCATTCGATCCAAGCAGCTTCGAGGAGAAAGAGGGTTGATGCGAGCCGAGGACGATAAGGTCGGCTGCCTGGGCCTGCGCGTAGGAAATCACCTCGTCGCGCACCTGACCGCGTTTGGTGATGAAATCGATGCGGCTTTCGTCGATACTCAGATCCCCACACCATTCACGCATGGCGGCCATGGCATCTTGCTGTTCATGCAGATCGAAATCCTCCGCGAGCAGTTCGGCATAGCGGGACGGCAGATAATAGCGGACATAGAGAAGGTGGAGCCGCCCCTCGTTCCCCGCGATGGCGGCAGCGCGCGCCAGGGCCGCGCGGCCATTATCCGGATCATTGACGTCCACCGCTACGATGATGTTCGAAAAGCGCATCTTTCTCTCCTTTGCCTTCCCGCTATTGTTCCGGTTCGGTGGAGAGATGGAAGCACGGAGCGGGCGCGACATGAAATAATGCCTGCGGGCAATGGCATGGCGACGGCCGCAACAATCCTGCAACGCGGTGATGGCAGGGGAGGGGAGATCTGATCGTCCCGCGGAAAAAATGACGGCCACCTCTTGACCGAAAAAATCCTCCTTCCATATTCACGCCTGCTAGCACTCCCGAAAGAGGAGTGCTAACAAGTGAAGGTTCATTGGGAGAAGGGCCAGAGCGCGCATCAGGGGGTGTCCCCGCGCGCTTTTCCAGATCCCGCAAACGTCCGTAAGAGGGAAAGGCACTCAACATGGCATTTCGTCCGTTGCATGACCGCGTTCTCGTTCGCCGCGTAGAGGCGGAAGAGAAGACAGCTGGCGGCATCATTATCCCCGATTCCGCCAAGGAAAAGCCGCAGGAAGGCGAAATCGTCGCTGTCGGCACCGGCTCCAAAGCCGAAGACGGCAAGGTCACTCCGCTGGACGTCAAGGCCGGCGACCGCATCCTGTTCGGCAAATGGTCGGGCACCGAAGTCAAGGTCGACGGTGAAGACCTGCTCATCATGAAGGAATCGGACATTCTGGGCGTCGTCGCCTAAAGAATCGCCGATTTTCCCGCACTCCAATTTGCAAGAAAGAGGTTTTTACCCATGGCTGCAAAAGAAGTAAAATTCTCCCGCGACGCCCGTGAGCGCATCCTGCGCGGCGTCGACATTCTGGCCGACGCGGTCAAGGTGACTCTGGGGCCGAAGGGCCGCAACGTCGTCATCGACAAAAGCTTCGGCGCGCCCCGCATCACCAAGGACGGTGTTTCGGTCGCCAAGGAAATCGAACTGAAGGACAAGTTCGAGAATATGGGCGCCCAGATGGTCCGCGAAGTCGCTTCGAAGACCAACGACGTCGCCGGTGACGGCACCACCACCGCGACCGTCCTTGCCCAGGCGATCGTTCGCGAAGGCATGAAGTCGGTTGCCGCCGGCATGAACCCGATGGACCTGAAGCGCGGCATCGACCTTGCCGTCACGAAGGTTGTCGAAGACCTCAAGGCCCGTTCCAAGCCGGTTTCCGGCACCAAGGAAATCCAGCAGGTCGGCATCATCTCGGCCAATGGCGACACGGTCGTCGGCGAGAAGATCGGCGAAGCGATGGAGCGCGTCGGCAAGGAAGGCGTGATCACCGTCGAGGAAGCCAAGGGCCTCGAATTCGAGCTGGACGTCGTGGAAGGCATGCAGTTCGATCGCGGCTACCTGTCGCCCTACTTCGTCACCAACCCGGAAAAGATGCAGGTCGAACTCGCTGACCCCTACATCCTGATCCACGAGAAGAAGCTGTCGAACCTTCAGTCGATCCTGCCGATCCTCGAAGCGGTCGTGCAGTCGGGCCGTCCGCTGCTCATCATCGCGGAAGACATTGAAGGCGAAGCGCTGGCGACCCTGGTCGTCAACAAGCTGCGCGGCGGCCTGAAGGTCGCTGCGGTCAAGGCTCCGGGCTTCGGCGACCGCCGCAAGGCCATGCTGGAAGACATCGCCGTCCTGACCAAGGGCGAAGTCGTCTCCGAAGAC
>Ga0164243_10012032_pt1 | contig 12294 bp, 10 predicted proteins | sample OricompcompostOP_FD_108781 | JGI IMG/M metagenome (GOLD analysis project Ga0164243, IMG submission 108781) | Organic Plus compost microbial communities from Emeryville, California, USA - Original compost - Organic plus compost (OP) | ecosystem: Engineered > Solid waste > Mixed feedstock >...
CTCGGCGTTTCAGGTTTGATTCCGACCGGCGAGCATTGGATCCCGCTGCAAGGCGAGGGCGGTCACGTCACTTTGTCCGTGATGAACGAGCGCGAGCTCGCGGTGCTCAACCAGCTGCAGCAGAGGTTCTCGCATGTCTCGGCCGAGCGCGTGATCTCGGGGCCGGGATTGGTGACGTTGTACGACGCATTGTGCGGCGTCGAAGGTGTCATTCCCGAAATGCTGACTCCGCCCGAAATCACCAAGCGCGCGCAGGAAGGAACGTGCCGGCTGTGTTTCGAAACGGTGAGCATGTTCTGTGCTTTGCTCGGCACCATGGCAGGCAATCTGGTGCTCACGCTCGGTGCACTCGGCGGTGCTTACATCGGTGGCGGCATCGCGCCGGGCTTGGGGCCGATGTTTACCAGCTCGCGTTTCCGCGATCGTTTCGAAGACAAAGGTCGCTTCACCGATTACGTGGCGCGCGTGCCGACGTACCTCATCCGTGCCGAACTGCCAGCGCTGCTCGGCCTGGCCAGCGCATTCAGCGACCCCGGGCCGCGTCTCGAAGCCGATTGAACCGCGCCGGTCGATCGCTGGCACACTCATTGCAGCGTGGAGGACATCGGAACACCGGTTCCTCGTAACAATGCAAGTGAGCATATCGTGCGCGTGCTCGTCATCGCTGAATCCGCCGATCGCGCGGAGATCCTGAAGTCGGGAGTGCAGCTGGCCGGTCATGAGCTGACCGAAGTGTTGCCCCTGGATAGTGCCTTGTCGCCTGCGCTGGCACGCGGCAAGCCCGACGTGCTGCTGCTGGAAGCGCGTTCGCCCTCGGTGGATCTGCTGGATCGTCTGCTCGACGCCATGGGCTCGACGGCGGTGCCGTTCGCGGTGTTCGCGGCCGATGCCTCGACGCAGGTCATTGAAAGTGGCGTGCGTGCCGGCGCCGCGGCCTTCGTAGTCGACGGGCTCGAAGCGGCGCGCGTGCCGGCGATTCTGCAAGTCGCGCTCGCGCGCTTCGACTACATCTCCGGCCTGCGCAGCGAGCTGGACCTGGCTCAGCAGAAGCTGGCTGAACGCAAATTCGTCGAGCGCGCCAAGGGTCTGCTGATGAAGGCGCGCAATCTGAGCGAAGACGAGGCGTATCACACGCTGCGACGCATGGCCATGGAGCGCAACCGACGCATGGGCGATGTCGCCAGGTCGGTGATCGAGATGGCCGAGCTGTTGAACTGATTGGTGCAGACCGTGCGCGGTCTGCACCAGAAAGGGCCCTCGTTACAGCTTGACCACGCTGCTGACTTCCAGCAGACGATGGCTCGGTACGCCGAAGTGGATGGCTGCGAGCTGGCTGTTGCGGCCCATGAACGCGAACAGTCGTTTGCGCCACAACGGCATGCCCGAGCCCGCGCTGAAGATCGGGTTCTCCCGACCGACCACGTACACGGTCGAATCCGGCTCGTACGGCACGCCTTTCTCTTCGGCGCCCCGCAGCGCCGCGACCACGTTCGGCGTTTCCATGAAGCCGTACCGCGCGATGATCCGGCACAGCCCATCGCCGATGTCCTGGATCTCGATCCGCTCTTCGGGCTGCACGAACGGCACTTCCGGCCGCACGAACGTGAGCAACACGTTGCGTTTGTGCAGCACCCGGTTGAACTTCAGATTGTTCAACAATGCGCGCGGCATGCCACCCGCTTCGGCTGCGAGATACACCGCTGTGCCCTCGACTCGCGTCGGCGGATCTTTCTCCACCAGCGCGATGAAATCCCGCACCGGCATTTGCTCGCGAGCAATCAGCCACGCCAGCGTGCGCCGGCCTTCCTGCCAGGTGCTCATCAGAATATAGATGCCGACCGCCACCGCGACGGGCAGCCAGCCGCCGTGCGTGAACTTGAGCAGGTTGGAGCAGAAGAACGACAGCTCGACGATCAGGATCAGCGCCAGCAGCGCGATGATCTTGCGATTGTGCGGCTCCATGCGCACCCGAAGCAGCATCATCACCAGGATGCTGTCGATCAGCATCGTGCTCGAAATGGCGATGCCGTACGCGCCGGCCAGTGCGCTGGAGGAACGGAAAGTCAGGATCAACGTCAGCGTGCCCGCGAACAAGAGCCAGTTCACCGACGGCACGTACACCTGGCCGATCTCTTGTTCCGAGGAGTGAGTGATGCGCAGGCGCGGCAGGTAACCCAGGTTCAAGGCCTGGCGCGTGACCGAGAACACACCCGAGATCACGGCCTGCGAAGCGATCACGGTCGCGCAGGTCGCCAGCACGATCAGGAACGGCAGCAGCCAGCTCGGCGCCAGCAGATAGAACGGATTCTCGATGGCGCTCGGATCCGACAGCAGCAGCGCGCCCTGACCGAAATAGTTCAGTACCAGGGCCGGCCACACGATCATGAACCAGCCCTTGCGGATCGGCGAGCGACCGAAGTGTCCCATGTCGGCATACAGCGCTTCGCCGCCGGTCACCGCCAGAAACACCGCTGACAGCGTGACGAACGCCATGACGCCGTTGTCGATGAAGAAATGCACGGCGTAGAGCGGATTGATCGCGAAGATCACGTTGGGCGATTGCGTGATGTGGCTTGCGCCGAGCACCGCGAGCGTCGCGAACCAGGTCAGCGTGATGGGGCCGAACATGCGTCCCATGGCGCCGGTGCCGTGCCGCTGCATCAAGAACAGCGCGGTCAGAATCAGCACGGCGCCGGGCAGGACGAAACGCTCGAGCTTCGGCGTAGCGACCGTCAGGCCCTCCATCGCGCTCAACACCGAGATCGCGGGCGTGACGATGCCGTCACCGAAGAACAGCGCCGCGCCGAACAAGCCGACTGCGCTCACTGGCGCCCACACCTTCCAATTGGTGCTCGCGGTCGAAACCAGGGTGCTGAGTGCGAGCACGCCGCCTTCGCCACGGTTGTCGGCGCGCAGCACGATGCCGACATATTTGATCGAGATGATCAGTACCAGCGACCAGAGGATCAACGACAGCAGGCCGAGAATATTCGCTTCATTCACGGCGATGCCGTGCGAAGGATTGAAGCACTCGCGCAGCGCGTACAGCGGGCTGGTGCCGATATCCCCGAAGACCACCCCGAGTGCGGTCAGGACCAGTTTGCGATTCGCGCCGTTACGGTCACCGTTCGCTGAGTCGGATGAGCGGATGCTCATGATGATGTTGTTGTTACACGCTGGGCGCGGCAGCTGCCAAAGGCGCGGGATTCTAGTGGATTCCGGGCTGCGAGGAGCAGCCGGGTGTCACACGAGGGGCGGTCAGTCGGCCAGACGGGCCAGCCAGGGAGCGACCAGCATGCCGAATGCCGCGCCCACCACGGCCGTAATGCCGAGGCGGAGGTAGTCGATGGAGCGGCTGCCGAGCTCGGCGGCGCCCTGGGCCACCAGATTGCTGGTGATGCCGGAGCTGTCCAGCCAGCTCATCAGCGCCATGGCGAGCACGATGCCGCCGATCACGCCCGGGATCACGAAAGCGAGCGTTCGGCGCCAGTTGCGGCTCAATGACTGCATCTGCTGCTGCCATTCCTGTTCGAGCCGGCGACGCGCTTCCAGCCGCTTGTTCTCGTCGATGGCGTCGATCCGCGCGAACAGGTTCCGGTCGAAAGTGGCGTCCAGCTGCAGCGGCGGGGCGGCTTCGATCAGCGCCTCGTCCAGTGCCTCGAATTCGGGCAGATTGCGCTGACACCGCCCGCAGCCGGCCAGGTGGGCCTCGAACGCCGCGCTGTCCGCGTCGCTCAGCTCGCCATCCAGCCAGTCCTGGAGGGCGTCGTCCCACTGTGCATGTTGGTTGGGCTGGGTCATGGCTCAGGCCGCGCTCGCAGCCTCCGCTTCTTTGGTCAGCTCGATTAGGCGCTTGCGGGCACGATGAAGCAAGGCTTTGACCGTACCCAGGGGCAGCCCGAGGCTGGCGGCCGTCTGCTCGTAGGATTTGTCCTCCATGTAGAACAGCACCACGGCCTGGCGGTAGCGCTCCGGCAGCTGGTCGAGCAATTGCCCGACGCTCACCGTCGCGGAGTCGTCCGCATCCGGCGCGGCCAGGGCGGCGACGGCGGGGTTGTAGCCGTCCTCGTCGTCGTTCTGATCGATGGAGACCGTCGGCCGGCGCTTGCGCAGCTCGGACAGGGCGCCGTTCTTGGCGATCGCATAGATCCAGGTCGACAGCTGCGCCTGGCCGGCGAAGCCGGGCAACGCCTTCCAGATGCGCAGGAGCACGTCCTGGGTGCAGTCCTCAGCTTGGGCGCGATCGCGTAACATACTGAATATGAGACGGAAAACTTTATCCCGATAACGTGGCAACAAGACCGAGAACGCCTCCCGATACTGCTTGGCCTGCAGCCGCTCGTGAATGTCGGCGTCTGCCTGGAAAGCTGACGAGGACGGCATTGGCTGTTGCGACGTGTGAGGTGAGGGAAAGGTTGCAGTGGGCTCACTTTAACAATGTGAGCGATTTGTTAGTCCTAACACCGCCGCCGTCGACCGGTTACAACCGGTTGTTCGCCGGCCGCTATGCTCCTGCGCGGCCGGCATTCGAGCCTCCCTGCCCAGCAGCCGGCCGCTATGCTCCGTGGCGGCCGGTGCAACCTTGCAGGGGGGCGGGTGCGTCCCAACCCCACGTCAGACAGATTCGGTCTTCGAGGCAGGCAACATGCTCAGCGATCTCGTTCCCCTGGTAGCCATCATTTTCGGCACGGGCATACCGCTGTCCATTCCCATCATCTGGATCTGCCTGAACTACCGTAAGCGCCGCCGCCTGATGGAGCTCAGCCATCTCGAGCGCATGGCTGCCATCGAGCGGGGCATGGAAGTGCCGCCGCTGCCGCTGGAGCTGATCGACGGCCGCAGCACTCGCCGCCGCAGCTCGTTGCTGCCGGGGCTGGTGTGGTTCTTCATCGGCCTGGCCATGGTCGCCGGCTCGCTCAGCATCGGCGACGACCTGCCGGTGGTCTTCGGCCTGGTGCCGCTCGGCATCGGCCTGGCTTATCTCATCTATTACGCGGTCGAAGGCCGTCACGTCGAAGCGCGCCAGCAGGAGCAGGAAGCGCGCGAGCGCGCCGAGCGCAACGGACGATATTCGCAAGGCCCTGCAACCCTGTAAGCGGTCGGCGCATCCAACCGGACAGTCGTTCACTCCGGTTCGTTCCAACCAACTCGTTCGCAATGAGTGCGCCGGTGCTGCCGGCGCCGCAGGGAGACGCTCATGCTCACGATTCGCAATCTGTCGAAGTCCTACGGCACCGTGGCCGCGTTGCGCAATGTTTCTTTGCAGATTCCGGCCGGCATGTTCGGCCTGCTCGGCCCGAACGGCGCCGGCAAGTCCTCGCTGATGCGAACCCTCGCGACCTTGCAGGATCCCGACGCCGGCAGCATCAGTTTCGACGGCATCGACGTGCTGGCGAACAAGATGGCGATCCGGCGCACGCTCGGTTATCTGCCGCAGGACTTCGGCGTCTATCCGAAAGTCAGCGCACTCGGGCTGCTCGATCATCTCGCGGTGCTGAAAGGTTATTTGAACCGTGGCGAGCGCGCCGACGTGGTCGAGGCGCTGCTGCGCCAGGTGAACCTCTGGGAAGTGCGCAAGCGCAAGCTCGGCACGTTCTCCGGCGGCATGCGACAGCGCTTCGGTATCGCACAGGCGCTGCTCGGCAATCCAAGGCTGGTGATCGTCGATGAGCCCACCGCCGGGCTCGACCCCGAAGAGCGCAATCGTTTCCTGAATCTGCTGGCCGACATCGGCGGGCAGGTGGTCGTGATCCTCTCGACGCACATCGTCGAAGACGTGACCGACCTGTGTCCGCGCATGGCTATGATCTGCCGTGGCGAGGTGTTGATGAGCGGCGAGCCGCGCGAGGCGATCGCAGCGATGCGTGACCGGGTGTGGAGCAAACTGGTCAGCAAGGCGACGCTGCCGGACTATCAGGCGCGCTACACCGTGCTGTCGACCCGGTTGATCGCCGGCGAGCCCTTGATTCACGTGTACAGCGAGACGCGCCCCGAGGAGGGCTTCGCGGCCGTCGATCCGGACCTGGAGGATGTTTATTTCCAGCGGCTGCGCCAGCACGGCGCGGCGCCCGCCCTTGCGGCCTGAACCGAAGGAGTCGCACATGTTTCGCGAATTCTTCCGCTTCGAGCTGGCTTATCAGCTGCGCTCGCCGTTGCCCTGGGTGGTCGGGCTGGTGTTCGCGCTGCTGGCATTCGGCGCCACCACGAGCGAGATCATCACCATCGGCGAAGGCATCGGCAATGCACATCGCAACGCGCCGTTCGTCATCCTGACCTTCCTCAACGCGTTCTCGACGCTCGGCATGTTCGTCGCGGTCGCTCTGATCGCACAGCCGCTGCTGCGGGATTTCGAGCTGGGCACCGAAGAGCTGTTCTTCAGCAAACCGCTGAACAAAGCGACGTATCTGTGGGGGCGGTTCGCCGCCGGCTCGTTCATGGCGCTGCTGGTCATGATCATCACGGCAGCGGGCATGATGCTCGGCGCCTTCATGCCGTGGATCGATCCGCACCGGCTCGGACCCTTCTCGCTGGCGCCGTACTTGTGGGGTTTCGGCGTCATCATCGTTCCGAACCTGCTGTTCACCGGCGCCTTGCTGGCCCTGCTCGCGGTGACCACGCGTCGGTTGTTGCTGGTGTTCATTGGAATCGTCGCATTCCTGGCACTGTCGTCGATTGCCGGTGCGCTCACCAAGGATATTCAGTATCAGACGATCTCCGCGCTGATCGATCCGCTCGGCGGCGATGCGATCTCTCAGGTCATGCGCTACTGGTCGGTGACCGAGCGCAATACGCAGCTGCCCGAGCTGAGCGGTCTGGTGCTGTTGAATCGGTTGATCTGGGCCGGTGTGGCAGCGGTCATGCTGCTGGCGACCCAGTTGCTGTTCAAGCCGCAGCGGCAGCGGGCGAAGAAACATTGGTGGCAGCGTTCGCGCAAACGCGAAGATGCAGCCGGCCCCATGCCGAGCGCTGCACGGGGATCTGCTGTGAAGCTCGCCACCGCGCCGCGCTCATTTGGTGCCGCGACTGCATTCGGGCAGTTCGTGCACCTGGTGTGGTTCGACACGAAGGCAGTCCTGCGGAGTATCCCGTTCCTGGTGCTGCTGGCGTTCGGGATATTCAACTATCTCGGCAGCTCGCAGGCGATGGACAACACCTTCGGCACGCCCATCCATCCGGTCACGGCGCTGATGATGCAGTCCCTGCAGGGCAGCTATCAGTTCCTGCTGATCATCATCGTGACCTTCTATGCGGGCGATGTGTTGTGGCGCGAGCGCGATGCGAAGCTCGCGGAGGTGACCGATTCGCTGCCGGTGCCGAACTGGGTGCCGCTGCTGTCGAAGCTGGGCGCGATCACCGCGGTGGTCATCGCCTTCATCGTGTTCGGCGTGCTGGCGGCGATCGGCTTTCAGCTGTGGCATGGCTACACGAACCTCGAGCCGGCGCTGTATCTGCAGGCGGCCTTCATCGACGCCTGGCCGTTCGTGCTGATGGGGGCGCTGGCGCTGTTCCTGCAGATCGTCAGCAACCAGAAATTCATCGGTTATCTGTTGCTCATCCTGGTGCTGCTGGCGCAGATCGTGCTCGCTCAGATCGGCTACGAGCACAACTTGTATATCTACGGCGGCGCGCCGGTGATGACGTACTCGGACATGAATGGCTACGGTCATCTGCTCGAGCCGTGGGCGTGGTTCCAGACCTACTGGACATTGTTTGCCGCGATCCTGATCGTGCTCGCGAACGCGTTCTGGGTGCGGGGCACGGCGTCTCGGTGGGGTCTGCGCTGGCGCAGCGCATTGCGGAGCCTGCGCGGTCCGCAGGCCGCGGTGCTCGCAAGCCTGACGCTGGCGTTCGTCATCACCGGCGGCTGGATCTTCTATAACACCAACATCGTCAACGAATACCTGCCCGAGGATGCCGCGCTGGATCGGCAGGCGCGTGTGGAAAAGGAATATCGCCAGTTCAAGGATCTGCCGCAGCCGCGCGTTCTGGATGTGCGGGCCGATGTGGATATCTATCCCGAGGAGCTGCGCTCGGTGATCCGTGGCCACTATCGCCTGATCAACAGGCATGACGTGTCGATCCCTGAGTTGCACGTGTACACGAAAGTCAACTCGCGGATTCAAGTGACCTCGCCCGAGCTGGCGCTGCAGAAGGAGGATCGCGAAGCCGGCCTGCGGATCTATGCGCTACGCGAGCCGTTGGCGCCGGGGGCGTCGATGGACTTCGATTTCATCCTGGAGCGCGCCGAGCGTGGCTTCACGAACAGCGGCATGCCGCCTTCGACGGGCGGGGGCGACTTGCGCTCGACGCTGAATGCCAACGGCACGTTCTTCAACAGCAACGAGATGCCGCATTTCGGTTACGACGAGTCGCGTCAGATCCTGGATCGCAACGAGCGGCGCAAGCGTGGGTTGGGCGACGTGCCACGCAAGCCCAGACTCGAAGACGAACCCGCCCGCTACAGCATGGGCATCGTCGATTCCGACTGGATCAACTTCGAAGCGACGGTGAGCACCAGCGCCGACCAGATCGCGCTCGCGCCCGGCTATCTGCAGCGCGAGTGGACCGAGAACGGCCGGCGCTACTTCCATTACAAGATGGATCGGCCGATGCTGCCGTTCTACTGCTTCCTGTCCGCGCGCTGGGAAGTGAAGCGCGGCGATTGGAATGGACTGCCCATCGAGATCTATCACGATCCCAAGCACCCGTATAACGTCGATCGCATGATCGATGCGACCCGCAAGTCGCTCGATTACTTCACGACGAGCTTCTCGCCGTACCAGCACCGGCAGGTGCGCATCCTCGAGTTCCCGCGCTACGCGAAATTCGCGCAGAGCTTCGCGAACACCATTCCGTTCTCGGAGAGCCTTGGCTTCATCGCCGATCTCACCGATCCGGACCGCATCGACTATGTGTTCTACGTGACCGCGCACGAGATGGCGCATCAATGGTGGGGCCACCAGGTGATCGGCGCGGACGTGCAGGGCCAGACCATGCTGATGGAGTCGCTGTCGCAGTACTCGGCGTTGATGGTGATGGAGAAGGAGTATGGCCGCGAGCAGATGCGGCGCTTCCTCAAGTACGAGCTGGATCGATATCTGCGCGGTCGCGGCGGGGAGCTGATCGAAGAGCTGCCGCTGATGCGGGTCGAGGATCAGCCCTACATTCACTACGCCAAAGGCTCGCTGGTGCTGTATCGGCTACGCGACGAAATCGGTGAGGAGAATCTCAACCGGGCACTGGCAAACTTCATCCGGGACAAGGCCTACCAGCAGGCGCCGTACACGACGACGCTCGAGCTGATCGATTACATCCGCGCGCAGACCTCGCCCGACAAGTACAGCCTCATCGACGAGTTGCTCGCGAAGATCATCTTCTACGACAACCGCGTCGTCTCGGCGACGGTAACGCCGCGTGATGGCCGGTTCGACGTGACCATCGAGTACCAGGCGGCCAAGCGGGAAAACGATGGCACGGGACGGGAGACGGATGTCGCGCTGGATGATTGGATCGAGGTCGGCGTGTTCGCGCGCGGTGAAGGGGAGAGCGAGCGTATGGAGAAGCCGCTGTATCTGGAACGCAAGCTGATCACGCAGCCGAGCGGCAAGTTCACGGTGACGGTGGATCGGATGCCTCATGAAGTGGGCTTCGATCCCTATAACAAGCTCATCGATCGTCTGCCGGACGACAATCGCAAGATCGTGAAGCTCGGTCCTGTGGCGCGGGTGCCGGCCGCACCGGAACCGGCGGCGGGCAAGAGTTGAATGAAGACGGGCGCAGCCTTCAGCGGGCTGCGCCCTAACTTCCCTAAGTGCGAGGCGGGATCAACCCAAACCGTCCGCTCTGATAGTCGCGGAACGCCTGTTCGATTTCCTCACGCGTGTTCATCACGAACGGACCATAGCGCGCGACGGGCTCGTGCAGCGGCTTGCCGGACAGCAGCAGGATCTCGGCCGGACCGTTTTCATCGGCGCCCACCTTGATGTTCACCGAGTCGCCCGAGTCCAGCAGCGCCGCCTGACCTTCGGCGACGGTGCGCTGATCGCTGCCAATGATCGCTTTGCCTTTGAACACATACAGCAATCCGCTTTGCTCGGCCGGCACCGACTGCAGCAGCTCGCCGCCCGGCTGGATCGTGAAGTGCAGCATCTGAATCGGCACGCGCGTATCGATTCGCGCCGACTTGCCGAGCGACTCGCCGGCGATCACGCGAACATGCACGCGGCCGTCAGGCGTGGTCGCCTGCGGAATCTCCGAGGCTCGCAGCGTCTGGTAGCGCGGCGTCATCATCTTGTCGACGGCCGGCAGGTTCACCCAGATCTGGAAACCCTCCTGATTGCCGCCTTCGCGGTGGAAACGCTCGGTCGGCATCTCGGCGTGGATCACGCCGCCGCCGGCAGTCATCCACTGCACGTCGCCCGGACGTAGCACGTCGGCATTGCCGAACGAGTCGCGATGCTCGTTCTCCCCGGCGAGCACATACGTCACGGTCTCGAAGCCTCGATGCGGATGATCGGGTGCGCCCAGGGCCGCACCTGGCGGCCATTGCACCGGGCCGAGGTGATCGATCAGCAGGAACGGGTCGAAGTGGCTGAAGCCCTGGATGGGAAACGGCCGACGCACCGGAAAGCCGCCGCCTTCGATGGTGCTCACGGACTGCACCACCCTGGCGACTCGTCGCGGTTCGCTGGCCTGGGAAGAAGGATTCGAAGCTAAAGTGTTGGTGGCGTTCATGGGAGTATCCTGCCACCTTTCATGGAGACATATCTGCGCGCCACAAGGCATGACAGTTATCACGCCGCACCATGAGCGCGGTGCGCGCCGGGTGCAAGTCGTCGTCCGTTGGCGACCTGCTGTGTTCGGGGCGGCGAAGCGTTAATCTCGCGCTCTTTACATAGCGCTCCGGCTCCGAGGGTTTTCGATGACCGCCAAAATGCTGGTCAATATCGACGTCGACGATTTGGCCAAAGCCACCGATTTCTATTGCAAAGCTTTCAATCTGCAGGTCGGCCGCCGCTTCGGCGCGGACGCGGTCGAATTGCTCGGCGCCACCTCGCCGATCTATCTGCTGGTCAAGCCCAATGGCACGACGGCGTCGGCGACCAGCCGACACCTGCGTTCCTACGCGCGCCATTGGACGCCCGTGCACCTGGATTTCGTGGTCGAAGAGATCGAGGGCGCCCTGGATCGCGCCCGCAACGCCGGCGCGCGCCTGGAGACCCAGGTGAAGACCAACAACTGGGGCAAGATCGCCATGCTCGCCGACCCGTTCGGCCACGGCATCTGCCTGATCGAGTTCGTCGGCCGCGGCTACGACGAGATCGCCACCAGCAGCGATCAGAAGCCGCGCTGAGGTGATGTCATGGCTCTGGTCTGCTGGAAATGCGGCGCCTCTCTGGCAGACCTCAGCCTACCCCTGCGCCGGTTGGACGAATGCCGCCAGTGTCACGCCGAGCTGCACGTGTGCAAGCTGTGCGAGTGGTACAGCGTCAGCGTCGCAAAACACTGTCGCGAGCCGATCGCCGAGGAAGTGAAAGACAAGGAGCGGGCGAACTTCTGCGATTACTTCAAACCGCGCGAGAACGCGTACTCCACCAAAAGCACGGACGCCGCCGCGAAGGCGCAGGCGGAGCTGGATGCGTTGTTCGGCGGTGGGGCGAAGCCGGCCGATGCGCCAGCCGAACCGTCCGCGGCGGACAAGGCTCGGGCGGAGCTGGAAGCGCTATTCGGTAAGAAACAGTAACGAATCGTTGCCGTGGCGCTCAGGGAGATGCTCATCCTGGCATCAAGGTCAGTTTGCATCCGGGGCCGTTCACTCGGCCGGTGGTGGATGCACGTCGGCCGAGCTCTGGGCTTCCTTTTCCAGCCACTGCATTACGCCCGATACCATCGGATCGTTCAGCCGGCGCGGCAGGCACACCGCGTAGATCGCGTATTCCGATGTCACTTCGTTTTCGAACACCTTCACCAGCCGCCCGGCGGCAAGCTCGGCCGCTGCGAACACCTCCGAGGCAATGGCAACGCCCTGGCCGGTCAGCGCCGCCTGCAGCATGGAATTGCGGTCGCCACAAACGATGCCGCGGCGGGCATCGATTCCTTTGGCGCCGACGGCTTCGAGCCAGCGCGTCCATGCCCGGTGCGAGTCGTCGTGCAATAGGGTGAAACGACGCAGGTCGTTGATGGTTTTCAACGGCGGGCCGCCTTTCAGCAGGCTCGGCGCGCACACCACGATCTCACGCGGACGAAACAATGGCACCACGTGCAGGCCGGGGTAGTGACCGCTGCCGAAACGAA
>Ga0164243_10012033_pt1 | contig 12293 bp, 10 predicted proteins | sample OricompcompostOP_FD_108781 | JGI IMG/M metagenome (GOLD analysis project Ga0164243, IMG submission 108781) | Organic Plus compost microbial communities from Emeryville, California, USA - Original compost - Organic plus compost (OP) | ecosystem: Engineered > Solid waste > Mixed feedstock >...
CGTTCAACCGGCTGCGGGGATTGTGCCCGTTCGGCGCAACGCGCCTGCGCGTCGGCGCGGAGCTGGTCGAACCGCTCCCGCGCGTCCGCGGGCGCGCGGTGCAGCAGTTGGTCGAGGGCGGACTGCAACTCGGGTACCGGGGTGATGGTGGACAGCCGCGCCTCCCACTTGTTGATCGTGCGGGAATGCACTCCGAGCACTTCCGCGAAGTCCTCGACCGTGCGGCGCAGCGCGAGGCGGAGCAGTTTCGCCTCGACCCCCGTCCACCGGGAAATGGGCGGCATGGCGCCATGATCCCGTCGGCGCGGCCCGCCATCCAGCACACTTTGCGGTGAGTGCGGGGCGGGTGCGTGCCGAGTGCGTCCTCGCGCCGTTCCCGCGATTCCGCCGCCGCTGCAGACTTCCGGTCAACGATCTCCCGCAGTTCCCGGGACATCGCGTCGGAAGCGGAGGTGGACGTGAGCGTGGACGTGGTGCGCGTGCGTTACCGCGCGGGCCTGGTCGGCGAGGCGCGGCGGGTGGTGCACCTGGCGCTGTGGCACGAGGGGTTCCGGACCCTGTGCGGGCGCGAGATCCGGTGCCGGGAGGCCGAAATCCTCGGCGTGGCAGCGGGAATGCCGTGCATGGCGTGCGCTCGGGTGCTCGCGCTGCGGTCGCGGCTCGGCGGAACGCGCGGGCTCGCCCGGGAGGTGGCTGCCGAATGACCGCCGATACCGCGCAGGTGCTCGCCGGAACCGTCTGCCTGCTGCTCGCTTTGGCGTTCCTCGCCGTGCACACGCCCGGAGGCCGCGGCTGACCCGCGCTTCCCCCTGAACCCCGGCACCCGCAGTCCCCCGACGGTGCCGGTCCGGCCGGGCGGAGCCCCGCCCCGACCTCCGCCCGGCCACTCCCACTGTCCACACCGGACCGTGCTGTCCGTGGCGCACTCCTCACCGCCCCGTCGAAAGCCGTCATCAGCCCGGCGGAGGTGATGGCGGAGCACGCCGACCGGTCGTGGAGAGGCTCGGCGTGCGCACGGCGGTACGGGTTCGGGCGCGGAATCGGGGGAGGGCTCCTCCGGTTCCTCGCGGCGGACCCGGAAGTGGATCTTCGCAATGAAGCTGTGATCTTGCGTTCAACAGCTGGTCAGCGGCCGGATCGGGGCGGTGCGGCGGGGTTCGTGGGCCCGGTCTCCCCCGAACGGCTCTGGAATATTCCAGGGGGCACCGGGTAAACCGGACCCAGCGCTCCCGGCGCACCGGCGGTCGGGGCCGGTCGAGGAGCGCACGCCACGGTACGGGGACCAGTGGCGAACCCCGGACGGCGGGAGTTCCGGCCGGGGCAGCAGCGTCCCCGGCGCGTTCGGGGCGTGCCGGGGACGCATCCCCGACCGCCGGACCGCCGCGGCGGCGAACCCCTTCCCGCGGCACGGCCGCGAACCTCCTTCCGCGCGGGCGCGAAAACGGCGTGTTTTCGCAGGTCGTGGTGGGAAAAAGGGCAACAACCGGCACTTTTCGCGCCGTGTCCGGCCCGCTTAAGGTGCTGATCGGATTCCCCGCCGGAACGGGACGCGAACCGGTCCCGCCGCGCGGACCTCCGGACCGGCCACCGCGGCCCGGCCCGGCTTCAGCGGAACGCCCGGGCCACCGCCGGCCCGGGCGCGACACCCGAGGAGGACCCCCCGACATGGTCGCTGCCCTGCCCAGACTCGCCGGAATGACCGCGGTCGCGCTCTCCGCCTTCGCCACCCTGTCGGTCGGCTCGGCCACCGCCGCACCGGCCCCCGCGCCCGCCCCGGCCGACGACCCGGCGCCGCTGATCGTCGGCGGCCAGGACGCCCAGATCGCCGACCACCCGTTCGTCGTCGCGCTGACCACCCCGGACGGGCAGCAGTTCTGCGGCGGCTCGCTGGTGGCGCCGAACAAGGTCGTCACCGCCGCGCACTGCACGTCCGACCAGCAGCCCGCGGACGTCAACGTCGTCAGCGGCCGCACCAACATCAGCGGCACCGACGGCAAGGTCTCCAAGGTCACCGGCATCTGGGTGCACCCGCAGTACACCGACGCCACCAAGGGCTCCGACGTGTCCGTGCTGACCCTCGACGCGCCGGTCCAGTCGCCGACCATCCCGCTGGCCGCCGCCGGCGACCCGAGCTACGCCGCCGGCACCGACGCCACGATCCTCGGCTGGGGCACCACCAGCGAAGGCGGCAGCACCAGCGACCACCTCAAGATGGCCACCGTGCCGGTGAACGCCGACAACGACTGCAAGGCCGCCTACGGCGAGTACAACCCCGAGGCGATGATGTGCGCCGGGCTGCCCGAGGGCGGGGTGGACGCCTGCCAGGGCGACTCCGGCGGGCCGATCGTCGCCGACGGCAAGCTGATCGGCGTGACCTCGTGGGGCGAGGGCTGCGCGCGGCCCGGCAAGCCCGGCATCTACTCCCGCGTCGGCACCTACAACAAGGACCTGACCGAGCAGATCAACTCCTGATCGCGCGCCGGGTCGAGCGGGGCGGGCTGCGGCTCGCCCCGCTCTCGTCGTCCCCGGGCGCGGATGCGGTTCAGCGCTCGGCCGCTCGGCGGCACGGCTGCCGCCGAGCGCGCGATGGTGGCCCCGGAACGTGATCGGTTTACTTGGCGGGACGTGTTGGCGATCACGTGAACTCCGGTGGTGCGGCGGATCGTGAGGTTCGTTGGCGGTTCGGTTGCCCGCCGCACGACCGGTCCGGGCGCGGGAGGCTCCGGCCTCCCGCGCCCTTCCTCTTCCTCGAACACCGATTTCCCCGCGCCCCAACGGAATCGCGCGGGTTGTCCGCAGTGGACGGAGGGCGGCGGGGACGCACCCGGCCCGACGGGATGCGTCCCCACCGCGGGCTCAGCACAGCGCGCGGATGCGCTCGGCCAGGTCCGGGTAGCGGTCCGACAGCTCCTCCGGATCCGCCGCGGTGACGATGTCCGGCGTGAACGGCGGAGCCACCGTCATGCTCATCAGCGCGAAGTCCCCCTGCGGGTGCGCCGCCTGCCACACGCCCGCCGGGATCACCAGGTGCGGCCGCTGCCCCTCGTCCAGGTCCGGGCCCAGCACGTGCTCCTCCAGCCGCCCGTGCGGGTGCAGCAGCACCACCCGCACCGGATCGCCCGAGTGGAACGCGAGGAACTCCGGGTGCGCCGCCTTGTGCAGCGGCGCGAAGTGGTCCTTCGGCAGCAGCCAGTAGATCACCGTCGCGTGCTCGTCCCGCCAGGTCTCCCGGAAGAACCCGCCGCACACGTCCAGCGGCGCCAGGTCCAGCGTCCGGATGATCGACTCGGCCGCGCTCATCGCCCCTCCCCGTGGTCGCCGGCGCGGGCCAGGTCGGCCTTGCCGCGCCGCTTCGCCTCGTACATCGCGCTGTCGGCCCGGTTCAGCAGCCCGTCGGTGTCGAGCACCGCAGCCTCCTCGGACAGCGCCACGATCCCGACGCTCGCGCGCACCACCGCCGGGCCGCCGGGGATCTCCCGCGGCTCCTGCACCGCACTGCGCAGCCGGTCGGCGACCCGCTCCAGCGGTTCGCGCACGTCGTGCAGCAGCACCGCGAACTCGTCGCCGCCGAGGCGGGCCACCACGTCCCCGCCCGGCACGCAGCGCTCCAGCCGGCGCGCCGTGCCCTGCAGCACCAGGTCGCCGACGGCGTGGCCGAACGTGTCGTTGACGCCCTTGAAGTCGTCCATGTCGCAGAACGCCAGCGCCATCGGGTGCGCCGCGTCCGCCCGCTGCGCCAGCGAGTTCTCCAGCCGGTGCATGAACAGGGTGCGGTTGGCCAGGCCGGTGAGCGGGTCGTGCAGCGCCTCGTACTGGGCCTGCCGCAGCAGCTGGGTGTTCTCCGCCAGCGTCACGATCTGCCGCAGGATCACCAGCAGCATCAGCACCAGGAAGTACGCCTGCTGCTGCGGCGACAGCAGCAGCCCGGAGGCCATCCCGGCCAGCACGAACACCGTCGTCGCGATCAGCGGCAGGTACGGCACCGCCAGCCGCGCCACGTCCCGGGCGTTCGTGCGCGGCCGCGTCTCCTCGGCCGCCACCCCGCTCGGGGCGACCGCGGCCAGCAGGAAGAACACCGGGCAGGCCATGAACCCGGCCTCCAGCCACGGCGGCACCGTCCCGGAGGTCACGACCCGCGCGAACAGCGTGCTGGAGACCACGTAGGACACCGCCGCCAGCGCCACGAACAACACCGGCAGCTCCCGCACCCCGCGCCGCAGCCGCGCCAGCACCACGATCCCGCCCGCCAGCAGCGAGTACGCCACCGGGTGCGCAGCCAGCACCGTCTGCACCGGCCCGTCGGACTCCCAGCTGCGCACCAGCGACCCGCCCAGCGTCACCGACACGAACAGCAGCATCGAACTCGTGATGATCAGCAGGTCCAGCAGCCGCACCGCCCGGTTGCGCCCGCCCAGCGGCGAGGCCGTCTCCGGGCCGCGGCCGAACGCCAGCAGGATCACCCCCACCAGCATCAGCACCGGTGTGAGCAGGAACCCGGCCGGGCCGAGCGTGGCCGTCGGCAGCGGCACCGCGGAGACGACCTGCGAGAAGCTCCAGGTGCTCAACCCGGCCAGGAACACCGCCATCGCCGCGGCCATCCACGACCGCCACCGCCGCTGCACGTCCCGCGACCGGCGCGCGGTCCAGGCCCAGGCCGCCAGCGCCGCGATCGAGACCGCGATCTCGAAGCCCTTGTTCACCGCCAGCGCCGCGGCGTCCGGCAGCAGCCCGCCGGAGACCAGCGCCACCTCGCCCACCAGCAGCGGCACGGCGATCGCGCAGGCAGCGCGGAACACCCGGGGGTCCGCTCCGGCGGCAGGACCGCGGTGGTGTTCGAGCACGCCGACTCCGATCCGACGCCGACTCAGATCCACGGGCTCGGGAGCCCGCGCTGACCCTACCGACCGTGATCGTCCGTGTCTGTAGTGGAGTCCCCAGATCCGCCGCCGGCGACCCCGCACCTGGAACGTCCCGGCGCGGCGCGGGACAATGGGCCCAGCAGGAGAGGAGAACGATCTGAACCGCATCGAGCTAGCCGACTTCTTGCGCAAGCGCCGCGCCGCCCTGCAGCCCGAGGACGTGGGCCTGCCGCGCGGCACGAGGCGGCGCACCAGCGGGCTGCGCCGCGAGGAGGTCGCCGCGCTCTGCGGCATGTCCGCCGACTACTACAGCCGGCTCGAACGCTGCCGCGGACCGCAGCCCTCCGAGCAGATGATCGCCGCGATCGCCCGCGGCATGCACCTGACCATCGACGAGCGCGACCACCTGTTCGTCCTCGCCGGGCACAACGCGCCCCGCCGCGAGCACCGCTGCGACCACGTCAGCCCGGGGCTCATGCGGGTGCTGGACCGGCTGGAGGACACGCCCGCGGCGGTGTCCACCGGGCTCGGCGAGACGCTCCGGCAGACGCGGCTGGCGGTGGCGCTGTTCGGCGACCAGACCCGCTACAGCGGCTACGCCCGCAGCGGCATCTACCGGTGGTTCACCGACCCGGACGCGCGCACCCTCTACCCGGACGACGAGCACGAAATGCTCGGCCGCGTGTTCACCGCGCAACTGCGCGCCGCGGCCACGCAATCCGGCGGCGGTTCCCGCGCGGACGCGATGGCGCGGGATCTGCTGGAGCGCAGCGAGGAATTCGGCCGCCTGTGGGAGGCGCACGAAATCGGCGTCCGCTACACGCGGCAGAAGCGGATCGTGCACCCGGAGGTCGGGTTGATCGAGCTGGACTGCCAGCGGCTGCTGGACTCCGAACAGCCGCAGAGCCTGCTCGTCTACACCGCCACCCCGGGTTCGGAGTCGTACGAGAAGCTGCAACTGCTCGGCGTGATCGGCAACCAGAACCTGGAATCCGCCAAGTAGGTCCGCGGTTCAGCCGGCCAGTTCGCAGCGGGATTCGAAGTCGGCGGCGTGCGCGCTGATCAGCTCCCGGGAGGCGGTGCGGTCCAGGGCCAGCCGGTCCAGCTCGGCCAGCGAGCGGCGGAACTGCGAGTCGTCGTCCGGCTCGGTGAGCATCGTGCCCGCCCGCTGGCTCTGCACCAGCACGTTCGCCGCGCCGTGCGCGAACTCGATGAGCGTGAACGCGCCGTTGAGCCCGGCGTGCGCGCCGAGCTCGGTGGGCAGCACGCGCACCACCACGTGCTCGGCGCGCTGCTCGGCGAGGTGGCGCAGCTGGCGGGCGGCCACCGCCGGGCCGCCGATCGGGCGGCGCAGCACGGATTCGTCGACGAACGCCTCGAACCGCACCGGGTCGGCGCGGTGCAGCACGCCCTGCCGGACCTGCCAGACGTTGGCGCCCTCGTCGATCTCCCGCCCGGAGGCGCCGGAGGCGGCCAGCACCGCCTCCGAGTAGGCGCGGATCTGCAGCAGGCCCGGCACGTAGGTCAGCGCCAGCTCGACGATCCGGGCGGCCCGCTGCTCGGCGTCGATGGTGGCCCGCTCGTGCGCGGACAGCCCGCCCATCGCCTCCCACCACGCGGGTTGGTCCAGCTCCTCGGCGAGGGTGAGCAGGTGCTCGCGCCGGCTGCCGCGCACGCCGAGCACGCTCAGGATCGCCGCCAGGTCCGCGGACGTGAGCCCGCGCTGCGCGGTTTCGATGCGGCTGACCTTCGCGATGCTCCAGCCCAGCCGGTCGGCCACCAGTCCTTGCGACATTCCGCTGCTCTTGCGAGCGGCCCGCACCTCGGCGGCCAGCGCCCGCGCGCGAGGGGAGAGGGACATGGTCGTCAGAATATGATCAATGGCCGCACAAATCCTTCGCTCGATCAGGTGCAACTGAGTTTTCCCCGGCGCCCCAACGGTTTTCCGCGCTGCTGCGCGAATTCACCGGACGGCCGCAGGAGGTGAACCGCGGCGGCGCATTCCGGCCGATTTCACCGAAAGTTCCGCCACCGGTCGTGCGGGGCTGATCCGAACCGGGCCCGGGCCTTGCGCGGAAGTGCTAGAAATTCCGCCCATGAGCGAACTCCCCGTGATCTCGCCCGAGGTCCGCGACGCCGTCGCCGACGGCAGACCCGTCGTCGCGCTGGAATCCACGATCACCACCCATGGGCTCCCGCAGCCCCGCAACGCCGACATCGCCAAGGAGGCCGAGGAGACGCTGCGGCGCTGGGAGGTCGTGCCGGCCACCGTCGGCGTCGTCGACGGCGTCCCCAAGGTCGGGCTCACCCCGGACGAGCTGCACCGGCTGGCCACCGAGGACGGCGTCGCCAAGGCCAGCACCCGCGATCTGCCCGTGCTGGCGGCGAAATCCCGCAGCGCGGGCACCACCGTCGCGGCGACCGCGTGGCTGGCGCACCGGGCGGGCGTGGCGGTGTTCGCCACCGGCGGGCTCGGGGGAGTGCACCGCGGGGCGGCGGAGAGCTTCGACGAATCCCCGGACCTGCCGCTGCTGGCGCAGGTGCCGATCACCGTGATCACCGCCGGGGTCAAGTCGGTGCTGGACCAGGCCGCGACGCTGGAGCGGATGGAGACGCTGGGGATCACGCTCGTCGGGTACCGCACGCACCGGTTCCCGGGCTTCTTCGTGGCCGACTCCGGGCTGGACGTCCCGCACCGCGTGGACACCCCGGAGGAGGTCGCCGCGGTGATGACCGCCCGCCGCAGGCTGGGGCTGCGCGGGGCGACGCTGGTGGCGAACCCGGTGCCGCTGCCGGCGCAGCTCGACCCGGGGCTGCACGACCGGGCGCTGGCCGAGGCCTGGCGCACCGCGCGCGAGCGGGGGATCTCGGGGCCGGAGACCACGCCGTTCCTGCTGGAGTTCATCCGCGCCGCCACCGGCGAGCGCAGCCTGGAGGCCAACATCGCGGCCTACTTCCACAACATCGCCGTCGCCGCCGAGTGCGCGCACGCGCACTGCTAGCGGCCTGCGAGCACGGGGAGCTGCCTCATCTGAGCGCAGCAGCTGCCGGAGCGCTCCCCGCGCGGTTCTCAGCGCTTTCCCGGCTGCGGGAGCCGGGAAGGTGCTGAGCCCGCCCGCACGGCGTGTTCCCCGAACGGTCCCTGGTCGGTCACCGGGTTCTCACCGCTGGTGAGTGCGCGGGGGCCAGGGTGGCCGGGTGATCGAGCGGACGATTCAGGCAGGGGCTCGCCCGGTGCGCACCCTGGTGGCCCTGGGCGATTCCACGACGGTCGGCATGGGCGACCGGCTGCCCGGCGGCGGCTGGCGCGGTTTCGGCCCGCTGCTGGCCGAGGCGCTGGGCGGGCGGTTGGCGAACCTGTCGTTCTCCGGTGCCCGCGCGCACGACGTGTTCGGCGTGCAGCTGCCCGCGGCGCTGCGGTTGCGGCCGGAGGCGGTGGCGCTGGTGGTCGGCATGAACGACACGCTGCGCTCGGACTTCGACCCGGCGCGGATGCACCGGCACCTGGACGCGGTGGTCGGCGGGCTGACCGCGGCGGGCGCGGTGGTGGTGACGGCCCGCTACCACGACCACGGCGAGGTGTTCCGGCTTCCGGCGCCGCTGCACCGCGCGCTGCGCAAGCGGATCGCCCAGGTCAACGAGGTGATCGACGCGGTGGTGGCGCGGCACGGCGCGCGCTGCGTGGATCTGGCCGCGCTGCCGGGGGCTTACGACGTGGCGGCGTGGGCGGTGGATCGGCTGCACCCCTCGGAGTTCGGGCACCGGCTGCTGGCGCGGGCGATGGCCGAGGCGCTGGCGGAGGAGGGCTGCGCGGTGCCGCGGCCGGTGAGCCTGGAGTGCTCGGGCGGGGTGCGCACGACGGTCTGGCACCACCTGGCGTGGCTGCTGGTGAAGGGCGTGCCGTGGCTGGTGCGGCGCAGCTGCGACCTGCTGCCGCACGGGATCGCGGTGATGTGGCGGGAGGCCCGCGCGATGCGCCGGGAGCGCCGCGCGCGCCGGCGGCTGCACGTCGTGGATCCGGACGTCACCGACGAACTGCTCGATCCGCGCGAGGAGCGCCCGAGCTGAGGGCCGGTGCGCAACCGCCTTCGCCCGGCGGGGCAGCCCGCGGGCACACGGGTGGTGCCGGGGCAACGGCTCGTCCGGCGGGCCGGTTCCGCTCCGCGGCGAGATCGCACCCGAACGTCGCAACCTCAACGTGAACGCCTTTCATTTTCGGGCGGGGGTGCTCTAGCGTGCCGCGCTGAGCGAGGGGAGGGCCCGGATGTCCCGGCGTCGCACAGTTGCCGCACTCAGCGCGGGGATCGCGTTCGCGACCCTGCTCAGCACCGCCCCGGCGGTCGCCGCCCCGGAACCCGCGCCGGACGCGGACTACTGCGCCGGCCAGTGCCACGACGTGCTCCCGCCCGGCCAGAGCGGCAACGCCACGCTCGCCGACCTCGCCGGGCACATGCTGCTCGGCACGATGCCGCCGCACTCCGACGACCAGCTCGACCGGTACGCCGGCCTCGCGCACGGCTACCGGCAGCTGAACACCGCCACCATCAACGAGTTCTTCACCGACAACTCGTTCGGCGTGGCCCCGGACGACGTCGCCCGCACCTACCGGCCGCGCCGCGATGTCACGGTCGTGCGGGACAAATCCCGCGGAGTGCCGCACATCTACGGCAGCACCCGCTCCGGCACCACCTTCGGCGCCGGCTACAGCACCGCCGAGGACAAGCTGTTCCTGATGGACGTGCTGCGCCGGGCCGGGCGCGGCGAGGTGAGCCCGTTCGCCGGCGGCGCGCCCTCGAACCGCAAGCTGGAGCAGGACTTCTTCGCCACCTCCCCGTACACCGAGCAGGAGCTGCAGGAGCAGATCGACTCCGCGGCCCGCGACCACGGCGAACGCGGCAGGCAGGCGCTGGCCGACGCCCGGTCCTACGTGGACGGCATCAACGCCTACATCCGGCAGTCCCACCACGACCGCACCTTCCCCGGCGAGTACGTCGCCACCGGCCACGTCGACCCGGTCACCAACGCCGGCGAGATCGCGCCGTTCAAGCTCACCGACCTGGTGGTGCTGGCCTCGCTGGTCGGCGCGCAGTTCGGCGGCGGGGGCGGCAACGAGGTGCAGCACGCCACCGCGCTGATGTCGCTGCAGGAGCGCTACGGCCCGGAGCGCGGCGCGCAGATGTGGCGGGCCTTCCGCGCCGAGGACGACCCGGAGGCCGTCCCCACCGTCCACAACGGACAGAACTTCCCGTACGCGCGGAGCCCGGAGCACCCGCAGGGCGCCGCGCTGCCCGACCCCGGCTCGGTCACCCCGCAGCAGCTCGTGTTCGACCCCACCGGCTCGGCCACCGACCCCGGCAACGGCCTGCCCGACCAGCCGCAGACCCGGCAGCGGCCGAAGGCCCCCGGCAACGACCAGGTGCAGGCGCTGCGCGGGATCTTCGACGACGGCGTGGTGCCCGCGGACATGGCCGATCCGCCCGGCGCGCCCGCCCGCGGCATGTCCAACGCGCTGCTGGTGTCCGGCTCGCACACCGCCAGCGGGCACCCGGTGGCCGTGTTCGGGCCGCAGACCGGCTACTTCGCCCCGCAGCTGCTGACGCTGCAGGAGCTGCAGGGGCCCGGGATCTCCTCGAAGGGCGCCTCGTTCGCGGGCCTGAGCTTCTACACGCTGCTCGGCCGCGGCCAGGACTACGCCTGGAGCGCCACCACCGCCGCGCAGGACATCATCGACACCTACGCGGTCGAGCTGTGCGACCCGGAGGGGCGCCCGGTCACCAAGGACTCCGACCACTACCTGTTCCGCGGGCGGTGCGTGCCCATGCAGCAGGTGGAGCGGCGCAACGCCTGGAAGCCGAACCTGGGCGACGACACCCCGGAGGGCTCCTACCGGCTCGTGTCGTTCCGCACCCGGTACGGGCCGGTGACCCACCGCGCCACCATCGGCGGCAGGCCGGTCGCCTACACCACCGCCCGCTCCACGTTCCGGCACGAGGTCGACTCGATCATCGGGTTCCAGAAGTTCAACGACCCGGCCGAGATCACCTCGCCGCAGGCGTTCCAGCGCGCCGCGCACGACGTGAACTACACGTTCAACTGGTTCTACGCCGACGCGCGGCACACCGCCTACTTCAACTCCGGCGCGAACGTGGTGCGCAACCCCGCCCAGGACCCCGGGCTGCCGGTGCGCTCCGAACCGGCCTTCGAGTGGCGCGGGTGGAACCCGGCCGACAACACCGCCGACTACCAGCCGTTCGCCGCGCACCCGCAGGTCGTCGACCAGGACTACCTGATCAGCTGGAACAACAAGCAGGCGCCGGGAACCGCGGGCGCGCGGGTGAACAAGGGCGCGGTGCAGCGCGGCGACCTGCTCGACGCGCGGGTGAAGGAACTCGCCGCGAGCGGGCGCGTGGACCGCGCGAACCTCACGCGGGCGATGGCGGACGCGGCGGTGACCGACCTGCGCGCCGAGCGGGTGCTGCCCGACCTGGTGCGGGTGCTCGACAGCGCGCCGATCACCGACCCGGCCGCCGCGGCCCGCGTGGACCGGCTGCGCGCCTGGCTCGCCGACGGCGGCGAGCGCGCCGAGACCGCGCCCGGCAGCCGCGAGTACGCGCACGCCGACGCGATCAAGCTGCTCGACGCCTGGTGGCCGAAGCTGGCCCGCGGCCTGTTCGAGCCCGGCGTCGGCCCGGACGCCTACCGGGCGCTGACCGCTGCCGAGCACCCGAACGAATCCCCGTCCGGCTGGCAGAACGAGCAGCCCGGCGAGCACGTCGGCCAGTACCACCAGGGCTCGTCCTTCCTCGACGGCTGGTACGGCCAGGTGTCCAAGGTGCTGCGCGCCGCGCTCGGCGAACCCGTCCCGGGCGGGTTCCCCGGCGGCGCCCCGTGCGGCGACCTCGCCGCCTGCCGGCAGGTGCTGCTCGACACGCTCGCGCAGGCCGACGCCGAACCCGTCGAGCAGACCTACCCCGGCGACGCCGACTGCGAACCCGGCGACCAGTGGTGCGCCGACGCCGTCGTGCACAGCAAGATCGGCGGCATCGCCCACGACCCGATCGGCTGGCAGAACCGGCCCACCTACCAGCAGGTGGTGGAGTTCCCGCGGCACCGCTGAAGAACGTCCGATTTCCCGCCACCGCAACGCTTTCGGCGCACCGGCGTCCACCGGTCGACGTGTTCCCGCCGGGCTCGGGATGCACTAGCGTTCCCCGCCGGAGTTGATCACCGAGCCCCCTGGGGAGAGCCCGCATGGCCACCTGGCGCGACATCGCCGCCTTCGTCCGCAAGGAGTACAAGGTCCTGGAGGAATCCGCCGAGGAGATCCGCATCCTGCTCGAGTACGAGGACAACGACCGCAGCCAGGTGATCATCATCTGCCGCGAGGTCCTCGACAAGCGCGAGGACTGGGTGCAGATCGCCTCGGTGTGCGGC
>Ga0164243_10012036_pt1 | contig 12291 bp, 10 predicted proteins | sample OricompcompostOP_FD_108781 | JGI IMG/M metagenome (GOLD analysis project Ga0164243, IMG submission 108781) | Organic Plus compost microbial communities from Emeryville, California, USA - Original compost - Organic plus compost (OP) | ecosystem: Engineered > Solid waste > Mixed feedstock >...
GATGGATAGCACGCACCGCGTCGCCAGGGGGGCCGGTCTCGTATTCCTGGGCCGGCTCGGCGCGCTCATCGAAATCCTGACCGTCTTCCTGTTCACCCGGCTTTACGGAGGGGATGCGTTCGGCGTCTTCGTCCTCTTCTGGGGATATATCATCCTGCTCGCCGTGATGTGCGACGCCGGCATGACCATGGCGCTGCAGCGCTTCATCCCCGGCGAGGAAGACACGGACCATGTACACCGTATCGCCCGGCTGGCCTTCCTCATTCCCATCAGCATCGCCACGGTGATCGCCCTCCTGCTCACCATATTCGCCGATGCGCTGGCGCCGCTGGTCAACAGCGCCGCTTCCAACCACGAAATCGCGCTCTCCATCCGCATCTACGCCTGGGCGCTACCCATCTGGTGCATGGTGGAAGCGGTCACCGCCGCCGTGCGCGCCCGGCATGCCTTCGGTCCCGAAATCAGGATCCGTATCTTCTATGAACAGGCCTTGAGGCTGGTGGGCGGACTGGCCTTCTACTACATGGGCTTCGGCATGCTGGGGCTTTTCGTCTCCCATGTCCTCGCCCTCATCGTCGTGGCCGCCTCCGCCATACGCCTGCTCGGCCGCTACTACGACCTGAAGACGCTCATCTCGCCGCCCCGGGGACGCAAGGGCGACCTGCCCAATCTGCTGCGGTTCGGCCTCTCCATGGTGCTGCCGACCATGAGCAACAAGGTGCATGGCCAGTTGCCGCTCATGGTGCTCAACGCCATGATCCCCGGCTCGGCGGGGGCCGTGGCCGCCGCCGTCTACGCCGTCGCCCGCAAGATCGTCAGCGCGCTCTCCGTCATCCGCGAGAGCTTCAGCTACGTCATGGCGCCGGTCACGGCGGCGGGCGAACGCACCGGCGGCTCGGGCGATCTGCGGCGCCTCTACAAGTTCGCCAGCATGCTCATGGCCGGGCTGTTCATGCCGGCGGCGACCCTCGTGCTCATCTTCCGCGACAATCTCATGCATGTCGCCGGGCCCGACTTCCGGGGCGACATGCTGGAGGTGGGCGCGGGCGTCATCACCATCCTCGCGGCGGGACGCTTCCTGGAGGTGCTGGCCGGTCCCGCAGTCGCCGTCATCTCCATGGTGGGCCGCTACCGCCTCCCGATGCTGAACGCGCTGGCCGGTATCATCGGGACCATCATCCTTCTTTTCGTGCTGGTGCCGGTCTTCGGCATCCAGGGCGGGGCCATGGCCGTGACCGTGGGCGTCAACATCACCACATATGCGGCGCTCTATCAGCTCTGGCGGCTCCGGGGTGTGCGGCCTTATGACGCGCGACACCTCGTTTTCCTCGGCGTGTCCGCGACTTTTTCTTGCCTTATTTTCGTCATAGAGACGTTTGTGGAGCCTTACGGCCTGCATGCCAAGATCGCTGTGGGCGTCGTCTGCGGGGTGCTGGCCATCTTTCTACTGGTGCGGCTCGCATTTGCAGCATATGATGACAAACCTGTGGATAAGTCCGTTAAGGCCCTATAGGTATGTCGAAAAATTCAATTGGGTTTCGTTTACCTTTTGGCAAAATGGTCGGACTAGTTTACAAAATACCCGTAGACATTTGTCATGGACGGACTATTTTCCCGGCAATGGCAGTCCCCGATATATTTGTCCGAAACGTTAGGATATCGCTGTGAAAAGTTGGTTCGGCTTCTGGCGAAAGCGGCAATATCATCTGAACAAGATGACGCTTGGTGAGCTTGTTGGTGCGTATTTCCAGCACTACGCCATCCAGGTCTATATCGTGCTTGGCGTCGTGACCGGCTATTTCGCCCTCAGCGGGATGACGTCCGTGGTGCCGGTGGCCATCTCGGCCGCGCTGGCCGTGGCCGTCTATCCGCTGGCCTGGTACCTGCTGCACCGCTTCGTGCTGCACGGCAAGTTTCTCTTCCGGTTCAAGGCCACCGCCTCCATGTGGAAGCGGGTTCATTTCGATCATCACCAGGACCCGCACAATCTCGAGGTGCTGTTTGGCGCGCTCTATACCACGCTGCCGACCATCCTGCTCGTCACCGGCCCGGTGGGCTGGCTGATCGGCGGCCTGCCTGCGGCGCTGGCCGGCATTTCGGCCGGGCTCTTCACCACCTGCGTCTACGAGTTCTGCCACTGCATCCAGCATCTGTCCTACAAGCCCAAGAACAGGTTCCTGCGGCGCATCAAGAAGCTGCACATGGCGCACCATTTCCATAACGAGCAGGGCAACTACGGCATCACCAACTTCTTCTGGGACAAGGCCATGGGCACCTATTACAAGGCGCCCGAGGATGTGGCGCCCAGCCAGACCGTGTTCAACCTGGGCTACACCGAGGACCAGGCGAAGATCTATCCCTGGGTCGCCCGGCTGTCGGAGATTCCGTCCGACGTCTCTCCGCGCGACCGGCGCCGGCAGAAGCTGGCGAGCTGATGCGCCCATTCTCCGGTATGCCGCTGATGGGTTAGCGTTGACGGACTCCGTCACCATCATCCCAGTGCAAGGCGCGTCGGAGTTCACGCGCTTTCTGCGCGTGCCCAACGCCGTGATGCGCGACGACCCCAATTACGTGCCGCCGTTGGAGCTGGAACGGCGGGACGCGCTGTCGCCCAGGAAGAACCCCTATTTCAAGCATGCCCGGCATCAGTTCTGGCTGGCCGTGAAGGACGGCCGGGACGTGGGGCGCATCAGCGCCCAGATCGACGAGATGGTGGAGGCCCAGCACGGTCCCGGAATCGGCCAGTTCGGCTTCCTGGATGCCATTGACGATCCCGAGGTTTTCGCGGCCCTCCTGGGCACGGCGGAAACCTGGCTGAAGGAACGGGGCATGACCATGGTCTGTGGCCCGTTCAACATGTCCATCAACGAGGAATGCGGCCTGCTGGTCGAAGGCTTCGACATGCCGCCCGTGCTGATGATGCCGCACGGCATGCCCTATTACGGCCCCCGTGTGGAAGCCCTGGGCTATGCCAAGAAACGCGACCTTTTCGCCTATTACATGGACATCCGCCCGGCCATGCGCAAGCGCATGGTGGAGATCGTGGAGCGCACGCGCAAGGCCGGCCGCGTCAGGCTGCGCCGTCTCTCCAAGAAGAACCTCTCCAACGAGGCGGAGCTGATCCGCGACATCTTCAACGACGCCTGGTCCAGCAACTGGGGCTTCGTCCCCATGACCAGCGACGAGATGGCCTACCTGGCGGTGGGCCTGAAGCTGCTGCTCCGGGAAGACATGGCCTATGTGGCGGAGCTGGACGGCGAGGCCATCGGCTTCATGATCGCCCTGCCCGACCTCAATGAGGCCATTCGAGGCCTGAACGGCCGCCTGCTGCCGCTTGGCCTCTTCAGGCTGCTATGGCGCCTCAAGGTCAAGGGCGTCACGAGGACGCGCGTCCCCCTGATGGGTATCCGCAAGCAGCATCAGAACAGTCCCATCGGCATCGCCACCGCCCTGATGCTCATCGAGGAAATCCGCGTCAACGCCGTAGCGGCCAACTTCACGCATGCGGAACTGTCGTGGATTCTGGAAGACAACAAGGGCATGCGCTCCATCCTCGGCATGGTAAACTCCAAGCCGTACAAGACCTACCGGATATACGGCAAGGACCTGACCTGAGGAGCTGCACGATGGGCGTAGAGCAGGACCTGCACACCCTCTCGCGCCTGGCCGGACTGATGGACGACCGTTTCCGCATTCCCGGAACGCCCATCCGTTTTGGTCTGGACGGTATTCTTGGCCTCGTGCCGGGCGTCGGCGACGGGCTGGGCGCTGTCGTGTCGCTGGGAATTGCCGTCGTCGCGCTGCGCCATGGGGCCAGCCTCGGCCTGGCGGCGCGCATGCTCCTGAATATCCTGCTGGACATGATTCTGGGGTCGGTCCCCCTCATCGGCGATATCTTCGACTTCGCCTGGAAGGCCAACCGGAAGAACATCGACCTCCTGTACCGGCATCACGGTCTGACACCGCCCGGACCGCGATAGCGGCTATTCCATGCCGAGCGGCCCGGTGGTCACCGGCTTGAAGTCGCGGGCGGCCTGGCGGCCCTTTTCGATCTCGTCATCCGTCATGCGGGACGAGACCTGCTTGAGCAGCGTATCGGCCTGGGCCACGATCTCCGCGATGCCGCTCTGGCGCGCCAGCGTCAGCCACTTGTACGCATCCACGGAATCGGGAGACACGCCAACGCCCCTGATGAACATGCTGCCGAAGGCGAGCTGCGCCGCCGGGTTGCCCTGGCGCGCCGACTTGTAGAACCAGATGGCGGCGATGGCGTAATCCCGCTCCACCCCGCGGCCGTAGAACGACATCACGCCGAGCATGAATTCCGCCCCGCCATGGCCCATCTGCGCCAGATGGCGGAAGGCCACGAAGGCGTCGTGAAAGGCGCCGCGGTTATAGGCCTGCACGGCCCGGGCATAGGGCGTATCGGCGGAAGAGGCCCCCGGAGATTCTTCTGGCGTTTGTGCCTGAACCGGGGCACAAACGACGGAAAGCGCCAGCAGAACTCCCCAGGCTGACTGGCGCACCGACGAACGGATGGACCCTTGACACGCTTTCATTGTGTTGTTCATTCGTATATGCGGCCGTTTGCCGTGTACCAAGGATCACTATATGGACCAGAACACCCCCGATCCGCAAGACAACACTCCTGGCGGGCATCAGGAACCGGAAACCCTCAGCCTGAAGCCCAGCCTGCTGCAGCGTCTGCGCAATTATTTCCTGACGGGCCTGGTCGTCACGGCCCCCATCGCCATCACCATCTATCTGGCCTGGCTGTTCATCAACTCCATCGACAACATCATCACGCCGCTCATCCCGGAGCGCTACAACCCGCAGACATATCTGCCCTTCGGGCTGCCGGGCTTCGGGGTGATCGTGGTGGTGGTCACCATCACGCTGCTTGGGGCGCTCACGGCGAATTTCCTCGGCCGCTACCTGCTCGGCGTGGGCGAGCGCATCGTCAACCGCATGCCGATCATCCGGTCGGTCTACGGCACGCTGAAGCAGATATTCGAGACCGTGGTCTCACAGTCCTCCACCTCCTTCCAAGAAGTGGTGCTGGTGGAATATCCGCGCGCCGGCCTCTGGGCTCTGGGGTTCGTCACCACGCAGACCAGGGGCGAAATTCGCCGCGTGCTCGATCAGGAGCTGCTCAGCGTGTTCCTGCCCACCACGCCCAATCCGACATCGGGCTTCCTGCTGTTCGTGCCGAAGAAGGATGTGATCGTCCTGGACATGACGGTGGAAGAAGGCGTGAAGAAGGTGATTTCCGCCGGCATCGTGAGCCCCTCCGACCCCGCGTTGCAGGAGGCCGTCGCCGACGCCTCGAAGCGCAGGAAGAAATAGCAGCGGATGCAGCGTCGCGTGGTGCTGCCCGCAGGTAGGTTCAGGGCGAACGGAGGGGTGTTTCACCAAAGCCAACTCCACCGTTCGGGCTGAGCCTGTCGAAGCCCGGCCGCAGCCTGAGCGCCAGCCGCCCTTCGACAAACTCAGGGCGAACGGGGGGTGTTTCACCAAATCCAGCTCATCCGTTCGGGCTGAGCCTGTCGAAGCCCGGCCACAGCCTGAGCGCCAGCCGCCCTTCGACAAGCTCAGGGCGAACGGGGGGTGTTTCACCAAAGCCAACTCCACCGTTCGGGCTGAGCCTGTCGAAGCCCGGCCACAGCCTGAGCGCCAGCCACCCTTCGACAAGCTCAGGGCGAACGGGGGGTGTTTCACCAAAGCCAACTCCACCGTTCGGGCTGAGCTTGTCGAAGCCCGGCCACAGCCTGAGCGCCAGCCGCCCTTCGACAAGCTCAGGGCGGAACGGCGGGTGTTTCACCAAATCCAGCTCATCCGTTCAGGCTGAGCCTGTCGAAGCCCGGCCACAGCCTGAGCGCCAGCCGCCCTTCGACAAGCTCAGGGCGGAACGGCGGGTGTTTCACCAAATCCAGCTCCTCCGTTCGGGCTGAGCCTGTCGAAGCCCGGCCACAGCCTGAGCGCCAGCCGCCCTTCGACAAGCTCAGGGCGAACGGGGGGTGTTTCACCAAAGCCAACTCCACCGTTCGGGCTGAGGCCGGCGCTCCGGAACCAGCATCACCCCGATTGCAGGTAGCCGATGGCCGCATCCCGCTCGAAGAGATAGAGGAGCGTGAGGAGCGCCCTGCCCCGCTCCGTCTTGAAGGAGGGGTCGCGCTCCAGGATCAGGCGGGCATCGTCGCGGGCGGCGGCCAGCAGGTCGCCATGGACCGAGACATCCGCCAGCCGGAACTCCGGCATGCCGCTCTGCCGCGTGCCCAGCACTTCGCCGCCGCCCCTGAGCTTCAGGTCCTCCTCGGCGATTCGGAACCCGTCCTCCGTCTCACGGAGGATGGCCAGCCGCCGCTTCGCCGTCTCGCTCAGGGATTCGTGATACATCAGCAGGCAGGTGGATCTGGCAGACCCCCGGCCGATGCGCCCGCGCAACTGGTGGAGCTGCGCCAGGCCGAAGCGCTCCGCATGCTCGATGAACATGATGGAGGCATTGGGCACGTCCACGCCTACCTCCACCACCGTCGTGGACACCAGGATACGGATGTCCCCCGCCTGGAAAGCCGCCATGACGGCATCCTTCTCCACCCCTTTCATCCTGCCGTGCACCAGGCCCACCGTATCGCCGAAGCGCTTGGCCAGCGCCGCCGCGCGCTCCTGGGCCGCCGCCAGGTCCACGCTTTCCGATTCCGCCACCAGCGGACATATCCAGTATATCTGCCGGCCTTCCGTGATGGCCCGGCCCGCCGCCGCCTCGGCTTCGGGCAGGCGCGACAGCGGCAGCACCCTGGTGTCCACCGGCTGGCGGCCCGGCGGCTTCTCGGTGATGCGCGAGACATCCATGTCGCCATAAGCCGTCAGCGTGAGCGTGCGGGGGATGGGCGTGGCCGTCATGACCAGGAGGTCGACAGGCTTCTGCCCCTTCTCGGCCAGCAGAAGCCGCTGGTGCACGCCGAAGCGGTGCTGCTCGTCGATGACCGCGAGACCGAGGTCATGAAACGCCACCGCGCCTTCGATGATGGCGTGGGTCCCGATGAGGATGTCGATGGCGCCCGCCTTGAGGTCCGCCAGCAGGGCCTCGCGCGCCTTGCCCTTATCCCGCCCGGTGAGCAGCGCCACGCGCACGCCCGCGGCCTCGGCCAATTCGGCCAGCCGCTCGTGATGCTGCCGCGCCAGGATTTCCGTCGGCGCCAGCAGGGCGGCCTGCGCTCCGGCTTCCACGGCGATGAGCATGGCCATCAGGGCCACCACCGTCTTGCCGCTGCCCACATCGCCCTGGAGGAGGCGTACCATGCGGTCATCCGACGCCATGTCCGCCGCGATCTCCGCCAGCGCATGGGCCTGGGCACCCGTCAGCCGAAAAGGCAGCGCCGCCTCCACCTTGCCCTGCAGCTCGCCGCTTGCCTTGAAGCACCGGCCTTTCTTGCGCACTTCGCGGCGGCGGATGATGGCGAGCGCCAACTGATTGGCCAGCAGTTCGTCATAGGCCAGGCGCTGGCGCGCTTTCGCCTCGGGAGAGAGGTCCAGCATGCTCTCCGGTGCATGGGCCTGCCTCACCGCCTCCGCCCAATCCGTCCATTGCTGGCGTTTCAGCCACGCCTCATCTTGCCACTCGGGCAGCCGTGGCAGGCGCTTCAAGGCCCCCGCCACGGCCTTGGCCATGACCTTCGGGGTGATGCCCGCGGTGAGGCCGTATTGCGGCTCCACCACGGCGATGGAAGCCGCCTCCTCCGGTGTCACCACATGGTCCGGATGCGGCATCTGCAGTTGCCCGTTGAAATAATCCACCCGCCCGCTCACCACGCGCTCGGCGCCGACGGGCAGCAGCTTTTCGAGATAATCTCCCTTGGCATGGAAGAAGACGAGCGCCAGCGTACCGCCTTCTCCCGAACAGAGCACGCGATAGGGCCGGCCCCGGCGCGGTGCCGGGATGTGGCGCTGAACGGTGACTCTCAGGGTCACGATCTCCCCGTCCCGGCATTCGGGGATGGGCGGCATGCGGCGCCGGTCCGTCAGCCCGACGGGGAGATGGAACAGCAGGTCCACCACCCGCCCGCCGGCGAGCCGCGCCATCAGACCCGCCAGCTTGGGGCCGATGCCGGGCAGTTGCTCGATGGACGTGAAGAGCGGAAACAGGACTTCAGGGCGCATGATCAGCGCCGAGGATAGCCGAAGTTCCCGCCGGGAGCGAGCCGAAGCTCAAAGGGACCAGAACTGCGTGTCCATATCGGGGCTGTACTGCCGGATATAGTCCTGCAGCGAGCGGCCGGGCCGCGCCTCGAATATCTCTTCGGTCAGGCTGAGCGCCACCATCCGGTCGAGCCGGAACATGCGGTAATCGCCGCGCAGGCGGCACCAGGCAATGAGCGTCCAGGCGCTTCCCCAGAAGATCAGGCCAAGGGGCTCCACCTGCCGTTCGGTCTCCCGGCCGTCCACGTCGGCATAGGAAAGCTCGATCACCCGCTGCTCCGCCGCCCCCCGGCGGATGAGCTCGCCGAAGCGCGCCCGCTCCCGGCGCGAGGAGGTCGGCACCAGAAAGGGCGTGGTGCGCCGGTTGAACCGCTGGATCATGGCGTCCGGCAGGACGGCGCGGATACGGGTCATGGCCTCGTCCGCCGCCGTCACCATGCCGTCGTCGCCCCAGGCCTTCACCAGCCGCGCGCCGAGCATCAGCGCCTCGATCTCCGCCTCGCTGAAGGTCAGGGGCGGCAGGGTGGCATCGGCGTCGATGATGTATCCCACCCCGGCCTCGCCCCTCACCGGCACGCCGGAGAGCATGAGCGACTGGATATCCCGGTAGAGCGTGCGCCGGGAGACGCCCAGGCGCTCGGCCAGCAGGTCGGCCGTCACCGCCCGGCGGCGGCTACGCAGAAAGGTGACGATGGCGATGAGACGTTCGGCCTTGGTCATGGGCGTGGCTCGGCTGCGGACGGGGTCATGGTAAACCAGCACCCCCGTCCGGGAAACCGTCAGGCGCTGGCTGCCTTGCTTTCGTCCCAGGAATGGGCCTCGATCTTGTGGCCGTCCGGGTCCCGCAGAAAGCAGCCGTAATAGGCCGCCGTGTAGTCCGACCGGGGACCGGGTTCGCCGTCCGGCCGGGCGCCCGCCTTCAGGGCCGCTTCATAAAAGGCCCTCACCTCGTCCTCATTGGCCACCATGAAGGCGAAATGCACGCCGTTGGCGGCTTTCGCCTCGCCGCCGTCGATGGGGCGGGTCACCCAGAATTCCGGCGCCTGGCGGCCATAGGCCACGGTCACGCCGGGTTGCTCCACGATGCGCCTGCCGCCGATGGCGCCCAGCACGGCGTCATAGAAGGCCAGGGCGCGCGGCAGGTCGTTCGTGCCGAGCGAGACATGGGACATCAGGGGCATGGTCATGATCGTCTCCTTTCAGTGATGGAAAGGATGTCAGACTACTCCAGCCCTGTGTCAGCACCTGTCAGCAGGCGATGCTGTCAGGCGTGGGTGCCGGCATGACCCGCCTCGCCCTCTCTCGGCCGGCGGATGAAGAAGGCGGACAGGATGGCCAGCACCGATATGCCTGCCCCCCACAGGAAGGCCAGGCGCACGCCGGCCGCCAACGCCGAGTGCACCTCCGCACCGCCCTGCGCCAGGCTGGCCGACTGCAGCGACATCAGCGCCACGAAAAGCGCCGTGCCGGCGGCGCCCGCCACCTGCTGCACGGTGCCCAGTATGGCCGAGCCATGGGAGTAGAGCTGCGCCGGCACCGCGCTCAGGCTGGCAGTGAAAAGCGGCGTGAACAGGAGGCCCAGCGCCACGGAAAGCACCAGATGCGCCGCCAGCACCGAGAACCAGGGAGTGTCCTGTGTAAGCGTGGCCAGCCAGGACAGAACGCCGGTCATGACGATGGCGCCGGGCACGATGAGAACGCGCGCGCCATGCCTGTCATAAAGCCCGCCGACGGTGGGCGCCATGAGGCCCATGACCAGCCCGCCGGGCAGGAGCAGCAGCCCGGTCTGCAGGGCGGTCAAGTCCAGCACGTTCTGCGTGTAGATGGGCAGCAGGATCATGACGCCGAGCAGCGCCATCATGCAGACCGCCATCATGATGATGGAAACGCAGAAAATGGGGGAGCGGAAGGTCCGCAGGTCCAGGAGCGCCCGGTCCGATTTCTGCAGGTAGAGCTGGCGCAGCACGAAGACGATCATGGTGGCGACGCCCAGGATGACCGCCGTCTCTCCCGAGACGGGCCCCTGATGCCCCGCCCCCTCGCCCAGGCTGTTGAGCCCGTAGACCAGCCCGCCGAAGGCGATGGCGGCGAGCGGCACGGAAAGGACGTCCACCGGCGCGTAGCGCGGCTCGCTCACATTGGGGATGCGCCGGGCGCCGATCAGCAGCGTGGCCACCGCGATGGGCAGCACGATCCAGAAGATCCACCGCCATTCCAGGAAATTGAGGATGATGCCGGATATGGTGGGGCCGATGGCCGGCGCCACGGAGATGACGATGCTGAGTTTGCCCATGGTCGCCCCCCGGGCCGCGGGCGGCACCAGGGTCATCACCGTGGTCATGAGAAGCGGCATCATGATGGCGGTGCCCACCGCCTGCACGACACGCCCGAAAATGAGCATCTCCAGGGCCGGCGCCAGCGCGCAGATCAGCGTGCCCGTCGAAAACGCCGTCATGGCCATGATGAAGACGGGCCGCGTGTGCATGCGCTGGATGAGGAATCCGGTGACCGGGATGACCACCGCCATGGTGAGCATGAAGGCCGTGGACAGCCACTGGGCCGCCGAGGCCGTGACGCCCAGGTCGGCCATCAGGCGCGGCAGGGCCACCGCCATGATGGTCTCGTTGAGGATCACCACGAATGTGGAGATCAGCAGGATGCTGATGACCAGCCGGTCGCGCGGCGAAAAGGAGGTGCCTTCGGCCCTGTCCACCGGATGCACCGGGGCCATTTCAACAGTCTCTTGCATAAATGCTGTCCGTTTCGGGGGTGGCGGGCCGCGGCCCTCTCGGCCCGAGAGAATGACGGAAATGGCGGCGGAGTGCAAACGGGAAGTTGTAGGGCCGCCGCGCCCCCCCCAATGCACCGCAAGGCCCGCCGCGACGCCACGCGCTATAATAATTACTATAAGGATTTTATAGTCTTATCGTAATAAAAATTTTTATAAAATTTTAATCAACTTGTATTTCAAATATATGAAATGGAAAATTTGTATGGATATAGTTAATTAATTGCTATATCCTTTATAACGATTTGGGGGATAGTGGTTAGCTTTCCACCATTGCTCGGTAGGAGATTGCAACGCTGACGCAAATCCGCACCCCGATAGGCCAAGTATTACACGCGGAGTGATATACCTTAGATTGTATTTTATCATTAAGTTTGCAATCAACGATGTCCGTCGCCCCGAACCGGACCACGCGTTCCAGAAAATGCGCCAATATGGTGGATGCGATGAATTACGGTGAGTTCGAAGAAATTGATGTGGACCGCTTGGTATGGGACATCCCGTACCGGGAGCGCATCAAGAACGATATCGAGGGACGCAAGGCCTTCAACCGGGTCAAGGACGATCCGGATGTCCAGTCAGAGGTGGACATATCGCTCTCCTTCGCCACGGCCTTCCAGCCCATCGTCGACCTGGAGCAATGCCGGATTTTCGCCTACGAGGCGCTGGTGCGGGACCAGAACGGCGAAAGCGTAGGTCATTTCTTCGAGATACTGGAAAACGACGAACGTTATCAATTCGATCATATGTGCCGTCTTCAGGCCATCAAGGATGCGGTTCGCCTGAACCTGGACACCAAGCTGAGCCTCAACTTCCTGCCCAATTCCGTGGGGATGGCCAATTGCAGCCTGGAGCGAACATTGGCCTTCGCCCGCCGCGTCGGCTTCCCCACCGAGCAGCTCATCTTCGAGATTTCCGAGAAGGAGGGTCACAAGGACCTGGACTTCTTCTCCGCCTATATCGACTCCTTCGCCAAACATGTGCGCATGGCCATCGACGATTTCGGCCAGGGCTATTCCGGCCTGGCGCTGCTGGCGGGGGTGCAGCCCCATATGGTGAAACTGGACATGGCGCTGGTGCGCGGCATCCACCAGGACAAGAAGCGCCAGGCCATCCTTCAGGCCATCGTCGACCTCGGCCGGCGGCTGGACATAGACGTCATCGCGGAAGGTGTTGAGAGCCGCGATGAAGTGCAAGCCCTGCTCTCCCTCGGCATAACCCTCATGCAGGGCTTCTACTTCGCCATGCCAGCCGTCGGTCATTTGCCGAAAGTGAATTTCGGAAAACTCCGACGGTGCGGATGA
>Ga0164243_10012037_pt1 | contig 12291 bp, 12 predicted proteins | sample OricompcompostOP_FD_108781 | JGI IMG/M metagenome (GOLD analysis project Ga0164243, IMG submission 108781) | Organic Plus compost microbial communities from Emeryville, California, USA - Original compost - Organic plus compost (OP) | ecosystem: Engineered > Solid waste > Mixed feedstock >...
GAGCCAAGCGCAGCAGCTGTGGCACACGTCTAATATATACCGCAGCGACGCCCAGGAGCGCTTGGCGCGCCGGCTCTGCGCCGTGACCTTCGCCGACCGCGTCTTCTTCTGCAATTCCGGCACCGAGGCCTGTGAGGGCGCCATCAAGGCCGCCCGCCGCTATCATTATGTAAACGGCCATCCCGAGCGCTGGCGCATCGTCACTTTCCAGGGCGCCTTCCACGGGCGCACGCTGACGGCTCTCGCCGCCGCGGCCAATCCCAAGTACCTCGAAGGGTGCGGGCAGCCCGCTGACGGCTTCGACAATGTTCCCTTGTCCGACCCCGAAGCGCTCAACGCCGCGATCGGCCCCGAGACCGCTGCCATCATGGTCGAGCCAATCATGGGCGAGGGCGGCGTCCGCGTCGTGCCTGCCGCCGAGCTGCAGCGCCTGCGCGCCCTCTGCGACGAGCACGGCCTGCTGCTCATTATGGACGAGGTCCAGAGCGGCGTTGGCCGCACCGGGCGCCTCTTCGCCCATGAGCACGCTGGCATCGAGCCCGACATCATGGCGATCGCCAAGGGCCTCGGCGGCGGCTTCCCGATGGGTGCGATCCTCGCGACCGAGAAGGCAGCGTCCGGCATGACGGCCGGCTCGCATGGCTCGACCTTCGGCGGCAATCCCTTAGCCATGGCCGTCGGCAACGCCGTTCTCGACGTCGTGCTGGCGCCGGGTTTCCTCGACGAGGTTTCGCGCAAGGCTGCCCGCCTGCGCCAGTCGCTGGCCGAGATCAAGGACCGTTTCGGCGACCTCGTCCTTGAGGTCCGCGGCGAGGGCCTGCTGACGGGCCTCAAGCTCGCCCCCTCGGTGACCTCCGCCGACTTCGTCAAGGCCGCCATTGGCGAGCATCTGCTGCTGGTCGGCGCCAGCGACAACGTCGTCCGCGTCCTGCCGCCGCTCAACGTCAGCGAGGACGAGATCGTGGAAGGCTGCGCAAGGCTCGCGCACACTCTTGAGCGTCTTATTCAGCCTTCCGCCGGCAACCCCTAACCCTCCCACTTGGAGACCTGCTCCGAGCCATGGCCGTCCGCAACTTCATCGATATTGATAGCCTCGACGCAGCGACCCTGCGCGCGATCATCGATTCAGCCCATGCCATGAAGCGCGCTGGCAAACGCGTGCCGGCCAAGCTGCGGCCGGAAGGCATCGAGGACGCTGTGCTCGTCATGATCTTCGAGAAGCCGTCGACGCGCACCCGCGTCTCCTTCGACGTCGCCATGCGCCAGTTGGGTGGCCAGACCATCGCGCTCAATCACACCGACCTGCAGCTCGGCCGCGGTGAATCCATCGCCGACACCGCTCGCGTGCTGTCGCGCTACATCGACGCCATCATGATCCGCGCCAACAGCCACGACACGGTCCTGGAGCTGGCGCGCTACGCCTCGGTGCCGATCATCAACGGTCTCACCGACCGCAGCCATCCCTGCCAGGTCATGGCCGATCTGCTGACCTTCGAAGAGGTCAAGGGACCGATCAAGGGACGCTCGGTGGCCTGGGTTGGCGACGGCAACAACGTCGCCGTCTCCTGGATGCACGCTGCCGTGAAGTTCGACTTCGAACTGCGGATTGCCTGCCCGCCGGCTCTCGAGCCCGATGCCGAGGTCACCGCCTGGGTTAAGCGCGAGAAGGGCCGCCTGCTCATCACCGACAGCGCTGAGGAAGCCGTCTCCGGCGTCGATTGCGTCGTCACCGACACCTGGGTGTCGATGGGCCAGAGCGATGCCGCGCGCCGCAAGAAGCTCCTTGCACCCTACGCCGTCGATGACGATTTGATGGCGAAGGCCGCGAGCGACGCGATCTTCATGCACTGCCTGCCGGCCTATCGCGGCCGCGAGGTCACCGAGGAAGTGCTCGAGGGCCCCCGCTCCGTGGTCTTCGACGAGGCCGAGAACCGGCTACACGTGCAAAAGGCCATTCTGGCCTGGTGCCTTGGAGGGCAATAAGTTTTGGCAGCGGCGAATGATCGGGAGCGCGTCGCGGGGATGAACGGATCGGCCATCCCGGACGATCTTGTCATCCCGTTTCGCACGGTCCGCTCCCGTGTCACGGGCAGGATCGTGCGCCTCGGCGCCACCGTCGACCGCATCCTGCAGCGCCACCAGTATCCGGCGCCCGTCGGCCGTGCGCTGGGCGAAGCGCTGGCTCTGACCTCCCTGCTCGGAACCGCCCTCAAGATCAACGGCCGGCTCATCCTGCAGACCAAGAGCGACGGCCCGCTCGGCCTGCTCGTCGTCAACTACGACACGCCTGGCCACCTGCGCGGCTACGCGAGCTTCGATGCCGAGCGCACCGCCGAGCTGACCGACGCCAACGGTGCCGCCGATCCCGCCGCGCTCTACGGCTCCGGCCACCTCGCCATGACCATCGACCCCGGCGGCGACATGGATCGCTATCAGGGCATCGTCGCGCTGGAGAAGCAGCCGCTGGCCGAGGCAGCGCTCACCTACTTCCGCCAGTCGGAGCAGTTGCCGACCTTCCTGCGCCTCGCCGTAGCCCGCGTCTACACGCCGGCCGAGACGGCGGAAGCCGATCGCTGGTCGTGGCGCGCCGGCGGCCTGCTCCTGCAGAACCTCGCAAGCGAGGGTGGCGTTAACATCGACGAGCCGGAGCCCTACGCCGAGGCCGTGCCTCTGTCGGGCGAAGCCGACGACGACTGGCAGCGCACGCGGATCCTCGCTTCCACCGTCGAGGACCACGAGCTGATCGACCCGACGCTCGGGCCGCATGAGCTGCTCTATCGCCTGTTCCACGAGGAGGGTGTCCGCGTCCACGAGGGCCACGCGCTCGAGGACCGCTGCCGCTGCTCGCGCGACCGGGTCGAGGGCTTCCTGCGCGGCTTCGATCAAAGCGAGTTTGAAGACATGCGCGAGCCTGACGGCGACATCGCCGTCACCTGCGAGTTCTGCTCAACCACCTACCGCTTCGCTCCCGGCGAGCTCGATTGAGGCTCAGCGCCCCTTCCGTCCCGTCCAGCTTACGCGGACAGCTTGTCCGCGAGCCGCCCAAGGAACGCCATGCAGCGGTCGAGCTCGCTCGCCTCGATCCATTCGTCCGCCGTGTGCGCCTGCGCAATGTCGCCTGGACCGCACACTACCGCCGGCGCGCCCGCATTCTGGAACAGCCCCGCCTCCGTCGCGTAGGAGACGGCGTGCGTGCCCTCACCCTGGGCCAGCTCCAGCGCCAGCTTCACCACCGGAGCATCGCGGTCCACCGAGAACGGCGGTACGCGGTTCGTCTGGCGGATGCTGATCCCGGCCTCCTTGGCCACCGCCTGCATCGACGCCGAGCACTTGGCCGCGAAGTCACGCAGCCGCTTCTCGATGGCGTCGACCTCTAAGCCCGGCAGTGCCCGCACCTCGAATCCGAAAGTGCACGTCACCGGCACGATGTTGGTCGCCGTCCCGCCGTTGATCAGCGTCACCTGCAGCGTCGAGTAGCCCGGATCGAACCGGGCGCTGCGGCTCGCCTGCGCCAGGTGCTGCTCCATCTCGGCTAGCTCGCCGAGCAGCCGCCCCGCATACATCACCGCATTGACGCCGAGCGGCGCCATGCTGGAGTGCACCGCCCGCCCGCGCACCTCGACCTCCCACCGCACCGGCCCCTTGTGCGCGTCGACCACGGTCATCTTCGTCGGCTCGCCGACGATGACCATCTCTGGCTTGACGATGTCGTCATCGAACCGCGCGATCATCGGGCGCACGCCCGTGCAGCCCACCTCCTCGTCATAGGAGAAGACGATGTGCACGGGCTTCGTCAGCCGCCGGCTCTTGAACATCGGCACGGCGGCCAGCACGCAGGCGAGAAATCCCTTCATATCGGTGGCGCCGCGCGCATAGAGGCGCCCGTCGCGCTCGGTAAGGCGGAACGGATCGTTGCTCCACGTCTGTCCGGTGACCGGCACCACGTCGGTATGCCCCGACAGCCCGATGCCGCCGATTTCCTGAGGCCCGATGGTCGCGAACAAGTTGGCCTTGTCGCGCGCCGCATTGAAGGTGAGCGTGCTGGCGAGCCCATGCTGCGCCAGATAATCCTCGACAAATCGGATCAGGGGCAGGTTGGTCTTGTGGCTTGTCGTGTCGAAGCTGACCAGTCGGGCCAGCAGCTCCTTCGCCGAGTAGGACGGGCCAGGCATGGGCGCCTTTTCACAAAACGAGTTGAACTGCCGGGGTCGATGAAGCGCGCGCTCCCCCGTGCCCCGACCGCAATCTTCGGGCCTCCGCTCCGGGTCTTTAGTTGACCGAGTGCGTCTCGTAAGGACAGTCGAGAGAGAAAGCCGGAATCGCGACGTCGAACAGGATACCGTCTGCGTCTGCCATTTGATAGCTGCCGACCATGATGCCCGACGGCGTGCTCAAGGGGCAACCTGAGGTATAGGTGAACGTCTCGCCCGGCCCGATGACGGGCGTCTGGCCGACGACGCCGGGCCCGCGCACCTCTTCCGTCACGCCGCGCGCATCCGTGATCTGCCAGAAGCGAGAGCGCAGCTGCACGCGCTTGTCGCCCTCGTTGGTGATTTCGATCGTGTACGCCCAGAAGAAATAGCTCTCCTCGGGCGAGGACTGATCCTGGACGAACGCGGGCTCGACGCGGACGCGGATGCCCCGCGTGACTTTCTCGTACATGTCGGTGACGTTTTCCATTGACCGGATCGCATGACTGGGCGGCGCGCCCCCGTCCAGTGGAGCGATTGTCCGCCAGCCATGCGCCGGGGTCAACAGCGCCGGCCGGAACACACCTAATGCCGGTTTCGCTAATCCGCGTAAGCAACCTGAAGGGTCAGCCGCGCGCGGCCTTGACCGCCCGCTCCAGGTCCGCCGCGAGATCGCCGGCGTCCTCAAGACCGATCGACAGCCGCACCATGCCGTCGGTAATGCCAAGCTCGGCGCGCGCTTCCGGCGTAAGGCGCTGGTGCGTCGTCGTCGCCGGATGCGTGATGAGGCTTTTGGAATCGCCGAGATTGTTTGAGATCTTGATGATTCGCAGCGCGTTGAGGAAGCGGAACGCCGCCTCCTTGCCGCCTTCGATGTAGAACGGCACCATCTGGCCGCCGCCCGTCATCTGCCGCTTCGCCAGCTCGACTTGCGGGAAGTCGGGGCGCATCGGGTAGAGCGCGCGCTCGACGCCCGGCAGGGCGGCGAGATAGTCCGCGACCTTGGCCGCCGTCTCGGTCTGCGCCTTGATGCGGATCGCCAGCGTCTCGAGGCTTTTCAGCATGATCCAGGCATTGAACGGGCTGAGCGAAGGGCCCGTCTGGCGGATGAAGGTGTGCAGGTGATCGTTGATGTAGCCTTTGGGGCCAAGCACGACGCCGCCGAGGCAGCGGCCCTGCCCGTCGATGTGCTTCGTCGCCGAATAGACCACGACGTCGGCCCCGTGCTCGATTGGCCGCTGCAGCATCGGCGTCGCGAACACGTTATCGACGACGGTGATGGCGCCGATGCTTTTCGCCAGCTTCGATACGGCCGCGATGTCGACCAGCGCCAGCGTCGGGTTGGCGGGCGTCTCGAAGAAGAACAGCTTTGTGTTGGGCCGGATTGCCGCTTCCCAGTTGGCGATATCCTCGCCGTCGACCAGCGTGAACTCGATGCCGAAACGGGGACAAAGGTCCTCGATCACGTAGCGGCATGACCCGAACATCGCCCGCGCCGCCACGACGTGGTCGCCGGCTTTAAGATAGCAAAGCACCGCCGAGGTCACCGCCGCCATGCCGGTCGCCGCAGCGCGCGCTTCCTCCGCGCCCTCGAGCAGCCGCATGCGCTCCTCGAACATCGTCACCGTCGGGTTCGAGAAGCGGCTGTACTGGTAGCCCGGCTCCTCGTTCTTGAAGCGGCGCTCAGCCTGCTCGGCCGTGTCGTAGACGTAGCCCTGCGTCAGGAACAGCGCTTCGGAGGTCTCGTTGAACTGCGAGCGCAGCGTGCCGCCGTGCACGAGCCGGGTCGCCAGTGCAAAGCCTTCACAGTCGATTTCGGGATCTAAGGATTTCTTGTCGCTCACGCGCGTCTCCCTTCACTTCGCATCGGCCCTGCGGACTGGAGGTCGCATGCAGGAACGCCAAGCCGGAAAGCCTGGGCCGCCGGCTGCACCGCGCGTCGTAAACGCAACTGCGTGAGACCGGGCGCCTGATGTTCGCGGGGTTGCATTAGAGGAGCGCGCGGCCTTTTAGCGAGTTGTTTTTACGTGGCTGCAAGCCGGCCGGCCAAATCACCACGGACATTCAACGGGGATTAACGCCTATTGGAGCTTGGCGTCAAGCATCACGTACTCTAAGGCACTGGACTCTGGAGGACCATACGTGAACACGGTTATCGGGGACGAAACGAAGGGTGCGGCCTCTGCAAGCCCCGCCGGGCTTACGGGCGTGCTGCCGGTGCAGGCGATCGAGGAGCTCGTCGCCCGTGGCGTCATCGTGCCCGAGACTCCGCTCCGTGACGGCCAGATCCAGCCCGCGAGCCTCGATCTGCGCCTCGGCGCCACCGCCTACCGCGTGCGTGCCAGCTTCCTTCCGGGGCCCGACACCTCGGTCGAGCAACGCCTTGCGGGCGTCAAGCTGCACGAGATCGACCTCACCAACGGCGCGGTCCTCGAGACCGGCTGCGTCTACGTCGTCCCGCTGATCGAAAGCCTCGCTCTACCCATGGGCCTGTCAGCCTCCGCCAATCCCAAAAGTTCCACCGGCCGCCTCGACGTCTTTACCCGCGTCATCGCAGACCGCGTCACCGCCTTCGACCAGATCACCTCCGGCTACAAGGGCCCGCTCTACGCCGAGATCTGCCCGCAGACTTTCCCGATCCTGGTGCGCGAGGGCAGCCGCCTGACGCAGATCCGTTTCCGATACGGCGAGCCGCAACTGGCCGATGCCGAGCTCACCGACCTGCATGCGCGCGAGCGCCTGGTCACCTCGACGCAGGCCGACATCCAGAACGGCATCGCCCTATCGGTGGATCTGAGCGGCGAAGCCGGCGGCCTCGTCGGCTACCGCGCCAAACGCCATTCCGGTCTGGTCGACGTCGACGCCCCCGGCTCCTGCGCCATTGCCGACTACTGGGAGCCGATCCATGTGCGCGCGGAGCGTCGCCTGATCCTCGATCCCGACCAGTTCTACATCCTGGCGTCGAAGGAGGCCGTGCACGTGCCGCCTACGCACGCCGCCGAGATGATGCCGTTCAACCCGCTGGTCGGCGAGTTCCGCGTCCATTACGCCGGCTTCATGGATCCGGGCTTCGGCCATGCCCCCGCCGGCGGCGAGGGCTCGCGCGTCGTCCTTGAGGTCAGAAGCCACAAGGTGCCGTTCATCCTGGAAGACGGCCAGATCGTTGGTCGCCTGATCTATGAGCGCCTGACCGAGATCCCTCGCCTTCTCTACGGCCGCGATCTCGGCTCGAACTACCAGGCGCAGGGTCTCAAGCTCTCGAAGCACTTCCGCTAACCGGACCAAAAGAAAAGGGACCGGCCGCCGTGCGGCCCGCCCCTTTTTCCGGAAGACAGCGAAGCGCGCTCTATTCCTTCTTCGAGCAGTCGAAATCGAGCTTCACCCACGGCAGGTCGAGCTTGCAGCGCCCGTCCGCGGTCTTGTTGAAGTACTTGTCGATTGGCAGGTCGGAAAGGTCAGGACCTTCCTCGAGCGGCACGTTGTCAGCCTCCTGCTGCGGTTCGGGCTGAGGCTGCGGAGCCGCCTTGGCCTGCTCCTGGGGCTGAGCCTGTGGCTGAGGCGCCGGAGCCGCCTTGGCGGTCTCCTGCGGCTTTACGGGAATGCGGTCAGGCTGCGGCGCCTCGGACTTGGGCTGCTGCGCTGCTGACTGCGCGGGCGCCGGCTTTATGGCTGGCAGCTCTGCGTTAGTGCCGGACTGGCCTGCTTGGCCCTGTTGCGGAGCCTGCTGCGGCTGCGCGCCCGAATCGAGCTGAGCCACGTCGCAGCGGCCGAGGTCGGCCGGCGCCTTGGTCCACACCATCGTCTTCGAGAAGTACTTGGTGCCGGCGTAGCCTTTTACGCGCAGCTGCTCGTCGCTGAGGCGCTTCAGCTCGACGCTGTACTTCTTCTGTTTCTCGGGGCTGTAGATCCAGCCGTTGTCCCATGTGTCCGACCCGGCGCTGCTCACGTCGCCGAGGATCTGCTTGCCGCAGCCTCGCTGGTCGTTTGTGTCCTTGACCCAGACCACGTAGCCGCACATGCGATCGCCGCACGGCTTGATCTCAATGGCGCCGCGGCCCTTGTCGTCGAGCCAAACGCCCGAAGGATCGGACGCCGCCGTCGCAAGCGCTGGGGAGAGGGTCAGTGCTGCCGCCATGATGGCGCCGGCAGAGAGAAGATGAGTTCGCATGGCAAACGCCTTTCTTGTCGAGTTCCCGGCAAGAGTGGAGCACTCGCCGCAGGAACGCTGTTCTCTGGGGAACATGCAACCCGGAATATGGCGAACGCCCGGCAAGCGCTCGGGTTTCCGTCAAAGGGCGACACTGTGGCCTGCCGCGGAAACGAAAGGGCGGCGCCTCGGAAGGCACCGCCCTAGGTCGTTTCAAGCTGCGACAACGAGCGCCGGAGCGCCCGCGATCTACTGTTTTTCCGGCGTTTCCGCACCCGCTTCGCCCGCTGGGCTCTGCCGCGTGTCAGGATCCTCGAAAAACAGCTGTCCGTCCTCGATGGACACAATGTCGCCCGCTGCAATCTCGTAGGCTTCCGGGTCATCGTCGAAGTAGAGCCTGCACGATGAAGCACACAGGTCATCGAACTGCTGCAACGGCTCGGCTTTGATGGTGCGCTCCTGCGCGCCTTCGACTATGCGCAGGTTGTGCACCGAGCCGTCGCGATTGATGAGCGTCGTGGCCTGTGCCGCGGAGAGCCAGAGTACGCTTGCGCCAATCGCGCTGAACATCGCTCTGAGGACGGTCATCTCGACGCTTTACTTCTTGGCCGGCTTCTTCGCCGCTTTGGCCGGAGCCGCCTTCTTCGCGGCAGGCTTGGCAGCGGGCTTGGCGGCGGCCTTGGCCGGCGCCTTGGACTTGGGTTGAGCTTTAATCATCACGAAGGCTCCACGAGCTGTTTGAGTGTGGCTTTTTACTCAACACGTCCGAGATATGCGGGAGTTGGTAAATTCGCACAAACGAATTAAAGTGAAGCCTTAATTGAAGATCCTTGAATTGATCTGACTGTTTATGAGTGCGCGTCCGCATGGACATAACGCTTGCGAAGACCTTTTTGACGATTGTCGAAGCGGGCAGTTTCAAGGATGCCGCAGAAAAGCTGTGCGTAACTCAGTCCACGGTGTCGATGCGCGTCAAGGCGCTCGAACAGGCGCTGGGCAGAACGCTATTCGAGCGCGCCCGCAACGGCGCCCGACTCACTCCCGCCGGCGAGCAGTTCCAGCGCCACGCCACCGCGCTGCTCAGGGTATGGACTCACGCCCAGCTCGAGGTCGCCCTCGCCGATCACCACACCGACCATTTGGCAGTCGGCGGACAGATCTCCCTGTGGGAGGGCTATCTCCTCAAGTGGGTCGCCTGGCTGCACGGCGCTCGCGGCGACATCGCGGTCACCGCCAAGATGGGCACCTCCCGCGCTCTCATCGAGCAGCTCCTCGAAGGCTCGCTCGATCTCGCCGTCGTCTACCGCGCCGATTCGCGCCCCGGCCTCATCGTCGAGCACATCTTCGATGACGAGCTCGTTCTGGTGACCAGCGGTAGCGAGAAGGCTCGCGGACGCAACCGCGGCTACGTCTTCGTCAACTGGGGCCCTGAGTTCGCCGCCGACCACGCCGACACCTACCCCAACCAGAGCCACACCAGTTTGCATTTCGATCTAGGCGCCGTGGCGCTCAGCTATTTATTGGATACCCAGGCGTCCGGTTATTTCCCGACGCGATTGGTGCGCAACTATCTCGAGAACGAGCGCCTGAAACTCGTCCACCGCGCCCGCCGGTTCGTCTATCCCGTCTATGCCGTTTACCCCGAGGACCATAATACCGACGCCTATCCCGAACTGCTCGCGGGCCTGCGCCGCATTTCCGAGGAGCTATCCGGCTGAGCGTGCTTTGACTGGGCAGTCAAACCGGAATGGGGGGACTGATACGCCCATTCCGGTAAGATCAGCCTCAGGCCGAGTAGTGCGCTTCGACTGTCCACGCGTCTTGCGGCTGCTCGTGAAGTTGCCAAAAAAGCTCGCCTACACCCTCTGTGTCCTTCGATTCTGGGGACGCAAGGGCCGCGACGTTACCGTTGCAGCTCCGCGAGCCGCAGAGACCAATCAATCGCAGGCGCTGAGCACCGCCGACAAAAGGCCCGGAAATCTCTGCTCGAGATCGTCCTTGCGCAGGGCGTTGACGACCTCGGTGCCGCGCCGTTCCGAGGTGATGAGCCCAGCCTCGCGCAGCACCTGATAATGGTGCGACTGCGTCGACTTCGGCAGCTGCGCCGGCGCCGCGCTCGAGCAGTTCATCGGACAGCCGCCGCTGGCGAGCGTCCTGACAATCGCCAGACGCGCCGGGTCGGCAAGCGCATAGAGCACGTTCTCGAGGCGCACGTCGGCGATGGAGGGATGCAGGAAAGGTCGTTGCATGAAAGCTGCGCTGTTCTGGCCGCGGTTCAATATTCCGAGAGGCCCGAACAATCTTACTGCAACGCCCGGCTGCATACCAGCGGCTTAACCCGCCTTGAAGAACCGCCGCAGGAACTGCGTGTAGATCGCCGTGAGCTGTTCGAGGTCCGCGACCGGCACCTGCTCGTCGACCTTGTGAATGGTGGCGTTGACGAGTCCGAACTCGATAACCGGGCAGGTATCCTTGATGAAGCGCGCGTCCGAAGTGCCCCCGCCCGTGCTCAGCGCCGGCGTCCGTCCGCTCACGTCCCGCACGGCTTCGACCATGGTGTCGAGCAGCGGTCCCGGCTCGGTGCAGAACGCGTCGCCCGACCAGGAGAAGCCGAGCCGCATGTCGGCCCCGACCTCAGCCGCCGCCTTCTCGCAGCAGCCGCGGGTCGTCTCTTCCAGCCGCTCGCGCGTCCAGTTGTCGTTCAAGCGCACGTTGAACACCGCCCGCGCCTGGCCCGGAATGACGTTGGTCGCAGTGTTCGGCACCGAGATGATCGTCACCTCGACGCTCGATGGCTCGAACCGCTCCGTTCCCCCGTCGAGCTTGAGCGCCGCCAGCCGGTCGATAATGCGCGCGAGCTTCGGGATCGGGTTGTCGGCGAGCGCCGGGTAGGCGCTGTGGCCCTGCCGGCCTTGCACGACGATCTCGCCGTTGACCGATCCGCGCCGCCCGATCTTGATCTCGTCGCCGATTGTCTTGGGGTTCGACGGCTCGCCGACGATGCAGGCGTCGAGCTTCTCGCCCCGCTGTTTCAGCCAGTCCAGCACCTTGACCGTGCCGTTGATCGCCGGCCCTTCCTCGTCGCCCGTGATCAGCAGCGAGATCGAACCATGTGGCTGACCATTGCACTCCTTCAGGTACGCCGCCGCTGCCGCCACAAAGCAGGCGACCGCACCCTTCATGTCGGCGGCGCCGCGCCCGTACAGAACCCCGTCGCGGATCTCGCCAGCGAACGGCCCCGCGCTCCAGGCCGCCTCATCCCCCGGCGGCACGACATCCGTGTGCCCGGCGAAGCAGAGGTTGGGCCCGCCGGTGCCGACGCGCGCATAGAGGTTGTCGATGTCGGGCGTGCCCGCCTCCGAGAACGTCATCCGATGGCAGGTAAAGCCGAGCTTCTTGAGCACGCCTTCCAGCAGCGACAGCGCCCCGCCCTCGGCCGGCGTGATGCTCGGGCAGCGGATCAGCGCTTGGGCGAGTTGAACGGCATCGGTCGGCAGTTCGGCGGTCATGGGATCAGGAGCCTCGGCGTGGCCTCAAAGGTGCTGGGCGGGCCTTCGCCTTCAACTGGGGCGAACGCCCGCGCCAGAAACTAGTACGAGACTAGTCGCGCAAGAGCTCGTTGATCGAGGTCTTTGACCGCGTCTTCTCGTCGACGCGTTTGACGATGACGGCGCAGTAGAGCCCCGGTCCCGGCGTGCCGTCGGGCAGTGCCTTGCCCGGCATCGTGCCCGAGACGACCACCGAGTAAGGCGGCACGCGGCCCATGAACACTTCGCCCGTGGCTCGGTCGATGATCTTGGTCGAGGCGCCGAGATAGACGCCCATCGACAGCACCGAGCCTTCGCCCACGACGACGCCCTCTGCGACTTCCGCGCGGGCGCCTATGAAGCAGTTGTCCTCGATGATGACGGGGCCGGCCTGGAGCGGCTCGAGCACGCCGCCGATACCGGCGCC
>Ga0164243_10012038_pt1 | contig 12291 bp, 11 predicted proteins | sample OricompcompostOP_FD_108781 | JGI IMG/M metagenome (GOLD analysis project Ga0164243, IMG submission 108781) | Organic Plus compost microbial communities from Emeryville, California, USA - Original compost - Organic plus compost (OP) | ecosystem: Engineered > Solid waste > Mixed feedstock >...
CGACCTCTATTCCGTCGACGCCATGACCCGCGCGACGCTGGAGGCGTATGGGCGGTTGATGGATGGCCGCCTTGCTCCCCTGTAGACGCAGCGGAGCAAGGGCTATTGATCAGCCCAAGAACTCTTCCGCCGCCTTCACCACCCTATCGACCGTCAGGCTCTCCATGTCCGGCCCGGCGCGGACCACCTGCACCTTCGGGCCCCAGGGGGCGTAGCGGCGCTCGTCGGTAGGACCGAAGAGAGAGAGGGTGGCGCAGCCCACGGCCGCGGCGGCGTGGCCCAGGCCCGAATCCGCGCCGAGATAGAGGCTCGCCCGCGACACCGCCGCGGCGGCCGCCGGCATGTCGAACAGGCCGACGCCGCTGATCGAGCGCGCGGGGCCCAGCCGCTCCAGCACCGGAGCCGCCGCACCGGCGTCTCCCGGACCGCCGAGCACCACCGTCCGCGCCCCGGCCAGCACGCCGCCTTCGCCGGTCAGCCGGTCGGCCGCCTCGGCGAAGCGGAGCGGGTCCCAGGCCTTGTTCGCCACCGCCGCCGCGGGGGCCAGCGCCAGGATCGGCCGCGGATCGGCGCCGAGCAGGGCGTCGGCCTCGCCTCTAGCCTGGTCGTCGAGCCAGAAGACCGGGGAGGGGGGCGGATCGAGGCCCAGCACCCGCGCCAGCTCGACAACCTTGTGCACCGGCTCGGCGCTCTCGCCGCGGTGGACCCGGCGCTCGCGCGCCCGCAGCAGGTAGGCGAGGGCCGAGCCGCGCAGGTCCACCACCAGGTCCCATCGCACCGGCGCCACCTCGCGCCACAGCCGGAGCCAGTGTCCCCGGTGGCCGGTCGGGGACTTGGCGACCACGATGATGCGCTCGAGGTTCGGAGCGGCCCGGAACACCGGCGCGCCCAGGGGGCCGCAGGCGACAGTGATCCGCGCGTCCGGCCGCGTCTCGGCCAGCCTTCGATAGAGCCCCGTCGACAGGATGCAGTCGCCGATGCGGGTGGAGGTGATGAACAGGATCGACGACATCGGCCGGGTTTTTTTAACGAAGCTCCGTGATTTTGCCCCGGACGCACCTTCGCCTCTGTGGCGAAAGACCACTCGGTCATATATAAGAGTCAGTCGGTTGGGGGGCGCGAATCCGCGCGCGCCCAACCCCTTTTCGGATGAACAGTACCGGAGACGACCCCTATTCGCCGCCCCATGCAAGCGCCGCCGCCCAAGGAAGGGCCGCGGATCAATGACGAGATCCGCTCTCCGCGGGTCCTCCTGATCGACCAGAACGGTGAGAAGCAAGGCATCATGCCGACTTCCGCCGCCCTCGAAGCCGCCGAAGAGGTCGGGCTCGATCTGGTCGAGGTTTCTCCGAACTCCGATCCGCCCGTCTGCAAGATCCTGGACTTCGGGAAATACAAGTTCCAGGAGCAGAAGAAGAAGAACGAAGCGCGCAAGCGGCAGAAGATCGTCGAGATCAAGGAGATCAAGCTTCGCCCGAACATCGACACCCATGACTATGAGGTGAAGGCGAAGGCGATGCACCGGTTCTTCGAGGAGGGCGACAAGGTCAAGGTGACCCTGCGCTTCCGTGGCCGGGAGATGGCGCACCCGGAGCTGGGCATGAAGCTGCTGCAGCAGGTCAAGTCCGACTTCGAGCCGGTGGCCAAGGTCGAGTACGAGCCGCGCATGGAAGGCCGGCAGATGATCATGATCCTGGCCCCGCGCTGAGCGGCCGCCGATCGGACATCGAAACGCCCCCGGTTCCGCCGGGGGCGTTTTGTTTTGGGGGTCTCCCGCAGGGGGAGGGGGGCCTCCCCTTTTCGACCCTGCGGCCAAAAAGCCTTCGCCGGGGGACTTCGTCGTCTGCCCGAAGCAATATAACCAGGGAGCGGACCTGATAACGAAACCGTCATGACCGCTTCGGCCGACCAGACTCGCCTGCCGCCTGCGCTGATCGCCATGCTGGCGGTGGTGTTCATCAACATGGTGGGGTTCGGGGTGGTGGTGCCGCTCCTGCCCTTCTTCGCGCGGTCGATGAACGCGCTCGAATGGCAGATCACCGTCATGTTCTCGGCCTATTCGCTCGGGCAGTTTTTCGCCGAGCCGTTCTGGGGCCGGCTCTCCGACAAGATCGGGCGGAAGAAGGTGCTGGTGGTCACCGTGGCCACCAACGTGATCGGCTACGTCGCCCTGGCTTTCGCGCCCAACATCTGGGCCGCCATCGCCATCCGCCTGTTCACCGGCCTCGGCGCCGGCAACATCTCCACGGTCCAGGGCTATATCGCCGACGTGACCCCGCCCCACCAGCGCGCCGCGCGCATGGGTCTGGTCGGCGCCGCCTTCGGCCTCGGCTTCATCATCGGACCGGCGCTGGGGGGCTTGTTGAGCCATCCGACCGAGGGCCGGCTGGGCTACCAGCTCCCGCTGTTCGTCGCCGCCGCCCTGGCCGCGATCTCGGCGGCGAGCGTGCAGATGTTCGTCAAGGAGAGCCGGGTCCACGCGCCGCCGCCGCCGCCGCCCTGGCGCGCCCTCGGCCAGGCGCGCGCCCATCCCGTCGTCTCGCGGGTGCTGCTGGTCAGCCTGGTCTATATGGGCGGCTTCTCGGGCATGGAATCCACCTTCGCCCTGTGGGCGCAGGCCAAGATGGGCTGGGGCGCGCGCGAGGTGGGGCTCTGCTTCATGGTCGTGGGCATCGCCTCGGCGGTCAGCCAGGCGATGATCACCGGCCGGCTGGCCCGCCGCTTCGGCGAGGCGCGGGTGCTGGCGGTGGGCGTCCTGACGTTCGGCGGCTCGCTGATCCTGCAGACCCTGGCGCCGGTTTCCTACCTGGTGCCGGTGTTCATGGCCGTCGGCGCGATGGGCATGGCGCTGGCCATGCCGAACATCTCGGCCATGATCTCCCACTCCAGCCCGGCGGGGCAGCAGGGCTCGATGCTGGGGCTGAACATGGCCGCCGGCTCGGGCGCCCGCATCCTGGGGCCGATCGTGGCCGGCTTCACCTTCACCTACCTGGGGGCGAACTGGCCGTTCTGGTGCGGCGCCGCGCTCACCGTCCCCGCCGCCGTCCTGGCTATCCGGGCCGGAATGGCGCTGCAGCGCTGGCGGCGCGAGCAGCTCGAGGCGGCCCAGCCCCGCGCCCCCGCGCCCACCGCCGCCTGATCTTGCATCGGGGGCGGTTTTCCCGTACCTACGCGCGTTCTCTCGGGAGCCGCCTGGCCATTGGCATGCCACGGCGGCTCGTTATGCTTTGAAGAAGGACGGGTCCCAAGGGCCCGCAGGAAAATGCCGAAGTTGAAGACGAAGTCGAGCGCCAAGAAGCGCTTCAAGATCACCGCCACGGGCAAGGTGAAGGCCGGCGTCGCCGGCAAGCGCCACCGCCTGATCAGCCACAACGGCAAGTACATCCGCTCCAACCGCGGGACCAAGGTGATGTCGGACGCCGACGCCAAGATCATCAAGTCCCACCTGCCGTACGCCTGATCGGCTGAAGCCCACATAGAATTTCGAGGTGATCTGACATGGCGCGCGTCAAACGGGGCGTCACCGCCCACGCCAAGCACAAGAAGGTTCTGGAGCAGGCCAAGGGTTTCTACGGCCGGCGCAAGAACACCATTCGGGCCGCCAAGGCCGCGGTCGACAAGGCCGGCCAATACGCCTACCGCGACCGCAAGGTCCGCAAGCGCCAGTTCCGGGCGCTGTGGATCCAGCGCATCAACGCCGCGGCCCGGCTGGAAGGCCTGACCTATTCCCGATTCATGCACGGCCTCGAACAGGCCGGCATCGAGATCGACCGCAAGGTCCTGGCGACCATCGCGGGCTCCGACCCGGCCGGTTTCAAGGCCATCGCCGACAAGGTCCGCGCCGCCCTGGCGTAAGGGCCCGAACCGGGTTAGCCGAGATCACGCCCTCTCCGCACCCGGGGAGGGCGTTTTCTTTTGTCCGTTCGCATGCTTGAACGCCGGTCTCTCCCGAGACGAAGCGTCCACGAGACGACATCATGACCGACCTCGCCGACAAGGAAGCGGCGGCCTTGGCCGCCATCGCCGCCGCGCCGGACCTTGGCGCCCTCGACGCGCTCCGCGTGGACGCGCTGGGCAAGCAGGGCTGGATCTCCGCCCAGCTCAAGTCCCTGGGCGCCATGAGCCCGGACGAGCGCAAGGAAGCCGGCCCCCGGATCAACGGCGCCCGCGACCGGCTGGCCGCCGCCATCGCCGAGCGCAAGGCCGTGCTGGAACAGGCCGCCCTCGACGCCCGCCTGCAGGCCGAGCGGCTCGACCTGACGCTGCCGGCGCCGCCCCGCCGCAAGGGCTCGGTCCACCCGACCCTGCAGGTGATGGACGAGATGGTCGCCATCTTCGCCGACCTGGGCTTCGCGGTGGCGGAAGGGCCGGACATCGAGGACGACTTTCACAACTTCACCGCGCTCAACTTCCCGCCCAAGCACCCGGCGCGGGAGATGCACGACACCTTCTTCTTCCACCCGGACGAGACCGGCGAGCGCAAGCTGCTGCGCACCCACACCAGCCCGGTGCAGGTGCGCACCATGATGAGCCAGGAGCCGCCGATCCGGATCATCGCCCCTGGCCGCACCTATCGCTGCGACTCGGACCAGACCCACACGCCCATGTTCCACCAGATGGAAGGGCTGGTGATCGACCGGGGGATCCACATGGGCCACCTGAAGTGGACGCTCGACACCTTCATGGCCCGCTTCTTCGAGACGGACGCGGTGACCACCCGTTTCCGGCCCCACCACTTCCCCTTCACCGAGCCCTCGGCCGAGCTGGACGTGCAGTGCGACCGCTCCGGCGGCGAGATCCGCATCGGCCAGGGGACCGACTGGCTGGAAGTGGCCGGCTGCGGCATGGTCCACCCGAACGTGCTGAGGAGCTGCGGCCTCGATCCCGACGAGTGGCAGGGGTTCGCCTTCGGCTTCGGCATCGACCGTCTGGGGATGCTGAAGTACGGCATGCCGGACCTGCGGGACATGTTCGCCAGCGACGTCCGCTGGCTCGCCCACTACGGCTTCTCCGCCTTCGCCGCGCCGAACCCGGCGACGGGCCTCAGCTGATCTCTAGTGTCGTCCCGGAAAGCGCGTAGCGCTTGTCCGGGACCCAGGGCCGCGTGCAGAACCGCCTGGGTCCCGGCTCTCCGCTCCGCTCCGGCCGGGATGACAGGGTAGGAAACCGATGAAATTCACCCTTTCCTGGCTCAAGGACCACCTGGACACCCAGGCGGACGTCTTCGAGGTCGCCGAGGCCATGACCATGGCCGGGCTGGAGGTCGAGCACGTCGAGGACCCGAGCGTGAAGCTCGCGCCCTTCTCGGTGGCCAAGATCGTCTCGGCCGCGCGCCATCCCAACGCCGACCGGCTGCAGGTCTGCCAGGTCGAGAGCCGCGACGGGATGAAGGAGATCGTCTGCGGCGCCCCCAACGCGCGCGCGGGCCTGACCACCATCTACGCCCCCATCGGCGCCTATGTGCCGGGCCTCGGCGTGCATCTGGTCGAGAAGCCGGTGCGCGGCGTGGTCTCCAACGGCATGCTCTGCTCGGCCGCGGAACTGGAGCTGTCGGAGGAATCCGAGGGCATCCTGGAGCTGTCGGACCAGTTCGTGGTCGGCGCCCCGGCCGCGGCCGTGTTCGGGGCCGAGCCGGTGATCGACTTCGAGGTCACGCCGAACCGCCCCGATTGGCTGGGCGTCGCCGGCATCGCCCGGGACCTCGCGGCCGCCGGCCTCGGAAAGCTGAAGACCCCGCCGGTCCAGCCGGTCCCGGGGACCTATCCGAACCCGATCGAGATCCGCATATCCGCCCCCGACGCCTGCCCGGCCTTCGCGGGCCGCCTGATCCGCGGCGTCAGGAACGGCCCCTCGCCGATCTGGCTGCAGGAGAAGCTGAAGGCGGTAGGACTTCGGCCGATCAACGCCCTGGTCGACATCACCAACTTCCTCACCTTCGACCGCGCCCGGCCGCTGCACGTCTACGACGCGGCCAAGATCGAGGGCGGCTTCCTCGACGCGCGCCTCGGCCGGGAAGGGGAGAGCCTCCTGGCGCTGGACGGCCGCACCTACGCCGTCACTCCCGAGATGTGCGTGATCGCCGACGCCTCCGGCGTGATCGATCTGGGCGGCGTCATGGGCGGCGAGCACTCCGGCTGCTCCGACGACACCACCGAGGTGTTCGTCGAGGCCGCCTACTTCGACCCGATCCGCACCGCCGAGACCGGCCGCAGGCTGTCGCTGTTCTCCGACGCCCAGTACCGCTTCGCCCGCGGCGTCGATCCCGAGTTCCTGGTGCCGGGCCTGGAGCTCGCCACCCGCATGATTCTGGATCTGTGCGGCGGCGAGGCTTCGGAGGTGTCCTACGTCGGCCAGGCGCCCGCGCGTCGCGAGGCGGTGCGGTTCGACCCGGCCTATGTCGGTCGCCTCTCGGGGCTGGAGGTGGACGCCACGCGCACCGCCCTGATCCTGCGCGAACTCGGCTTCGAGGTCGACATGTCGGGCGAGGCTTGGACGGTCTCCCCGCCGCCCTGGCGCCGCGACGTGGACGGCCCCGCCGACCTGGTGGAGGAGGTCGTGCGCCTGGTCGGCTTTTCCGCCTTGCCGATCACGCCGCTGCCGCCGGTCGAGCCCAAGTCGGGCGGCGTGCTCACGCCCCGCCAGGCCCGCGCCCGCACCGCCCGCCGGGCGCTTGCGGCGATGGGCTACGCCGAGACGGTCGGCTGGTCGTTCACCTCCCGCGCCAACGCCGAACTGTTCGGCGGCGGCGGCGAGAGGCTGGTGCTGGCCAACCCCATCGCGGCCGAACTGGATTGCATGCGGCCTTCGGCTCTGCCCGGGCTGATCGAAGCCGCCGGCCGCAACGCCGCCCGCGGCTTCCCCGACGCGGCGCTGTTCGAGATCGGTCCCGTCTTCGCCGGCGACCGCCCCGCCGACCAGCGCACCGCCGTCGCGGCGGTGCTGGTTCCCCGCGGCCCGCGCCGCTGGGACGGCGCCAAGACGGAAGACGTCTTCACTGTCAAAGGCGAGCTCTACGCCCTGCTGGAGGAACTGGGCGCGCCGGTGGGTTCGCTGCAGGTGGCGCAAGGGCAGGCGAGCGGCTGGTGGCATCCGGGCCAGTCCGCGCGGCTGCAGCTCGGCCCGAAGGCGGTGATCGCCGAATTCGGCGCCCTGCACCCCGCGGTGCTCAAGGCGCTGGACGTGGCGGGTCCGGTCTACGGCTTCGAGCTGTGGCTGGAGGCGATCCCCGAACCGAAGAAGCGGGCGGTCAAGTCCAAGCCGGCGCTGGCGCTGTCGCCCCTGATGCCGCTGTCGCGCGATTTCGCCTTCGTGGTCGACCGCGACCGGCCGGCGGGCGACCTTGTCCGCGCCGCGCTGGGCGCCGACAAGGCGCTGGTGGCGGGCGCGCGGGTGTTCGACGTCTATGAGGGCCCAGGCGTGCCCGACGGCGCCAAGTCGGTGGCCGTCGAGGTTTCGATCCAGCCCCGCGACAAGACCCTGACCGACGCCGAGATCGAAGCCCTGTCCGCCAGGATCGTTTCGGCCGCCGAGAAGTTGGGAGCCAAGCTGCGGGCCTGAGACCGCCGGAGACGACGCCGATGGACGAACCGACCAGAAAGCCGAGCCCCAAGATCGCCGCGGAGCGCTGGCTGGAGCGGGGCCTGTTCCAGTCGCGCTGGCTGATGGCGCCCTTCTATGTCGGGCTGGTGCTGGCGCTCGCCGCCCTCCTGTGGATCTTCGTGGCGGAGCTGATCCACGAGCTTTCCCACCTCGGCACGATGACGGCCGAGGAGGGGATCCTGATGGCGCTGGCGCTGATCGATCTGTCGCTGGCCGGCAACCTGATCCTGATCGTGGTCTTCTCGGGCTACGAGAACTTCGTCTCCAAGCTGGAGACGGAGGGTCACGAGGATAAGCCCGGGTGGATGGGCACGGTCGACTTCTCGGGCCTGAAGATGAAGCTGATCGCCTCCATCGTGGCGATCTCGGCCATCGCCCTGCTGCGCGCCTTCATGCGGCTGGGGGAGGGCGAGATCGCGCCCGGGGACCAGGTGCGCCTGACCTGGATGGTGGTGATCCACCTCAGCTTCGTGATCTCGGGGGTCCTGCTGGCCGTGATGGACCTGGTCGCCTCCAAAACCGACAAGCATTGAGGCGCCGGTGACGGAAACCCTCGGTTTCCTCGACCGCCCCGACGGCTCCCGCCTCGCCTGGCGCAAGGTGGCGGGGCGGGGGCCGACAGTCGTGTGGCTGGGCGGCTTCCGCTCCGACATGACCGGGACCAAGGCCCAGGTGCTGGCGGACTGGGCGCGGGCGAGCGGCCGGGCCTTCCTGCGCTTCGACTATTTCGCCCACGGCGCTTCCAGCGGCGACTTCCGCCACGGGACCATCGGCCGCTGGCGCGAGGATGCGCTGGCGATGATCGACGCCTTGACCGAGGGGCCGCTGGTGCTGGTGGGCTCCTCCATGGGCGGCTGGATCGCCTGCCTCGCCGCCTTGGCCCGGCCCGAGCGCCTGCACGGCCTGGTGCTGGTCGCGCCCGCGCCCGACTTCGTGACCAAGCTGATGCAGCCGGCCCTGCCGCGCGAGGCTCGTGAAGCGCTGACGCGCGACGGCGTGTGGATGCAGCCCTCCGAATACGACGATGCGGGCTATCCCTTGACCCGGGCCCTGTTCGAGGACGCTCCCCGCTGGGAGATCCTGCCTGGTCCGGTTCCGATCCGCGCGCCCGTGCGCATCTTGCAGGGCGGCGCCGACGAGCCGGTCCCCTGGCGCCACGCCCTGTCCCTGGCCGAGGCGTTGGAGAGCCAGGACGTGGTCTTCACCCTGGTCAAGGACGGCGATCACCGCCTGTCCAGGCCGGAGGACCTGGCGCGGCTGGTCGGGGCGGTCGGCGAGTTCTGAGTTCCGATCCTTTTTCCGCGGGGATGAGCGGGTCAGGGATTGCTGGCGCGCGCTCCGCTCTCGAACGCCAGCACCGCCGCCAGCCCCTCTCGATACGTCGGGTAGGCCGGGCGCCAGCCCAGCGCCGCCTTGGCGCGGGCGTTGGAGACGCGCTTGTTCTCGGACCAGAAGCGGCGGGCGGCGGGCGAGAGGGCGGCCGGATCGAACGGCTCCTCCGGCGGCCGGGCGATCCCCAACAGGTCGGCGGCGTAGGCGGTGACGACGTCGGCCGGCGCCGGCTCGTCGTCGCAAAGGTTGTAGACGTGCGCCCGGTCTGGCCGCGCCATCGACGCCGCCAGCCCTCCGGCCAGGTCGTCGACGTGGATGCGCGAGAACACCTGGCCCGGTTTCACAAGCCGCTTGGCCGTCCCGTCCCGAAGCCGGTCGAAGGCCGAGCGGCCGGGGCCGTAGATGCCCGGCAGGCGGAACACGCTCGCCCCCAGCCGCATCCAGTCCCGCTCGGCCGCCGCCCGCCGCGCGCCCTCGACCGAATGGGCGAGGAGGAGGCTGTCCTCGAACACCCATCGCCCCTCGCGGTCTCCATAGACTCCGGTCGTCGAGAGATAGCCGATCCAGGCGGGCCGACGACCGCCCATGAACGGCGCCAGGGCCACGAAGCCGGGACAGCCCTCGACCGTGGGCGGCGCGGAGATCAGCAGGGCGTCCGTGTTCGCGAGGGCCTGGGCCAGTTCGGCGGGCTCGGCCGGATCGACCGGCTCCACACCTTGCGCCGCCAGGGCCGCCCGGCCGGCCTCGTCGCGGCTCGTGCCGGCGACGCGCCACCCCTCGGGCAGAAGGCGCCGCGCCAGCGCCGCGCCCGTATAGCCGAACCCGAAGACGAACAGCCGCATGGCCAAGGATTAGCGGCGGACCGGCCGCCTGTCTCTCCCTCCGGGGAGCGAGCGCTTTCACAAGCCGGCGACGGCGCTCCCGCCGCGCCCGGCGGGCGGCGTCGGCCGGCCCTCCAGGAACGACCGCATGCGGTTCACCACCCGCTTCGCCCCGTAGAGGGAGAAGTGCGAGGCGTCGACCATCATGACCTCCCCCTCGTCGTAGACCAGGCATTTCCCCGCCCGGCACAGGCCGGCCATCGGGTCGAAGAAGTCGCCTTCGTCGACCAGTCGCGCCAATGCGGCGTTAACGCGCTCGTCCGTACGGCTGGGCAGGTAGACCGCGGCGGCGGCGTTCCGGCGGGCCCGCAGCCGGTGGCCGAGGAACTGCGGATTGGCGAAGGTGTAGTCGGGATTGTCGCCGATGATCCTGACCTTCAGCCCCATGGCGCGGAGCCGGGCGATCGTGGCGGCCACGTCGGCGACCGTCAGCCCATTGTCCTCGAGCGTCGGATTCCACCAGCCGCCCAGGATCACCGTCGAGACCTTGTACTGCTTGATGATCTCGAGCGCGTGGTCGTTGTTGGGCCGGCAGTCGGGAAGCCCGTCCGCGTCGGCGCCCAGCACCGGCAGGCAGCCAGCGGACGAATAGAGCAGGATGTTGGCGTCGATCGGGGGCGAGGCCTCTTCGATGGCCTGGCGGTAGTGGTGCGCGTGGGAATCCCCCCAGTAGAGGACGACCGGGCCGGCGCCCCGGGCGATGAAGCACTTCTCGCCGCCCCATTCGTCGAAGCCCTTCTCCAGGAAGCAACGCTGGCCGGCGGGGTTCGGGTCCTCGATCACCGCCTCGGTCGGGTCGACGTCCGGGAACCGCTGGGGAAGGCCGTCCGACTTGTAGAGGCCGAGGCCAATTACGGCGCAGAGCACGAGCCCCGCCCCCGAGCTGGCGAAGATGGTGCGGCGCGAGACGCGGGCCCGGTTGCGGAAGGGCTGCTCGACGAAGCGCCACGACAGCGCGGCCAGCGCCAGCATGGCGATGAAGGCCACGGCGAGCTCCAGCAGGGTCGGCGGCCTTAGCAGCACGTAGCGCAGGAAGATCAGCACCGGCCAGTGGATCAGATAGAGCGAGTAGGAGATCAGCCCGATCGCGACCACCGGGCGAAGGCTCATGAGCCGCCCGCCCATGGTGGCGGTCCCGCTGTTGGCGTGGATGAAGGCTGCGGCGCCCAGGCACGGCCACAGGGCGTTCCAGCCGGGGAAGGGGCTGTCCGGTTTCAGCAGCAAGGCGGACCCGACGATCGCCGCCAGTCCGAGAAGGGAGACGGCTTCCGCCGCGAACCGGCTCCGAAGCGCGGGCATGAAGCCCAGCGCGACGACGGAGCCCATCAGCAATTCCCACGCTCGGGTCGGCAACAGGTAATAGTCGGCGGTCGGCTCCAGCCGTAGCAGCGCGACGCTGGCGCCGAACGAGAGGGCCGCCAGCAGGAGCACCGGCGCGGCGTATCGCTTGCCGCCCCAGCGGACGATGGCGACCAGCATCAGCGGGAACAGGATGTAGAACTGCTCCTCCACCGCCAGCGACCAAGTGTGCACCAGCGGTTTCAGATCGATGGCCGGGCTGAAATAGTCCGTCTGCCGCCAGAACAGGATGTTCGAGGCGAAGGTCGCCGCGCCGACCATGCTGGCGCCCAGGTCCTCCAACTCGGCGGGCATCAGGATGATCACGCCCGCCGCGGCCGTCGCCGTCACGACCGCGAACAGGGCCGGCAGGATGCGGCGCGCCCGCCGCTCGTAGAAGCCGACGAGGCTGAACGCGCCGGCCTCGGCCTCCTTGCGGATCAGGCTGGTAATGAGGAAGCCCGAAATGACGAAGAAGACGTCCACGCCGACGTAGCCGCCGCCAAGCTGAGACCAGCCGGCGTGGTAGAGGACCACGCTCAGCACCGCGATGGCGCGCAGGCCGTCCACCTCGGGCCGGTAGCCGAGGCCGCTCTCATGCGGAGGCTTTCTGGCTTCGGTCCGCCGCAGATGCGACAGGCTCCAGCCCGTAAGCCAGCGTGCGCCGGGCCACGGCCCGGGCACGCGTCGTTCGGTGTGTGACAAACGCCGGCCTCCCCCCCAGAAGAACCCGCTGGATGATCCAATTTTACAGACGGTCTACGGCCGAAATCCTTACCTGCCGGTCAACCGTTATGACGCTAAGCAAGCCTCGACCCTAAAGGCGCTTTCGTGCAAGAAGAAGCGCGCCACCAAGACCTGAATTAATACGATTTCGCAGCTTTTCAAGGTGTGGTCCAGCCTGGGAACGCTCTGCGCTGACCCTGGCCTGAGGCCGGACGACCCAGCCGGGGACGTTCATGTTCGTCGTTATACAGGATAAGCGGTCGAGGCCGCCTCTGCGGATCTCGGCTCCGAAGCCCGCAATTTGAAAACGACTTGGCCGCCGAGCCCGAAAGCTCGGCGGCCATTTCGCCTCTGAGGGGGTGGCGGCCTCAGAACCAGGCGAAATCGTTGGCGGTCAACGTCGGGTGCTGATCGA
>Ga0164243_10012041_pt1 | contig 12288 bp, 8 predicted proteins | sample OricompcompostOP_FD_108781 | JGI IMG/M metagenome (GOLD analysis project Ga0164243, IMG submission 108781) | Organic Plus compost microbial communities from Emeryville, California, USA - Original compost - Organic plus compost (OP) | ecosystem: Engineered > Solid waste > Mixed feedstock >...
CGCGCGGATTTCACAGGTCGCGAAGTTGATGCCGCCGCCACTCTTTTTGATGACGGCTGAGCCTTCCAGCCAGGCGGACAGCGGCGCCGCCGCGATGAATTCGGTGGTCAAACTCAGCGTCAGTGGTATCTCCATCGGCTGCCGACGTTCGGCCAGCGTGTAACTCAGCACGATATCCGCGAAGGCGCTCAACAGGCCGCCGTGCGCCATGCCGTTGGGATTGCAGTGCTGCGCCCCGATGCGCAGCCCCAGCGTGATGACATCGGATGAATCGCGCCGGTAAATCGGCCCGATCAGATGGCGAAAGCCGCCGGTGACCACCAGCGGCGCAAAACCCTCGGGCACGACCGACATGGGCGGCACGCTCAGGAGAAAATGAAATCGCGGCCGTTGTCGTACATGATCCGACGCGTGTCCTCGTCGCTCAGGCCACCGCAGGCTTCATCGGCGAACACACGCGGCTCGGCCACGCCTTCGGAATGCGGATAATCCGAGCCCATCACGATCCAGTCGGTGCTGCCGGTCTGCTCGTACATGTTTTTCAGATCGTCCTCCGGGTAGGCCACCACCTTGCAGTGCTGCTTGAAGATTTCACTGGGGCGCTGCCTGAGCTGGCCGCAGGGCCAGTAACTGTTGCGGGCCATGCCGCGGCACTTGTCCATTTTCACCAGCATGTTCGGCACCCACTCGCAGCCGTTTTCCGCGCTCAGCAGTTTGATCCTGGGGAAGCGCTCGAAAAAATTGTGGAAGATGAACGACGACATGGTTTCGATCACCGGCCGTTCGCCGTAGCCGTGCATCCAGAAAAACGCGGTGGCGCGGGCGCGCGGCTGCTGCATGCCCTCGCCCCACACCGCCATGTGATCGCGCATGTAGATGGCTTCGGACACGTGGTAGGACACCTTGACGCCGGCTTCGTTGAGCACCGCCCAGAAACGATCGTAATCCGGGTGCGCGGCGGGTTTGCCGTGAGCGGCGGGGCCGGTGGGCATGACCACGACGCGCGCGCCGCGCTTCACCGCCCACTCGGCCTCCTTGACCGCGCGGTCGAGGTCGGCCAGGTGCAGCAACGGCGTGGCGAAGATGCGATCCTGGTAATTGAAACCCCAGTGCTCGTCGAGCCACTGGTTATAGGCGTGAAACGCCGCGTGCGAGGCATCGGCCTGATCGAAATAGGAAATCACCGAGACCATGTGGCCGATGAACAGAATGCAGGCTTCGACGCCGAATTCATCCATCTTGCGCAGGCGCGCCGCCGGCTCGTGCATGTCCGCGGTCGGCTGCACGCGGAAATCGATATTTTCCTTGCCCTGCGCCGTCGCCTTCAGCCATTCGTGCAATTTGCCCGGCGCCGGCACGCTGCCGTCGGAAAAGTTGTAGCCGTCGCTGATCGCGGAGCGCTTGTCGCCGATGTACAGGTTCTTCTTGCCCTCGCCCTCGTCGCGCCAGTGCACCAGCCAGTCGCGGCGGTAGCGCTCGGGCAGATGACGGGTCCAGGCGTCGTCGGTTTCGTACAGATGGGTATCGCAATCGAAAATCGGGCCGTTGTATCTGACCATGTCTGCCACCTCTTTGCTGGATGCGGTCCCGGAAGCGTCCGGCGCATCGATGCTGTGTTTTGTTCAACAGAAATTCGAAATTCCGCCGGCTACGGCGCGTTGGCGCGCGCCGTCGCGTACAGCGCGCGGCCGCAGGCGAGCAGATGTTGCCGATGGTCGAAGATGCGCACATCCACACTTGCCACCGCCCTCTGCAACGACACGATCGTTGCCAGCACGCACAGCGCGCCGGCCGTGCCCGGCCGCAGAAAATCGCAGCGCAGATCGACCGTCGGCACGGTGCGTCCGAGTCGGGCGGCCAGCGCGTAACAGCCGGCGGCATTGATCAGCGCGCTGAAGATGCCGCCGTGGGCGTGGCCGCTGGCGGCGCCGCCGATGAATTCCTCGCGCCAGTCGACGGCGATTTCGATGTGATCGGGCCCGACCCGCACCACTTTCTGCCCCAGCCAGCGATTGAACGGACTGGAGGCGATGACGGCGTTCAATTCAGCGACGCCCAGAACCATTGCAAACGCCTCCCAGCGCCGTGCGGCGGCGCCGCGATACCGGAATTCACACAGTATAAAAAGGGGTAAACGGGGCCGACAGGCGGTAAAAGCGACATCGGAACCCGTTGTTGTGACGCGCGTTACGACGCCGGCGGCCGCACGAAAAACACCACGCGCCCGGAGGCCACCAGCGTATCGGCGGCGTCGAACAGATCGACGTCGGCGGTGGCGATGGTCTTGCCGGCCTTGAGCACGCGGCCGAGCGCGCGCAACGGCCCGGGTTTGGCGCCGCGGTGATAATCGATGCGCATATCCAGGGTGGCGCCGATGCGGCCGATGCCGGACGCCACCGCGTAGGACGAGGTGGCGTCGATGATCGCGGCCAGCACGCCGCCGTGGGCGTTGCCGGTATCCGGCGAGCCGCCCATCTCCGCGCGCCAGGGGATGCGGACTTCCACTTCACCGGCGCCGGCGGCGACGATTTCGAGGCCCAGCCATGCATTGAAGGCGCAGCGCCGGATGCGCTCGTTCATCGCCTCGATGCTCATTTGGGGTGTGTCGGCCACGCTCATTTCCCCGTGTCATTTTCCTGTGAAAAGCGGTTTGCGTTTTTCGGCGAAGGCGCGCACGCCCTCCTTGTAGTCCTCGCTGGCGTAGCAATCGAGGAACAGGCGCTCGTTGGTTTCGAGATCGCGTTGATCCGGGTCCTTGACGATGGTGTTGAGCGAGAACTTGCACTGTTTCGCCGTGAGCGGCGCGCCGACGGCGATGCGCTCGGCGGTTTTGCCGACGTAATCGTCGAACTCGGCGCCGGCGGTGTGGATGCTGGCGACGAAACCCTTGCGGGCGCAGGCTTCGGCGTCCCACACCATGCCGCCCAGCAGCAATTCCTTGGTGGGCGCGGCGCCGACCACATCCACCACCAGCCGCAGCGACTTGTAGCGGTAGCCGATGCCGTAGCGCAGCGCCGGCTGCGCCACCTGCAAGGTCGAGGAGCCGATGCGCAGATCGCAACACACCGCCACCGAAATGCCGCCGCCGTAGCAATAGCCGTTGAGCGCCGCGATGGTGGTCTTGCTGGAGTTGTACAGCGCCATCATCGCCCGCCAACCGGTCTCGGCGTAATGCTCCTGCGCGTTTTCGCCCATGCGCTCCTCTTCGTATTTCGATACGTCGGCGCCGGCGACAAACGCCTTGTCGCCCGCGCCGGACAACACGATGACGCGAATTTCGGGGTCGGCCTCGAACTGTTCGATGCCCCTGCCCATGCCCTCCCACATATCCAGCGACAGCGCGTTGAGCTTGCCCGGGTTGTTGAAAATCAAGCGGCCGATGGCGCCTTCTTTCACCAGTTGAATCTTGTCGGTCATGGCACTGTTCCTTTCCCAAAAACGCGCGCCGCACGGCGGCGCGAGCAAACGATTGCGCATCGAAACGGTTGCGTCGCGGCCGGGCCGCGCAAACGCGATAACGGAGCGATGTTACGTCATTTGGCCGCGGCCGGTGTACGAGGCCACAACGCGGCCCGGCCATATATCGCGTATCCGATAGCTGACGCGAGGCGCGCCCGCGCGGTTGATACCGCGATTTGTTTTGACGACGATGATAGTTCACAAACACAACGGCGGAGCCGCCGCGCGCGCCGCCGATACGCAATCGCAACCGTCTAACACCTGTGCACAGGGGGGAATACCAGTGGCGTCGGTCAATTATCAGGTCCATGGCGAAGTCGCGGTTCTCACCGTCGAGAATCCGCCGGTCAATGCGCTGAGTCACGGTGTCCGGGCCGGTCTGGTCGAGGGCTTGCTGCGCGCGGGCGCCGACGCGGCGGTAACCGCCATCGTGATCATCGGCGGCGGCCGCACCTACATGGCCGGCGCCGACATCAAGGAATTCGGCCGGCCGATCGAACCGCCGCGCCTGTCGGATATCCAGCAGGCCATGGAGAATTCCACCAAACCCGTGATCTCCGCGATTCACGGCAGCGCCCTCGGCGGCGGCCTGGAAATCGCGCTGGCCGGCCATTGGCGGGTGGCGCGCGCGGATGCGCAGGTGGGATTGCCCGAAGTGAAACTGGGCCTGCTGCCCGGCGCCGGCGGCACCCAGCGCAGCACGCGCCTGATCGGGCCGGCGGCGGCGCTGGAGTTGATCACCTCCGGCAATCCGCTCAAGGCCGCCGAGGCGCAGGCCGTGGGTCTGGTCGACGAAGTGGTGGAGGGCGACCTGCTCGACGGCGCCATCGACTTCGCCCGCCGCGTGGTGGCCGAGCAGCGCGAATTGCGCGTGGTCAAACACATGCGGGACAGGATCGCCGCCGTCGACCCGCAGCTGTTCGCCGACTTCCGCAAGAAAATCGAAAAAAAGGCGCGCGGTCTGCTCGCGCCCTGGAAAATCATCGAGTGCATCGAAGCGGCCTGCTACAAACCGGTGGACGAAGCCTTTCAGTTCGAGAAGGACAGCTTTCAACTCTGCCACGACAGTCCCCAGCGGCAGGCGCTGGTGCATCTGTTTTTCGCCGAGCGCGCCGCGCGCAAGATTCCGGATATGCCGGCCGATACGCAGCCGCTGCCGATCCGGCGCGTGGCGGTGATCGGCGCCGGCACCATGGGCGGCGGCATCGCCATGTGTTTCGCCAATGCCGGCATTCCGGTCAAGCTGATCGATATTTCCAGCGATGCGCTGGCGGCCGGTCTGAAACGGATCGAGAACACCTACGCCACCTCGCTGGCGCGCGGCAGCACGAGCCCGGAAAAAATGCAGCGGGCGCTGGCCCTGATCGAAGGCGCGTCCCACTATGAGGCCGCCGCCGATGTCGATCTGGTGGTCGAAGCCGTGTTCGAAAACATGGCATTGAAAAAGGAAATCTTCGCCAAGCTCGATCGCATCACGCCGCCGCACTGCATTCTCGGCTCCAACACCTCATCGCTGAACATCGATGAAATCGCCGACGCCACCGGCCGCCCGGACAAGGTGATCGGCACGCATTTCTTCAGCCCGGCCAATGTGATGAAACTGCTGGAGAACGTGCGCGGCCGCCGCAGTTCGGCGCAGACCATCGCCACCGTGATGGAACTCGGCAAGACCATCAACAAGATTCCGGTGCTGGCCGGCAACTGCGATGGATTCATCGGCAACCGCATGTTGCAGTACTACGCCGGCCGCGCCGAATTCCTGCTGGAGGAAGGCTGCACGCCGGAACAGGTCGACGGTGTCGCCGAACGCTTCGGCATGCCGATGGGGCCGCTGGCCATGCGCGATCTGTCCGGCATGGATGTCGGCGTACAGGTGCGCAAGGTGCGCGCGCTGTCGCTGCCGCCGGAGGAGCGCTTTTCGCCGATCGTCGAACGGCTGGTGAACAAGGGCTGGTACGGCCAGAAAACCGGCAAGGGTTTTTACATTTACGAAGGCCGCACCCGCCTGCCCAACCCGGACGCGCTGGACGTGATCACAGCGGTTTCCAGGGAACTGGGCATCCAGCGCCGCAGCTGGAGCGACGAGGAAATCCTCGCGCATCTGTTTCATCCGCTGGTCAACGAGGGCGCGCGCATTCTCGAAGACCGCATCGCGATCCGTGCCTCCGATATCGACATCACCTGGGTCAACGGCTACGGCTTTCCGCATTATTACGGCGGGCCGATGTTCTGGGGCGAAAAAATCGGCTTGGAAAACGTGCTGCAAACGGCGATCGCGCTCGGCGAAAAACACGGCCGGCGCTGGCGCCCCGCCGCGCTGCTGGAGCGATTGGTGAAGGAAGGCAAAGGTTTCAGCAGCCTGTGATGGCGGAGAGCGAAGACATGGCGATCGTGGATTACAGCACCGACGGCGATATCGCCGTGCTCACCGTCAACAATCCGCCGGTGAACGCAATCAGCGTCGCGGTGCGCGCGGGCCTGATCGAAGGGCTGGACCAAGCCTGCGCCGATGAAGCGATCCGCGCCGTGGTGATCATCGGCGGCGGCCGCACCTACATGGCCGGCGCCGATATCAAGGAATTCGGCAAGGGCCCGCTGAGCCCGACCTTCCGCGATGTGCAGAACCGCATCGAAGCGGCAAACAAACCGGTGCTGTCCGCATTGCACGGCACCGCGCTGGGCGGCGGTCTCGAAATCGCCCTCACCTGCCACTACCGGGTGGCCGCTGCGCAAACGCAGTTCGGCCTGCCCGAGGTGAAACTCGGCCTGTTGCCCGGCGCCGGCGGCACCCAGCGTCTGACACGATTGATCGGGCCGGCGCAGGCTTTGGAGCTGATCACCAGCGGCGGCAGCTTCGATACAGCGTTCGCGCTCGCATCGGGTGTGATCGACGCCGTTGTCGAAACCGATCTGCGCGCCGGCGCCGTCGCCTTTGCCCGCGACATCGCCGGACAGCGGCCGCTGCCGCTGGTCAGTGTGCGCGGCGATCGCATCGGCGATGTCGATCGGCAATTGTTCGCCGATTTTCGCCAGCGCAACGCGCGCAGATTTCGCGGGCTGTTCGCGCCGCAGAAAATTGTCGAGTGCATCGAAGCCGCCTGCTATCGCAGCGCCGCCGAAGGTTTTCAGTTCGAGGAGGAAGCGTTCCAGGCCTGCCTCGACAGCCCGCAGCGTCAGGCCCTGATCCATCTGTTTTTCGCCGAACGCGCTGCGCGCAAAATCCCCGGGGTCGGCGCCGATATCAAGCCACTGCCCATCCATCGCGCCGCGGTGATCGGCGCCGGCACCATGGGCGCGGGCATCGCCATGTGTTTCGCCAATGCCGGCATTCCGGTGGCGCTGAACGATATCTCCGCAGAAGCGGTGCAGCGCGGCCTCGCCGCCATCGAAAAGAATTACGCCGCTTCGGTGGCGCGCGGCAGCATGAGCGAGGCGGACAAGATCCGCGCGCTGGCGCTGATCGAAGGCGCCGATCACTACGGACCGGTGGCGCGGGCCGACTTCGTGGTGGAAGCCGTGTTCGAAAAACTGGAATTGAAGCAGCGGATTTTCGCCGAACTCGACCGCAACGCGCCGCCCCACGCCATTCTCGGCAGCAATACCTCGTCGCTGGATATCGATGCGATCGCGGCTGCGACGCGACGGCCGGACAAGGTGCTGGGCACGCATTTCTTCAGCCCGGCCAATGTCATGAAACTGCTGGAAACCGTGCGCGGCGCACACAGCTCGCAACAGACCCTGGTCACCGCGCTGACGCTGGCGCAACGCCTCGGCAAGGTGCCGGTGGTGGCCGGCAATTGCGAATTCTTCATCGGCAACCGCCTGATCGAGGTGTATCTGGCGCAGGCCGAATTCCTGCTGGAGGAAGGCTGCACGCCCGAGCAGATCGACCGCGTCGCCGAGCAATTCGGTTTTGCGATGGGGCCGCTGGCGGTGCGCGATCTCGCCGGCTGCGATGTCGGGTTGCTGATCCGCCAGGGCCGCCGCTTTCCCCTGCCCGCCGGCGAACGCTATTCGCCGTTGATCGAACGGCTGGTGGCGCTGGGCCGTCTCGGCCAGAAAACCGGCAAGGGCATTTACGATTACGACGGGCGCAAGCGCGTGCCCTCGCCCGAGGTGCAGAACCTGATTGAAGGCATATCGCGGGAACTCGGCATCGAACGCCGCGCGATCAGTGATGCGGAAATCCTCGCGCGCCTGCTGCACCCGATGGTCAACGAGGGCGCCCGGATTCTCGAGGAAGGCATGGCCGCCCGCGCCTCCGATATCGATCTGGTCTACGTCAACGGCTACGGTTTTCCGCCCTATCGCGGCGGCCCGATGTTCTGGGCACAGAAGATCGGCCTCGACCAGGTGCTGGCCACCGCGACGAGCCTTGCGGAAAAATTCGGCGCCAGCTGGCGGCCGAGCGTGTTGCTGGAACGGCTGGTGCGCGAGGGCAAGGGTTGGGACAGCGTGGAACAACGGGCGGGCTGATCCACGTTTCATTCGAAATCGTCGATGTTCCACATCGGACATTGCGCTTCGACGCCGATGGCAACCGGGTCGATCCGCCGAGCGTAAGCGGCCGGAAATGGCCGCTTACGGTGCATCAGTGTTGATCCGAGCTTCCGGGCAGAAAACTACTCATTCAAGATATCAAGCACGCCATCGGTTTCATCCAGCAGCGAAGAAAAATCACTGCTGCTGCAAACGGAATAGCCGTACAGGCTGAACACTTTTTTGTTCACGTCGTAGGACATGGCGCTTTCACCCACCTCATCATCGGGGCAGTAATAGACCGTCGCAAAAAAAGCGGTCTTGGGCGTGCTGTTGGGATCAAAATCGTAGGAGTCGTCGTTGACCCTCAGCTCGTTCTGATTATTGCCCAGGTATTGGTTGTCAATCAGAACCACGTTTTCGGTTTTATCCACCCTGAACCCATACTGAGGGGCAATGTGAGGTTCGATGTCTTGGCGGCCATAACCATTGTTCAAGATCTTATTTCTATAGTAGGCATGTCTTCCCGACTTCATACTCGCATCCACATGAATGGATTCGCTGGCATCCGTATACTGGGTTTTGGAGTCGAAGCCGAAACCGACGTTGTTTTGCACGATATTGTCATGTATCCATAACGCCCTGGAGGGCTCAGGAAATTTTGCGCCATAATCATTGCCGTCTATGACATTGCCGGCAATTTCCGCATGGCTGCCATGAAAATCCAATCCTGTCGAATTGTTGCTCGACCAACTGGAATGGATGCTGACATTGTCCGTCCAAAAAAGCGGATCGCCGCCATCGCACTCGCTTCTCGAGATCGAACCATTCGCGTCCTGATCCATCTCCTCGTCAGGAAAACAATCCTTGGAACCGATACCGTGATTGCCCGAGTTGACCGTATTGCGGCTGTTGACGTAGCGAACGGTCACTTTCTGCGATTCGAGAATATTGATATTCGAACGCGAGCCGCCATCGAGGTCGAGCCGCTCCAGCAGGACATTCTCGCTGCCTGAGACATTGATAAACCCGATAGGCTCGATCGGCGTCGCGGCATACGAAAAGGAAAGATCGCGGATGATGATATTGCTTATCTCATGGCTCTGGTAATCGCCCTCTTTCTCGGCGCCGAACACCGCTATCCTCCGGCCATCCCAGTTTGCATCGCTGATGTATATCCTGGTTCTGCCGGTCCCGGCGCCCTGAATGACGGTATTGCTCGGCAGATAGACCTCAGCGTTCAAAGTGATCGTACATTCCGGAAGAACAATTGTGCCGCCGCCATTGTTCTTCACCTGGAGAACAGCATTTTTGAATCCCGCTGTGCTGCATATGCCGCCACTTGCAGAGCTGACGACCAGCGATTTCTGGCCCAGAGCAAACTGCGCCTCATCGAACCCGAAGGTCTTGTCCAGCAACTGGCACTGCCTGTCCGATGGATTCAGGAAATATCCGTCCCCGCAGGGATTGCCTATGCCGGCGACGGGATCCGCACCGCTGATTTCCTCCACCGAAACGTTGTCGTACAGAACGCTTCCACACGCCCCCGAGGGACACAGCACACCACTGGTCGATGTCATGACATTGAACTGAACGCTGGCGGTCGACGCATCCATGGTTTTCACCGCCGTCAATCGCTGCCACGCCCCACCTCCAGCGGGTCCGCTCACCTCGAACGTACTCGCGGCGCCGCTGCCGTCCCGCTCGATGAATTGGAGCCTGGTTTGCCCCCTGAAGTCCTCCGGCTTCACCAAAATGGAAAATCGGTATTTCTTTCCGGCAACCGAAGTACTTTTTGTTTGTGAAAACCCCGCGCGTGTATATTGATTGTCCGATTGAGCGATGGTTACCTTGACGACCTTGTTGTCGCCGTCATCCTGGGTTTCCATGGTGACCTTCGAAGCGTCCGGCAGGTAGCCGTAGAAACCGGTTGGACAGTCATCGCTGCTGCTCCAATCGCCGGAACACGGTTTCGTATTCTCAAAACCCCCGTTCTGGATAATATCGGCGAACAGCGGAACAGATATAAAGGTCAACGCCAGGCCACTCAAAAGTTTTTTCATTATTTTTCTCCATGTGTTGTCATCTGCCAACTCATTTGGCCAGGCTCCAATCCCCGATTTCCCGCAGCCGGGCCTTATCATTTTTATGGGGATTGGCAGAAATCTATGGCAAGACGACCTGTTCAGTCAAACGCTCAATAGGAACTCCAGAGTATTCAGAAAGGGATTTTTCCAGAACCGGCGGCTGAACACGGCCAAAGTTGAACGAATCCGCACCCATTGTTTTTCTTGTGCTGTCGCAAGGTAGAGCGTCCGCGCCTGTAACGGCTATCCGGGCGTTGTGCAGCGACGACTGTTCCCTGTCATCGCCCGGCCGCATGACCGAAGTGCAGTTCTTCCGCTGCCGCTGCGGAATTTCAGCGCCCCTTGAACTCCGGCTTGCGCTTCTGCTTGAAGGAATCCGTACCCTCGCGGTGATCGTAACTCTGCGACAGCGCCGTCTGGGTCTGCATTTCGTAATCGAGGAACTGTTCGAGGCTGGTGGTGGCCGCCACTTCGAACATGCGTTTCGCCAGCCCCAGTGCCAGCGACGCGCCGCTGGCGTATTCGCGCGCCAGCTCCCGCGCCGCATCGGGCAACTGCTCGTCGGGCACGACGCGGCTGACCAGCCCCAGTTGCAACGCCTCCTCCGCCTTCACCCAGCGCCCGGAAAACACCAGGTCCTTGGCCCGGGCCGGCCCCAGCAGGCGCGACAGGTAGTAGACCGAACCCGCATCCGGCGCCAGCGCGATGTTCTTGAACACCTGGGCGAAACGCGCGCTCTCGCCGGCCAGCACGATGTCGCAGCCCATCGCCAGGCTCCAGCCGGAACCCACCGCGACGCCGCGCACGGCGGCGATCACCGGTTTGTCGAGCCGCGCCACGGCGCGGGCCATGCGATGCAGCAGCTGCATCCGATAGCGCACGCCGACCACGTCGTTGGTGCCCATTTCCGTCACGTCCATGCCGGAGCAGAAACAATCGCCGGCGCCGGTGATGATGACCGCGCGCACATCGGCATCCAGCGCGATCCGCTCCAGGTATTCGCAAAACTCGTAGCGCATGGCAATCGTAAAGGCGTTCTTCCGCTCCGGCCGATTGATGGTGACGGTGGCGATACCGTCTTCGATTTCCAGGGTGATCGACATGATTGCGCCTCGGGGATTTTTTCGGTGATGAGTCCAGGTCAGGTGCCGGCGCTTGAGGAAACGCCGCGCGACGCACATCGTCCCGAAAAAGCCGGCGCCGTTCAACCGCGCGGCGGAGCCATCGCATATGCGATTGCCCCCGCAGGGCCGCCGCAGATATCGGCTGCGTGATAAGTGGCGCGCCGCCCCAAACCTGCTATTCCCTGGGCGAAACCCCGGCTCTACCATTGCTCCGGCCGTGATCGAAACCTCGCCGTGACAGCTTTTTTCGATCGCGATTATCTGACACATGAATCGAGTGGCGATTCGCCTACAGCGCCCAGAGCAGGAATCCAACTGTGGAGAATTTCAGTTTTACGCCCCTGGAGATGCCGCCGCATATCGCACAGCTGCGGCGACAGGTGCGAGAGTTTCTGCAAACCGAATTGGCCGGCCTCACGCCGCTGCAAAAATCGCGCTCCTGGACCGCCTTCGACGAAGGTTTCAGCCGCAAGCTCGGCGCGCGGGGCTGGATCGGCATGATCTGGCCGAAGCGCTACGGCGGCCATGAACGCAGCGCGCTGGAGCGCTATGTCGTGCTCGAAGAACTGCTCGCCGCCGGCGCGCCGGTGGGCGCGCACTGGATCGCCGATCGCCAGAGCGGCGCATTGCTGCTGCGCTACGGCAGCGAAGCCCAGCGCCAGCGGTTTTTGCCGGCGATCGCTCGCGGCGAAATGTATTTCTGCATCGGCATGAGCGAACCCGGCGCCGGCTCCGATCTGGCCGGCGTGCGCACCCGCGCCACAAGGGTCGAGGGCGGCTGGCGCGTCAACGGCTCCAAGTTGTGGACCACCATCGCCGATCGCGCCCACCAGATGATCGCGCTGGTGCGCACCAGCGGCGACGCCGGCGCCCGCCATGAAGGGCTCAGCCAGCTGATCGTCGATTTGAGCAGCCCCGGCGTCAGCGTGCGGCCGATCACCGACATGGTCGGGGAAAGCCATTTCAACGAAGTGTTTCTCGACGATGTCTTCGTCGGCGATGACATGCTGGTCGGCCAGGCCGGCGACGGCTGGAAGCAGTGCACGGCGGAATTGTCGCTGGAGCGCAGCGGCCCCGAGCGCTACCTGAGCTGCCATCAACTGCTGATCGAACTGGTGGCCGCGGCCGGCCCCAATCCG
>Ga0164243_10012042_pt1 | contig 12288 bp, 8 predicted proteins | sample OricompcompostOP_FD_108781 | JGI IMG/M metagenome (GOLD analysis project Ga0164243, IMG submission 108781) | Organic Plus compost microbial communities from Emeryville, California, USA - Original compost - Organic plus compost (OP) | ecosystem: Engineered > Solid waste > Mixed feedstock >...
GGGCGCGGCGGCTAGCGGCCGCGGCCGCGGCCGAAGTTCATCACCGCGGGGGCGACGGCGCGGAAGCTGCCGGAGGCGTCGACGACCTCCCCGCCCCCGCCCCCGGCGGCCGCCGCGAGCGCCGCCCGCTGCTGCTCGTGCTGCTCGATCGCGCGGCGCTCGGCCTCGTCGAGCGGCGAGAAGTCCTTCGCGATCACCGTGCCCATGCGGCCGTCGCCGACGTCGAGCGGGCCGATTCTGTCGAGCAGGACGCTGATGCCGCCGCCGGCCGCCGGCAGCCGCTCCAGCTTGCCCTCGACGAGCACGAGCGGCTCGGTGCGGACGGTCAGGCGATGGCTCTCGTACAGCTCCGGCCGCACGACCAGGTTGACGGTGCCGTGCTCGTCCTCGATCAGCAGGAAGACGATCCCCCGCGCCGTGCCGGGCCGCTGGCGCGCGACGACCATGCCGCCGAGCTTGACGCGCGCGCCGTGCGGCAGCGTCGCCAGCCGTCTGCTCGTGACCACGTCGCGCGGGAGCCGCGGGCGCAGCAGTCTCAGCGGATGGGCCCTCGCCGTCAGGCCGGTCGTGTCGTAGTCGGCCAGCATCCCGTCCCAGTCGCTCAGCTCGCGCAGCTCCGGCGCCCCCGGCAGCTCCAGCGGCAGCGCCAGCTGCGTGCCGCCGGGCACGCGCTGGCCCGGCACCGCGACGCCGAGCCGCCACAGCGCCACGCGCCGGTCGCCGCCGGCGAGCGCGTCGCAGGCGCCCGACCAGGCGAGCGCCTCCAGCGCCGGGCGGCCGGCGCCGGCGCGGGCGGCGAGGTCGGCGACGTCGCGGAACGGCCCGCCCGCCGCGCGCGCGGCGACGAGCGCCTCGGCGTCGTGCGGCTGCACGCCGCGCACGTAGCCGAGCCCGAGCCGCACCTGGACGGCATCGGCATCAGCGGATCGAGCCCGCTCCCGGGATCGGCCCCCGGCCGATCCCGCAGTGCAATCGGCGCCAGCCGATTGCACCGTGCACTCGACGGCGCTGGCGTTGATCTCCGGCGCGAGCACCTCGATCCCCCGCCGCTGCGCCTCGTGGACGAGCGAGTCGGGCGGGTAGAAGCCCATCGGCTGCTCGTTCAGCAGCGCGCAGAGGAACTCGGCCGGGTAGTGGACGCGCAGCCAGGTCGACTGGTAGGCGAGCAGGCCGAAGGCCGCCCCGTGGGCCTTCGGGAAGCCGAAGCCGGAGAAGCCGCGGACCATCTGGAAGACGCGCTCGGCCAGCTCGGGCGTCACGTCGTCGTGCGTGCGCATCGCCCCCTCGACGAACCTGCGGTGGTGGGCCTCGATCGCCGCCTCCGAGCGCTTGCGGCTCATCGCCCGCCGCAGGCCCTCGGCCTCCCCCGCCGAAAAGCCGGCGAAGGCCATCGCGACCTCGATCACCTGGTCCTGGAAGATGATCGTGCCGAGCGTCTCCCGCAGCGGCTCGACGAGCGACGGGTGGTCGTAGGGGACCTCGAACGACGGGTCGAGCCGTTGACGCTGGCGCCGCTCGATGTAGGGGTTGACGGCACCGCCCTGGATCGGCCCCGGCCGCACGATCGCGACCTGGATCGTCAGCTCCTGCAGGTTGGCCGGCCGCGTCCGCCGCAGCGACGCCATCTGCGCGCGGCTCTCGATCTGGAAGACGCCGGTCGTCTCGGCGTTCTGGATCGCCTCGTAGGTCGGCGCGTCGTCGTAGGGGATCCGCGACAGGTCGATCCGCTCGCCCCGCGTCCGCGCGATCGACTCGACCGCGCGCTCGACCGCCGACAGCATCCCGAGCCCGAGCAGGTCGATCTTGAGGAAGCCGGCGTCGGCGCAGGAGTCCTTGTCCCACTGCACCATCTGGCGCCCCTCCATCGCCGCCGGCACGATCGGGCAGCAGTCGCTCAGCGGGCGCGTCGCGACGACCATCCCGCCGGAGTGCTGCGAGAGGTGGCGCGGCAGGCCGTGCGCCTCCTCCGCCAGCCGCGCCAGCCACAGCCAGCGTCCTCTCGCGAGCCGCCGCTCCCCCAGCGCGGTCGCGACGTCTCTGGCGACGTCCCGTGCCGACCAGCCCTCCGAGCCGCGCGCGACACGCTCGATCTCCCCCGGCGGCAGCCCCAGCGCCTTGCCCAGCTCGCGGATCGCGCCGCGCGCGCGATAGGTCGGGAAGGCGGCGACGAGCGCCGAGCGGTCGGCCCCGAAGACCCGGTGGATGCGCGGTATCAGCGCCGCGCGGATGTCGCGCGGGAAGTCGAGGTCGATGTCCGGCAGAGCGGTCAGCTCGTCGTTGAGGAAGCGGCCGATGAAGAGGTCGTTGGCGATCGGGTCGACGTGCGAGAGGCCGGTCAGGTAGCAGACGATCGAGGAGACGGAGGAGCCGCGGCCGCGGCCCGGCGGCAGCAGCGCCCGCGCGCTGTCGGGCCCGCGCACCTCGACCGCGACCTCGCGCGCCAGCTCGAGCATGTCGCGATGGAGCAGGAAGAAGCCGGCGAGACCGAGCTTGGAGATGATCCGCAGCTCCTCGTCGAGCCGTCGCCGCGCCTCCGCGCGATGGGCCGCCGAGACGGTCGCGTAGCGATCGGCGAGGCGCTCGCCGCACAGCTCCGCGAGCGTGCGGTCGGCCGTCTCGTCCTCGGCGCCGGGGTAGCGGTAGCCGAGGCCCTGCGTGAGGTCGAAGCGCAGCCGGTCGGCCAGCCGCGCCGTCTCCGCGACCGCCTCCGGATGGTCGGCGGCGAAGCGCGCCGCCATCGCCGCCGGGCTCGCCAGCACGTGGCTGAAGTTGCCGCGGCGGCCGGGCTCGGAGGCGTCCAGCGTCGTGTGCAGGCGGACCGCGACGAGCGCGTCCTGCAGCGGCCCGCGGGAGCGCGCGTGGGCGTGGACGTTGCCGCTCGCGACGCAGCGCAGCTCCAGCTCGCGCGCGAGCTGGACGCGACGGCGGTTGCGGGCGCGGTCGTCGCGCAGGTAGGGGCGCTGCAGCTCGACGTAGAGGTGCTCGCGCCCGAAGGCGGCGCGCAGCCGCCGCAGCGACGGCAGGTCGTCGACGCCGTGGGTGGCGCAGCCGCTGAGGCAGACGAGCCCCTCGGCATGCTCGGTGACCGCCTCCAGCGACACGAACGGCTGCGTCGCCTGGCGGATGCGGCCGCGCAGGGCGCGCGTGCCCATCCGCGCCCCCGGCAGCGCGGCGGCGACGAGCGGGTCCTCGCGCGCCGCGGGGCGCGAGCCGCCGCGGACGAAGCCGGCCGCCTCCCCCGGCGCGGCCGGCTCCTCCACGCGGGAGCGCGCCCCCGAGGCGGGCGTCCCCGCCTCGGGCCCCCCGGCGCGCCCTCCTCGTGCGCTCCCCTCAGCGCGCGCGAGGTCTGCGACGGCCTCCTCCGCGACGGCGCCACGCGTGTGCGCGTGCGCGCGCGTGATCAGCTGGCAGAGGTTGCGCCACCCGCGCTCGTCCTCGACCAGCAGCGTCAAGTGGCGGCCGTCGTCCAACGTCAGCTCGGCGCCGTGGATCGGCCGCAGCCCGACCGCCTGCGCCGAGCGCGCGAACTCCATCGCGCCGCAGACGTTGTCGTGGTCGGTCAGCGCGAGCGCGCCGTGCCCCAGCTCGACGGCTGCGGCGGCCAGCTCGTCCGGCAGCGAGGCGCCGTCCAGGAACGAGAAGGCCGAGTGGGCGTGGAGCTCGACGTAGGACACGAACGTATGTTCGCATCGCCGCCGGACGGATGCAACCCGCCGACCCTCGACACTGGATATCTGTTCAGTGACGCACGGATCGCGATCGGTCGCCTACGGTGGCCGAATGCGTCGAACGATCCTGAGCGCCGCCAGCGGCGCCGCCATCGCGCTCGCGGCAGGCCCCGCCGCCCCCGCCGACGCGCGCCCCCGCTCGATCGACCCGCCGCCGGCGACGGCCGCGATCGACCAGCGCGACGCCGCCGCGCAGCGCCGGGAGACGCGCGCGGTCGCGCTGATCAACGCCGCCACCAGAGCGATGCGCAGAGCCGACCCCACCTGCGTGCAGAGATTCGACTGGGAGACGACGACCACGCACGCCGCGCCGAGCAGAGCGATGCTCGACACCTTCGCGCTGCTGCGCCGGCCGGCGATCCCGCAGGACGGCGACTACGCCGCCAGAGGCGGGCTCGAGCTGATGGGCGGCGCCCAGGGCGTCTACGTCGACTGGATCCGGATGGCGCGCGCCGCCGACGGCAGCACCCACTACCTCGTCATCGCCCAGGACCGCGGCCGCCCCGAGTCGCTCTCGCGCGCCTGCGTGCGCCTGCAGGCGCGGCTGCTGCGCAGACTGGTGCGGGACGAGCCGCGCGCGGTGCGCCGCATCGCGCTGCGGACCAACGCGCGCATGTACCGCGAGGAGCAGCCGGCCGGCGGCTTCCCCAGAAGAGAGGCGATCTTCGACGAGTCGGGCGGCGGCGTCGACCTCGCGTACTTCCGCACGCATGGCATGTTCAGCAGCTCCCAACGCGGCGACGACGACCGCTCGACCGTCACCGGCTGGCTGCCCGACGGCGTCGCGACGATCGACGTCTTCTATCCGGGGCGCGTCAGCTACGGCCCGCACCGGCCGGGCATCGTCTACGGCGAGGACCGGCACGTGACCGCCAAGGTCCAGGACAACGTCGCCTCCTTCCAGGTCGACCGCCCGGCCGAGGACGCGATACCGCCGCGGACGGTCTGGCGCGCCGCCGACGGCTCGGTGATCCGCACCGTGAGACTGCGATGACTCACCGCTGCCGGTACCAGCCGCCCTCGCGCAGGTCGTGGTAGACGACGACGTTGCGGCCGCAGGTCGTCACGACCTCCCAGTAGCGGCGCCGCAGCGGCGCCTCGCTCCACCAGCGGTCCTCGACCAGCCACGACTCGCGCACGGCGTCGACGAGGCGGCCGTCGACGACGCGCGGCCTGCCGTCGCGCTCGTCGGCGCTGACGCGCGCCCGTCTCGGCGTCGCGAGGCGGTGTCTGCGTGCGGGGGCGACGGCGCTCATTCGAACGGGGTCAGGACGGCGCGGCGCTCCGGCACGCGCGAGTCGGGATCGACGGCGAGCACGCGCAGCGCGGCATCGGGCCCGGCGGCGGCGCGCGCCTGCCGCACGCCCTCGCGCAGCCGCGCCTTGCGCTCGGCCGCGGCCTGCTCGAGCAGCGAGCGCTGATCGCTGGCGACCGGCCCGAAGCGGACCGCCGCCAGCCGCAGCCGCTCCGCCGGCGCCGGCAGCAGCGCCAGCCGCGCCGCCAGCGCCAGCCGCATCCGCAGCGGGTCGGCGAGCGCCTCGCGGAACGGCACCTGCTCGCGCCAGGTGCCGCCCTCGACCAGCGTCGCCGCCAGCACGACCGCGCGCAGCGAGCGGCCGCGCCGCTCGCGCCGCGCCAGCAGCCGGTCGACGAGCAGGCCGAGCGCGCGCTCCAGCTGCACGCCCGACATCGCCTCCGGCAGCTCCAGCTCCTCCTCGACCCGCTCCGGCACCTCGCGCGGGCGCAGCGCGCCGTCGCGCCCCTGCGCCAGCTCCCAGGCGAGCAGCCCGGGCTCGCCGAAGCGGTCGGCGACGGCCGCGCGCGGCAGCGCCGCCAGCTCGCCGAGCGTCTCGATCCCGAGCCGGCCGAGCGGCTCCGGCAGCGCCGCCGTCGCCGCGCGACCGCGCAGCAGCGCGACCGGCAGCGGCGCGAGGTAGTCGCGCGCGGCGCGCTCGTCGCCGAGCACGACCTGCGGCCGCCGCGCCCGCGCCCGCGTCGCGGCCGCCAGCGCGCAGAAGCGCGAGGGGCCGGCGCCGAGCCGCGCCGGCGTGCGCAGCGCCGTGCGCGCCGCCGCCAGCACGTGGTCGAGCGTGCCGCCGTGGAGCCGCACGAGCCCCTGCGCCTCGAAGCAGGCGAGGCCGGGCCGCTCCGGCTCGACGGCGGCGCCGATCGACTCCAGCCGCACGATCAGCCGCTCCCACGCGTCGGCGACGCCGGCCGGGTCGGGCGGCACGAGCGCCAGCTGCGGGCAGCGCGCGAGCGCCTCCCCCAGCGGCATCCCGGGCCGCACGCCGAAGGCCTCCGCGGCGAGCGAGACCTCGCCGACGCGCTGCTCGCGGCCGGGCTCCGGCGCGAGCGCGGCCGGCTGGCCGAGCAGCTCCTCGCGGTCGCCGGCGGCGACCGTCAGCTGGAAGCGGGGGATCAGAACGCAGACGACCATCGACACGAACAGATGTTCGCATCGATGGTCGCGTGATGCAAGCCCGCGCGGCGCGAGGGCGTCAGCTCATCTGCCGCCCGCGACGACCTGCGTCACGTACGCCGAGACGTCGGCGATCGATCTCTGGTCGAGCGTGCCGCCGAAGGCCGGCATGCTGCCGCCGCCGTTGACGACCTGGTCGATCACGTCGGAGAGGTTTCTCGCCGCCGGGATTCTCGTCAGGTCGGGGCCGCCGTTGCCGCCTCTGCCGTCGATGCCGTGGCAGGTCGAGCAGTTGTCGGCGAAGACCGTTCTGCCGGCGCCGGCGTTGCCCGGCTCCTCTCTCTCGGGCTCGGTGCCCTCGTCGCCGCCGACCTCGCCGGCGTGCGTGATGCCGGTGCCGCTGCCGGCCGCCTCGGCCTCGGCGACCGAGCCGTCGAGGCCGAACAGCCAGACGTAGTCGCCGCGCGGCGTCGCCGCCAGCGCGTTGCCGCCGGCCAGGAAGGCGACGTACTCCTTGCCTCTGTGCTGGAAGACGGTGACGGTCGAGTTGGCGCCCGCGCCCGTCTGGAATCTCCACAGCAGTCTGCCGTTCTTGGCGTTGTACGCCTCCAGCTCGCCGGTGTTGCGGCCGACGAAGACGAGGTTGCCGGCGGTCGTGACCGTGCCGGAGTAGCAGGACTCGCCCGGGAACTCGACTCTCCAGACGATTCTGCCGGTTTCCATCGAGTACGCCGTCACGTGACCGGTGTTGTTGAAGCCGGTCGGGATCAGCGTCGAGCCGATGAACTGCTGACCGAGGACGTGTCTGCCGACCTCGAAGGTCGACAGCGCCATCGCGCCCTCCTGCGAGCAGATGTAGATCATCTTCAGTCTGTCGTTGAACGACGACGGCGGCCAGTTGTTGCCGCCGGCGGCGCTCGGCGCCATCGCGACCAGTCTTCTGTCGTACGGCGTGAACAGTCTGCCCTTGATGATCTCGGGCGCTCTGCCGTCGGGCATCGCCGACTTGGCGATCTCCTTCAGCTTCGCGATGTCCTCGTCGGTGACCTCACCGCGCGAGAACGGCTCGAGCGTCGGGATCGGCTGGGTCGGCGACGTTCTCTGGTAGCTGTTCTGCGGGACCGGCGTGTCCTCGATCGGCCAGATCGGCTTGCCGGTCGCGCGGTCGAGCACGTAGAGGTAGCCGGTCTTCGACGGCTGCGCGATCGCTCTGACCGCTCTGCCGTCGACGGTCGAGTCGAACAGCACCGTCGGCGACGGCGAGTCGTAGTCCCAGATGTCGTGTCTGACCTGCTGGAAGTGCCACTTGTAGGTGCCGTCTCTGACGTTGAGCGCGACGATCGAGGCGGCGAAGAGGTTGTCGCCGGGGCGCTCGGAGCCGTTCAGGTCGGGCGAGGCGTTGCCGGTCGAGAAGTAGATCAGGCCGAGGTCCGGGTCGACCGACGGGGTCTGCCAGACCGGCGCGCCGCCGTACTGCCACGAGTTGTTGTCCTGCGGCCAGGTGTCGTGGCCGACCTCGCCGGGGCCGGGGATCGTGTAGAAGCGCCAGACCTGTCTGCCGGTCTTGGCGTCGAAGGCGCTGAGGTGGCCGCGGACGCCGAACTCGCCGCCGGCGACGCCGGTGAAGACCTTGCCGTCGTAGTAGAGCGGCGCGGCCGTCATCGTGCGGCCCTCGGCCGGCTTGCCGACCTGCGTGTCCCACACGACTCTGCCGGTCTTCTGGTCGAGCGCGACCAGTCTCGCGTCGAGGCGCGCGACGAAGACCTTGCCGTCGCCGAGCGCGACGCCGCGGTTGTTCCAGCCGCAGCAGGCGGTCGTGATGTCGGCCGGCAGTCTCGCCTCGTATCTCCACAGCGTCTTGCCGGTCTCGACGTCGAGGGCGAAGATGTCGTCGGCGCCGGTCGGGACGTACATGACGCCGTCGTAGACGACCGGCTGGCCCTCCTGCGAGTACTTCGCGGCGGTGCCCGAGCCGCCGAGGCTCGTTCTCCAGACGCCTCTCAGCTGGTCGACGTTGGTGTCGTTGATCTGGGTGAGCGGCGAGTAGCGGTCGTTTCTGATCGTGCCGCCGTTGGTGACCCAGTTGTCGGTCGGCTTCTCGGTCAGCTCGGCGGCGGAGAAGGCCGGCGCCGGTCTGATCGTCTTGTTCGTCGCCTTGACGATGTAGGCGGCGATGTCGTCGGCCTCGGGGCCGCTGTAGAGGCCGCCGGGCATCTGGCCGCGGGCGGAGGAGCGGCCGAATCTGATCGCGCTCAGGACCAGCTCTCTGTTGGGCTTGAGCTGGTCGAGGTTGGGACCGATCTGACCGGAGGCGTTGGCCGAGCCGAGCGTGTGGCAGGCGGCGCAGGTCTCGCCGAACAGCTCGCGGCCTCTCGCCTCGGCCTTCGTCAGCTTGACCTCGCCGTTGGAGACGCTCGCTATCTGCTTGTTCGACTCGTCCGAGTTGTCCGCGATGACGTACGCGGTGAGCGCGGCCATCGCGATCGTGAGCACCAGCACGGCGAGGATGATCGGCGTGCTCTTGCGCTCGCGAGCGCGCTTTCTCGGCGCTCTGTCAGACGGTTCCTTCTCCACTTCCACGACGGCTCCCAGGGTTTTGCGACCGGACCTCAACAGGGCGAAATGAGACAGAGTTGTCCCAATTTCGACAGAGATCGTACCATTGGAACCGAGACCCGTGCGTCCCGGGTCGGCGGCGCCGTCCAGCGCCGCTGGACGCCAGCCCGGCATCGGACGCGGGCGGCGGAGCTGAAACCGCTCAGGCGCGCTCGGCCCGATGGGCGTGGTGCCACGGCAGCAGCAGCCGCTCGGCCAGCCGCACCAGCCCGAACAGCGCGATCCCGATCAGCGCGAGCACGGCGATCGTCGCGAACATCTCCGACGTCGCGACCTGGTTGTTGAGCGTCAGGATCAGGTAGCCGAGGCCGGCGTCGCTGCCGACCCACTCGGCGAAGACGGCGCCGATCACGGCCAGCGCGGCGGCGATCTTCAGGCCCGTGAAGAGGGACGGCAGCGCGCTCGGCAGCTGCGCGACGCGGAACCGTCTCCAGCGGCCGGCGCCGAGCGTCCGCAGCAGGCTCAGCAGCTCGGGCTCGGTCGACTTGATCCCGTCGAGCGTGTTGACCGCGATCGGGAAGAAGGAGACGAGCGCGATCACGATCACCTTCGGGCGGATGTCGAAGCCGGTCCAGATCACGAGGATCGGGGCGATCGCCGGGATCGGCACCATCTGCGAGACGACCAGCCACGGGTACATCGCGCGCTCGGCCAGCAGCGAGCTGGCGAGCAGCACCGCGAGGCCGACGCCGAGCACGATCGCGGCGGCGTAGCCGATCGCGATCTCCTTGATCGTCACCCAGCCGTTGTCGACGAGCAGGTCGCGCATCTCCCAGCCGGCGCTGAGGACCTGCGTCGGCGCCGGCAGCGTCGACTCCTCGGTGCCGGTCGCTCTGACGGCGAGCTGCCAGATCGCCAGCACGGCGAGCGCGAACAGCAGCGGCGGCAGCACGCGCCCGGCGACGCCGCGAGCGCGGACCGTCAACTGACCACCTGCTCGAGCTGGGCGCGCGCCGCCGCATGCAGCGGCGTCAGCAGCCGCTGCACGTGCGCGACGAAGGCCGGCGAGCCGAGCAGCTCGAAGGTGCGCGGGCGCGGCAGGTCGATCTCGACGCACAGCTCGACGGTGCCGGGCCGCCCCGACATCACGTAGACGCGGTCGGAGAGGTAGACCGCCTCCTCGACGTCGTGGGTGACGAAGAGGATCGTCTTGCGGTCGCCCTGCCAGACGTCGAGCAGCCACTCCTGCAGCGCCTGGCGGGTGAGCGCGTCGAGCGCGCCGAACGGCTCGTCGAGCAGCATCAGCTCGCGCCCGGCGAGGAAGGTGCGCAGCAGCGCGGCGCGCTGGCGCATGCCGCCGGAGAGGTCGTCCGGCCAGCGCCGCTCGAAGCCCTCGAGGCCGAAGCGGCCCAGCTCCGCGCGCGCCCGCGCGCGCGCCTCCCTGCGCCCGACGCCGCTCATCTCCAGCCCCAGCGTGACGTTGTCGAGCACCGAGCGCCACGGCATCAGCAGGTCCTTCTGCGGCATGTAGCCGACGCGGCCGAGCAGCGCGCTCGGCTGCTCGCCGTCGAGCAGGACGCGGCCGCCGGTCGGCGGCGTCAGGCCGGCGACGATGTTGAAGAGCGTCGACTTGCCGCAGCCGCTGGGCCCGACGATCGAGACGAACTCGCCGGGCGCGACCCGCAGGTCGACCCCGGCGAGCGCGTCGACCGCGCCGCCGTCGGCGCCGGGGAAGCGCTTGGAGAGCCCCTCGACGCGCAGCTTGTCGGGCGCGGCCGTCATCGCCTCAGCCTGCCGGCAGGTAGCTGTCGCCGCCGAAGTCGGCGGCGGTGAACGGCGCTCTCGCGAGTCTCCGCTCGACCATCCAGGCGGAGAGGTCGTCGATCGCGCTCGCGTCGATCGCGCCGAACCTGGCGGCGTCGCCCTGGAAGAGCGGCTCGTAGGCGTCGAGCTGCGCTCTGGCGATCGTCGCTCTGAGCGACTCGTTCTGGGCGAGCAGGTCTCTGAGCGAGGTGGCGGGGTCTCTGATCGTGTCCTCGTAGCCCTCGACGGTCGCGGCCGCGAAGGCGCGGATCAGCGCCGGGTCCTCGGCGATGTGGCGTGTGGTCGAGAAGGCGACGAGGCCGGGGTAGGCGGGGCCGCCGTTCTCGTCGAGCTTGAGGTCCCGCGTCGGCTTGCCGTCGACCTGGACCTGGACGCCGTCGGCCGGCCAGTAGCCGGTGAAGCCGGCGATCTTGCCGCTCTCGAGGTTCTGCACGCCGTTGAAGCCGATCGTGACGACCTTGACCTTGCCGGGGTCGCCGCCGGCGTGCTCGACGATCGTGTCGAGCACGGCGTCGTCGGACGGGACGCCGGTGATGCCGACCGTCTTGCCCTCGAGGTCCCTGCCGCTGGCGATGCCGTCGGAGGCGAGCGTGATGACGCCGCCGAGCGGCTTCTGCACGATCGCGAGGAAGGCCTCGATGTCGAGCCCTCTGTCGATCTGGTTGGCGACGTCGAGCCCGTCGGCGAGGCCGAAGTCGGCCTTGCCGGCGTTGATCAGCCGCAGCGTGTCGGCGGTCGAGGTCGGCTGGATCACCTTCAGGTCGATGTTGCGTCTCCTGTAGTAGCCGGCGGCGAGCGCGCGGTAGATGCCGGCGTGGACGGCGTTGGGGACGAAGTCGAGCACCAGCGTCGCTCTCGTCGTCTCGGCCAGCTGCCCGCTGTCGGTCGTGCTGACGTCGGAGGCGGCGCCGCCGGCGTCGTCGTCGCTGCCGCCGCAGGCGGCGAGGGCGGTGGCGAGCGCGAGCAGCGCGACCGCGAGCGCGAGCAGCCGTCCCAGCGTCCTCTTCTGTCTCATCCGGTTCTCAGTGTGGTCAGTCGCATTGGCAGAGATGATCGCAGCGCCCGATTCCCGCCGATCGCAGCCGCGGGACCCCCGCCCGACCGCGCGATCGGCTGACAACGGACCGCGATCCGGCGCATGGAGCTGCGCCACGACGGTAAGGGACCGCGGCAGATGGCCGATCACAGGGATCAGATGATCGCTCGTCTGGCAGGGAGGGCAGTCGTGCCGGCGGCGCTCGCAGCGCTGGCGCTCGCCGCGCCGGCCGGAGCGGCCGCGCCCGCGGCCGCAGCCGCTCCCGCCGCCGTGCGGATCGTCGTCGCCTTCGCGCCCGGCGCGAGCGCCGGCGCCCGCGCCGACGTCCGCGCCGACGCCGGCGCGCCGCTCGTCGAGACGCTCGGCCGCAGCCGCTTCCAGCTGCTGGAGCCGGCGACCGGCGGCACCGGCCGCGCGCTCGCGCGGCTGCGCGCCGACGACCGCGTGCTGGCCGCCGAGCCCGACCGCCTGCTGCACACCAGCGCGCTCCCGGACGATCCGCTGCTGCCGCTCCAGTGGGCGCTCGCCAACGACGGCCGCGGGATCCTCGGCGCCCCCGCGCGCGCCGGCGCCGACGCGAACGTGACGGCTGCCTGGGCGGCGACGCGCGGCAGCGCCGAGGTCGTCGTCGCCGACATCGACAGCGGCTACCGCTTCGACCACCCCGAGCTGGCGCCGGTCACCTGGACCAACCCCGGCGAGCAGCCGAACGGCCGCGACGA
>Ga0164243_10012043_pt1 | contig 12287 bp, 22 predicted proteins | sample OricompcompostOP_FD_108781 | JGI IMG/M metagenome (GOLD analysis project Ga0164243, IMG submission 108781) | Organic Plus compost microbial communities from Emeryville, California, USA - Original compost - Organic plus compost (OP) | ecosystem: Engineered > Solid waste > Mixed feedstock >...
CCTCGAACCTTCCCTCGCGCACTCTGGTAGCGCCGGTGAAGGCCCCGGCCTCGTGCCCGAACAGCTCCGCCTCGATCAGCGTTTCGGGCAGCGCGGCACAGTTCATGGTGACGAGCGGCTCGTCCCAGCGGGTGGAGAGGCGATGGAGACGTTCGGCGATCAGTTCCTTGCCCGTCCCCCGCTCGCCGATCACCAGCACCGGGCGGCGCATAGGCGCGGCGCGGCTGGCGCGCTCCACCGCATCGAGGAAGGCGCCCGACTGGCCGATGAACTGGCTGTCCCGATCCATGCCCAATCCATAGTGAATTTCACCGAAAGTTGGCAACAAAAACCAACAAGCGATCGGCAACATTCTTTCAACCCCCTGAATTCACGGCATTTCGGAAAAATGGCACACCCCTTGCTAAATCTTGGGTGTAACCTAGTTCCGGGAGGACCACACGATGTACGACCGCCGCTTCTTTCAGACCAAGCTGGGACAGGCAGCGATCGCCAGCGTGACCGCGATGGCCCTGTTCGTGGCCCTGAGCGGCCAGATGCAGGCGGCCCCCGCGATGGCGGCGACGATCGGATGCGAACAGGTCGAGCTGGCATGACCAAGCCGACCGACCTCGACCCGTTTGGGCCGGAGCGCGAGCCCCCCCAGTCCCCCGGTGCGGAAAAGCGCGCCGGCGGCGCTCCGGCCCATAACCGCCCCTCGCGCCTCGACGAGGAAGTGGAGCGCCTGCGCACCAGCCCTACCCCCACGCAGGGGCGGCCGACGCAGGGTCGATCGCACGCCCGCGCAGGGGGTGGCTGGTCGAACGAGTTCAATTTCAACGGAGCACCCCTGATGGGAATTTTCAGCCGTACCCGCGATATCATCGCCGCCAACTTCAACGACATGCTCGACAAGGCCGACGACCCGGCCAAGATGATCCGCATGATCATCCTCGAGATGGAGGAGACGCTGGTCGAGGTCCGCGCGAGCGCTGCGCGCACAATCGCCGACCAGAAGGAGATGCATCGCCATACGGTCAAGCTCGACCGGCTCCAGGCCGACTGGGCGGAAAAGGCCCAGCTCGCGCTGAGCAAGGATCGCGAGGATCTCGCCCGTGCCGCGCTGGTCGAGAAGAAGAAGGCGGCCGACATGGCCGAGCAGCTCAAGCAGGAGATCGCGGTGCTCGACGACGCGCTGCGCGCCTACGAGCAGGACATCGCCAAGCTGCAGCAGCGCCTGCGCGAGGCCCGCAGCCGCCAGACCGCGATCGCCGCGCGCCTCGAAAGCGCCGAGAACCGCGTCAAGCTTCGCACGTTGATGAGCACCGAGCGCACCGACGAGGCACTCGCACGGTTCGACCAGCTCGAACGCCGCGTCGATTACGCCGAAGGCCGCGCCGACGCGCTCGCGTTGTCCGACGGCAGCGGCAAGCTCTCGCTCGCCGACGAGATCGCCTCGCTGGAGGATTCGGACAAGGTCGACGCGGAGCTGGAAGCGATGAAGCGCGCGCTCGGCAAGGGCGACGCCGCAGGCAAGGAGGACTGATCGGTGGAAGAAGTACTGGCGATTGTCGCGATCTTCATCGCGCTTCCGTGGATCATCCTCCACTATGTCACCAAGTGGAAGACCTCCGCCACGATCACCAGCGACGACGAGGCACTGCTGGAGGAACTCTACAGCCTCGCCAAGCGGCTCGACGAGCGGATGGACACGGTCGAACGGCTGGTCGCCTCCGACAACCCCGATTTCAAGCCCGCGCGCCTGATCCACGACCGCGAGATCGACAACGAAAAGCTGCGCGAGCTGGACCGCATGCTCGCCGAGAAGAAGGGAGCCCACCAGTGAACGGCCCGCCAGTGAACACCTCGCGCACCACGCTCTATCGCGACAAGCAGAACGCCAAGCTGATGGGCGTCTGCGCCGGCATCGCGGACTATACCGGGGTCAACGCCCTGTGGGTCCGGCTGGGCTTCATCGGCCTGACCTTCGTGGCCGGCGGCGTCACCATCCCGTTCTATTTCGCGGCCGGCCTGCTGCTGAACAAGAAGCCGCCGCATCTCTATGTCGACCGCGAGGAACAGCAGTACTGGCAGCGCGTGCGGCAGAGCCCGAAGCGCACCGCGCGCGAGATCCGCGCCCGGATGCGCGACATCGACCGGCGCCTGGCCGAGGTCGAGACCTACTACGTCTCGTCCAACCCGCGCCTGACCGCCGAGATCGAGCGGCTGCGCTGAGACATACAGAGGGAGAATTTCATGATGGGTGAACTGATCGGACTTGTGGCGGTATCCGCGCCGTTCCTGATGGTCGTGGGCATCGTCTGGATGACCAGCCACCGAAAGCTGGAGGAAAAGCGCATCGCCGCAACCGCCGAGGCAAGCTCGGAAAAAGCCGCGCAATACGCCAGCCACGTCGCCGAACTCGAACAGCGGGTGCGTGTGCTCGAACGGATTGTCACCGATCGCGGCTACGACGTATCGGCCCAGATCGAGGCATTGCGCGACCAGCGCGAGGTCGAGCAACGCGATACGGGTGTGCCGCTGTCTGCCGAGCGCCGGGAAACCGTCTGATGGACTGGGGCGGCCCGTTCTTCGTCATCGCGATCATCGCGCTCAGCACGGGCGGATGGCTGATCAACAACTGGATCCGCGCACGCCACGGTTATGCTCTGGAAGACGAATGGGGCGGCAAGACCGACCGCGCCGACGATGCCGCGAAAGCCGAACTCAGGCGCGAGAACGCCGCGCTGCGCGGCGAGCTCAAGGCGGTGAACGACCGGGTCGCGGTGCTCGAGAGGATCGTCACCGACAAGGGGTACGGCGTGTCCGAACAGATCGAGGCGCTGCGCGATTCGCGTGAGAGGATCGGCGCGCCGCTCGCAAACAGGGAGAAAGCCTGATGAATGCCGCCGATTTCGTGCCCTTCATCCCGTGGATCATCGCCGGTGCGACCGCTGTGGGCCTCGCCAGCGTATTCGGATGGATTCACACCACCCGCATGCGGATCAAGCACGGCTATCCGCTGGAAGGGATGTGGGGCCAGTCGCTCAAGCCCAGCACCGACGGGCAGGCGGCCGAGAGGATCAGGCTGCTGACGCAGGAGAACGCCGAACTGCGTGCCGAGGTCGGCTCCATGAAAGACCGGCTCGCCACGGTCGAGCGGATCGTCACCGACAGCGGCTATCAGCTCACCCACGAGATCGATCGTCTGCGCGAAGGCAAGGAGAAGGTGCAGTGAACATCGCCGAAGCCATTGCCTTCTGCGCGCTCGTCATCGGCGTGATTTCCGGCGCCGGAATCTGGCTCGACGCCTACAAGCGGCGCCTGACCAATCGCGAGAAGGAGCTCGAATTGCAGGCGCGCATCGCCGAAGGCAGGCACCGCGACACCCGAAGCGAGGTTGGCGAGATCGAGCAGCGTCTGCGGGTGCTCGAACGGATCGCAACCGATAAAGGCAACCTGCTTTCCGAGGAAATCGAGGGGCTGCGCGGCTTGCGGGAGAAGGTGCAATGAGCTTCTGGACCGCCATCGTCGTGATCGTCGCGATCTGGGGCTTCGTGCAGATCGTCACCTCGCACCGCGGACATCGCGGCTGGAAACGGCGCAGGCACAGGCACGACCACGACGACGGCGCAATCGCCGCCTCGCCGCCCGATCCCGAGGCGCGGCGCGAGATCGAGGAGCTGCGGGAACGGATCAAGGTGCTGGAACAGATCACCGTCGACGGGCGCGAAGCCAAGGCGATCGCCGACGAGATCGAGCGGCTGCGCGACAGGTAGCGCGCAGGCCGAGGGTTACGAAGGGAAAGGAGCATTGCACATGAGCGAACCGATCATCCTCGCCGCCGCAGCGCTCATCGCGATCGGCATCGTCGCGCTCGTCGCACTGCGCGGCTGGCAGGGCTGGCTGGCGCTCAAGGAGCGCGAGCTCGAACGCGGCCATCACGCCCCGCGCGAGATCGAAGGCGGAGCGCCGATCGGCGCCGCCCGGATCGAGATCGCCGACCTCAAGGAACGCATCCGCAGGCTCGAAGCCATCGCCAGCGGCGTGGATCTGTAATCCGATACCGCCGGTAAAAAGACCCAGCGAGCGCCGGGATCGCATGCTTCCTTCCCTATACCCCCGCGGGAGCCCAGCCCCCCGCACCCGAACGGCAGCCGCCAGGCGGGGCTTTCGTTTTCCTCTTCGCCCTCCTAACTGCCCCACCATGCGCACCCTCGACGACATCCGCGAAGAATACGAATTTCTCGAAGGCGACGAACGCTATCGTCTGCTGATCGAGCTCGGCCGCGAGCTCGAGGCCATGCCCGACGCGCTCAAGACCGACGCGACGCTGGTGCGCGGATGCTCGGCTGCGGTGTGGGTCTATCCGACCGGCGACGCGCAGCGCCTGCACTTCCTCGCCGACAGCAATGCCGCGATCACCAAGGGCATCGTCGCGCTGGTGATCGCCGCGGTGCAGGACAGGCCGGCGGCCGAGGTCGCCGCGATGGACGTGACCGCCGCGCTCGCGCCGTTCGATCTGAGGAACCAGCTCAGCTCCAACCGCACGCAGGGCGTGCCCAACATGATCGCGCTGGTGAAGGACCACGCAGCGCGGATCGCGGCCGGCTGACATGCGCCGCCTCTACCTGGCAGGGGGCATCCTGGCGGTCGGGCTGGGGGCGGTCGGCGCCTTCCTGCCGATCATGCCGACGGTGCCGTTCCTGCTGCTGGCGGTCTACTGCTTCGCGCGCAGCAATCCCGAGTGGGAGCAGCGCATCCTCGACCATCCGCACTGGGGGCCGCAGGTGCGCGACTGGCGCGAGCGGCGCGCGATCTCGCGCCGGGCCAAGACCCTCGCGATCGGCGCGATGACTGTCGGCGCGGTGTTCACCTGGTACACGCTCGGCCATCCCTGGTACTGGATCTCGATCGCGATCCTCGTCGTCGCGGGGAGCTGGATCGCCACCCGCAACGAATAGGGCGCCGAGGCGCGGCAGGAGGGATTAAACCGCGTCCGCCATTCGTTGTCCGACCGGAACCTGTTCTGCCGATCGGAGACGATGACCTTGCCTTACCCCCGTGCCTGCCTGCTGCCCGCGTCCCTGCTCGTCCTCGCCGTGCCACTCGCCGCACAGCAGCGCGAAGAGGTGAAACCCGAGGCTGCCTCCGGGGGTGGCGACACCGCGGTTGAATTCTTCTCCGGCGCAGAATTCCAGCAGATCGAGCTGAGCGACGGCCGCAAGGTCGAGAAGTTCTCGATTCCCGTCGCCGCGCGAGTGACGGCGGGGCGCCTGCGCGTCACCGCGCAGGTTCCGTACATGCGCGTGAAGGCGCCCGGAGACGTGGTGGTGCCGAGCGGCCCGCTCGGTCTTCCCATTCTGGTCGACCCGGCCGGGCCTGCCGAAGTCAGCACGCGCGAGGGGATCGGCGATCTGCGGATCGATGCCGCCTACCAGCTTCCGATTTCCGACCTGAACGCCTCGGTCAGCGGCGGCGTGAAGCTTCCCACCGCGTCGACCGGAAAAGGCCTCGGCACCGGCGAGACCGATTACCGGGTCGGCGCCGATCTTTCCAAAACGGTCGGGGCCGTGACGCCGTTCGCGGGGGTGAGCTATACCAAAGTCGGCGACCCGGCGGATTACGATCTGGAGGACACGCTCGCCGGCCACGCAGGCGCTGCGGTGCGCCTCGGCAGGTCGGCCTCGGCCCATCTGGGCTACAGCTACGAGGAGAACGCCAGCGATCTGGTCGACGATCAGCAGCGGGTCTTCGGCGGGGTCAACGCCGCGCTGGGAAGCGGGCTGTCGCTCGGCCTCTACGGCTCGGCCGGCGTGAACGGCCCGACGGACATCGGTGCGGGCGTCAGCCTCGGCGTGCGGCTGGACTGAGGCCCGGCGCCGCCCCGACGAGCGCGGCTATACCTGGTCGTCCTTGGAAAAGAAGAACCGCGAGATGTCCTCCCCGATCCGCGCGGGACGCAGGGTTTCGGCATCGATGCAGCACCAGCTCGATTTCACCTCGGCCAGCACTTCCTCCCCCCGGTGGATCACGGTGGAGTAGAACGCGCGGGCACCCTTGATGCTCTCGAGTACCGTGCGCGCGATCACGTCGTCTTCCAGGAAGGCCGGCTTGCGGTAGGTGATCTCGTGCTTGAGCGCGACCCAGGCCTTGCTCGCCACCTCGTCCGACGGGGCGAGCTTGCGCCAGTGCGCGAGCACCGCATCCTGCACCCAGCCGAGATAGCGCGCGTTGTTCACGTGCCCCATGAAATCGATATCGGCCGGCTGGACCTTGATCGGGAAGGCGAACGACTTTGCTGACATGGGTGTAAGCTATCAGACTTCGGTTGCAATTGCATTGCAAATCTCGGGGCAAATCTCGGAACCCGCCGCGCCGATCCTTGAGCGCGGCCAAGTTTTCCCATCTTGCGGCGCGCGAGCGGCAGGCATAGCCCGGCAGACATGCCCGATCGCCCCCGCACGCTCTACGAGAAAATCTGGGACGCCCATGTCGTCGAAACCCGCGACGACGGCACCAGCCTGATCTTCATCGACCGCCATCTGGTCCACGAAGTCACCAGCCCGCAAGCATTCGAAGCCCTGCGCACCAGCGGGCGCCCGGTCCGCCGGCCCGACCTGACGCTGGCGGTGCCCGACCACAACCTGCCGACCACCGCGCGCCTCGACGCGGCGGGCAAGGCGATCCCCATCGCCGATCCGCAGAGCGCCGCCCAGCTCGCCGCGCTGGAGCGCAACGCGCCCGACTTCGGCATCCGCTACATCGGCGCGAGCGCGCCCGAGCAGGGCATCGTCCATGTCGTCGGGCCGGAACAGGGCTTCTCGCTGCCGGGCGCGACGATCGTCTGCGGCGACAGCCACACCGCCGCGCACGGCGGGATCGGCGCGCTCGCCTTCGGCATCGGCACCAGCGAGGTCGAGCATGTTCTCGCCACGCAGACCCTGCTGCTCAAGCGCTCGAAGACGATGGAAGTCCGCGTCGAGGGCGAGCTCGGCCCCGGCGTGACGCCCAAGGACCTGATCCTCCACGTAATCGGCACGATCGGCACCGCCGGCGGCACGGGCCACGTGATCGAATACCGCGGCCGCGTGTTCGAACAGATGAGCATCGAGGGCCGCCTCACCGTCTGCAACATGAGCATCGAAGGCGGCGCGCGCGCGGGCCTGATCGCGCCCGACGATGCGACCTTCGCCTACCTGAAAGGCCGCCCCTACGCGCCCGCGGGCGACGAATGGGACCGCGCGGTCGCCTGGTGGCGCACGCTGCAAACCGACGAAGGCGCCGTGTTCGACAAGTCGGTGACGATCGACGCCGCTGCCGTCCAGCCGACCGTCACCTGGGGCACCAGCCCGGAGGACGTCGCCCCGATCGGCGGCACCATCCCCGCTCCCGAAAGCTTCGCCGACCCCTCCAAGCAGGACGCCGCGCGCAAGAGCCTCGCCTACATGGGCCTCGAGCCGGGCCAGCGCCTCGCCGATGTGGCGATCGAGAACGTCTTCATCGGAAGCTGCACCAACAGCCGGATCGAGGACTTGCGCGCCGCGGCCGAAGTCCTGCGCGGGCGGCACAAGGCCGACGGCGTGAAGTGGGCGATCGTCGTCCCCGGATCGGGACTGGTGAAACAGCAGGCCGAAGCCGAGGGGCTCGACCGCGTGTTCACCGAGGCCGGCTTCGAATGGCGCGAACCGGGCTGCTCCGCCTGCCTCGCGATGAACCCCGACAAGGTCCCCGCCGGCGAACGCTGCGCCAGCACCAGCAACCGCAACTTCGTCGGCCGCCAGGGCCCCGGTGCCCGCACCCACCTGATGAGCCCCGCCATGGCCGCCGCCGCCGCGGTCGCCGGCCGCCTGACCGACGTTCGCGAACTGGCGCGCTGAGGAACCGGGCGACCTCGCCCCATCCCTCACGTCATCCCAACTTTCGCTGGGATGACGCGGAGGTGTGATATAGGGCTGGCAGCGGCGTAACGGCGTGCGAGAGGAGCAGTGCGATGAAGGGAAGCTGCGTCTGCGGCGGCGTCACGCTCGAGCTGGCGCGCAGGCCCGATTACATCAACATCTGCAACTGCCGCCTGTGCCGCTCGACCGGCGGCGCCTACGGCTACTTCGCGCCGGAGGAACTGACAGTCGCCGGCGAGACGAAGGGTTTCCAGCGCGACGACCTGCCCGAGGTCTGGCTCACCACGCACTTCTGCCCGCGCTGCGGCAGCGCCACCCACTGGACGCCGACGGGCAACACCGAACCCGGCCGTATCGGCGTCAACATGCGGCTCTTCGCGCAGGAGGAGCTCGAGGGAATCGAGGTCCGTTATCAGGACGGGCGCGAGGTGATCGACGAGACCGACGACTTCATCACCACCGCCACCGGCCATATCGGCGACGGCAAGGCCTTCTGAGCGACAAGTCCCGTCGGCGCACCGGGATGCACAGCAAGCCGAAAGGCGAACCCTCCCTTCTCCATCCCGTCATCCCGGCGAAAGCCGGGAGGAGATCATGCCACTGGCCGCTGGCCGGGAAAGAGCGGCTTGGGCACCGCCTAGCCGATTTCCTCGTCTGACCCCTTGCCAAGATTCTGGCAGCCGAGCATGGAAGGACGCATGACCAAGAAGCTCCCCCCCTCGCTCGGCGGCAAGGCCGCGATCGCCGGTGCGATCGGTTCGGCTGCCGTCGCCGCCGCCATGCTCTATGCGTCCAAGCGCAAGGCGAAGAAATCGTCGAAGCCCGGCACGATCCCCTCGGGCGAAAAGCCGGAGACCGATTGATGGAGCCGGTCTCGACCGTCGAGGGCCGCGCGATCCCGTTCGGCGCCAAGAATGTCGATACGGATGTCATCATCCCGGCGCACTGGCTGAAGACGGTGACGCGCGAGGGGCTCGGGCGCGGCGCATTCGAAACGGTGCGCGCGCAGCCCGGCAACGTGTTCGACGATCCGGAATTCGCCGGCGCCCCGATCCTGATCGCGGGCGACAATTTCGGCTGCGGGTCGAGCCGCGAGCACGCCGCCTGGGCCCTGCTCGATCTCGGCATCCGCGCGGTGATCGCACCGGGCTTTTCCGACATCTTCAGCGGCAACGCGTTCAAGAACGGCATCCTCACCGTCGCGCTGCCGCAGGATCAGGTGGATCGCCTGCTCGAAGTCGCGCGCGAGCATCCGGTCACCATCGACCTCGAGAATCAGACGGTGACCACGCCGTTCCAGGATCGCTTCGCGTTCGCAATCGACCCTTTCCGCAAGCATTGTCTGATGGAAGGGCTGGACGAAGTCGGGCTGACGCTGGCCCGCGACACGGCGATCGCCGGTTACGAGGAGCGCCAGGCACGCGAGATGCCCTGGCTCGCCGCCCCCCGGGAGAAAGCCGCCTAGCGAAGGCATCGCATCGGCGGGCCGGTGCCGGGCATTCGGCTGCCTTTTTCGAGGATTCGCGCGGAGATCGCAGAGCGCATGGAGGTTGGGATTCACGCGGAGACGCGGAGAAAGGGGTCGGACCCACAGGCCCCCTTGGAGCAGCCTGCGATAAACCGGCACCACCACTTAAATCCGTTCGCCCTGAGCTTGTCGAAGGGCCGCACTTTCTTCTGGCGCCGCGCTCGAAGTGAAGAACAGCCCTTCGACAAGCTCAGGGCGAACGGGATTGGGAACATGGACGGGTTTGGAAACACGAACGGGCTTTGAAATGCGGTGATGGTGCCGATTGATCGCACGCTGCTCCAAGGGGCCTATCGGCCCGAACCTTGCTCTCCGCGTCTCCGCGTCTCCGCGTGAATCCCAACCTCCGTGCCAATATTCCCAGGCCTGCCCAAACCGGGCGGTTGGCAAACGGCGCGATTGCCTTATGAAAGCCTCCTTATGAAAACATTGCGCACCCACGCGGTCGGCGGACCGGACACGCTCACGCTCGACGAGGTCGAGGTGCCGCAGCCGGGCAAGGGGCAGGTGCTGGTCGATGTGAAGGCCTGCGCGATCAACTTCCCCGACACGCTGATGATTCGCGACCTCTATCAGTTCAAGCCGGAACGGCCCTACGCACCGGGCGGCGAGATCGCCGGGGTGATCGAGGCGATCGGCGAAGGGGTCGAAGGCTGGCAGATCGGCGACCGCGTGCTGGCGGGAATCGGCAGCGGCGGCCTGGCGGAGAAGGTCTGCGTCGCTGCGGGCCGGATGTTCCGGGTGCCCGACGGCGTGCCGTACGAGAAGGCCGCCTCGCTGATGATGACTTACGGCACGACGATCCACGGGCTGAAGGATCGGGGGCACATCAAGGAAGGCGATGTGCTGCTCGTGCTCGGCGCGGCGGGCGGCGTCGGCCTTTCGGCGGTCGAACTGGGCAAGGCGTTCGGCGCGCGCGTGATCGCCGCCGTTTCCAGCGAGGAGAAGGGCGAGGTCGCCCGCCGCGCGGGGGCGGACGATGTGGTCGTCTATCCCAGGGGGGAGATGGACAAGGCGGCGAGCAAGGAACTGGCCAATGCGTTCAAGGCCGCTTGCGGGCCGGAAGGCGCGAACGTGGTCTACGACATCGTCGGCGGCCAGTATTCGGAGCCTGCCCTGCGCGCGATCGCGTGGGAGGGGCGCTTTCTGGTGGTCGGGTTCCCGGCGGGGATCGCGAAGATGCCGCTCAACCTCACGCTGCTCAAGTCGTGCGACATCTGCGGGGTGTTCTGGGGCGCGTTCACCGCGCGCGAGCCGGAGCGGTTCCGGGCCGAGGCGGACGAGCTGTTCGACCTGCTCGCGGCGGGGAAGATCGACCCGCTGATCTCCGAAACCTTCCCGCTCGAACGCGGGGGGGAGGCGATCGCGAAGCTGGAAAGCCGCCAGGCGGTCGGCAAGCTCGTGGTGACGATGGATTGATTTCGCCGTTGCACGCTTGCCCGAATGTCGGGCCGGCCCTATTTCGGTAGCCAAACCAGTCCGAGGGATTTTCATGACCGATTTCAAGGATCGCGAACGCGCGGAAGAAGCCAAGTTCGCGATGGACGAGGAAACCGCGTTCCGCATCGCGGCGCGACGCAACCGCCTGCTGGGCGAATGGGCGGCCGGCCTGATGGGGCTGACCGCGGAAGAAGCCGACGCCTACAAGAAGGCGGTCGTCCAGGCCGATTTCGAGGAAGCGGGCGACGAGGACGTGATCCGCAAGCTGCTCGGCGATCTGACCGCGGCCGGATGCGACGTCACCGAAGCCGAGATCCGCGCCAGGCTCGACGAGAAGAGCGTCGAGGCCAGGCGCCAGTTGATGAGCGAAAGCTGAGCGCCGGAGCGAGGACCGCACGATGCCGATGAGCGCCGCCGAAATTGAGGGGATGATCCGCTCCGCCCTGCCCGATGCCGAGGTCGAGATCCGCGATCTCGCCGGGGACGGCGACCACTATGCCGCGCATGTCGTCTCCCCCGCCTTCGCGGGCAAGAGCCGGGTGCAGCAGCACAAGATGGTCTACGAGGCGCTCGGCGGAAAGATGGGCGGCGTGCTCCATGCCTTGCAACTGACGACGCAAGCGCCCACCTGACTCTCACGACTTGCATTACCTGAGCGGAAGTTTTCCCATGTCCGATACCAATGAGCGCATTTCCGGCATCGTCGGCGAGAACGATGTGGTCCTCTTCATGAAGGGCACCCCGCTGTTCCCGCAGTGCGGCTTTTCCAGCCGCGCGGTCGCGATCCTCGATCACTGCGGCGTCGCCTACGAAAGCGTCGACGTGCTGCAGGACATGGATGTCCGCCAGGGGATCAAGGCTTTCTCCGACTGGCCGACGATCCCACAGCTCTATGTAAAGGGCGAATTCGTCGGCGGCAGCGACATCATGATGGAAATGTTCGAAGCCGGCGAACTGCAGCAGCTGCTGGACGAGAAGGCCGTGGCGAAGGCCTGACCCTCGGGTCGTTTCCATGCGTGGTGCGTGAAATCGGAGTCGTGCGCGAAATCCGAACCGCTCGTAAAATCTATAGCGCCGTTCCCAAAACCCCACCCGTTCGCCCTGAGCTTGTCGAAGGGCCGTTCTTTCTTCCAGCGCGGCGCCGAAAGTGAAGTGCGGCCCTCGACAAGCTCTGGGCGAACGGAAACAGGCCTTAATCCATTAAAATCACTCTAACACATTGATTTTAATGAATTAAATAAGCGTGATCGCCCACCGCAGACACAACTTCGCCATGCCCCATACGGGCCACCTTATTCAATTTAGCCCGGACCAATTCGCCCTTGGCTTCCCGCCGGCGCCGCTGCACAGTCGCTCCAATGAGCGATACGCCCGCAGACGGCATTCCCGCCGCCACCCTCGTGATCTTCCGCCACGGCTCCCCCGGCGGCCCGCCCGAA
>Ga0164243_10012044_pt1 | contig 12287 bp, 10 predicted proteins | sample OricompcompostOP_FD_108781 | JGI IMG/M metagenome (GOLD analysis project Ga0164243, IMG submission 108781) | Organic Plus compost microbial communities from Emeryville, California, USA - Original compost - Organic plus compost (OP) | ecosystem: Engineered > Solid waste > Mixed feedstock >...
GACCTGGTAGAGCACGTCGCCGAGCTCCTCGAGGAGCTCCGCGTCGTCACCGGTCTCGATCGCGTCAACGAGCTCGTACGTCTCCTCGACGAGGTAGCGCACGAGCGAGGCGTGCGTCTGCTCGCGGTCCCAGGCGCACCCGCCGGGAGCGCGGAGGAACTCGAGGACGGCGATGAGCTGCTCGAGCTCCGGGTGCGGCCTCGGGGCGGGGAGGGATTCGGTCACAGCGTCCAGTCTCGCATCGCGCTGGCGGCGCTTCATGACCTCAGCTCTGCCGGGACGCCCTGTCCTGATGAGCGCGGTCCATGCCGTCGAGAAGATGCCGCCCGAGCCGCTCGATGACGTCCGCCTCGACCTCGCTGACGTCGCCGACGATTGCCCGCAGTCTCGCCCGGATCCGCTCGCGGCTCTCTGCGAGCAGTGCCGTGCCCTCTGAGGTGAGCTCCACGAGAATGGCTCGTCGGTCGCCGGGATCGCTCCTGCGGCTGACCGCGCCCCGGGCCGCGAGCGCTGCGATCGCCAGCGTTGCAGTCGGCTGGCTAACCATCGACTGAACGGCGAGTTCGGTGATCCGATGCGGGCGCTCGGCGAGGCGTTCGAGGATGCGCAGTTGGCGCAAGGAGAGCTGGAGGCTCGGATGCTCGTCGAGCGCGACGACGATGTTGCGGGCGAGCCGGGGCACGAACGCCGCGAGCGTTTCCACGACTCGCTCGGCTGGAGCCTCGTCCATCTCGCCATGGTAGACGCGCGGGCGCCCAAAACTCATAATACTGCTATGCATGTGAATAGTAGTGCTATGTAAATGAGCGGTGCGACTGAGCCGCCTGCAACGGCATCAACGTGGCGTCGCACGGAGTTGGCGGTCCTGACCGCCGTCTTCCTCTACTTCGCGGGGACGAGCTTCGTCATCCCATTCCTTCCGCTCTATGTCATCGAGCTCGACCACGTGGATGTGGCAACAGCCGCCATCTGGTCCGGCGCCATTCTCGGGATAGCCCCGCTGGTATCGGGATTCGCCGCCCCCTTCTGGGGAACACTCTCCGATCGCTACGGGCACAAGCTCCTACTGCAGCGCTCGCTCATCGGATTCACAGTGTGCCTCGCATTGCTCGCGGTCGCGTCCTCGTCGTGGCAATTGCTGCTCATCCGCGTCGGTACGGGCCTTGTCGGAGGCTTCTCCGTCGCGGCGCAGGCCATGGTCTCGGTCGGGGCTCCGCCCCGGGCGATCACGGGAGCAATCGGCCGCACCAACGCGGCTCGTGTCCTCGGCATGGCGATCGGACCACTTCCCGGCGGTCTCCTCGCCGACACGATCGGAGTGCGCGGCGCATGCACCGCAGCAGTCGCGGGCGGACTCGTCGCGCTGCTCGTCGTGACCTTCGTCGCTGTCGCGCCGGCCCGCGGCGCCGTCCAGCACCGTGCCCGAAGCGTGCGACGGCGGCTTCCGTGGCGCGCGGATCGCCTCATCGGGCTCGTCTTCTCGGTCACGACCGTCCGGCTCGTCGAGAAGTCCTTCGACCCGGTCCTGCCTCTCTTCATCGCCCAGCTCAGTGGAAATCCATTCGGGGCCGGCGTGACGACGGCGGTCGTGAGTTCAAGCGGGTTGCTCGCCGCCGCATTCGCCTCGAGCTTCACGGGAGGTCTGGGCGAGCAGGGCGTACAGCGCCGCGGGATTGTGCTCGCCGCACTGCTCGCCGCAGCGGCCCTCCTCACCGTCGCCACCTACTTCGCCGCGGCATGGTGGGTGGTGCTGATTTTCAGATCGATCGGAGGCGCCGCGCTCGGCGTGGCAGGATCGCTCGGCGTCGCGGAGGCCGCGCTGCGCACGGATCCGAAGCAGCACGGTCGGGTTATGGGGGTCCTCGGCAGCGGGACCGCGTTCGGCTCCGCCGGCGGTCAGATCGGTGCCGGCCTGCTCGCCATCCTCTCGCTACCGGCGGTGTTCCTCGCCGACGCGGCGCTCCTGATCGGCGCCGCCGCGACGGTCATCCCCCGCCGGCGATCAGAGCTTCTCCAGCGCTCGGAACCTCCACTGCGCGATCACGACGACAAGGAACGTCAGGGTTGAGAGGATTGTGCCGGTCGCGAAAGCCTGGCTCACGACGCCCCCCTCCATCGTCAGCCACAAGTAGACCGATACCGGTTGCGTGGAACCGGTGTAGAGCATGATCGAGGCCGGCACCTCGAGCGAGATAAAGATCGCGATGAGGATCCAGGAGGATGCGATCGGCACCCGGAGCATCGGCAGGGTGATCGTTCTGAATGTGCGCATCCGGGAGCTGCCCAAGGTGCGGGCGGCGTTCTCGAGGTCGGGATTCATCTGGATCAGTGAGGAGCCCATGATTCGCGAGCCATGGCCGATGTACCGGGTGGCGTAGGCCATCAACAGAAGGCCGAGTGTCCCATAGAGCCAGGGGAAGACGTTCGCATACGCCCAGAGCAGCCCGATGCCGAGTGCGACCCCTGGAATCATGATCGGCATCGAGGACAGGAAGTCCACGATGCGGCGGGTCCAACCGGCGCCGCGAGCGGAGACCCAGGACACGAATGCCGCGAGCAGCACCGTGATGGTGGCGCCGATCAGGACGAGCAGCAGCGTGTTCCGGAGCGCGGTCCATAGGCCTGCCGAGGCGAACAGATCGGTGTAGTGCTCGAGCGTGAGCAGGTCGGGCGTGAAGCCGACGACGGTGAAGTACTTGCTGAACGAGCCGAGGATCAGCGTCAGATAGGGGAGGACGACGCTGAGCGCAAGATAGAGCGCGGCGATCACCCAGCCCGCGATCTTCACGGGAAGCGATAGCCGCGAGATCGCCGGCTTCCCACCCTTCCCCGACATCGTGACGAACCGCGCGGTCCGGCGGATGGACCAGAGGTAGAAGAGCACACCGACCATCGCTACCGCCATGAGCATCAGCCCGAGCGCGCTCGCCTGCGCAGGATGCGACGGGAAGCCGCTCCACGCCTGTCGCACTCCGTACGGGATTGTGAGGATCCCGACGCTCGGACCGATGAGGGCGGTCACCGTGTAATCCTCGGCTGCGAGCACGAAGACGAGGAACGCCGCCGCGAGCACCGCCGGAGAAAGGATCGGAAGCGCGATCTTCCTGACGGTCCTCCACCACGAGGCCCCGAGCGCTCGAGAGGCGTCCTCGAGGTCTCCATCCATGCCGATGAGCGCACTGCGGACCGCGAGGAACACGTAGGGACTGAAATGCAGCACGAGGATCGTGACGATTCCGGGCAACGAATAGATGTCCACGAGAGCCCCGGAGTCTCCGAAGAGCTGCTGTGCGATGACATTGATAAGCCCCATCTGCGGGTTCGCGAGACCGATCCAGGCGAGTGTGGTCAGCAGAGGGCTGAACAGGAGCGGGATCACGAACAGATTCGAGAGGACCTTGCGACCGGGCAGGTCGGTGCGTGCGACGAGCCACGCGAGCACGACGCCGATGATCACGGAGGCCACCGCCGTGAGTGCGCCGATGAGAAGGCTGTTACCGAGATACGTCAGGCCCCACTTCCCGAAGGCGTACTCCCAGTTGTCGAGCGTCCAGTCGGTGTTCTTCTGGCCCGGACTCCCCGTACGGAACGAGCTGTAGATGAGGAACGCGAAGGGGATGAAGATCAGGATCCCGATCAGCACCGAGGCGATTCCGATCGTCATCCCGTCCCGCCCGGGTCGGCGACGCTTGAGACGCACCGGAATCAGGTCCGTTCGCACGCTCATCGGGCCGCGCTCGATTCAAGCGGAAGGAACCGCACATGCATCGGGTCGATGCTCGCGGTGACCGGAGTGCCAGTCGGCAGTCGATCGCCCCCCCGGCCAATGCACCGCAGTCGAACTCCGCCGCAATCGAGGACATACTCGGCGGTGGGCCCCTCGAAACTCGACTCGATGATGGTGCCCGGCCAGACATTGACGCCGCCCGACGAGCGTTCGAGATCGATGCGAACGTTCTCCGGCCGTATCATCGCTGCGGCCGCGCCGCCGAGGGGCGCCTCCGACGATTCTCCGAGCACCTCGCCGATGCCATCGCCATTCGCCCGATAGCCCCGCGTGGCGGTCTCCTGCAATCCATCCACGGTCACGAGGTTCGCTGAGCCGAGGAACGTCGCCGCGAACACGGAGCGCGGCCGACGGTACAGGGATTCCGGATCGTCGATCTGCTCGATCCGACCGGACCGCATGAGCACGATCCGATCAGACAGCCCTATCGCCTCCCGCTGGTCGTGCGTGACGTAGACCGCCGTGATGCCCACCTCCTTGAGAATCGCCCGGACCTCCCTGCGCATCCGATCCCGGAGACCGGCGTCGAGGTTCGACATGGGCTCGTCGAGAAGCAGAACGCGAGGCCGGACGACGAGACTCCTCGCAAGCGCGACCCGCTGCTGCTGGCCTCCCGACAGCTCCGCGGGGAGCCGATCGGCGAGCCCCGAGAGACCGACGGTCTCAAGCATCTCGAGACTGCGCGCGCGGACCTCCTCCCTCGGGCGCCGCAGCACCTTCAATCCGTAGGCGATGTTGTCGATCACCTTGAGGTGAGGCCAGAGGGCATACGACTGGAACACGAGACCGACGCCGCGTCGATGCGTCGGGACCGTGAGGCCAGCCCGACTGACCACTTCGCCACCGATCGAGATCGATCCGGCGGAGACCGCCTCCAAGCCGCTTATGCAACGAAGCGTCGTCGTCTTTCCGCAGCCAGAGGGGCCGAGGAGCGAAACGATCTCGCCGGACGCGATATCCAGGTTCACCCCTTCGATCGCGCTGACGCCGCCGTAGCGTTTCACCACGTCCTTCAACTCGATGGACGCTGACTCGGTCATCCTCGACCCCTCCGTATGCATGTAGTGATGCGATGGCTCAGCCCTGGAACAGGGTCTTCCATTCGTTGACGAGTTCGTCGCTCTTCGCCGCGATCTGCGATTTATCTGCGGCGTAGACCTCAGACGGGCTCGAATACCACGGTTGCTTGGCGACGTCCCGGAGTTCGGGGACGTCCGTCCTCGCCGAGGGGTCCGAGAGCTTGCCGAGGATGGACTGGCCCGTCTGGCTCATCACGAACTCCTGGAAAAGACGGGCCGCGTTGGGATGGGGCGCGTTGGCCGCGATCGCCTCAGGGATGTATTCGACGAGCTTGGGACTCGGGATCGTCCACTGGACCGGCGCCCCGCTGTTGTACGCGGCCAGGGCGACGTTCTCCGACACGACGCCATAAGCCGCGTCACCGCTCGCGATCGACTGCGCGGCTGGCGTGCCGCTCTGAATGAGCGGATTGAGCGCCGCGAGCTTCTGCCAGCTCTCCTGCCCGTAGGTCTGATCGAGGTAGTACCAGAACAGCATCGCCGCGGATGCGGATGAAGGATCGGTCAGCACGATCTTCTTCCCCGCGAGCGCCGGATCCCACAGTCCCTTGAAGTCCTTGAGCTTCGCGGCCTGCGCATCAGAGATCAGGTTCGTGTTGTAAAGGATCGTCGCTCGAGTCGCCTGCCCCAGGGGGTAGTAGTAGCCCGAGCGATAGCTCGCCTCGGGGAAGTACGACTCCGACGTCACCTGGTATTGCGCGATAAACCCTTCATCGATCGCGCTGTCCATGGCGGTGGTGTCGGTGCCCTGGATGATGTCGGCGTTGTACTGGCCGGCACGCTCCTCGGTGAGGAATCGCTGCATGAGCGGCGGACCGGAATCCTCCACCTCAGTGAACTGAATGAACGGGAACTCCTTCTGGAATTCGCCCATGAGCCCGGCATTCGCGTCCGGCAGCCTGATGTGGTACAGGTTGATGGTTCCCTCGTCCTTGGCCTTCTGGAGCAGGTCGAACGAGACGCCCGGCATCTCCTTCTCGACGATGTTCTGGTAGATCTGGACGAGTTCTGGATCCGCATCCGAGGGGATTGCCCCGGGAGCGGAGTTGTCAGGAGTGGCCGTCGAGGCGGGCTGGTTGCTGCATCCCGCGAGGATGAGCAGGGCCCCAGTGCCGACGACCAGCGCGATGCGTACGCGCTTGACTTGCATCATATGGATCTCCTTTGATCTCTTGATGTCACATGGCGTGGCGGTCGGCGGCTCGTCGGACGGGCGAGCGAGGCCGGCCGTTCGATCGGCGCGGCTGAAGAATCGCTAGGTCATCACCGTGTCCCTCCCAGCGACGACGACGATGCCGTCGTCGTCGCTGTAGACCATGTCCCCGGGACTGAAGACGACGCCCCCGAAGGTCACCGTGGCATCGACGGAGCCGAGGCCGCTCTTCGCGCTCGGAGCTGGAGATGCCCCGAGCGCCTTGATGCCGAGCGGGATCGCGCGCAGGGAGTCGAGGTTGCGGACTGCCCCGTTCACAATGATGCCCGCCCATCCATTTGCGGCAGCTTCGGCAGCAAGGCGCTCCCCGAGCATCGCAGTCCGCAGCGACCCGCCCGCATCGATGACGAGGACCTCTCCGTCCGACCTGCTCTCGAGGAGCCGCTTGACATTGAGGTTGTCCTCGAAACAGACGACCGTCCTCACGCGTCCTCGGAACGCCCGGGTCGCGCCGTACTGCTTGAGCGGAGCGCTGCAGCTGCGCGCTGTCGCGCGGGCTCGATCGAAGACATCGCTCGTGCGCTCCGTCCCGATCGGACTGCCGCCGGCGACGATCCACTGGCGCAGGCGGTCCCGGCGAACCCATACCTCTCCGTCGAGGATGTGCCGAGCGGTGCGCTGGAGGGCGACCGACTCCACGACGGGCCCCTCCGGCGTCAATCCGACCACAGGGCGGACCGTCATGACCCCGTAGGGCTGGCCGATGCGGACTGCGCCTTCTGGGGGATCCGATGACGCGAGGACGCGTTCGACTACGGTGCCGGGGATCGCGCTGGCCGCCGCAGTCGCGATCGCGCCGGTGACGGAGAACGACTGGTGAGCGCGTTGCATCGACATGATCCGGGCGGCAAGATCGAAGTCGCCGCCGTCAACCCGCCTCCCCTCGGAGGTCGTATAGGGTCTTGGCGCGCCGACTGCGCACACCTTCGGGATTCCCGGCGTGCCGCTCGACGCGGCTGACCACTCGGGAACGAGCCCGAGCCAGACAGCCGCCTCGCCTCGAACTCGCTCGAGGCGGCCGCGCAGCGCATCGTCGGCATCGACGGCGGCCGGAAGAACGTCCGGCGGCATGCCGACGGCGGACATGTCGACGAAGACGACGGGCACGCCGGCATCGACGAGCGAGACCTCGACTTCCCGCCCGTCGACCTCGACGACGTCGACTGCTCTGCCCGTGGGGAGCAGGCCTTTGCCTTGGGAGCCTCCCGGCTCGATGAATGTGACGTCGATGGGAGCACCACGTCCGGGCACTCCTGGAATCGCGACATCGCCCTCGAGCGCGGCGCGGCCGTCAACGACCGAAAGCCGATCGACGATCCGCTTCCCCGTGTTGACCAGATGGATCCGGACCGACACCTCGCCGTTCGGCTCCGGCGGCCGGACGAGGCCGGCGTCGACCGCGAAAGCCCCGACCGCGGCAGAGAGGTTCCCGCAGGTGCCACCCCAGTCGACGATGGGTCTCGCCACGTCCACCTGCGCGAAGAGGTAGTCGACGTCGGTGTCGGGCCGATCGCTCCTGGAGATGATCGCGACCTTGCTCGTCTGCGAGGTGGCTCCGCCGAGCCCGTCGATCTGACGGACGTCCGGACTCCCCATCACATCGAGCAGCACACCCGCAATCTGGTCTCTGTCCCGCGGAAGCTGGTCCGCGAAGAAGAACACTCCTCGACTGGAGCCGCCCCGAAGGATCGAGCATCGCACCGGAATCGACTCCATCGTCGCGCCTCGTCCGCCGCTCAATCGGTCGTCACACTACCGCGACGGCGGCTTCGGGAAGGGCCATGCTCGTCTCGCCTGCGGCGGACTGGATGCCTTCCGGGAAGTACTTCTGAATGTGGCGCACGGTCATCGCGACTTCGCGCGCCATCCGGAAGCCCGCGCCCTCGTCAACCATGATCGAGTGCTGGGGGACCGCGATGTTGCCGGTCTTGACGTAGAGCGGCGCCGCGATCCGGACGAGCGCAGGCATGTCAAAGGTGCGCACGAAGCCTCCGGTCTGGCCGGGATTGTTCGCGTGGATATCCATAGGCAGGGCCGAGGCCAGGCGGAAGCCGCCGAGCATCGTGATCGGCATGTCGCGCTGGACGTTGATCGAGTCCGCGCCGCCCTGCTCGATACGACGGAAGCTGAGGATGTTCGTCACGCCGAGCAGCACCGAGGCTTTGAGCTGCACGGTCGCCGGAATGTCGCCGCTGCTGCGCATGTCGCTGAGCGCGTAGAGCAGTCCCTCGTCGCACACGATGATGCCCCGGCACCCAAGATCGATGGCGCGCAGCGCATCCTCGATCCCGTAGCTCAGCTGATCGGTGCCGCGGAGGCGGTATGCGACATGCTGCGCGTTCAGCGTGTTGATGTGCGCCTGCGCACCGATGTCGAGGGACGCCCTCGGACCGACCATCATGAAGACCTCGATCCCGCTGTCCGCGGCGAGCGAGAGGATCTCGCGGATCTCCTCGTCGAGATAGCGCATGACGCCATAGGTGACGGAGATCCGGTTCACATGGACGCCGAAGCCCTTCACCGCCTCGAGCAGGCCCCGAAGCGCCGCGGGATTGTTGATCGTCGGCACCTCGATGCGGTAGTGCGCGCCGTCCGAGAACCGGTGCGGGGAATCCGCGAGATCATAGGCATCGGTGGTCGGAAGACCCCGGCTCGCGAGGTAGTCGTCGGCTCGGCCCTTGTACATGTGCATGCTCCTTCGTTGGGTTGGGGTCAGCGGTCGACCAGCCGGGAGGGCTGATCGACGATCATTCGTCGGATGTCGTCGACCGGAACGCCGGCATCGACGAGCTCACTCGCGAACATCGCGAGCCCCTCGGTGAATGGAGGGTTCTCCACCTGTCCGAAGTCGGTGGTGAGAATGCAGTGCCGCGAGCCGACGGCGCGGATCTGATCCGCGATCGTCGCGACCTGCGTCGGCATGTCCACATGCGCTCTGGTCGACTCGTAGGCGTGCTCAATGACGGCCCCGAGAGCGGCGGCCTCCCGCTGAAGCTCGACCGGTGCGGAGATGCGCCCCGAGGTGACATGCGTGAACAGGATCCTCCTCGCGCCGACCGAGGCGGCGTGGCGAATGATGAGCAGCGACTCGGTCGGCGAGGAGTGACCGGTCGCGATCACCCGATCGGCATCCGCTACGAGTTCGATCACGCGGCGCGCCTCAGCCGTGAGCCGACTCTCCTCCGAGATCCGCACCCCGGCGTCAGGCGATTTCCCGCGGCTGACGAGGTGATGGACTGCGTCGATCGTCGGGAAGGACACGATGTCGACCCCCAGAGCCAGCGCGAGTCGAACCGTGTCCTCACCCAGACCGCCCGCCACATTGTTCATTACGAGGTAGCTGAGGAGTCGGAGGTTCGGGAACCTCGGCTGGAGCACCTGGACAACCGGCGCCGTGCAGAACTGATGGTTCTTCAGCGCGAAGCCCGCCATGCCGGCCACCTGGGCGAGCGCTGCACTACCCCAGGCATCGGTTCTCCGCGGCCGAATGTCGGGACTCGCATGCACATGCAGATCCAGCGCACCGCCGAGGTCGAAGGCGGGCGACGACGAGTCCCGCGCTGTTCCGCTCACATTCGCACCGTGAACTCGTCGATCGCCTCTGGCCGCAGGGCGACTCCGAAGCCCGGCGAGGTTGGGACGCTGACCATGCCCTCAGGCGACATCGAGAGCGTGCCGGTGAAGAGCTTCGACCACCAGCTCATGTACTCGACGTACAGGCAGTGCGTCGTCGCCCCCATCAGGTGAATGTTGATCTCGGGCATCGCATGGCCGACGACCGGCTTGTTCCACGCCGTCGCGAGCGCGGCGACCCGCATCCACTCGAGCACGCCCCCGACTTTCTGCACGTCCGGCATCAGGATGTCGACAGCATTCCGCTCGATGAGGTCGCGGAAGGCGAACCTGGTCGCGAGCTTCTCGCCGGCGGTGATCGGGGTACCGGTGATACCGCGGCAGGCGACGAGCCCGTCGACATTGTCGAACGGCACCGGATCCTCGATCCAGGTCAGATCGAATCGTTCGAAGGCTCGCACGGCCTTGACGGCCGCAGGCGTGTCCCACGCCTGGGCGGCGTCCACCATGAGCTTGACGTCGTCCCCGATCGCAGCGCGGACCGCCTCGATCCGCTCGAGGTCCTCGCTGAGCTTCGGCCGACCGACGCGCATCTTGATCGCGCGGAAGCCCTGCTCGAGGTACCCCCCGACCTCCGCGACGATCTCCTCGATGCTGTTCGAGAGGAATAGTCCGCTCGCATACGCGGGCAGCTCACTATGCGCGCCGCCGAGCAGTTGCGCCACCGACGCCCCGCAGATCTTGCCTCGGAGATCCCACAACGCGAGGTCGTACGCAGCCATCGCGATGAGTGACACTCCTGCGTGGCCGAGCGCGTTGGTGTGCTTCCAGAGCCGCTCGTAGGTCTGCTCCGACATCATCGGGTCCGTGCCCTTGACGAAGGGCGCCAGCGTGTCGGCCATCGTCCGGATCACATGCGCCTTCGCGATCCCGGTGGTCCAGCCGACGCCGATGCCGACATGTCCGGAGCTGTCGGTCAGTTCGACGATCGCGCAGTCGATCGCATCGTGCGGGAACGCCTTCCCTTCGACCGGGGTGATGATCGGCTTCACGTGAGGAAGGCTCACGAGGTGCGTGACGACGTTCTCGATCACGTTGGCTCTCCTTCGAACTTCGGTCAGATCGGCTATTGCGTTGTGGTTCGGCGTCGAATGGCAAAGGGATACCGACCATCCGGCGATGGTCCGGATGCGGCGGCGAGTTGTCCTGGCGAGGTCCGGAGTGCTAGCCGAACTCCGGGTCTGCGAGGGGTGGCATCTTGAGCGTCCGAGAATCTCGCTCCTCCGGAGCGAGGAAATGCGGGTTCTGCGTCACGCCATTGATCACCGTCGCCGCGATGCTCGCCGTGTGCTTGATCATCAGCTCGCGGGCCAGATCTGGCTGGCGAAGACGCATGGCTTCGTAGATCTCCTGGTGTTGCTCGATCGACACGCGACGCTCGTCGGGCTTGTACCAGTAGTGAGCCCGATAAATGAGGGGTCGGGTCATGAGCTGGTTAACGAGTTGCGCGAGCACCCGACTCTTCGACCCTTCGAGGATCAGGTCATGAAAGCGGAAGTGCGCGGTCGTCAGCACGGAGATCGGGAGATCCTCCTGGTTCGGCAACTCGAAGAGCCGCCGAGCTTCTTCTACCGCGTGCTCGAGCCGCCAGATCTGAGAATCGGGCATGCGGATCGTTGCGTCGTGGACCGCCTCGCCCTCGAGGAATGACCTGACCCTGTAGGTGTCGTTGAGCTCGTGCAGTGAGAAGCGACGGACGATGAACCCCTTGCCGTGAGCCGCCTCGACCAGGCCGTCGGCGGCGAGCGAGCGCAACGACTCGCGGATCGGCGTTCGACTGACTCCGAGGCGCTCGGCCATCTCGAGCTCCGGGATCCGCTCGCCCGGGGCCCAGACCCCTTCGGTGATCATCGAGCGCAGTTCGTCGTAGGCGCGAATCGTGTAGGAGCCGACCCCTTCGCTCAACTGCATGACTCCGAGTATTCCGTTATTACAGAATACTTGTCAAGGGAAATTCTTCGCGCAGGTCTGGAATGAACCCGGGGATGCGGGCGCTTCGTCACAGCGGACGGGTCCGCGCTTCTGAAGCGCCGCCGACCGGTCCCGATAGCAGCCCTATTCCCGCCCGCCAGGAGGCTCGGCGTCCTCCTCGATGTCGATCCCCAGAACCGTCTCGATGACGGCCTCCTCCTCGCCCGCCCGGTCGACAGCAGGGAGGCGGCGTTCTCCCGGCATGAACCAGGCGAGGGCGAACTGGATGGCGAACACGATCGCGATGGCGAGGAACACGGCGCCGCCCGCGGCGATGATCGTCCCGGGATCGCCGGTGTCGCCGCCGTGCGCGGCGATGACCGAGTTCGCGACGGCGCCGAGCAGCGCGGCGCCGATCGCCTGCCCGAGCGAGCGGGAGAACATCACCGTGCCGGTCGCCACGGCGCGCTCCTCCCACGGCACCGTCATCTGCGTCGCGACGAGCGTCGGCGCCGCGAGCAGGCCGAAGCCGAATCCGATCACGAGGCTGCATGCGGCGACGAGCCAGGCCGAGGGGAACGGCGCGATGAGGGCCAGCGCCGCCCCGCCGACGAGCGAGCACGCGGCGCCGATGATGACGGTGAACCGGAAGCCGCGGCGCAGA
>Ga0164243_10012046_pt1 | contig 12287 bp, 10 predicted proteins | sample OricompcompostOP_FD_108781 | JGI IMG/M metagenome (GOLD analysis project Ga0164243, IMG submission 108781) | Organic Plus compost microbial communities from Emeryville, California, USA - Original compost - Organic plus compost (OP) | ecosystem: Engineered > Solid waste > Mixed feedstock >...
TGAAAACTTGAGGTTCCAAATTGGAACCTCAAGTTTAAATTACGGCGGCAGGCGTTACCTGCCCTATGTTTTTGGCGAGCAAGGGGTCGCCATGCTGTCCGCCGTTTTGCGCAGCGAGATAGCTGTAAAGGTCAGCATCGAGATTATGAATGCCTTTGTGGAAATGCGCAGATTGTTAATCGGAAATGCCGCATTGTTCTCCCGGATGGATAAAATCGAACTCAAACAGATTGAAGCGGACGGCAAATTTGAGGAAATCTTTAAGGCTTTGGAAAGCGGGAAGCTGCACAGTGATAAAGGTATTTTCTATGACGGGCAGATATTTGATGCCTATACCTTTGTCGCCGATATTATACGGAGCGCACAAAGGTCAATTATCCTTATAGACAACTATGTGGATGATACGGTGCTAACGCTACTCGGAAAGCGTGGGCAATCCGTATCTGCCACTATTTACACCAAAAATATCAGTAATCAATTACAACTCGATTTACAACGCTACAACAGTCAATATCCGGCTATCAATGTACACGCATTTGCCCATGCCCATGACCGTTTCCTCATTATTGACGGTACGGAACTATACCACATCGGCGCATCACTAAAGGATTTGGGTAAGAAATGGTTTGCCTTTTCCAAAATGAGCGCAGAGGCAAGTAAGATGATTAGTTTACTAAATGGCATATTGCGTGAGGGATAGCAGCGACATCCTTTTGTGGTCCTTTAAGATCCGCAAAAGATATAGCGGATAGCCCGACCCGGTTGCATTTTTGGGTCGTCCTCTGTGCGGTGGTTAAATGCAGACGGTGGCACGCCCCGGTACACTTTCTTTCCCACTTGCTTCAATTGTTTGAAAAAAATTTTACCCAAGTTCTACCCAACTTGGGTTTTTTATTCATTTGAATGGTTCAGATTTGTATAGCCTATATCAAATTCCATCCGTTTGATTACAGGAACCCCTTACCGTAAAAGTGGAATTGAAGTAAGAGGGCGGAATTTATTAAGGCATCCGATAGGAGAATAAATTACCGCCTATGGAAATACCTTATATCCTAAAAATAGAAAGCGAATTTAAAAGGTGGATAGCCAATCCCAACGACCTCCCGGAGTGGAGCAAATACCCATTACCTTTCGCTGTCCAAAGGCAGGGCTTTACGCTGCCGTATTATGAACTATTGAGCCAGCAAATTAAAAACAGTCCTTTTTTTATAGATTTAGTGCAGCTTAATGTAAGCAACCCTGTTTATATTCCTTTCGACATTCAAGAGCGGCAACTGTACCTTTATTTTATGCTCAAAGGCACATTGTTGTATATGACTGAAAGCCGTAAGCCGATTATAAAAACGCAGCCTAACAGCTTCCTCATGTCCTATTACGATTCGGGCAGGTATTTCGCCTATGCCCAAAAAGGCATGCATATCTGTCTCGTGGTAAGTATTTTGCCTGAATGGATAGAAAGCATGTACCATAACTACCCTAATATCCAAAACGTCCTGCATCGTTTTAAACACGATAACCGCACCTACGACACCATGTACCAATGCAGGATGGACAGGAAGATACACCGATGGCTGTATAAAATATACAGTTATTCACAGACCAATATCGGGGCATTGGATGGCAATCTCCGCAAGTATATCAGCTACCTTCTGGAGCATTACGACACAATGTTAGAAGACCAAAAAGCCGACCTTGCTTATAAAATCAAAGCCTATATCCAGGAACATTATTGTGATAATGCGCTTACCATAAAATTCCTTTCAGAATACTTTTTCGTTACGGAACGTACTTTGCTCAATATCTTCAAACGCCAGTACCACATAAGCGTACAGGATTTTATTACCGAATTGCGCATTTCTCACGCCTTGTTCCTCATCGAAAAACAAGGGAAAGCTATAAAAGACGTAAATATGGAAGTTGGCTACACCAATGAACGTCCATTTCGTACTGCTTTAGAGCAATACCTGAAACGCAGGTAACGGAATTTCCCCGAAATTGATAAAATCGGAAAATTTCTTACACAAAGTTGCTCAATATTTACCGATTTTGTCTTTCACACGCTTACGGCTTTGATGAACTTTGTATCATAGGATGGTGATAACCATCATTAAGATACAAAGACAATGGAAACAGCAGCTACATATCAAAACCAAATCAAAAGAAAACGGATAACACTCAATGTCGTTATTATTCTTTTGCTGCTTCTTTGGATACCCGTAGGCATCGATAAAATAACAGACTTTACAGCGTTTAAAGGAGGCATTCTCCGCCAACCTTTTTCAGATAGCATAGGATATATCCTAATATACTCGCTCCCGGCATTGGAGTTAATAACAGTGCTGGCATTGGTAATGGAAAAGTATCGCAAAGCAGGTCTAATACTATCTACCGTATTAATGACCGCTTTTACAGCATATATCGCTGTGGCTCTTATGGGTGCATGGGAAAAATTACCATGCGGGTGTGGTTCGGTGATAAGTGGTATGAACTGGACACAGCATTTTTTCTTTAATCTCTTTTTCCTTTCCCTAAGCATTTTGGGGCTTTACTTATGGCATAAATTACGAGGTAGCAACGCCGGAGGCGAAGCTACCGAGGGCGCGTCTGCCAAAAGACATATAAAAAAGTATTTTTTAACATCAAAATTTTAAAGCGATGAAAAAATTAAAAATGAACCTATTTGCTGTAGTAGCAATAGCCATTGCAGCTGTAACCATGTCGTTTACCGTGATGAAAAACGCCAGTTTTGCAGGAGAAAAATGGTTTGAGTACACTGATGAAACCGGAGATGGAAATCCCAACAATCCTGAAAATTATATACTCACGCCAAGTGATGGCGCTAATCCGCCTACGTGTCCTGAAGGAAGTGACGAAATCTGTGCGGTTAAGGCTCAACCTGTGATGATTGGTGGTGAAGAACATCCCAATTTAGGTACTGTTATTGACGACAGAGAAAGAAAGCTGCAATAGCTTTTTCAGTAAATAATTTGAAAGAGTGTGAACAAGGATTATCCCATGTTCACACTCTATTTAGAGAATACTTTCGTTAATTAGATTTAATCATCCAAAGGAAAAGACCATTTCTTCAACCTCAAAATTTTAAAATGATGAAAAAAATAAAAAATAACCTATTTGCACTGGCAGCGGTAACCATTGCATCTGTAACAATGTCCTTTTCGGTAATGAAAAACGCCAGTCTTGCTGGAGAAAAATGGTTTGCCTATACAGATGAAACGGGAGATGGTAACATCTCCAACCCAGAAAATTTCGCACTTGTTAATGAAAATGGTAGTACAGCACCTCCGTGTATAACGGGAAATGATATATTGTGTGCTATTAAGGCAAAACCACTCATTGGAGATACTGAACACCCTGATATGAATACAGTTATTTCGTCTATATATACAAGGATAGAATAATAATTATTAGCGGTATTATGCTGAACCTTGTTACCGCTCGTTTTGTTGCATACCGTTGTTAAGTATCACACTATTGGGTATGGGAAAGACATACTTTGGACTGTTTGGCTCTAATGTATAAATCTTTCCATCAATATTTCTTGTTATCGTTTTTGAAAAACGGCTGTCCTTGTTCAATCGTCTTAAATCCGACCACCGTAATCCCCGCCATATTAATTCCTTTCTTCGCTCATCCAAGATAAACCTTAATACAGTTTCATCATTGTCCGAACTGAATGGAATAAATGTGCTGTTATAGCGATTTTTTAATAGTTCGTTTACGGTCTGTAAAGCCGTGGTAATATTTCCTGCTCTTGCTTCACATTCAGCTTTTATCAGATAGATTTCGTTGGTAGAAATTCCGGCAAACCACATTCCTGAATTGCCATCGTAATTTCCCCTAAAGGAATAATAGCCCGCTCTGTTTCTAAAGAAAGCTGTTTTTCTAATATCGTTCGATTCATAAGACTTATATAGGTTGCTATCAATTCTTCCATAGGTAATGCTCATCACCATACGCCCAAAATCGTTAGCATGAAAAATTATTTCTTCATTATAGCGAGGTATCGGGAATGAGGTTGCCGACCCCATTGTTAATGTATTGTAATCAAGTAAAGCATCTGAATAGCTTAAACAAGTGTCTGCGTAAGATAGTGCTTTATCATAGTCTTCCATTGATAAGTATATGCGGGCTAACAGTCCATAGACAGCCTGCTTCGTTGGTGTTGTTTTATATGGGCTATTGACGGATAAAAGTATAACAGCCCTGTTCAAGTCATTGGTAATTTTAGTATAAGTTTCTTCAACCGATGACCTTATAGATTTCTCACCAATATCAGATTTTAACCTTAGTGGAATACCTAAGTCTGTTTGTGCCGTATTTTTCTCATAAGGTTTTGCCCAAAGCTGGGCAACATTGTAAAATGCAAAGGAGCGGAAAAACAAAGCCTCTCCCTCAATTTGGTTTTTTTCTACCGGAACAGGTTCAATTTTCTCCAACTGCTCCAAAATCAAATTGCATGAGTAGATTGCTGCATACATCATCGACCATTCGTTGGTTTCATCATCGTTAAATACATCATCATTCCATGTATAGATGTTTTTTGCTGTTAATGAAGTGAATCTATTCAAATTTTCTGTTTGTACAAATTGATTATCCGTAGCACCATCCTGAATTGAGGGATACCAGCTATTCATTCTCGATGTGTTATACAATAATGCTCTAAGGTCTGCAACCGTGGTCGGTACGACAAGCGATTTATCCGGTTTAACGTCCAAATATTTTTCACATCCTGAAAATGTGATTATTGTAATCAGTAATATTATTATATATCGTGTCATAGTTTCTAAATTTTAAAAGCCTGCTCTTAAACCAAATGAAAAAGTTCTTAGTGGTGATAAATCTCCAAATTCCGGGTCGACGTTATGTTTATCCGCTTTCCATATCGTCCCTAAATTGGTAGCGTACATCAATACCTCCAATCTTTTCAGTTTCCATTTGTTTTCCAATGATTTAATTTGGTAACTAAGGTTGATGTCCTGTAAGCGTATATTGTCTCCCTTTGAAATCAGCACTTCGGCACGTGGATAAAAATAGCCATCCCGATTGTTATTATTCGGATAGACCATTGACGGAATCTGTGTGGTGACTTCATCACCCGGCTTTTGCCATCTTAGACTAAAATCCGAATGCGAACCTGTGCCATTGAATATTGCGTTATAGTACACGCTGTTTCTCCTGAAATAGAACCCTAATTTATAGCTGATATTGAATGAAAGACTTAACCCTTTCCATGAGAACGTATTTCTTAAAGCACCGAAATGTGTAGGAGTGGCGGAGCCATAATAAATCAGTTCTTCTGGTGTGGTTTCGTTGCGGATGGCTGCATAATCTTTGCTTACTTCGCCATGAAGGTAGCCCATAGGGTCGCCTGTTTCGGGGTCAAGACCAGCCCATCGAAATGCAAAAATAGAATAGGCGGGTTTTCCAATGATGGGCGAAATAACCAATCCGCTATTAAGATAATTATTGAGGTCTCTTGTCTCGGCAAGATATTCCGTTATTTTAGTTTTTACGGTACTGTACAGCAAGTCTGTCCGCCATTCAAATGCTTTACGGATATTGACACTATGCAATTGTATATCTATTCCGTTTCCGGTCATGGAAGCCGAATTTCCAAGATAAGTGAACCCTCGGCTACTTAAGGAACCTATTGCACCTGTGGTTTGGTCGATAGGCATATAACCAATAAGGTCGGTATTTTTCTTGTGATAGTATTCAAATGTACCGCTTAAACGTTGTTTTAAAACAGCAAAGTCAAACCCTACATTGAACTGCCCGTTCTTTTCCCAACGAAGATTTTCGTTCGGTGGATTAACTAATACACCATAAGGCGTATTTATTAAATTTCCACCATTGTAATAACGCATTGTGGGCAGAGCCGAAACATTGCGATTGAGGTTACCGCTATAACCGAAAGTCGTCCTTAGCTTCAACAGGTCAAGCCATGTAATATTGATAAACCGTTCATTCGTCAGATGCCAGCTACCACCAACCGACCAAAGTGGGGTAAACCGTTGATTGCTCCTTACTCCAAACAGATTTGAGCCATCTTGTCTTGCACTAATGTTAAGATTATAGCGGTTATCAAACGTATAAGCCCAATTGGTAAAAAAGGATATAAACCTATCGTTAGTTTCGGATGTAAAATATGGATTTGGAATTTTTGCAATTCCACCTGTGGGACTGTACAAAGTATAATCAGTATCGTAATTAACTGCGATAGTCGTCAAAATATGGGGATTATAACCATATTGTGTAGACTGTGTTAGAGTGGTGTTTGCCTGACGAGCCTCTGCTCCAGCAAGACCTGTTAGCTGGTGTTTATCCCAAGTTTTGGAGTAATTCAGTTGTAAACGGAGAGATTGCGACGTGAAGCTGTTTGTTGATTCATTTAAGATATCGCCCAAAGGTATTGGGCGGAATAACGCTCCATCCGTACCAACCTGTGTATAGGTATTTATCCTATCACGGGTATAATAGGATGCCATGCTCCGTATATCTTTTCCTGCTCCCTGTGCGTTTTCATATTGGTATTTGATTTCTACAATCAGCCCTTTGCCAATGTCATAATTCAGCCCTGTATTCAATATCAGGCTGTTTGTTTTCTGCTTATTGTTGATGAGGTTTATTTCGTCCAATGGACGATACGTCCAATCTAATAATCCATTTTGTTTTGTTTCCTGAATATAGTTTGACCGATAATATCGGTCTATTGGTAAAGCGTTTCCATTTTCGTCCGCAATACGGGCATAAGGTAACGAAGAAAAATTGGTAGGTCTTCCTGCGTTTGTGAAGGTATGGGTAAAAAACAAGGCGGCATCCAAACTCAATTTTTTGGAAAGTCGAAACGTATTGTCAGAACGTAGATTATACCGTTTATAACCTCCATCGGTGGTGCTGGTATTGTCATCATAGCCACCAGAAAGATAATAGCTTACATTTTCGCTCTGCCCACTCACGTTTAGGGAATATTGCTGGTTTAGCCCTTTCCTGTAAACGTATTTATTCAATTCCCGACGTATATCGTATTGCGCTAATTCGTTCAGCCCTTGTTGCAATGCGGCATCGGTTAGTAACCCGTGTTTATTTTTATACATTAATTCCACTGCGGGGGATAATGGCACGTAGCCTAACTGCTCATTGGCATCGTAAAAGTTATTGTCAAAAAGCATTTTTTCGACACCTATATAATCCGCAGAAGACATATAAGGCAGTTGCATCATATCCGGCTTTTGAATAAGAGTCATATTGCTGTTAAACGATATGGCAGGCGGCTGGTTCCGTTTGGCTTTCTTGGTCGTTATAACGATTACACCGTTTCCGGCTCTTACGCCCCATATAGAGGCTGCGGTTGCATCCTTTAGAATGGTAATATCTTCCACATCGTTCGGGTTAATATCATTTATATTGCCCTCGTAGGGAAAATTATTCAGTATGATTAATGGTTTCGTATTGGAAAAAATAGTGCTTAGACCTCGTATGCTCAAATTGTTACTGCCTACACCGGGTCTGTTATCAAACATTGCTGAACTGGCAATACCGTCCAACCTGCTCAATACATCGGTAGAGATTTGACGATTAAACAATTCGTTGTCGATATGGTCAAATGACCCTGTGGCTCTTTCTTTGGGTATTTTTTGAATACCCGTGGATACCACTACTTCGCTTAAAGTATTGCTTGCCGGATTTAGGTGCACCGTCAATGGGTTTTGTGGAGCAGCAGAAAGGACAAATGTCGTATCTGCTAATCCAATGTAACTAACACTAACTGCTAAAGGGAATGCTTTATTTGTAAATTCAAAATTTCCGTCTTCATCAGTTTGTACGGTGTTATTCTGACTGCGGTTCAACAATTTGACCGTAGCACCTGCTACGGGCTGACCATTTTCATTATTGACTACCTTACCCCGAATGTTGGATATGTTTTGGGCAATGGTATTGGTAACTGAAAAAAGTATGAGTAAAAAAGTAATTGTTCGTTTCATTGAGTAGTTTGGTTTATAGTTCAGAAATGACAAAAAAATCCAGCACTCTTTCATCTTCCACGATGGCAATACCGAATGGTTTAAGTTGCCTGTTAACAGCTTCCACATCCTCAATAGCATGTGCTATTTTTGGGATGGCTATTTTTTGGTCAGTAAAATCATTTACAACAGGAATATGCTGTATATCTTTATTGGTCTTGTTTACCCAAGCCGAAAGGTATTGTAAGCCGTCTTCGGGTTTATTGGGGATTATTGTCGTTTTCCCTATAATCTTAATGGTATAGCATTTTGTATTACGTTTTTCCATACGCCCATTTATGCCAAAGTGATAATTGAGGTCAGCCTGTACTTTTTGGGGAAAGTGCTTCAATACTGACAATGGGGCAATCCATTCGTAGCAATACTTATCCTGTAAAAACCTTTTCTCCGAAACAGAAAATGGTTCCTTCAACTCCAGCTTTGTCCGGTTAGGTGGCATTGTTAGCAATTCTCTAAATGCAAGTTCGTACATACGGCGGATGTCAGCATTGGTAGATAGTACCCGAAAGGTGCTCTCTTTTTCGTTCACTTTTGGTAGAGCATTTGAACGAGGAATGCCTTCTATGGCTAACGTAATAATACTTCTGCTAACAAAAAAATCCCCGTCAGCACCATTATTATTAAGCAGTAATGGACGTGTGTCATCATAGGTAAGGTTGTCCTTTTTCTGTGCAATGCTATTTGCATTGCCTTTCAATGCCGAAGTAATATTTTCCTTTGTTACATCAGATGAGTGTGTAATAGCTTGTACTTCGCCGGATTTGCTAATCCATACCTCATGCGGCAACATGGTGTAAGGGAAATGGAATTTATATGTATTGTCATCGGTAACTGAAAACAAGTTTAATCGGGAAAGTACTCGATTCTTCTTTAAGAATGCTTTTATTTCGTTGGCTTTCTGGTCTGTCATCGGTAAAATGATAACATCGTCTTTAAACTCCTTTTCCAGTTCGTGAAGTCTTGGCAATGCAGCTACACAAGTACCGCACCACGTACTCCAAAAATCCAATATTATCAGCTTGCCTTTGTAATCGGCAAGGGTGATGTTTTTTTTGTCCTGCGGGTGGTTCACCACCTGCAAAGGTGTGTTCCAAAGAGCATCAGGGATTTGGTCGCCGATGTTTAAAGCGGTGATGTTTTGGTTGTTTGCAGTCCCGACTTCTCGGGACTGCGGACGGGCTATGCCGACACCAAACAACATGAAACAAATTAGAATTAGGAAGTGCCTGCCGCCCGTTACCAGTTCCGGGTTATGGCAGGCTATAAAAATCGTTATCCTATTACGAATAAGTTTATTCGCCATTGGGTTTATAAATTATGGTTATTGGGAAATGATTAATTGCTCCGAGTATGGTTGCAGGACGTGCTAATCCGGGCTTTTGATGATGCAGCGGAGGCTGAATTTCTTTGAGAAGAACAAAACATCGCTTTTTATCCCTCCCGTTGGGGAAAGGAAGTAATATTGTTTATAATTGTTTGTCAATCTTCTCACTATTAGTTATTTGTTCCAAATAACGTTGAAATGGAGATTTTTTTGAAGTAATTTTGGTTGTCTATTATGCTTTTTTGGTTGTCTTTTATTATATTTACGCTATCAAATGACAATGAAATATGCAAGAGGAAGACAAAGTACACGTTTTGGAAACGCTGGAAGAAAACCATCAGGGCAGAAATGCGCAGCGTATCCGTATTTACTTGGGCATTAAGCAAGAAGTGCTTGCTAATGAATTGGGTATGAGCCAGCCACAAATTTCTGCCATAGAACGGGAAGCTGTTTTAGAGCCGGAAATGTTGGAACGATTTGCTTTTGCATTAGGCGTAACCCCTGACCTCATTAAGAAATTTGATGTGGAACGAGCTATTTATAATATCAACAGTTATAAAGATAGTACTGTTCAACATGGTGAGAATAGTACGCAGAATATTAATCCGTTAGATAAAGTAGTCGAGTTATACGAACGGTTGTTGCAAAGTGAGCGGGAGAAACTGGAATTATTTATAAACCAAAAAAATCATTCGTAAAATAACAATGGAAAAAGAAAAAGAAACCGTGTATTTGGAGGGGAAAAACCACATGGGTATAAAAATTGGCAGTGCAAGGCGATTGGTAGGTATTACGCAAAAGGATTTGGCAGAGCGTATGGGTGTGACCAAGCAAGCTGTATCTAAATTGGAACAAACCGAGAACGTGGATGACGAACGATTGGAAAAAGTAGCTATTGCGCTTGGCGTAAGCGTAGAGGGTTTGAAGAAATTTGATGTGGGGCAGGTTCTTTACCATACTAATAATTTTTACGAAAAGGTTGAACCGACAAATGGTGCTATGGTTGGTACAGTAAGAATTGAAAATAATCATCAGTTTTCAATTGAGCAGGCAACCAAGCTGTTTGAAGAATTATTGAGAATGGAACGGGAACATTTTCAGAAAGCAAAAGATAAGAAATAACTAAAGTATCTTTTAAAGCATAACGATAGATTCAGGCTTCCCTCGTAACCAAGAAGCGAAGAATTTTAAAAGAAACGGCGGATCTGCAAGTCCGCCGTTTCTCTTTCTATCGCTGTCATTATTTTTCCTCCTGCTCATCCATTTTCTTAATAAGGTTATCCCGCAGTGCATCAAGGAATTTGGTACGGTTTCGTTTCCGGTTGCGTATTTCGAGATAGGTATGGTAAAAGTTTCCCAAATCAATATTAAAGGCATTTTCAAAATATTCCGCTATCAACCTAATATCCGTATTGCCATTATCGAGAACGCTTTGGTAGTATAGGGAGTAAATGAGTTCTGTCAAAGCAGCTTTACTACCTGTCCAGTTCAGCCCCGAAATAGCAGTTCGTTTTATAAACAAACGCTTGTAGGTGCAGTAAAGCTGGTCTTCGAGATACACCTGTATCAAATCATTCGCCATTATCTTGGCTACCTTATAATCGTGGGAAGTAGAAAAAGATTGGTCGGACTGAAAATAATAGGTATCCAGCCACAGTTTTATATCGTGCTTGCCCCGAACAAACATTTTCTCGTCAAGAAACGAGTTGTTGCTTCGGTAATATTTATAAAAATCAATGTTATTGTCGAAAAACCTTTTTAGCTTCTTCAATTCTTTTTTAAGATATTTTCTAATGCGCTTAGCCCCGTAGGGCTTCCTCGTCTCGATTTTGTAAATGGCATTATAATAAATCAATTTTGAAACAATGACTGGCTTTTGATATTTAAAAAATCGGATTTCTTCATCAACATTTGTAAATCCTCGTTTCAAAACATAATCTTTAATTTCGGACAGACATTCCACAATCCGGTATATAATGGCTTCTGTCCGTTGTACCGGGTTATCGTTTTCAATCTCCAGTTCTTGGATTTCTGTTTCCAATTTAAGATATGTTTCATTGTAAAATTTATCCATTCGTTTCATTTTGATAAATATGATACTGATTAATATAGAAATGCTAATACTGCTCGTATTAGCCCATGCAACTACATGAAAGAACAACCAGTATGATGCTGGTGGTGGAACTGTTGTATTGTCTGATGGGTTGTAGTATGATGCAGGTTAATCCAAACGAATTATACCCCGCATCACCCACTGTATTTTGCCGTAATTTTACGGTTTGCAGTTTACAACCATCCGGTATTTTATTTTAATATGTCAATGCAAGCCCTACACCAAATCCCATATCACTATCATAGTGGGTACGTATACCTATATTTTTATTGATGATATACCTAAGCTCCCCCATATATTCTAAGTCGGTATTTACCATGAAGCCACCTCTTAATCTTTTTGAAATTGGAATATCTTCGCGCATTAACTGCAATCTTACAATTCCATCGTGATATACTTCTGCCTGGAAATTGACCAGCATAGGTAACGTATACATAAACCCTAAACTGAACGCCTTGCGGGTGTCTTTCTTGTTGGTTTGTCCAAATATGTTCTTTTCGTGCTCATCTTCTCCCATTTTCCGGTAACGAAAATCAAAACCTACAAAGGGCATGAACCATTGCATCTTTCCAATGTATCTACCTAAGTGAGTTTCTACTTCATACCCGTGCATACTATTATAGCCTAAGCGCCATTCTGTTCCTAATTGATAGCGTGCATTCATTAGCATAGCTTCTCCATCATTACCATTGGTTGCAAAATCGTTTTGTGCCATAAAATGGGGCATATTACTTTCTCTTTGCAATTCTTTATAGGCTTTTGCCTTGTCGGGTAGATAGGGGTTATTGTAGTCTCCAACTTCAAA
>Ga0164243_10012047_pt1 | contig 12285 bp, 15 predicted proteins | sample OricompcompostOP_FD_108781 | JGI IMG/M metagenome (GOLD analysis project Ga0164243, IMG submission 108781) | Organic Plus compost microbial communities from Emeryville, California, USA - Original compost - Organic plus compost (OP) | ecosystem: Engineered > Solid waste > Mixed feedstock >...
TCATGGGTTCGATCAACATCATCGCCACCATCATCAACCTGCGCGCACCCGGCATGACCTACATGAAAATGCCGCTGTTCGTGTGGACCTGGTTCATCACCGCCTTCCTGCTGGTTGCCGTGATGCCGGTACTGGCAGGTGCCGTGACCATGATGCTGATGGACATCCACTTCGGCACCAGCTTCTTCTCCGCCGCCGGCGGCGGCGACCCGGTGCTGTTCCAGCACGTGTTCTGGTTCTTCGGTCACCCCGAGGTGTACATCATCATTCTGCCGGGCTTCGGTGTCGTATCGCAGATCATCCCGACCTTCGCGCGCAAGCCGCTGTTCGGTTATGACTCGATGGTTTACGCCACCGCGTCGATCGCCTTCCTGTCGTTCATCGTGTGGGCGCACCACATGTACACGGTGGGCATGCCGATCGCCGGCGAACTGTTCTTCATGTACGCCACGCTGCTGATCGCGGTGCCGACCGGTGTGAAGGTGTTCAACTGGATCACCACCATGTTCCGCGGCTCGATGACCTTCGAAACCCCGATGCTGTTCTCGATCGCGTTCGTGTTCCTGTTCACCGTCGGCGGTCTGTCCGGCGTGATGCTGGCCATGGCGCCGGTCGACTTCCAGTACCAGGACACCTACTTCGTGGTGGCGCACTTCCACTACACGATGGTTGCCGGCGCGCTGTTCAGCATGTCGGCCGCGGTGTACTACTGGCTGCCGAAATGGTGCGGCCGCATGTACAACGAAACCATGGGTAAAACCCAGTTCTGGATTTCGTTCATCGGCTTCAACCTGACCTTCTTCCCGCAGCACTTCGTGGGACTGGCGGGCATGCCGCGCCGCATCCCGGACTACGCGCTGCAATTCGCCGACTTCAACATGATGTCGTCGATCGGCGCGTTCATCTACGGTTCCAGCCAGATCCTGTTCCTGTTCAACGTGATCCGCACGGTGACCTCGGGCAGAAAGATCAGCGATCCGAAGGTATGGGAAGGCGCGCAGGGTCTCGAGTGGACGGTGCCGACTCCGGCTCCCTACCACACCTTCACCACGCCGCCCGAGGTGAAGTAATTACGCTGTAGTCGTTGTTTCGGACCGGAGGTAACCATGGCCGATAAAGCAATCGTCAAGACCGTATTCAAGTTGTTGGTCGTGGTGGGTGCCATGTTTGCCTTCGTGTTCGTGGTGATGGTGCCGTTGTACAACACGCTGTGCCAGGCTCTCGGCCTCAACGGCAAGTACAGCGGCAAGCAATACGAGGTGGCCCAGGCTGCGGTCGATAAAACCCGCGAAATCCAAGTGCATTTCGTGGCGAACAATGCCGAGGGCATGCCCTGGGAGTTCGGACCGGTCGCCAACAGCATCACGGTGCATCCGGGTGCTGTGAACAACATCGAGTATCACGCGAAAAACGTCACCGGCAACGACATGGTGGCCCAGGCGGTGCCGAGTTTCGTCCCGGCACGCGCCGCCCAGTATTTCCATAAGACGGAATGCTTCTGCTTCCGGCGTCAGCCGTTGAAGGCGGGAGAGGAAGCGAAACTGCCGATGCAGTTCATCGTCGACCAGGATTTGCCGGCGGATATCACGACAATCACCTTGTCGTACACCATTTTTGACGTGACGGCGATGGATAAGGCCGATAAAGCCGTCACCCAGCGCTAATGGGCTTTGGACTTTTCTCGGTAGAGAATCTCGAATAGAGAATAGCGGAGACACAACATGGCAGGTCAGAGTACTTCGGGGCACGAGCATTATCACGTGCCGGAACAGAGCAAGCTGGCGATATGCGCCGCGTTCGGGTTGTTCCTGAGCGTATTCGGCGCAGCTCACTTCATCAACGATTTGCACGCGCCGGACAGAAGCTCGCATTCCAGCTTCATCCTGTTTGCCGGCCTGGCGTTCTTCATCGCCACGCTGTTCGCCTGGTTCCGCACCACCATCAGGGAAAACCGCGCGGGCATGAACAGCGCCCAGCTGAAGCACTCCTATGTGATCGGCATGCAGTGGTTCATCTTCTCCGAAGTCATGTTCTTCCTCGCGTTCTTCGGCGCGCTGTTCTACGTGCGCATGCTGGCGGGCCCGTGGCTGGCCAGCGAAGGCGACAAGAGCATGAACTCCATGCTCTGGGGCAATTTCCAATTCCATTGGCCGTTGATGGAAACGCCGCAACAGGCGATCGGCGGCGTGGCCAAGCAGGCCATGGCCAACAACGGCGTGTTCGCCGGCCCGCACGAAAACCTGTCGTTCCCGGGCTGGGGCAACCTGCTGCACTGGCTGCCGCTGTGGAACACCATCGTGCTGCTGTCCTCCAGCTTCACCGTGCACCTCGCGCACATGGGGCTGAAAGAGAACAATCGCGCCAAGCTGAAACTCTGGCTGTTCATTACCGTGGCGCTGGGCCTGACCTTCGTGGTCCTGCAATACAACGAATATCACGAAGCGTTCAACGAGCTGGGCCTGACCCTGCGCTCGGGCATCTACGGCACGACGTTCTTCATGCTGACCGGTTTCCACGGCTTCCACGTGATCATGGGTGCGACCATCCTGCTGGTGCAGTTCCTGCGTATCATGGTCGCCGATCACTTTACGCCGGATGATCAGTTCGGTTTCGAAGCGGCCTCCTGGTACTGGCACTTCGTCGATGTGGTCTGGGTGGGACTGTTCCTGTTCGTCTACATTCTGTAATTACTGCGCCGCGGGCGCCTGGGATGCGGGATGGTCCCAGGGCGCCTGCGAAGCCAGACGTCCCGTATAAACGCCATATATCAGAAAACCCATCAGTAACACCGCCAGAATTAATCGCACCGTCAATGAATGCCAGGTGCGCCGTGTTGTGCCTTGATCCTTGATCAGGAATACGTAGCCGCTGAACAAGCTCACCACCAGAGCAATGAACAGCAGGACGATGATTACCTTGATCCACATGATGCAGCCCTCCAGTGAGCACGGAATCCCGAGCGAAGGGACGCAGTATACACAAACGTAAATTGCCCATGAGCCGTGTAGCGTTGACTTGGAAAATCCACTGGCCGACCACCCTGTTCGCCCTTGCGCTGCTGCCCTGCCTGCTGGGATTGGGGGTGTGGCAGCTGCATCGCGCTGAACAGAAGCGCATCGCTCTGGCGGAGTTCGAACAACGGCGCAATGCCGCGCCCGTCGATTTCGCCGACCTCGGCTCTGCGCCTGCGCTGTACACCCCGGCCGTGGTGCACGGCCGTTACGACAACGCGCACAGTTTCCTGCTCGACAACCGCATTTCCCATGGCCGCTTCGGTTACGAAGTCATCACGCCGTTCGTGCCGGAACACGCCGCCGGTGGGGCGAAGTTGCTGGTGAATCGCGGCTGGGTGGAAGGCGATCCTTCGCGCCTGCAGCGCCCGGCCATCGACCCGGTCGACGGCGAGGTGACGCTGACCGGACATGTCTATCGCGACAGCAGCACCTTTCAGTTCGTCGACAATGGTCATGAAGAAAAATGGCCGAAACTCATACAGAACCTGAAAACCGACGACCTGCAACGGCAGCTGGGTGAACCGGTATTGCCATTTATTTTTCGCCTCGACCCGAACGTACCAGGGGCCTATCGCGTCGAATGGCAGGTCGTGAATGTCGGATTCGGTCCCGAGCGCCACATCGCCTACGCGGTGACCTGGTTTCTGATGGCGGCAACGGTGGTTTTGACCTGGCTGCTGATCAGCAGCAATTTGTGGTCATTGATTAGAGGAAGTTCGAAATAATGTCCGATCAGCAAAAAGCAGCCGGAACCGCGGGCTGGGCCGTTCGTCGCGTGCCACTGATTATTCTCGGAACACTGGTGCTGGTGATCGTTCTGTCCACGCTGCTGTTTCGCGCCTCGGTACTGGGACATATTGACCTACCCGCCTTGCTGGGCACGAAGAATCATGGTGTCCTGATCAGGCCGCCGCAGCGCCTGGCCGACCTGCCGATCGAGTTCGCCAACGGCGAGGGCTTTCAGTTCGACAAACTGCCGGCGCAGTGGACCATGCTGATTCCGGTGGCGGGCCATTGCGATGAAGCCTGTCAGCAGACGTTGTATGTGACCCGTCAGATTCAAATTGCCCAGGGCAAGAATTCGGACCGGGTGCGGCGTTTCGTGCTCGCCAACGCTTATCCACTGGATGGCGCCTTCGAACAGTTGTTGCAGCGGGAGCATTCGAAGGCGCAGGTGTTGATAACCGATGCCGCCGCCTTCGACCGGTTCTTCGCCGCCACCGGCATGGCCGAACCGCTGCGCAGCAATGCCTGGTTCCTGGTCGATCCCGAAGGTTGGGTGATGATGTATTACACGCCGCAGCACGACTTCAAGGCGGTGATGGCCGATTTGAAATTTCTGCTCGGCAACTCGCATGAGAACGAGGGTGGGAAGTAATGTCGTTGTTCAACGATCCGCAATACCGCAAACCGGGTTTCCGGTTGGCGCTGTTCGCCAGTCTGATCGCGCTGGTGGTGGTTGGCCTGGGCGCCTTCACCCGGTTGTCGCACGCGGGCCTCGGCTGCCCGGACTGGCCCGGTTGTTACGGCCATGTCTGGGCGCCGCAGGCCGATCATGAGATCGCGCGGGCCAATGAACTGTGGCCGGACATGCCGGTACAGCTCGACAAAACCTGGCCGGAAATGGTGCACCGCTATTTCGCCGGCAGCCTGGTCGTGCTGACCCTGGCGATCCTGGGTCTCGCCATCCGCCACCGGCACAAACCGGCGCAGCCGCTGAAACTGCCGATGTTCATCCTGGCGTTCATCCTCCTGCAGGCGGCGTTCGGCATGTGGACGGTCACGCTGAAGCTGTGGCCGCAGATCGTCACCGCGCACCTGCTGGGTGGTTTCACCATGCTGAGCCTGCTGTGGCTGCTGACCCTGCGGCTGGACGGCCGCCGCTGGCTGCTGGCGGATCGCGATCTCGGCAGCGTGGCGGCGCTGCGGCCGTGGGCCATTCTGGGACTGATCATCGTCGCGCTGCAGGTTTCGCTGGGCGGCTGGACCACCTCCAACTACGCGGCGGTGGCCTGCCCGGATTTCCCCACCTGCCAGAACCACTGGCTGCCGGATATGGACTTCGGCGCGGGTTTCAACCTGTTCCAGCACATCGGACCGAACTACCTGGGCGGCATCATGGACAACGCGGCGCGGGTGGCGATCCACTTCAGCCATCGCATGGGCGCCATCATCACCGCGTTGTACCTGGGTTTTCTCGCGTGGAAGCTGTACGCCCGCGTCGCCCTGCCGGAAACCCGGCACATGGCGCTGGTGGTGTTCGGTATCCTCTTATTGCAGCTCGCGCTGGGAGTCAGCAACATCGTGTTCCATTTTCCCCTGGCGGTGGCGGTCGCCCACAACCTGGGCGGTGCGATATTATTGCTCACCCTCGTGACCCTCTGTCATCGCGTGTTCACCGCGCAGCCGCACTAGGAGGCCGCAACATCATGGCAAAAACTTCCACCGCGGTGGAGCCGCAGCGCGCCACCTGGCATGACTATTACGAGCTGTGCAAGCCCAATGTCGTGCTGTTGATGCTGCTGACCTCCGTCATCGGCATGTGCATGGCGACGCCGGGCTGGGTGCCCTGGCAGATTCTGGTATTCGGCAATCTCGGCATCGCGTTGTGCGCGGCTTCCGCGGCGGCGGTGAATCACCTGGTGGATCGCCGCATTGATCTCGTCATGTCGAGAACGCACAACCGGCCGGTGGCGCAGGGCCGGGTCGATACCACGCACGCCATCGTATTCGCGCTGGTGCTCGGTGTCACCGGCATGGCGATCCTGATCACGCAGATCAATCAGCTGACCGCGTGGCTCACCCTCGCCTCGCTGCTCGGCTACGCCGTGGTGTATACGCTGTGGCTCAAACGCGCCACGCCGCAGAACATCGTCATCGGCGGTCTGGCCGGCGCCGCGCCGCCGCTGCTGGGATGGACCGCGGTGACGGACAATATCCACGGCCACGGCCTGCTGCTGGTCCTGATCATTTTCGCCTGGACGCCGCCCCACTTCTGGGCGCTGGCGATTCACCGGCGCGACGATTACGCCAAGGTCGATATCCCGATGCTGCCGGTCACCCACGGCATCCGCTACACCAAACTGCACACCCTGCTGTACACGCTGATCCTGTTCGCGGTGACGCTGATGCCCTTCGCCACCGGCATGAGCGGTGTGCTCTATCTGCTCGGCGCCGTGGTGTTGGGGCTTGGCTTCCTCTATTGGGCGATCGTCATGCTGATCGGCAAGAATCCGAACGCTCCGATGCAGACCTTCCGCTATTCGATCATTTACCTGATGGCGCTGTTCATCATCATGCTGGCGGATCACTATCTGCTGCCGGCGCGTCAGGTGTTCGAGGTACAGTTCTGATGAATGCCAATAACGACGCGTTTGAAAAACGCGGTATCCGGCTCACCGTCGGTGTGCTGCTGATTTTCGTGGTGGTCATGGTCTCCGGTTTCGTTTACGTGATGACGAAGCCGCGGGTGATGACCGACGCGGCATTGCGTGCGAACAATGCATTCCTGTTCGAGCGCCCGCGCGACATCGGCGATTTTTCGCTGCTGGACGACGCCGGCAAGCCGTTCGGGCCGGCGCAATTGCAGGGCAGGTGGTCGCTGTTGTTCTTCGGGTTCACCTACTGCCCGGATATCTGTCCGACCACGATGGCCGAGCTGAGCCAGTTCTACGGCAAGCTCAGGCCGGAATACGCAAAGGACACGCAGATTTACATGGTCAGCGTCGATCCGGCCCGGGACACGCCGGCGAAACTGCATGACTACGTGCACTATTTCAACCCGCAGTTTCGCGGCGTGACCGGCGAATTTCTCGCGCTGCACCAGTTCGCCACCAATCTCAACGTGCCCTTCGTGAAAGCGCCCGGCGGCGGCGACAACTATCAGGTCGAGCACAGCGGCAACATCGCCCTGATCAATCCGCACGGACATTACATTGGTTTTTTCAAGGCGCCCCACGAGCTGGACAAGCTGGTGCACAACTACGAGGCCATACGCGTAAGTCGAGAATAATTTTTATAAAGAAGAAGGAGCCAAACCATGAGCTGGCGCAATACCAATAATAATTACGGCCGGATCAGCAAGTTGTTTCACTGGGTGTTGTTCGTGTTGATCACGATGATGGTGATCGGGGCGCTCAGCACCGCGGACGTCAAGGGGCCGGAAAAGGCCGAACTCATCCAGACCCACAAATCGCTGGGCGCCACCATCCTGATTCTGGTTGCGCTGCGTCTTGTATGGCGTGCGACCAACCCGTCACCCCGGCAGCCGGAGGGAACACCCGGCTGGATGCGCGTTCTGGCGCTGCTGAATTACTACGCCCTGTACCTGTTGATGCTGGCGCAACCGATCTCCGGCATCTTGATGGTGCAGGCGCACGGCCATGGCGTGCAGCCGTTCGGCTGGTTCACCTGGCCGACCTGGGTGGCGCCGGACAAGGCGCGGGCCGAGCTGTTTGAAAGCATTCACGAGGCGCTGTGGATAGCGCTGGTGACCTTGGCGGCGCTGCACATCGTCGCGGCTTTCTACCATCACTGGGCGCGGCGCGACGGTGTGTTGCGGCGTATGTTCGCCGGCTGAAAGCGCCGTCGATCCGATAGTGGCAATCGCTGCGGCGGCGAATTAATCGCGTTCACGAGGCGGGCGCTGTGATTGCGCTGGTGACTCTGGCGGCGCTGCCATCGCCCCGGCTTTTACCATCACTGGGCGTTGCGTGTGTGTTGCTGTCGATCACATAGTGGCGATCGCGGCTGCTGAGCGACAGCGAATTAAAAGCGTGTACAAGGCGTTGTGAGCTGCCCTGGCGGCGCTGCGCATCGGCGCGGCTTTGCCATCCCGAGCACGGCGTGTTGTGGTGTCTGTTCGGCTAAAAAGCGCTGCCGATCCGGTAATGGCGATCGCGCCCGCTGAGCGGGCAGCGAAATTGCAATTCGACGGCGCGCAGTGCCAGCTTTTCGCCGGCTCGACGCGTTCCATACCGATAATCGCCGACCACGGGATGGCCGATGCCGGCCAGATGTCGGCGAATCTGATGCTTGCGACCGCTGATCAGCGTGATATCGACGATGCTGCGCCCGCTGGCGGCATCGAATGTCCGTACCCGCAATTCGGTGGTGGAGGATTTTCCGTCCAGCGGCGTGTCGATGCGCAGCACTTCGCCCGGCGCGCCGGGTTGTCCCTCCACCAGCACTTCATAATGCTTGCTGATGTGTTGCTGCTGCCATAACGCGGAAAAGAGCTGCGCCGCCTTTTGCCGGTGCGCGATCAGCATCAGGCCCTCCGCTTCGCGGTCGAGGCGGTGCACCAGCAGACTCGGACGCCCCGGCAGTCGTTGCTCGCTCCAGCGCAGCAGGGCGCAGTGATCGCCGAAGCGGGTTCCCTGGGCCAGCATGCCGGCCGGTTTGTGCCAGAGACTGTAATCGGTTTCGTCCGCGATCAGGATCGGCTCGGGAACTTCCCGCGCCAGCAGTTCCTGGTCGTAATAAAGCGCCAGTGCATCGCCGCGCCTCAACGCCCTCGTGGCCCGGCGCAGCCGTTGTTCGGTTCCGCGTCCCTGCGGACGCAGCCAGACCGCGCCCTTGTTCATGGCATCCTTCAGCCGTGCCTTCGGCAACGCGCTGTGTTCGGCCAGGGCATCGACGGCGCGGATACCGTCGGCGGCGATGGTGAGATGAAATTCCTGGGCGCTCATGCGGGCACCAACCGGCGCAGCGTCAGCGAGGCGACGAAGGCGAGCGCCGCGCACAGCACCACCGACGCTCCGGTCGGCGTATCCAGCCACAGCGACAGGCCGATGCCGCAGACCACCGCCGCGGCGCCGCCCAGCGCCGACAGCAACGCCATCCGCTCCGGCGTATTGGACCAGGGGCGGGCGCAGTTGGCGGGAATGATCAGCAGCGCGGTGACCAGCAACACGCCCACCACTTTCATCGCGGCCGCCACCAGCAGGGCCAGCATCACCAGTTGCAACAGGCGCAGCCTCACCACCGGCAGCCCTTCTACGGCTGCGAGCTCCGCGTGCACGGTGATCGCCAGCAGCGGGTCCCAGTAGCGGACCAGCAGGCCGGCGATGAGGGCGCCGACGAGGCCGATCAGGCCCAGATCGGCCGGCCCCACCGCCAGCAGGTCGCCGAACAGATAGCTGTTCAGGTCGACCCGCAACCGGGTCAGGCTGATGGCCACCAGGCCGATCGCCAGGCTGCTGTGGGAAATGATGCCGAGCAGGCTGTCCGCGCTGAGGTGGGGCCGGTTCTGGAGCAGGGCGAGAATGCCGCCGACCAGCAGCGCCACCGCGAGCACCGTCCACCACGGATTGACCATCAGCAACAGTCCCAGCGCGGTGCCGAGCAGCGCCGAGTGCGCCAGCGTATCGCCGAAATAGGCCAGCCGCTGCCACACCACCAGCGTTCCCAGCGGCCCCGCCACCGCCGCCACCACCAGGCCCGCGGCCAGCGCGTACAGAAGAAAATCAGCCACGGCCGGAATCCTCCACCACATGACCGTGCAGGTCATGGGCGTGGTTGTGATGATGCTGGTACAGCGCGAGGCTGCGGGCATAGCTGGTGCCGAACAGCGTCTGATAGGCGGGATCGTTGCCCACGTGTTCCGGGTGGCCCTGACAGCAGACGTGATGATTGAGGCAGACCACCTGATCGGTCTTGGCCATCACCCAGTGCAGGTCATGGGACACCATCAGCACGCCGCAATGGTGGCGCAGGCGCAGGTCGGCGATCAGCTCGTACATGGCGGTCTGGCCGGCGAGGTCGACGCCCTGAACGGGTTCGTCCAGCACCAGCAGATCCGGTTGCCGCAGCAGCGCCCGCGCCAGCAATACGCGTTGCAGTTCGCCGCCGGACAGCGCCTGCAACGCGTTGCCGCCGAAGCGCGCCATGTCGACTTCCGCCAGCGCGGCATCGATGGCGGATCGGCCGGCGCCGCCCAGTTGCAGGAAACGGGCGACGGTCAGCGGCAGGCTCGGTTCGATGTGAAGGCGCTGCGGCATGTAGCCGATGCGCAGGCCGGCGGCGCTGTGCACGGTTCCGGTTTCCGGCTTGACCAGGCCGAGCGCCACCTTGACCAGCGTGGATTTACCGGCCCCGTTGGGCCCGATGACCGTGACGATCTGGCCCCGACGCAACTCCAGGGAAACCTGTTCCAACACCGTGCGGTTGGACAGCCGCACCGTAACGCGATCCAGCGACAGCAGGGATTCAGGCATGGGGTTGGCGCGTCCGGCAATTCGGACAGAGGCCGATGATTTCCACGAACGAACCCTCCTCCTTGAAGCGGGCGTGGTTCGCCGCGGCGCGCAGCGCGGCGCCAATGGCGGCGTCGAAAATTTCCACGGCGGTGGCGCACTCGCGACAGATCAGGAAATGGCTTTGATGATTCTCGCCCGGCTGTGGGCAGCCGATGTACGCGTTCAGCGAATTGATCCGATGCACCAGGCCGTGCTCTTGCAGGAACTCCAGGGCGCGATACACCGTCGGCGGCGCCTGACGCCGGGGTTTGGCGCCGGGTTGGGTGCCCAGCGCCTCGAGAATGGCATAGGCGCCGAGCGGCTTGTGGCTCTGCCAGACCAGATTCAGCACCTGCTCGCGCAGCGGCGTCAGGCGCAGACCGCGCTCTTCGCACAGGCGCCGGGCGGTATCCAGCGCCGAATCAATGCAGCGATTGTGATCGTGCTGGTGGAAGGCGTTGCGTTGATTGAGGCTCATATCATCGGTGAAGGCTTGGTTGAACAATGTTATATTATTACAAATTACACAGGATCGAGCTAGGATGGGAATGAAAAACCGATGCCCCAGGGCTGCCGTATCGGCATTTTTTCTTGCGCTGTCGCTGGTGTCGACCGCACATGCACAATCGTTGAAGATCGTTACCAGCATCAAGCCGTTGCAACTGATCGCCATCGCGGTGACCGGCGATGCCAACGGCGTCGACAGTCTGCTGGACGCCAGGTTTTCACCACACGATTACCAGTTCCGGCCCTCGGATCGGGCGGCGTTGCAGCAGGCGGATGTGGTGTTCTGGGTCGGGCCGGGTTTCGAAACCTTCCTGCGCGGCCCGCTGGCCACGTTGCCGCAACATGTTCGGGTGGTCGCCTTGCAGGATGCGGCAGCCTCGGCCACCGATGACGGCCATGTCTGGATGGACCCCCTGCAAGCCGTCGCCATCGCCCGGCGCATGGCGGCCGAACTGGGAGAACGGGTTCCCGCCCAGCGGGAGCGCTGGCAGCGCAATGCGGAGCAATTGGCGGCGGCGCTGAGCCGGGAGGATGCGAGCCTGCGCCAGCAGTTCGCCGACGCGCAACCGCTGCGCCAGTTCCTGGTCACCCACGACACCTACCATTACTTCGAAAAGCGTTACCGGCTTCGGCATGCCGCCGCGCTGGCGGATAACGCGGAGCAACCCTCGGGTGTGCGCAACATGTTGCAAGTCCAGAAGCTGGTGAGCGACGGCACGATAGGCTGCGTGTTCCGCGAACCGCAGTACGAACCCAAGGTTCTGCAGAGCCTGGTGCGGACCCGGCCCGGGCTGAATGTGGTGACGGTCGACCCCATGGCATCCGATATCACGCCGACCCCGGACGGGATCGTGCGATTTTATCGGGAGCTCGGCCAGAGCGCATTGCGCTGCCTGAGGTCGTAAGGCTGGCAAAAACAAAATAAAGAACTCCGCTGTCGGCATCAGCCGGAGCGGAAACTTAAGTGTACGAGAGGGATGGGAATTACTAACTGCTTGAGGGAGCCACTGATCCGGGATCGTTGCGCGATCCCGGATTCAGAACTTATTGCATCGCATATTTCAGGCCCTGGCTGATCTTGCCGGCGAGCTGAGCGAGCAGCGGATGACGAGCGGGAGCTTGTGCCCTTTGAAAGGCTTCCTCGTCCGCATGGGTCCACTGTTTGGACTCGACTACCACCGTCTGGATATCTTCCACGGTAACCATTCCCTGCGGCAGGGCCGCTTTTTTGCTGGCCGCGTTGTCCGCGTGAGCCACGCCCACCAGGGCGCTGGCCAGAACCAATACCGAAGCTATGTGTTTCATGAACCTCTCCTTTTTCCGGTTTTGCCGGGCTTGGGCCAGCTTGTGACTGATTTCAGCCGGGCTGTTACTGTTTGTGATACTAATGGTAACAAATGAACGAACCGAGATCAACGCGACAATGCAAATATTTTGTTACCGTTCGTTAATCCATTTGTCGCATGTCTTCCCTGACGATTGCTAGGATAGACGATAAGTATTTATTTTTTATGAAATTACGAAAA
>Ga0164243_10012048_pt1 | contig 12285 bp, 14 predicted proteins | sample OricompcompostOP_FD_108781 | JGI IMG/M metagenome (GOLD analysis project Ga0164243, IMG submission 108781) | Organic Plus compost microbial communities from Emeryville, California, USA - Original compost - Organic plus compost (OP) | ecosystem: Engineered > Solid waste > Mixed feedstock >...
GCACTTCTCGCGGCCGCCCACCACGTCGAGATTCACGTGTTGGCGAATGTCATCCCGCTCGCGCCGCCCGCGAAGCCGAGGCGCTCGAGGACAAAGGGCGCAGGATGAGAACTACACCCATACGCTATCAGTTGCTCGCCGGCGCGGGGCGCAGCGTGTGGAACTCGGTCATCCAGTTCTCCTTCAGCGAAACCGTCCTCGAACACGACCTTGCGGTACGCGATCAGCGCGTCGACGCCCTCGGGCAGCTCCTCGAACGTCATCTTCTGTGACACGTCGCGCATGCACTCGGAGAACGGCGCGGGGAACTGGCTGTACTCGGTGCCCGTGGACTCGATCACGATCTTGCCGCCCTGGCGCGCGAGGACGAACGAGAACGCCGCCTTGCCCGTGAGCTGGCCCCCCTGCTTCTGCGCGCGCTCGTTGCACTCGAGGATCCAGGTCTCGGTGTCCAGCACCTGGAACCGCAGCGTGTGCCAGAACTCCTGCGGCTGCTTGCGTGGTGCGGCGTCCGCCGGCGGAGGTGCTGCTTCGAGCCCCGGCGCGCTCGGCGGCGCGCTCGACGTGCTCGCCGTCGGGCGGCGCAGCAGGGGACTCCCTTCGCGCCGACCCGCGACCGCACCGACGGAGTGGCCCGCACCCCGGCGTCCGCGGGGATGGCCGCCAGGGGCCCCGTCCCGTCCGGCGTCGGCGCACCCGGTGCCGCCTCGCCGGAGATCATGATCCACAGCGCGACGAGCAGACCGCCGACGCCGAGCGCGAGCACGACGAGCACGCGCCCCATCACCGGCCGCACCTCGAGGTGATCCTCGGAACGCTCCCGCGGGCCCGGCCGCAAGCACACATCGTCACGGACCGCGGTTGCTAGCCATCCCGGCCGGCGTCGCAACTGGCCCGATCCGGAACCCGGCGTACCCTCGAGCCGCCTCGGGTCTAAGGATGCTCTTCGTGATCCACGTCGCTGCGCTGCGTGTTCGGACCTGCCAGCGATCGCGCCCGACCTCGATGCGGGAGGCTCCAGACCGCCTCACGTACCGTGCGCGGCGTGGTGCATCATCCGGTCAGCTCGCGAGGACCGCCGCGGCCGAGTCGGCGACGAGGATGCGCACTGCGAAACGGTCGAGGTCAGCCGCCGAAGCGGCCGCGAGCCGGGCCTCGTGCTCCGGGGAGAGCTCCCCGAACTTGAGCGTCAGCTGCCTGCGCAGCAGCTCGCGCTGGCCTTCCTCGCGACCTTCCTCGCGACCTTCCTCGCGACCTTCCTCACGACCTTCCCTACGTGCTTCTTCGCGTTGTAGCTCGGACCATCTCATGGCGATCGCTCCAGCGGTGGGGGTGCGCAGTGCGAGCTTGGCACGGAATTCCTCGACGAGGAACGGCTCGACGATCTGGTCGACATAGGCGAGGATCTGGTGCAGCGCCGCCGGGTCGCGCTGACCAGCGGCCTCGTAGACATCCGGCCATGCGTCCACGCTCGCGATCAGCGCGGCGTGATCGCGGGCATCACGAAGCAGCCGGCACACGAGCTGCGGGACCGGACCCGCGACCCGGGCTCGGATCCTGTCGTCCGTCGCGCGGGCGAGATCCTCGACGAGGATGCGGAACCGCGGCAAATACTCGGCGAGCTCCCGCCCGACCCCCTTCAGCTCGGGTGGGAACAGCTCGTCGAGCGTGGAAGCGGTGGTCCAGCCCGCGGGCGCGTGGCTGATCACGAGCGGGACGATGAGCGGCAGCGGAACATCCGGCGCTTCGCGGCGGGCGCGCTGCCAGATCTGCACGAGATAGCCGAGCAAGCGCAAGGGCATGTGTGGATCGGGCTGACTCTGGTGCTCGACGAGGACGTAGAGGAGGACGTGCCCCGAGCCATCGCGACGCGGGAGGCTGAACAGCAGGTCACCGTGACGATCCGCGAGCGCGGGATCGACGAAGGAGGCGTTCTCGACGCGGAGGTCCGCCCACTCGAGCGCGTCGAAGACTGCGGGCGGCAACACGGCGCGGAACAACGCGATCGCGTAGGCGGGTACGCCGAAGGTGGCCTTGAACAGCGCGTCGTGCGGACGGACCGCCATGGGCCGGCGCCAAGCAAGATGCACTCCAGCGCCAGCTCCTGAAGATCACGCGATCGCGTGTCCGCACGTGTCCGGATCTCGGACGTCATTGGCCGAGCGGCGGACGACTCCGGCCAATGATCACCCGTCGCACATGGTGGGCTCGGCGGATCACGGGAGGGCCATGCGCGCGCTCGCGGGCGTGGGGCTGGGATGCACGGACGGCCGCACCTGACCTGACGAGGTGGGCTCGTGCCCGGAGCCCGCGCGCACCGGCCGGGGGAGACTGCGAGCCCGCGGTTCGCGTACCCAGCGCTGCCACCCCACGCCCGTCTCGGGTGCATCTACCGATCAAAGGCGAGCCCGCGGTCCCGGCGCTTCACGAGGCGGCGGCGATAGGGGTGGGGACACGTCGCGATCTCGCGAACGTCGAAAAGTTGCGACCGATCCCGCGGTGGTCTAGGGCTTTCTAGGAGCACTTATGGAATCGACGAACGCTCTCGCCGCCGCCGTGGAGGAACCGATCGCCGTCCGACCGGCCGCGATCCTCAAGGGGACCGCGCGCGGCCTCGAGGCGCTCGTCGACGGCAGTGCTCCGATCGACGCGATCACGGCCGCGCTGACGTCCCGGATCGAGGAGGCCCCCGGCTTCTTCCGTGGCAGCGACGTGCGCGTGCGCGTCGAGGATGGCCCGCTCGCGGCCGGCTGCCTCGCGCGCCTCGACGAGCTCGCGGCGCGGTTCGATCTGCGCATCGTCGAGGTCTCGGCCGCGAAGAAGGCCGCGGACGCCGACGCGGTGCCCCAGCCGAGCCTCGCAGCCGGCACCGCGCCCGCGCCTGCGGCCCCGGTCGCCCCGGTGGAGAGCGCGTCGTCGCCGGTCGTCGCCGCGCAGGCCGACCCGGAGCTCGCGGTCCTGATGCAGATGCTCGACGCGCCGGCGCCGTCAGCCCCGGCCGCGCCGGTGACCACGCCGGAGCCCGAGCCCGAGCTCGCCGCGGCGGCGCCGGGTGCGCGCCTCGTGATCGGCCCGGTGCGCTCGGGCGTGATCCTCGAGCACCGCGGCCACCTCGTGATCTTCGGCGACGTCAACCCCGGCGCCGAGGTGCGCGCGGAGGGCAACATCGTCGTGCTCGGCCGCCTGCGCGGCACGGCACACGCGGGGATCGGGCGGGACGTCGGGTTCATCCTCGCGCTTCGTCTCGAGCCGCAGCAGCTGCGCATCGGCCGCAAGGTCGCGCGCGCGGCGGACAGCGACACGCCGGCGAACGACGCGGAGATCGCCTACTGCACGGGCGACGCGATCGTCGTCGAGCGCTACCTCGGCAAGCTGCCGAAGAACCTCGCCACCAGCATCTGAAGTCTTCCGTTCCAGGCGCCAAAAGGAGTCACACCATGGGTCGCGCGATCGTCATCACATCCGGCAAGGGAGGCGTCGGCAAGACGACCACCACGGCCAACCTCGGGGCCGCACTGGCCCAGCTCGGTCACTCGGTCGTCCTCGTCGACGCCGACATCGGGCTTCGCAACCTCGACGTCGTGATGGGCCTCGAGAACCGCATCGTCTACCACCTGGTCGACGCGATCCGCGGCAAGTGCACGGCGCAGAAGGCGCTGATCAAGGACCGCCGGATGGAGAACCTGTGGCTCCTGCCCGCGTCGCAGACCGACGACAAGGACGCGGTGACGCCCGAGGAGATGCGCAAGCTGATCGGCGAGCTGCGCGCGACCCACGACTTCGTGCTGATCGACTCGCCCGCCGGCATCGAGCAGGGCTTCAAGAACGCGATCGCCGGCGCCGACGAGGCGATCGTCGTCGCGACGCCCGAGGTCTCGTCGATCCGCGACGCCGACCGCGTCGTCGGGCTGCTCGCCGCGGCCGACGTGCCCGCGCGCCTGATCGTCAACCGCATCTCGCCGAACCTCGTCAAGAAGGGCGACATGCTCTCGCAGGCCGACGTCATCGAGATCCTCGCGCTCGAGCTGCTCGGCGCAGTGCCGCTCGACGACATCGTGATCGCGACGACGAACAAGGGCGTGCCCGCGGTGCTCGAGGGCAAGGGCCTGGCGGCCAAGGAGCTGACGCGGATCGCGAAGAAGCTCGCGGGCGTCGAGGTCGAGGACAAGGAAGCGGTCGGCTTCTTCACCCGACTCAGCCGCGCGCTCGGGCTGTCGGCGTCGCCGGCGTGAGGAGCTCCACCATGTGGAACGGGATCAAGAACTTCTTGTCGGGCAAGTCCAGTCGCGAGGTCGCGAAGGGACGCCTGCACCTCGTGCTCGCGCATGACCGCACCGGCCTCGAGGGCGGCCGGCTCCAGGAGATGCGCGCCGAGATCGCCGCGGTGATCGCGAAGTACGTCGAGATCGACTCCGACGGCGTCGAGATCCAGATCGAGACGCGCAGCCGGCAGACCCAGCTGACCGTGTCGAGCGCGATCCAGCCGCGCAGCGCCTGATGCGCTAGGCTCGGCCGGTGCACGCCGAGCCGCCGTTTCCCGAGAGCCTGTGCCACGGCTGCGCGCACCTGCGCCTGGTGCAGAGCGGCAAGGGCTCGACGTTCCTGATGTGCCAGGAGCCGTCGCTACCGAAGTACCCGCCGCAGCCGATCCGCGCGTGCGGGGTCCGGCGCGTGCTCGACGTGCGCGGCCGCGACCCGCACGGGTGAGCCCGCACGGGTGAGCCCGCACGGGTGAGCCTGCAAGTTGGCCAAGTGGAGTCTGACCCCCTCCCCGGGGCCCCAGACTGCAGACACTTCTCCGCACCCCGGGGGCCAACTCCTTGATGCCGCGGTGCGTGATCAAGGAAGTCGCGGGGGTACACGCGCCCACATCACGGCACCCGCGTTGCAGCAAGCCCGGCCCATGATGAGGGCCACCGCTGTTGCTGTACTGCTCGCCGGGTTCGTGGGGTGCTCCGGCACCGAGGGGACCGCGGGCGACCTGCCTCCCGTTCTCGAGCTCACGAGCCCCGAGCGCGGGACGTTCGCCGAGGGCGATCAGGTGACGGTCAGCGGCCGGGTCCAGGACGACAGCGCGTCGGTCGCGGTCACGATCAACGGGACCGAGGTCACGGTCAACGCGGATGGCACGTTCCAGACCACGCTGGCCGTGCGCCCCGGGATGGAGATGATCGAGACCCACGCGATCGACTCCGCGGGGCACGACGTGCGCGACGTGCGCGCGGTGCTCGCGGGGACGCTGGCGCCGAGCGATGGCAGCCTCGCGGCGCCGATCGGCGCGCGGCTCGGGGTGGATGCGTTCCGCACGGTCGGTCGCGCGATCGGTGACACCGCCGAGGGTATCGACTTCACCGCCGTGGCGCTGGCGATGAACCCCGTCTACAACAACGACGGCTGCCTCGGCGCGAAGATCGACATCACGAGCGTCGACGTCGGCCAGATCGACGTCGGCCTCACGCCGAAGGCCGGCGCGGTCGCGACCGCGGTGGCGATCCACGACGTCACGGTGCGCCTGCGCGCGAACTTCAAGGTCGCGTGCGTCGGCGGCAGCACCAACATCACGGTCCGCTCGACCAAGGCGCGGATCAACGGCAACCTCGGCGTGACCACGTCGAGCGGCAAGCTCGCGACCTCGCTGTCGGGGACGACCGTCGCGCTCGACGGTTTCTCCGTCGACGTCGGCGGCGTGCCGGGCGCGATCGAGAGCCTGCTGAAGGGCGAGGCTCGCAAGGCCGCCGAGAACGCGCTCAAGGACGCGATCCAGGACAGCGTGCCACCGATGGCGAACGACGCGCTCGGCGGGCTCGTCGCCCGGCCGTACACCGCCGCGATCCTCGGCCACGACACCCGCGTGACGGTCTCCCCGGCCGAGGTCGCGCTGTCGACGGACGGGCTGTTCGTCGCGCTCGACACGCGCCTCGCCGTCACCGGCGGGGAGGGCGGCATGTTCGTGTCGTCGCCGTCGCCGCTGTCGGCGTCGCTGATGCCGACCGACAAGCTCGGGATCGCGCTCGCCGACGATGCGGTGAACCAGCTGTTCTCCGGGCTGTGGGCCGCGGGGGCGCTCGAGCTGACGACCTCGATCGACGCGATCCCGGCGCTGTCGGCCCTGCTCGACGACGACGCGCGGTCGCTCGCGGTGAGCGCGCTGCTGCCGCCGACGGTGACCAGCGACGCCGACGGCCTCGAGCTCGCGGTCGGGGATCTGATGGTCTCGGTGCGCGACGAGTCCGACACGGAGATCCAGCGCCTGGCGCTGTCGGTGACGACGTCGCTCGCGGCCGGGCCGACGCAGACCGGCAAGATCCGGCTGACCGTCGGTACGCCGACGCTCAAGGCGCAGGTCATCTCGCAGACCGACGCGGTCGAGCGGCCGATGACCGACGAGCAGATCGAGGGCATCATCACCGGCGCGTGGGGCCTCGTCGGTGGCCTCGCCGACGACGCGCTCGCGAACCTGCCGCTGCCGACGATCGCCGGCGTGACGCTCGGCGCCCCGACGGTCGAGGGCGCGGACGGCTACGTCGTCGCCGACATCCCGCTCGAGTAGCGCGGCACGGGCGCTGCGCTAGCGCGCGGCGAGATCGAGCCGGTAGAAGTCGCGGAGCACGGCGTAGAGGGCCGGCAGCTCCGCCGCCATGCGCTGCGGTCGCTCGAAGAACACCTCGGTCGCGACCGCGAAGAACTCGGCCTCGTTCGTGGTCGCGTACTCGCGGAGCAGCGTCTCGCGGCCATCGCGGTGCGCCTGGTAGGCGTCGGTGCACGCGCGCGCCCACCGCTGGCGCTCCTGGCGACTGTCGAGCGGGGGCGTGCCGTCGCCCGCGCCGTCGAGAAAGTCGATCTTGTGCGCGAGCTCGTGGAACACCAGGTTGTGGCCGTCGCGCGCGTTGCGGGCGCCTGCGAGCACCGCGTCCCACGCGAGCACGACGGGGCCCTGACCGTGCGCGACGCCGAGCACGGGCGTCGGGCCGCCGACCACGACCGGGCGCGCGTCGAACGTGCTGCGCGCTTGCTCCGGTAGCAGCACGCCGCTCGGGTAGACGAGGATCGACTCGACCTCGCGCAACAGGTCGTGGTCGCGCCCGAGGATCATCAGGCACGCGGTGCCGGCGATCGTGACCCGGATCTCGTCGTCGAGCTCGAGGCCTCCGCAACCTTCCCAGTGCTTCTCCGCGACGAACACCTGGACGAGGTCGCACAGGCGCTGCTGCTCCTCCGCGGAGAGCAGCCGGTACGCCGTGACGTTGCGCTCGAGGATGCCCCGCCACGCGTCGGGGAACGGGGTCTCGAGGAGGCGCGCCCGGCGCCGCTCGGTCAGCCAGCGGAGGATCACGACTTGCGAGGTTACCGCGCCCGGTCACGGTTACCACATGGCCTCGGTCCTCGAGCGCGGCGACATCACGTTCTTCTATCGCCCGACGGTGCAGGCCGCCGACGCGACGCAGGTGGTGCCGGGGATCCAGAGCTTCTTCTTCGTGCTGAGCCCCGCGGTCCGACAGTTTCACCGGCGGGTGCGCGTCGGGCGCAAGCGGATGCCGGCGCCGACCGGCGAGCGGTTCTGGGCCGTCGTCGAGCGCGTCGGCTCGATGCAGCGCGTGCTCGGCGACGTGATCGAGCCCGAGGTCTACGTCACGAAGACGCGCGGGGAGCGCTACCAGCCGGGGGCTCGCCCGATCGCGCAGGGCTGCTACGCGTTCGTCCAGCACGAGGATCACACCCACCTCGTCTACCGGGTGGATCTCGCCGAGCCCGACGTGCCCGAGGAGCTCGCGATCCCCGAGGCCGCGAGCCACCTCGTGCTGTTCGAGCGGCTCGACCGCACGCGCGGGGTGTGGACCACGGGCGGTGTGCCCACCCGGTTCGACTCCGAGGGCGAGGAGCTGGTGCTCGTCGGTGTCGACACCGAGCCGGAGCGCGAGCTCGGGATCGAGGTGCTGCCGGCGGCGCCCGCCTGGTCATGACAGAGCGGCGCGCTAGCTTGCGTCGGTCATGAGCTCTGGCATGGATCCCGACGTGAACGCGGAGGCGCTCTCCGCCGCCCTCGAAGCCGCGCTGCTGCGCGAGCTGCAATCCGAGTACGAATGGGTCGATCGCGTGCGGTTCGGTGGGACGCTGAGGCCGCCGGTGATCGCGCTGTCGGACTCGGCGTCGCGCCACGGCCAGTGGACCTCCGCGACGCGGACGATCGAGCTGTCGCGGCGGCTCGTGCTCGACCGGCCGTGGCCCGAGGTGATCGGCGTCCTGGAGCACGAGATGGCGCACCAGTTCGTCGACGAGGTGCTCGGCGTCCGCGACGAGTCGGCGCACGGCGAGACGTTCCGCCGGGTGTGCGCCGAGCGCGGCATCGACGGTCGCGCCGCCGGTGCGCCGGTCGCGTCGGATCACGCGGACATCGATCGCGTGCTCGACCGGATCCGCAAGCTGCTCGCGCTCGCCGGCAGCCCGAACCAGCACGAGGCCGAGATGGCGATGCGCAAGGCGCACGAGCTGATGCTCCGCCACAACATCGAGGCCGCGCGCGCCCACGCCGAGCGCGAGTTCGAGGTCCGCTACCTCGGCGATCCGCACAAGCGGCGCACCCGCGTCGAGAACGACATCGCGGTGCTGCTCGGCGAGTCGTTCTTCGTGAAGGTGATCCGGCTGCCCGTGTACCTGCCGCGCACCGCCACGCGCGGCTCCGTGTTCGAGATCTCCGGCACGCGGCCCAACGTCGAGATGGCGGCGCACGTGTGGGCGTTCCTGCTCGCGACCGCCGAGCGGCTGTGGCAGGAGAACCGCACGGATCGCCGCGTGCGCAGCGGCCGCGATCGCCTGTCGTACCAGTCCGGCGTGGTGCGCGGCTTCCGCGACAAGCTCGCGGCCGAGCGCGTCGAGCTGCGCGGCACCGGCCTCGTGTGGCGCGGCGACGCCAAGCTCGACGCCTTCTACCGCGCGCGCCACCCGCGGATCACGACGCGCAGCCGGTCGGTCCGCGTCGACGGTGCGCACGCGGCGGGGCGGGAGGCCGGGCGCACGGTCGTGCTCCACAAGCCCGTCGAGAGCGCGAGCTCGGGCACCGTCCGGCTGCTCCGCGGGTAGCATCGCGTATGCTCCAGACGCGATGACCGCCCAGGGATATCTCCACGGCTACAGCGAGGTCGAGCGCGATCGCCTGCGTCGGCAGGCCCGGTTCCTCGAACCGAAGGTCCACGATCGGCTGCCGTTCTGGCGACGGAAACGGCTGCTCGAGGTCGGCTCGGGCGTCGGTGCGCAGACCGAGATCCTCTTGCGGCACTTCCCGGATCTGCACATCACCTGCGTCGAGCGCAACGACGAGCAGATCGCCGACGCGCGCCGGTTCCTCGCGACGGTGCCGTGGGCCAAGGACCGCTACACGATCGTCAAGGGCGACGCGACGCGGCTCGAGTTCGACGCCGAGAGCTTCGACTGCGCGTTCCTGTGCTGGATCCTCGAGCACGTGAGCTCGCCGGCGCGCGTGCTGTCGGAGGTGCGCCGCGTGCTCGTGCCGGGTGCGCCGGTCGTGTGCACCGAGGTGCTGAACTCGACGTTCTTCGTCGATCCGTACAGCCCCGACACGCTGCGCTACTGGATGGCGTTCAACGACCACCAGTGGAGCCTCGGCGGCGATCCGTTCGTCGGCGCCAAGCTCGGCAACCTGCTGCAGTCCGTCGGGTTCCGCGACGTGACGACCGAGGTCAAGACGTTCCACCTCGACAACCGCGCGCCCGCCGAGCGCGCCGAGTTCATCGCGTTCTGGAGCGAGCTGCTCTTGTCGGGTGCACCCGAGCTACTCGCCGCCGAGAAGGTCTCGCAGGAGGTCGTCGACGGCATGAAGCGCGAGCTCGAGGCGCTCGCGCGCGATCCGAACAGCGTGTTCTTCTTCTCGTTCATCCACGCGCGCGCTCGCGCCTGGTGATCAGGAGACGAGGCGCGGGCTCAGTCGCAGCCGTCGGGCCCACACGCGGCGCCCTCGGCGATGGTCTCGAGCGGCTGCGCCGCGAGCTCGGACCACGCGCGGTCGAGCGCGCCGCGCAGGACGTCGGAGGGCTGCGCGCCCGAGACGCCGAGCCGGCCGGCGAGCACGAAGAACGGCACCCCGGTGATGCCGAGCTCGCGCGCGAGCGCCTGATCCTGGCGGACCTCCGTCGTGAAGCGATCGGAGGCCAGCACCTCGCGGGCGAGGACAGCGTCGAGCCCGGCCTCGCCGGCGAGCTGCGCGAGCACGTCGCGATCGCCGATCGCGTGCCCCTCGGTGAAGTACGCGCGGAACAGCCGCTCCTTCAGCGCGCCCTGCACGCCGTGCTCGTGCGCGAGGTGGAGCAGCCGGTGCGCGTCGAACGTGTTGCCGCCGCGCGCTCGCTCGAAGTGGAGCTCGAGCCCGGCCTCGGCAGCCGTCTCGGTCATGCGCCGGAGCATCGCGTCCGCCTGCGCGCGACTCGTGCGGAACTTCCGGGCGAGGCGATCGGTGTACGACGGCTCGGGCTCGGGGATCGCCGGCGCGGAGGGATCGAGCTCGAACGAGCGCCAGACGATCTCGACGTCGGCGGCGTGCGGGAACGTGGCGAGCGCGGCCTCGAACCTGCGCTTGCCGACGTAGCACCAGGGGCAGGCGATATCCGACCAGATGTCGATGCGAAGAGCGGGCACGAGATGACCGTACCGCGCCCGTCGGGCCAGGGCAGGGTCCCGATGGGGGCGCCGGGCGGAACAGTCAGTTCGCGCCGGCGATCATCGTGCGCACGGCCTCGAGCGCCCAGGCGCGGTCGACGCGGAGCTCGGTGCGGCCCGGCGCGCCGTGGGTGCGCTGGACGAGGCGCTCGTACGCGGACACCGGGCTCGCGACCTCCTGGGGCGAGGTGCCGCGCGAGTCGAACAGGATCCAGTGGATGATGCGGTGCTCGCGGTCGATGCGGTCGAACAGGAGCACGCGATCGAGATCGCGCTCCGGTGTCGAGGCGAGCAGCAGCACCTTCGCCATCTCGATCGCCCAGTCCTCGAGCCCGGCGTCGAGCAGCTTCAGCTTCTCGATCAGCGCGTTCAGCGACGGGACGATCCGCTGGGTGCCCGCGGCGCCGGACGTGCGGAACACCTCGGCGGCCTGCTCCATCGCGGCCTCGCCACCGGGGCACACCTGGCAGTAGTAGTCCGCGTCGGGATCGTGAAACAGCACGTTCGCCACGAGCTGGGTCCTCCGGCCGCACTCGCACGCGAGCACGTTGAGGTCACCGGCGAGCAGGCGGTCCCTGGCGTCGGGGTTGCGGTGCGTGTTGATGCTCTGCACGAGCTGCACGTCGTGTGCGCGCCCACAGCCAGGGCAGGTCACGCGCGCGGTTCCGGTGATCGGTGCAGCCACGTGCGCACCCTGCCACGAACGGGGCTCGGCGGCACTCGTCCGCGCGCCTAGAACGCCGTGCCGATCGAGAACATGAACGGCTCGTCGCTGGTCCGGGTGCGAGCGATCGGCGCGTCGTCGTCCGTGAGCACGTCGCGGTGCAGCAGCAGCGGGATCGCGACGCCGATCGCCGTGCCGACGATCGCGCCGGTGAGCACGTCACTCAGGTAATGCGCGTCGGCGGCGATCCGCAGGTAGCCGGTCGCGCTCGCGAGGGCGATGCCGCCGAACCACAGCGTCGAGGCGCTGCGATATCCGCGCAGCGAGGCGACCGTGCCCGACGAGGTCGCGATCGCGAACGCGAGCGCGGTGTGGCCGGAGAAGAACGAGGTGTGGAAGTCGTTGCGCGCGCGGATGGCCTCGCCGCCGAACGTCGCGAACGGTCGTCGTCTCCCCGCGATCACCTTGAGCGTCTGGTTGACGAGCCCGGTGGCGACCGTCGCCTGGAGCACGGGGAGCGTGTCGTCGTACCAGCGGCGCGGATCGGGATCGTCGGCCGTGGTCGCGACGAGCAGCCCGAGCCCGAGGAGCGGGGTGCCGACGTAGCCGGTCAGGTTGCTCGCCGTGTTCGCACCCCGCACGCGCTCCCACTTCAGGGCCGTGCGCGCGCCCGTGTCGAGCCAGTTCGGCTCGCACCACCGGCACTCCATCGGCGTGATCGCCTCCTTCCACAGACTCTCGGACGCCACGTACAGCCCGCCGCCGAGCAGCACCGGCAACCCGTGCAGCACGCGGTCGCGATCACTGCGCTCGGCCTCCTCGGCACGCGCGGGCGCGGCCATCGACGCGACGACGGCCATCGCGATGACACAGCTCTTCACGCGCCCACTCTACCCCGGGGTCAGGCTCCACATGCCCAACTTGCGTCCGGGGTCAGGCTCCACATGCCCAAC
>Ga0164243_10012049_pt1 | contig 12285 bp, 11 predicted proteins | sample OricompcompostOP_FD_108781 | JGI IMG/M metagenome (GOLD analysis project Ga0164243, IMG submission 108781) | Organic Plus compost microbial communities from Emeryville, California, USA - Original compost - Organic plus compost (OP) | ecosystem: Engineered > Solid waste > Mixed feedstock >...
CTCAACCCCGACCGGGTTTGCGGAACGACAAGCAATGGGTCTGCCAGTTTTATGGAAAAGCCATAATTTGCGGATGACGATAGTTAATGCGGATCGGGAGCCCAGGATGAATGTCAATCATACCGACATGAGGAAGATCGGCCCGACCCGAGCCGGGATCGGGCCGACCGTTCACCAATAGGGCTTGGAATCCCAGTAGGAATACATGGGCGTCTCGCTTTCCTGCATGCGATCCGTATCGTCGAGATCCAGGCTCGGTGCGTCCTCGATCTGATCCCTGGTGATGTTGGTGACATATCCGTGCCGTTCGCGGTTATAGGCCAGCTTGTCCCACGGGATCGGATGCACATGGCTGCCGATCCCGAACAGCCCGCCGAACTGGAGCACGGCATAGGCCACCTGCCCCGTCACCTTGTGGATCATAACCGAGTGGACCGCGCCCAGCTTCTCGCCGCCGGGCGAGAAGACCGGAGTCCCCTCCACGCGCGCGGAGGAGATGAGTTCATGCGCCTCGTCCACCAATATCGACATGTCTGTCATGGCAGCCTCCTTCGGAAGCCCCGCTCACCTATCGTGGCCTTTCACGGAAACCACGAGAGCGACACCATAATATTGCCATTATGCCCCATTTTTCCGGATATTGCCAGCGGGCCGACGAAGGCAGCCGGACCTTGCGAAACCGTCAGGAAACAAGGGCAGGCACGTCACCGACGATGGTGCGCAGGGCGTCGTCTTCCAGCGGAGGGGCGCAGAGAAACCCCTGATAATAGTTGCAGCCCTCGGCGGCAAGCAGCGCGAGCTGCTCCTCCGTCTCCACGCCTTCGGCGATCACCATGAGGCCCAGCGACCGCGCCATCTCGATCACGCCGCGCACCACCACCCGATCGCGTGCCGATCCGCCGATGTCCTGCGCCAGCCGCTGATCGATCTTGAGATAATCGAGCGGCAGCGCCTTGAGATAGGCAAGGCTGGAATAGCCCGTCCCGAAATCGTCGATGGCGACGCGCAGCCCGGCCCCCCGAAGCTCCCCGAGCAGGTCGGCCGCGCGCGCCAGATCCTCGATCAGGCCGCCTTCGGTCACTTCCACGGTCACCCGCGTCCGCGGCAGGGCGGCTTCGTCGATCATCTCCAGGAACCGGGCCACGAATTCGGGCCGCGCGATGTCCGCCGCCGTGACGTTCACGGCAAGACGCAGACCGGAAAGCGGGCCGACCCAACTCGCGGCGGTGCGTGCCGCCTTGCGCTGCACATGTTCGGAAAGCTGCACGAGATAATCGGAACGCTCGGCCGCGGCGAACAATGTCCCCGCGTCCAACTCGCCCAGCATCGGATGCCGCCAGCGCGCCAGCGCCTCGACGCCGACGATCGCACCCGTCGTCACCGATACCTGCGGCTGGAAAAGAATGCCGATCTCGTCGCGGTCGAGAGCCATGCGCAGGTCCACCTCGAGGCGATTGTCGTGCGCCACGCGCGCTTCGCCGCCGGCATCCAGAGCGCGCACGACGGCGGCATCGCCCGAACGCGCCTCCGCAAGGGCCAGGCTGGCGCGCCGCATCAACCCCCGCGCATCGTCGGCGCAATTTGCCGCCGCCAGACCGATACGGTTGGATAGAGCGATGACATGCTGTTCGACAGCGAATGGACGCGCGATCACGTCAACAAGTTCGCAAGCCAGCCGATAGGCACTTTCCGGCGTATGCGGCGGGGCCAGCCCAATGGCGAATTCCGCTCCCGCCACGCGAGCGACGATGCCCTTGCGCGCCGTCACCGGATCGAGATGGCGCTTGATCCTTCTGGCGACGGCCTGAAGCACCTGGTCCCCGGCCGGCACGCCGAAGGCCGCATTGATCGCGTCGAACCGGCTTACCGCCAGCACCATCAGGATGCAGGTCGGCTCATGATCGCGAGACTCCAGCCGCCGGTCGATCCAGCGCAGCGCGCTGCCGCCATCGGCGAGTCCGGTGAGCGTATCGCGGCTGCGGCGATCGCCCCTGCCGCCCGAACCTGTCCTCACCGGCACGAGCGGGGCGTCTCGGCGGCCGGTCAACCGGTCGGTATGCCTGTCGGCGAAACGGAGCATCTGCGCGAACTCGGCCTCTCCGAACGGGCTCGCCAGATAATGTGTGGCGCCGGCGGCATGCACAGCATCCAGCGAAGCGACGTCGCCGCGTGACAGCAGGACCAGCAACGCCCCGGCATTGGCCTCGATCGCGTCGGCGAGAGATCGGGCGGTCGCCAGCCCCTCCTCCAGCGCACCGCGGGCATCGACGACCGCCAGGGCCGCGCCGCTGGTAAGGTAATGCCGCTCGGCCTCGGCGGTATGGACTTCGATGACCGCACGCCACCCCGCCCTCTCCGTCATCGCCGTAAGCTCGTCGCGATGGCGAAAAGAGACCAGGAACACTGCAGCCGGTCCATCGGCAGCGCTGTTCGCAAGGATTTCAGGGCGCGGCGCGATGACAGTCATCCTCTGACAAACTTTCGAAGACGATGCTAATGCGGTTGCCCGTGAACGCCAATGGCGGAAAATCGCTAATGTTTCGGCAGCAATATGACCCGCATGTCATGCCGGGCTTGCCGCGGCCCCGTCCCGTCCCTAGCTTCGAACTCATGTCCATCGAAACGCAGACGGCCGCGCGCCCCCTGATCGACGGCTTTGGCCGGCGAATCACCTATCTGCGGATTTCCGTCACGGATCGCTGCGACCTGCGCTGCCGCTATTGCATGAGCGAGGCGATGACGTTCATGCCCCGCGCCCAGATTCTTTCGCTGGAGGAGATCGCCAGCGTCGCCGACGCCTTCATTGCCCGCGGCGTGCGCAAGATTCGCCTGACGGGGGGAGAGCCGCTGGTCCGTCGCGGCGTGGTCGATCTCGCCCGCGTCATCGGCCGCCACATCTCCGATGGCAGCCTGGATGAGCTGACGCTGACGACCAACGGCAACAACCTGCCCGGCACCGCGGCCGCGCTGGCGGAGGCGGGCATCCGCCGCGTCAATGTCAGCCTCGACAGCCGCGATCCGGCGATTTTCCGCCACGTCACGCGCTGGGGCGATGTCGACAAGGTGTTGGACGGCATCGCCGCCGCGAAAGCCGCCGGCCTGCGGGTAAAGATCAACATGGTCGCGCTGAAGGGTCTGAACGATCAGGAGATCGAGCCGATGCTGCGCTGGTGCGCGGCGGAGGGACATGATCTGACCCTTATCGAAACCATGCCGCTGGGCACGGTCGACGAGGATCGGACGGATCGCTATCTGCCGCTGGACAGCGTCCGGGCCGGGCTGGCACGCGCCTTCACCCTTACGCCGGTGGATGACCGCACGGGCGGGCCGGCCCGCTACTATCGCGCAGAGGAACTGGGCGCGCGCATCGGCTTCATCACGCCGTTGACCGAGAATTTCTGCGCGGGCTGCAATCGCGTGCGCGTCACCGCCACAGGGCGGCTCTATATGTGCCTGGGACATGACGACCGCGTGGACCTGCGGGCCGCTCTGCGCGAGGGCGGCCCTGCTGCGCTCGACGCGCTGCTGGACCGGGCCATGGCGCTGAAGCCGCTCCGTCATGATTTCCGCATAGACAAGCGCGAAGCCGCACCCGCGGTGCAACGACATATGAGCGTCACCGGCGGATGATCGCAGAACAAAGGCTTGCCCTCGTCCCCTCGCCTACCGAAGCCGCGCAGGGCGCGGCGCGGGAGCTGCGCGAACGCTATGAATGGGTGCCGATAGAGGAAGCCACGCTGGTCGTCGCGCTGGGTGGCGACGGCTTCCTGCTGCAGACCCTGCACGCGATGCTGGATCGTCGGCGGATCCTGCCGGTCTTCGGCATGAATCTCGGCACCGTCGGGTTCCTGATGAACGAATGGAGCCCCGATCTGCTGGAAAACCGCATTGGCCGAGCAAAAACCTTCACGGTCACGCCGCTCCGGATGGATGCGGTGACGGTCGACGGTGAGACCGTGTCCTATCCGGCGATCAACGAAGTCTCCCTGCTGCGCGAAACCCGCCAGACGGCCAAGCTGGAGGTGACCGTCAACGATCGCGTGGTGTTGCCGGAACTGGTGTGCGATGGCGTGCTGGCGTCGACGCCCGCGGGGTCGACGGCCTACAACCTGTCGGCCCAGGGGCCCATCCTGCCCCTCGATTCCGGGATGATCGCACTCACCCCGATCAGCCCCTTCCGCCCCCGGCGATGGCGCGGCGCGATCCTGCCGGAACGGACGCGCATCGGCTTCCGCGTGCTCGATCCGGTAAAGCGTCCGGTCAGCGCGGTCGCCGATCAGCGCGAGGTGCGCGACGTTTCGACGGTGGCCGTGGCAATCGACCGCGCGAGTTCGCTGACCTTGCTGTTCGATCCCGAACATGCGCTGGACGACCGCATCACCATGGAGCAGTTCGCCCATTGAGCAGCGCTCGAAACAGGCTTGCATCCCGCGACGACCCGCTGCTATAGGCGCGCCTCCAATCGCCGACGATGGTGATCCCCGGTAGCTCAGCGGTAGAGCATCCGACTGTTAATCGGACGGCCGCCTGTTCGAATCAGGCCCGGGGAGCCACGCCTTTTCCTACGCTAGGGCGCGATACCGCGCGCCAGCGTACGATAGCTTTCTACGCCTCGCTTCGGCTCTGCTGGCGTTGCCAGTGTCGGGCCAGGAAATCGATGACGACGGGCATAGGATAGCAGTAGCGACTATGGCCGCCCACCCCTCCGAAACCCTCGTCGCATAAGCGGCGGCCCTGGCGTGGAAAGACAGGTGCTTGTCGGTAGATTTCGGCGCTGCGGCGCGAACGATACCCCGGCCCCAATGATCGCTCTACCCGTGCACAGGCTGGAGCTCTTCGGGCCCGATCTCACAACTCAGCACAACGGCTGGCTCGCGAGAGCGGCTCTTCGAGTCCGGCAGCAACAGCGCGTTGTATCTCCGTGAAAATATGAAACTTTCAGAACTGTGGGTGACGCCTAAAAGGGCCTTCAAAGTCAGGCCTCGTTGGTCTAGTCTGCAACCGGATCGGTTGGGATTAGATGAAGTCAGCGCTCGCATATAATAAGGACTACGCGTTCAACGCCATCTGTCCCTACTATACCATGTTCCCGCTCGAGTATCCGATCGGGATTATACGAAAATATCGCCGCGATAACCCAGTCATACTTGATCCGTTTTGCGGACGTGGAACGACTATCTATGCCGCCCGCAAGTTCGACCTGCGATCTTACGGGCTGGATACATCTTTAATCGCCGCGTCGATTGCTCAGGCGAAAGTGGCAAGCGCGAAGGCTGACGCTGTTCTGGAACTCGCAAAAAAACTCTTGGCTACAGAGCCAAGTGACGTTCCAGATACTGAATTCTTCCGGCGGGGGTTTGCCCCATCAACTTTGCTGGAGGTTTGTGCCCTGCGCGAGGGACTTCTCAGAGCGCCCCGAACCCACACTGCTGCAATCCTCCGCGCGGCGGCGCTCGGCTGCTTACACGGACCAATGAACGTGAGCGGGAACGGCCAAGCGCTGACCGCAGAATTCTTCCAGGTATGACTTCAGCGCGACCGAAGTCTCTGCGGCCTTCTGATCGGTTGGTCCGCTTTGTCATGGCCAACGGCGACCCTGGGGACGAACCGGCAATTCGTGAAGGCGATCCGGCCGAACTCGATGCCCTGGCGTCGCTGTTGCGGGGGCAGCTTGATGCTGACATCCCGCCATATCTCAATGAAAGGCGACAAATACGGCTTTACGGCACGACCGATCTCTTCATTCTGAAGCCAGCAGAGGTTCGATATTGGACCCGGACAGCCGGTCTGAACGACGCGGACGTCATCCTCGCTGACCATTGGTTACGGAGGCGGGATGGCGCTGCTCACAACTGACCTCCCGGTCGGCCTCCCTGCGTTTGCCCTGTCTGACGATCAGATCGCTACAGTTGTCGATCTCCTTTGTCGCGGGTGCGACGAGCCGCTTGCGGTCGAGCATATCGCCGAGCGGCACGATGAACAGGATGCCGAGCGCCATTCCCATTGGCTGAGCGCTGGCAGGAAACCGACGCCAGCGGCCGACTTGCCGAACGAGGCGCCGATCTGCGCCAGGATGGGCTGCGCGTAATAGATGTTCGCGATCGTCGTGCCGGTGGTGACCGCCATGATCAGGAGCTGCGTGCGGGAGAGTGAGGGACTCGTCATTGGACCTGCCGTGTGTCGCGCGGCCGCGTGACCGCCCGCGTCTGGGCGCGGGCGGTGGGATGGACTTCGGTTCGAATTGATTGGCGGCGCCTCCGGCCTCCCGAGGGAGGGGGGTATCTGGAGGACCGGAGGCGCCGTCCATCAGGCCTTGCGGGCGAGGCCGGCCATCAGGACATACTTGACCTCGACATACTCTTCGATGCCGTAGTAGCTGCCCTCGCGGCCGTAGCCGGAGTGCTTCACGCCGCCGAACGGCACCGATGCGGTTCCGACCGCGCCGGAATTGAGGATGACCATGCCTGCCTCGATCTCCTGCGACAGGCGGAACGCCCGGCCAAGGTCGCGGGTGAAGGCATAGGCGACGAGGCCGTATTCGGAGTTGTTGGCGCGTTCGATCACTTCTTCCTCGGTGTGGAAGCGGTAGATCGGCATGACGGGGCCGAAGATCTCCGTCTGCGCCACCGCGGCGTCGTCGCCGATGTCTGCGAGGATCGTCGGCTCGTAGAACAGCCCACCGAGCTCGTGCTGCTTGCCGCCGAGGGCGACGCGGGCGCCATGCTCGCGGGCGTCGTCGACCAGCGCCGCGACCTTGTCGAAGCCGGTCTGGTTGACCAGCGGGCCGACCACGAAGTCTTCGCGCATGCCGTCGCCGACCTCGATCTTGCCGACACGCTCCGCCAGCGCCTCGACGAAACGGTCATAGATCGAGTCATGCACGTAGAAGCGGTTGGGCGAGATGCAAACCTGACCCGAGTTGCGGAGCTTCGCGGCGACGGCGCCGGCGATGGCATCGTCGAAATCGGCGTCGTCGAAGACGATGAAGGGCGCGTTGCCGCCCAACTCCAGCGTCATCTTGGTGAGCGTCGTGCCGCTCGCGCTGGCGAGCAGCTTGCCGACCGCGGTCGAGCCGGTGAACGAGATTTTGCGGATGCGATCGTCGCCGGTGAACAGTTCGCCGATTGCCTTGGGATTGCCGGTCACCATCTCGAACACGCCCTCCGGAATGCCGGCTTTGCGGGCATAGTCGAGCAGCTTGTAGGCGGTGAGCGGCGTCTCTTCAGACGGCTTGATGATCATGGTGCAGCCGGCCGCGAGCGCCGTCGCGATCTTCCGGCAGATCATCATGAACGGGAAGTTCCACGGAGTGATGGCGGCGGTCGGTCCGACCGCCTGCTTGATCACCATCACCGACGCGCCGGCAGCGTGGGTCGGGATCGTGTCGCCGTAGACCCGCTTGGCTTCCTCGGCATACCATTCGATGAAGCCGAGGCCGTAGTCGATCTCGCCCATCGCCTCGGAGATGCACTTGCCGTTCTCCTGCACCATGATCTCGGCGAAGACGCGCTTGTCCGCTTTCACCAGATCGAACCAGGAGCGCAGCAGCTCGCTGCGCTCCTTGGCGAGGCGCCGGGACCATGCCGGGAATGCGTCGCAGGTCCGGTCGATGGCCGCCTTGACCTCGTCGACGGAAAGTTCGGGCGCTTCGCCGACGACGGAGCCGTTGGCCGGATTGTAGACGGTAATCATGGTTCACCTCTTGTTTGAAGCTGGATCTGTCGAACTGGAAGCCGGCAACAGCGCGCTCGCTATTCAGGGTCTGCTTCCTGGTAGAGTTTCATGCCAAGGTGGCGGAGCACGCCGTCGACGAACTCGCCGCCGGCCTCTAAGACGGTGTCATCCCAACATTGGATATGGCGGCCATCGACGGCGTAGCGGCGGTGTTGGGCGCTCTTCTTCTTTCCTCTGGCCTCGTCATAGCGGCCGTTCGGGAGGAATTCGTGGCGGATGTATCCATCCGCCGTGACCCACATCCCGACCACCGATGCAGGTGGTGTATCTGTCATGCCGATCTCCGCAATCTTGCCTTGCGAAGTTCGGATAGAGCCGCTCCTGTGAAACATCCAATATATCGCCTGTCAAAGTCGATACGTCCAATGTATCGAGATAAATTATGGAGCTTCGACATCTCAGATACTTTCTTGCCGTGGCCGAAGAGCTGAACTTCCGACGCGCCGCCGAGCGTCTCGGGATCGCCCAGCCGCCGCTCAGCTCGCAGATCCACGACCTCGAACGCGAGTTGGGCGTCACGCTCTTCCGGCGCGTGCCAAAAGGCGCGGAGCTTACGGAGGCCGGCGCCGCCTTTCTCGCCGAAGTGCCTGCAGCCTTCGAGCAGGTGGAGCGGGCCGTCCGCATGGCCCAGCGCGGCGGGCGCGGAGAGGTCGGTCGACTTCGCGTGGGCTTCACCGGCTCTACCCTTTTCAACGACATCGTTCCCACCGCCCTCCGCGAATTTCGCCGTGCCTTTCCCGAGGTCGAGCTCGAATTGGAGGAACTGAACAGCATCCACCTGCTCGACAAATTGACCCACCAACGGCTTGATGCGGTCTTCATCCGGCCAGGCCAGGACGCACCGACCAGCGTCGCCCTTTTGTCGCTGCCTTCGGAAAGCATGATGGCAGTTGTGCCGGCGGACCATCATCTGGCGCGCAAATATGCGATCGAGCTTCGCGAACTGGCCGACGAACGCTTCGTGATGTTCTCGCGGGCGTTGGGTCCCGCGCTTTATGACGAGGTGATCGACGCCTGCCGCGACGAGGGCTTCGAGCCACAGATCGGCCAGATCGCCTCTCAGATCACCTCGATCGCCAATCTCGTGGCCGTCGAACTTGGCGTCTCGGTCGTCCCGGCAAGGACGGCCGACGCGGCAGTAAACGGGGTGCGCTATCTTCCCATCGCGGGAAAGGCGCCGGTGGCCAGGATCGCACTGGCGACGAGGATCGACGATCGCAGCGTGATCACGAAGAACTTTCGGGCTTTCGTTCAGCAGGCTGGCCGGCGGCAGTGAGCACGTGCCACCGGCGACTTGTTGCGGCTCTCGTTGAGGATTCGGAGGGTGCTCAGGCCGGAACGGCCTTCGAGCGCCGGCGTGCGTCGCTGATGGTTAGCGACACCGCCGATATGAAAAAATAGAAGGCGCCGAAGGCCGCATAGGGAGCAATGTCGGCGATGCTAACCGGCGTGGCTCCGGCAGCCTTGCTGAGCATGTGTGTTCCGGCCAGCCCCGACTGGGCTCCGCTCAGTATCATCGCCCATTGCGCCCCGTAGGACTTCCAGCGCCGCACGCCGGTGAGAAGCTGGAACAGGCCGGACAGGACGGCCCACACGCCGAAGATCTGGAGGACGGCGTGCATGCCATGCGGCAGGCTGCCCGCAACGGCAACGGCGGTCACGACGCTGACCAAGAAGTTCAGCATCTGGCTCCTGTTCCTGGCCAGACCGCCTGACCGGCTGGCGTCGATGTAGTTCGCAAGCGCGTCCCACGCGGGATAGGCGACGAGCATCACCGCAGCCAACGGCGGCGCGCTCTTCGCCACCGTGAAGGCCAGCGCCACCCAGATCGCGGATACCGCGAAGCGCAGGTAATAGTATGTCTTGAGCCAGGCCCGCTCAGGGGCTTTGGTGTCTGTGATTGCTTTCATGGCTTAGTTCCTTTCTGTGATGCAGGCGCAAGGTTCCCATCCCGGAATCCGGGTGGGTCGGTGACAGATGGTTGGAGCGAGCGCGGCTTAGTGTCGGCCGCGTCAGGTCACGTTAGAGGCGGAAGCGTCGCGGCAGGCGCCATCGTGCCACGGCGGCAACAGCGACACATCCGACCGAATACCAGACGACTACGTAGAGCGGGTCGTTGAAGGGGCAGCAGAAGGCGAACACGAAGGCTCCGCAGGCGCCGGCCGCGATGCCGGAGGCGAGTGCGCTGAGCCTGGGCTGGGTCGGCGCGGCCCTTCGCATCAGGGCACCGAGCAACGCCATGACAGGCAGCGAGAGCACGAAGATCGAGGTGGCACAGACAATGCCACTTGCGGGGGCGATGCGATCGAGCAGCGCGTGGTCCACCACACCTTCCGGCACGACGAAAGCGCCGCCGATGATGACCGCGACCGCAATGGCGCAGGCGAGCATCAATCCGTACCGTGGACGAGCTGTAGGCGAGTAGGACCGGATCGCCAGCACGCTGGCAACGACGGCAAGAATGCCGAGGCTCCCCACCCGCCAAATAAGATACGGCGATCCGGCCATGTGGTGCATGTCCGGCCGCATCACGCCCATGGCGAGTACGAGCGCAAGCTCCACCGCGCCAAGCGCGACGACGAGCCCGCCTTCACGCAGCATGCTGCGGCGCTGGACGGGAGCGAGGTTCGACGACAGGTCGGCGATGAGGGATTCACTCGACATCGGGGGTCTTCTCAATGATTGCCGTGAGGCGCGCCAGCCCACGGTGGATGTTCATCTTCACGGCCGAAACGGATAGGCCGATCTGGCCTGATGCCTCCTCGACGCTGTAACCCTGCACCTTGACCAGCAAGATCGCCTGGGCCTGCGCTGGACGGAGTTCGCCGAGAAGGCTGGCGAGGACGGTACTGCTGATCACCGACGCCTCGTGGTCTCCGACCGCTATCTCGTCGGGAAGCTCATTCATCGGTCGGCGTGCCAAGCTGCGGAGCTGATCGATCCACTTGTTCTTGGCGATCGCCGCCAGCCACGGGCCGAGCGGGTATTGCGGATCATATGTGTGGCGACGCCGGTGGATGGCCAGCAGCGTCTCCTGGACGGCATCATCGACATCGCCCAGCGGAAGGCGGCGCTGGAAGTAGCGCGTGAGCCATTCGGACATTTCGCCGAGCAGACGATGATAAGCGCCGCCATGCCCATTCTGGGCGGCCACCATCAGGTCGCTCCAGCTATTCGGCGTCGTCCGGGACGGTCGCTCACGGCTGCCCCGTGCTGCGCCCGACGTCGGCTTTGAGATCAATCTCGTGAGGAAGTCCGAACGCATAACCCCTTATTCGCGCCCCATACCGCCGCGGTCACTCCGTACTGGAATTTATTCGAGCACATCTCGTACGGACGGAGGTCGGCAACTTTTTCTCGGTATTTGTCAAAGCGCATCCCACCAGAGCTGCTCGTCCTGCTTCGATGATTGAGTGATGTGATTCCGACAGCTTCTAGAAAATGCGGTCGTTTCCGCGCGTCGATGGGAACGGCTGCTAAGTCGCAAGGCCGGCCGCTTGGATCCCTCGCTTTAGCCCGATGCATGAAAGGGCAGGTTTCAGGGTGCAGCTTTGGACCCTCGAACGGCGGCTATGTTGGCGGACGCTGCTGGGCCAGTAGCCTAAAGCCTGAAACGGGGCGGTGCCGTGCAGCATCGACGTCAGCGCCGCCCGTCTTGCATGGGCCTCAGAACCGATAGGCGAGCGCGAGGACGGCGGCCGGTTGCCAGCGACTGCCCTCCTCGGTGACGGGGCTGTCGGCCAGATCGCCGATGAGATAGCTCGCGCCAGCGCGGGCGATCACCCCGAGGCGGCGGTTGAACCAGTAGGATGCCGTTACGCCCGCGCCCACGTCCCGGAAGCCCGCGCCAGGGCGATAGGCCGACAAGCCGCTGGCGGCGGCCCCGACCTCGTCGATGCCGAAATAGGTGCGGGCATAACAGCACGTTCTCTCAACGATGGCCTGAGGCCTCCCTCCGATCTCACCCGCTCTGCGCGATCACGTTCGCGTTTTCGAATGCCATGCGTCGGTTCTCGTGGAGTTGGTAGAGGCGTATCGGAAGCAAAGACGGTCGCTTCGTCTGACGGCGCGAACAAGGATTTTCTTGATAAAGCACGGAAACGTGATATGGTTTTTCTTGCCTCATAAGATGCGAAAACAAAAATTGTTTTAGACGTGTCCTGAAATGGGAGCCACGCCTTTTTGTACGCTAGAGCGCGATATTGCGCGCTAGCGTGCGATTTTTCACTACGCTACGATCCTACGCGCTATTGCCGGCACGGCCAGCGGAAGGTCGCAGACCAATCATAGACAAGCGCAGAACAGCGATACGCACCCCAGTCGCCCATTCCTTCTAGGGATCCGCAGCAGAATCGGCAGCGGCGGCGTGGAGAGACAGGCGAACAGCGGTTTAAGAGTGAGGTGGTGCCGGAAATCTGGACAGGGTGTTAAGCTAGGCGGTGAACTCATAAACCAGCTTGCACGATGCGGCAGTGATTGATTCAAGGCTCGGGAGAGGAGCCTTGCCGATGCGTCGCCGTTTTGAACTGACAGATTTCGAGTGGTCGGTGA
>Ga0164243_10012050_pt1 | contig 12285 bp, 14 predicted proteins | sample OricompcompostOP_FD_108781 | JGI IMG/M metagenome (GOLD analysis project Ga0164243, IMG submission 108781) | Organic Plus compost microbial communities from Emeryville, California, USA - Original compost - Organic plus compost (OP) | ecosystem: Engineered > Solid waste > Mixed feedstock >...
CTGCCCCGGCACCTGTTCGGGAAGCCTTCGACTGCGCTTCGGGTCGGCTTCGGGTCGGAGTCGAAGGACTCCCGAAGCCGACCCGAAGCGCTCCCGAAGAAAAGCCGAACAAGTCCCGAAGAAAATAATACGCAAGTACGAAGCAACTAACAACCATTCAGGAAATGCTCCAAATCGGTTACCGCCCTTGCTAAAAAGCAAATTGCGAGAAACAAAACAAGAAAATCCCTAAGAAATAACCCAACAAAAAAACACATCATTCCTTAAGCTGTTAACTCATAGTTAGGTTATCTAAATCAACTATTTTTTGCTATATGAATGATTATCTTCAAAACTTGTCACTTAAAATGCCAGACTGGCTATGGAACACACTTGTTGTTGTTTTTTCTATTCTCGTTGGTATTATCATCAAATCGATCCTAGTTCCCTTGGTTAAACAACAATCAAAAAAAGATGTACCTTACTCTATTATTCGTTCCATCATTAAACATTTTAATCGAGTTTTTGCCTTTTTCATTCCGCTATTGATATTTAGTTCTCTATTATCTTTAACAAAATTCAATAAGGCAGTACATGAAACGATCAGTAAACTCACTGAGATTGGAATTACGGTTTGTTTTGCTATTATACTCATCAACGTCTTTAGGGTATTTGAAGATTACCTCTATCATCGCTTCGACTATACAAAAGAAGATAATTTAAGGGAGCGAAAAATTCGTACACAAATTGTTTTCATTCGTAAACTCTTGATCTCTTTTATCATCATTATTACCATAGCCATTATTTTACTCAGTTTTGAAAGCATGCGTAAGATCGGTGCTGGTTTATTAACAGGAGTTGGTATCGGCGGTATTATTATTGGTTTTGCTGCACAACGGTCATTAGGAAATCTGTTAGCGGGATTCCAAATTGCTTTTACCCAACCTATACGAATAGATGATGTATTGATAGTTGAAGGTGAATGGGGAAAAGTAGAGGAAATTAATCTGACTTATGTAGTAGTTAATATTTGGGACAAGAGAAGATTGATTCTACCTATTAATTATTTTATTGAAAAGCCTTTCCAAAATTGGACACGCACTACAGCCGAAATATTAGGAACGGTTTTCATCTACACCGATTTTACTGTGCCAGTGAATGCATTACGAAAAAAATTCGACGAATTGTTGGAGAATAATCGCCTATGGGATCGTAAAGCCAAGGTTTTACAAGTTACCGATTTGAAAGAACAGACGATGGAAATCCGCTGTTTAATGAGTTGCCGGAATTCAGGTGAAGCCTTTGATCTTCGCTGTTTTATTCGAGAAGAAATGATTACGTTTATTCAGCAGAATTATCCAGATAGTTTATCAAGGACGAGAATTATCTTGGAAGAAAAAGCAAAGGAGTCGCTTTAATATTCCGACCCTTTGCTATTTTCCTGATCAACGCTTTTTAAGCATGCTGTTCAGCGTGTTTACCCTCTGCAAATTCTTCTACCATCTTGGCATTAAACGCTGGAAGATCAGCCGGTGTCCGGCTAGTAACCAAACCTTGATCGGTTACTACTTCACGATCTTCCCAATTTGCACCGGCATTGATCAAATCCTTTTTTATTGCAGCAACCGAAGTTAGTTTCCTTCCTTCCACAACTTCGGCATTAATCAACACCTGCGGACCATGGCAAATAGCCGCTACCGGTTTACCCGCACGGAAAAAATCACGCACGAAATTGATCGCCTTTTCATTTGTGCGTAGCTTATCCGGATTTACCACTCCTCCAGGCAACACCAAACCATCATAATCATCAGCTGATACTTCATCCAACTGTTTATCTACCGGTATCTCGCCCTTCCATTCGTCACCTTCTTTCGCCCTAACTTGCCCACGCTTAGGAGAAACAATTTCCACTAGCGCACCAGCATCAATTAGCGCTTGTTTTGGACTTTTTAACTCAATTTCCTCAAAACCATCTTCGGTTAAGATGGCAATTTTTCGCTCACTTAAAGTTCCCATAACAAATCATTTAAATTCCAACTTATACTACTTATGTTACCAATAAACCGGTCAAATTGTTTACAATTTAAGCAAGTTTAACCTAATCGTCCTTGGGTTAACCCCCTACTTTCACCCCTTCTTTTTGATCAATTTTTTTAAGTTTCATTTAAATAAAACAATGATTTTAATATCTTAGTGGAACGATAAAGACATATCGGAACCACTTATATGCAAAAAAAACACACGTACCATACCTTTTTTGTTATCGGGATAATATTTATTCTGTGTTGGACTGCTTGTAATCATTCCAGTGGGGAAAGGAAACCGAATCCTACCGATTCTTTAAAGAAAAAAGCATTGGAAGAATGGGATAAAACCATACCCGGTAATTTTAGCGAACAAACCATTTTTCATTTTGACAGCACTTTACTTTCCGGTTTTTTTAAAAATTATCCAGATTTTTCTGCGTACAAAAAGGACGTCGATAGCTTTTATAAAAAACGGGAATATGCTTTTGCCTGGTTTGATCAACATGGACTGATTGAGCAAGCCGGGAATTTAGTCGACCGTATGTTGAATTTGAAAGACGAAGGTCTAGACAAGCAATTACCTTATAGCCGGGCTTTGGATTCTTTAATCAACGCTTATCATCAACAAAGAGACACCACCCAACGATATCCACAACTCGAAATGATGCTAACCACGCAATATTTTGTTTTTGCTAATATCGCCTGGCAAGGTATGAGCGAAGAGGAAATAAAAGCAAACGATTGGTTTGTTCCGCGGAAAAAAGTATCCTATACAAACTATCTGGATAGCCTACTTAAATATCCGGTTAACCAAAAAGGTGCTAATATAGAGCCTGTATATCGTCAATATGAACAATTGCGGATTTACTTAAAAAAATATCGGTCGTTAGACTCTTTGTACACATGGGAACCCATAATCGCTACCCAAAAAAGTTATAAACCTGGCGATTCATCTCGGATCATTGCTTCTATAAAAAAGCGCCTATTTTTACTGGAAGACTATCAGGGTGATACAACGACATACCAATACGATTCTTTACTCAAAAAAAGCGTACAGCAATTTCAAACTCGGCACGGACTAACACCTGATGGAGCCATTGGAGCAGGAACATTAGGCGCACTTAATGTTAAGCCAAAAGAGCGAATTAAACAGATTATGGTCAATATGGAGCGTAGTAGATGGCTTCCTGTAAGTTTAAACAGCAACTATCTCGCTGTAAACATCCCCGAATTTAAGCTGCACGTTTACCATGCCGATAGCTTATTATGGAGTTGTAATGTTGTGGTGGGCAAAGCGGTTCATAAAACCGTAATCTTTCACGGAGATGTTAAATATGTAGTATTTAGCCCCTATTGGAATGTTCCTCCAAGCATTGTTCGTAACGAGATTTTACCCGGCATCCGGCGCGATCGTAACTATATCGCCAAACATAACATGGAAATTACCGGACAACAGGGAGGACTTCCGATTGTACGTCAAAAACCTGGGCCAACCAATTCATTGGGTCTGGTGAAATTCTTGTTTCCGAATAGTTATAATATTTATTTACACGATAGCCCTGCTAAATCACTCTATACGGAAGCTTCTAGAGCATTCAGCCACGGTTGCATCCGAGTAAGTGAACCTGAAAAGCTAGCTAATTTTCTTTTAGCCAACGATACGGCATGGAATGAAAAATCGATACATGACGCGATGCATGCCGGCAAAGAAAAATATGTTACACTAAAGCAAACTGTTCCGGTCTTCATCGCTTATTTCACTGCTTTTATTGATCGACAAGGCAAAATAAATTTCAGGAAAGATATTTATGAGCGGGACGAACGTTTAGCCGACATGCTATTGGCCGAAAAATAAATTGAAATTCCACCGATACACTGACATAAGGTTGTCATCTTCCCTCTTTTAATTTGCTTTAACATCAAAAAACAACAATATGGACTTGATTAAAGCATTAGAAAAGGAACTTACGGAAGAAGTAGAAACAACCAAAAAATTTTTAAAACGAATACCTGAAGATCGATACGACTGGGCTCCTCACGAAAAAAGCATGAAAATGAAGCAACTTGCCGTCCATATCGCCGAGTTGCCGTCTTGGATATCCATGGCTGTTCATAGTGACGGGCTTGACTTTGCTTCAAACGGTTATGTTCCAACACCTATCGAAAACAATGATGAACTGCTCCGCTTGTTAGAAAATTCTTTTCAGGAAGGTCTGGCAGCATTGGACGAATTGAATGAAAATCAGCTGGAAGAAGACTGGACACTTCGGCATGGCGATCAAATTTTACGGGAAGGCAATAAATATGAAATGATCAGGATTGCTTATAGTCAAACCATTCATCATCGCGCCCAATTGGGAGTCTACCTTCGTTTATTAAACATTCCTATTCCGGGAAGTTATGGGCCAAGCGCCGATGATCCTGGATTTTAAAAAGAAAATAAAAAGCGATCTGAAAGGTTGTCTGTGTCTTTCAGATCGCTTTTAGCTCGTTCAACTTTTTACCAGGGAAAGTGGCATATCGTTCTGCGGCCAACCTTATCCCTTCAGCAACACCCTCCTTTTGATGAAAAGGAAGTATCTCGATTCTTACAGCATCTAATTTAATCACTCTCTTCCCAGTTCCTATAACCATATGCATTGCAACTTCTTCGGTATTCGTAAACTTTTGATCAACAACCAACTGGTTTTTTAGACGTAATTTTCCAATTGCCTCGATATTCATGCATCGACGTTAGACGTAAGCTGATCATCACCACATCAATCAAACTACTGATTTTCTAACGGTGTAGTAATCCACCAAGTGTTTCCAAAAGGGTCGAGCACCCCCCCACTTCTACCGTAATCTTGATCACTAAGCACGGTAACGACTTGTCCTCCATTGTCTATTGCCTTTTGAAAAGTAGTATCGGCATCTTCTACATAAATAAATAAGCCAGCTGTCGATGTCCTCCATTGCTCTGTTGCGTCAGCGAACATAATGATACTTCCTCCAATACTTATTTCTGCATGCATAATTACTTCTTCATCTCCGTCCCGAGGCACTGAATAGTTCAATACCGCACCAAAAACCTCTTGCGTAAATTGCAAAAATTGTTTAGCCTTATTTAAAATCAAATAAGGCATCACCGTTTGATATCCTTCAGGAATGTTCATATTTTTAGGATTTAAATAATACTCATACGGTATTCAACGCCATATCAAAAACAAGGTAAAGATACCATATCTTCACTGATATACAGCACGTTTCTATATGAATAAAATAATAATAACACGACAAAACCCTCCAATAAAAATGCTTGTAAAAAAAGGGCGTTTTATGTAATTTTCGCTACCATTATGAAGAAAACTATCCTCTTATAACACCACATAATGTGTTTCCCAAATCAAAAGGTAGAGACCTTTAAAAATTCTTTTGTTCCAATTGATTAAGCACCTATCTCGCGGGCCGAAATAGCTAGTCAAATAGCTAGTCCGTTTATTACTCGCTATAAAAAGCTTTAGACGAGGTTAAATAACATATTCGATTTTCTGATTAACTTATTATTCATAACCAAAACTTTTTAGGTAGTTTTTCTTACTTCTCCAATCTGAAATCACCTTGACGAATAATTCGAGGAACACTTTCTTTTGAAGGAATTCCTCAATATCCTGACGAGCATAAGTACCCACTTTTTTAATCATTTCGCCACCCTTTCCGATAACGATGTTTTTTTGAGAATCGCGTTCCACAATGATCTCAGCGCTAATTCGCGTAATCTTTTCTTCCTCTTTAAAAGAGGTAATGACAACTTCTGTACTATAAGGAATTTCCTTTTCATAAAGCTTAAAAACTTTTTCCCTGATCATCTCTGAAACAAAGAAACGCTCTGTTTTATCCGTTAACTCGTCTTTATCATAATAAGGGAGGTGTTCGGGAAGATGTTCCAATACAAAGTCTAATACCGCATTTATATTGTGGTTCAATAATGCCGAAATAGCAAAAATCGCTTTTGGTTGTAGCGTCTCCTGCCAATATGCAATTTTATTTTTTACTTCTTCCTCGGTAGACTTATCAATTTTGTTAATTAGTATAGCTATTGCAGATTCCGTTCGCTTTAATTTTTCAATGATATCACTTTCATCGTATCGTTCATTAATGTCGGTTACAAACAAAACAACATCGGCGTCGATCAGCGATCCTTGAACGAAATTCATCATGGATTCCTGCAACATATAGGATGGTTTAATCATACCCGGAGTGTCAGAAAATACAATTTGATAGTCATCTCCATTGACAATCCCCAAAATCCGATGGCGTGTAGTTTGTGCTTTTGGCGTAACGATAGACATCTTTTCGCCAACTAATGCGTTCATTAACGTAGACTTACCAGCGTTTGGCTTACCTATAATACTCACAAATCCAGCTTTATGCGACATTTTTAATTTTTTATTTGCACAGCAAAGAAACAAAATATATCTTTGCACTCCAATCAAACGGAAACAAATATTGTTTCATTGATTAACAGAAGCGGGATTTTGCAATAAGGTTCTGCAAAAGAAAATTGAAAGTCTGAAGTAAAATATATTGCGGGGTGGAGCAGTTGGTAGCTCGTCGGGCTCATAACCCGAAGGTCGCACGTTCGAGTCGTGTCCCCGCTACTACAAAGCCGGTTAACAGCTGTTAATCGGCTTTTTTGTTGTTAACTGACTTGATTCAGTTACCATATTTTGAAATACGACCTTTTGATCTTATCTTTGTTTAAGTGACGCTATAGTAAATAAACGGCTATATGATGGTACAGGATAAGGCATTAAAAGATAAATTTGGCTTAAATGAACAACAGCTTCAAATGCTGAGCTTGTTTAAAACACCTATGCCACAAGCAGATTACGAAGAAGTCAGGCGCACAATAGTTAAGGTTCTTGCGAGAAGTATCGATGCGGAAATGGAGAAGCTCGAAAAAGAGAAAGGCTGGACCGCAGAAACCTATTCCCAATGGGGAAAAGAACATAATCGTACGCCCTATAAACGATGAAAGTAATCGTTGATGTCAATGTCTTGCTGCAATCGCTAGGCAAGTCAAGCCTTTTTAGACCCATCTGGGAAGCTTATTTAAATGAGAATTTTCAATTGGTCGTTTCCACATCTATCTTACTGGAATACGAAGAAAAAATAGCAGAGAAAACTTCCCCAACAGTTGCTTCCAACGTGCTCTCTTTAATTTCAGAAGCCATTAATTCGAGTTTCGTGAATATTTACTATAAATGGGATGCGATTAAAAAAGATCCAGATGATAATAAATACTTTGATACCGCTGTTTCCGCAGACGCTGATTTCATCGTAACCAACGACCATCATTTCGATGAGATCAAAAACCTGGACTTCCCCGATTTCCGCTGAAGATTTTCTCATGATTCTGAAAGAACATGGCGCATCATAATTAAGTCAACAGACTTGCTGCATATCTGCAATTCGTTTCAGGGATTTGTTTTGGCCGCCTACTTCAAACCCTGATCTAAGTAAAGCAAACGATGGTTATTTATGAAGATTTTAGCGTCCAAAACAGCTTCATAGTCCTCTAAAAAGGTCGACATTTGTAAAGTCGACCTACTTAGGGAAACACCATACTATGGTAGTTTCCTTTTTTATACCAATAAAAAACTGTGGCCCAGACTGTTACTGTCCGGCCATTTATAGTTCGACATTTCCGATCAAAATCTTTAAGCTTTAATGTAAAATTGCTATAAAAACCTGCTTCATGGCACCGCTTTGGCTTTTTCCTCAAAGTTCGATTTCTCCATAAGGGTTCAGTATTCTGATCCTTTACCGGTCCGTTAAAACTTTTGGCAGTAAGATACAGAAAATCTAATATAATACTTGCTTCATCCTCGGGGAACAGCGAGAACATCCTGTTCGTGGACCGGATACTTCCTCTTCCCGTTTATATAAATAAACATCCGGAGCTAGGCTTCCCCGTGGGAGATCAGACCATAACTATCTGTGTTCAATAATAACTTTATGGAGAACAAGAGAAAAGACAGTGCTTTTGTTTTTTCAGATAGACAAATAGGTTTTAAAAGGAAATAATTTATCTATGTTGCCGATGGAAGGGGTTTTCGTTAAATTTGGGAAGACTCAAAAATAAGCTGGATGGAATCGTCTGAAAATATTGAATCTAACTCTTTATATCAACTTTACAAAGCTTTAAAACTATCCGTAGATCTATTCGACATCACAGAAGGCTTTACTATTTTCAACCTTAACCAAGTTGGTTTCGAATTACCCTACAAGTCAGCATCCTTCCGTCCGAATTTCTTTTCATTTTTATTTGTAAAAGAAGGAAAGGGACAGTATTGTATTGACGATTATACATTTGAAGTAGAACCTCATTCCATCTACTTTACCAATCCGAGCAACTATCGTACTTTTAGTTGGCAACAGATAGAAGATGTTCTGCTCATTACCTTCGATGAAACGTTTATAAAAAAATATATTGGTGAAGATGTATACGCTGATTTTCCTTTTTTACTTACCGAAATTGTGAGCCCTAAAGTCGTACAGGATGATTTTTTTGCAGATATTGAAAATTTAAACAGCCATATACTGAGCGAATATAGAAAAAGTACATCTTCAAAATATAAAATTATCGGACATCTGCTTGCTGTTTTGCTTTTTAAAATAAAGGAGCATATATGGACAGATTACAATCCCATCTATGAAGGTAATAGAAGTTCCCAGATTGTTATTTCATTTAAGAGACTATTGGAACAGCATTACCGCGATCTGAATTCCGGTAAAGTCGAAACGGCATTCAGAGTACAGGATTATGCCAATGCACAAAACTTGCACCCCAATTACTTAAGCAGCGTGATTAAAAGCAAGACCGGAAAAAATATAACCACCTGGATTGCCGAAAAAACACTTGCAGAAGCAAGATCACTGCTGCAAAATGCATCCATCTCGATTAAAGAAATCACCTATAAACTCGGATTCACGGAAACGGCCCATTTCAGTAACTTCTTCAAAAAACATGAAGGTATTTCGCCGATTCAATACCGCAAACCCCATCATCTTTAAAATTCGCAACTCTTCCTGTAACTGGCGTAAGTCTTTGCGCTTACACCCTTCCTACCTTTGTCTTAACAATCAAAAGATGAAGGAAAATGAAACCATCATGATTTATTCAACCACACAAGGAGATGAATAAAGCTGATAGCTTCATCACCTTTAAAAAACAAATTATATACAGATGAAAAAGTTAACAGAAAAAGCAGCCGTTGTAACCGGCTCATCAAAAGGAATCGGCGCCGCCATCGCATTAAAATTAGCCGAAGCTGGTGCAAAAGTAATTGTAAACTATAGTGGCAATCAGGTTGCCGCCGATGAAGTTGTTGCTCAAATCACATCCAATGGCGGAGAGGCATTTGCGATAAAGGCAAATGTTAGCAAAAAAGAGGAAATCAGCCGTCTGTTCGACGAAAGTATTGCACATTTTGGCAAGGTGGACATTTGGATAAACAATGCTGGTGTGATGCTGAACAATTTCATCAAAGACCTCACCGACGAGCAGTTGGAAAGGCAATTGGACATTAATTTCAAAGGTGTTTTTTATTCCCTTCAACAAGCAGCTACTAAGCTGGCAGATAACGGAAGCATCATTAATATTTCTTCTAGTGTTACCCGTACCATCTTTCCCACTTACGGCGTGTATGCAGCTACCAAAGCGGCCGTAGAGCAGATGAGCCGCATATTTGCCAAAGAAGTGGGCGCAAGAAATATCAATGTCAACTGTGTATTGCCCGGTCCTACCGGAACCGATTTGTTTCTTAACGGAAAATCAGAAGAACAGGTTGCACAACTCGCTTCCACCAATGCTTTCAAACGCCTGGGCACACCAGAAGATATAGCCAAAGTAGTTGCCTTCCTGGCTACGGATGAAGCCAAATGGATTACCGGGCAGAACATCGGCGCTAACGGAGGAATGGCATAAATGAAAACAACAAAATATCAACAATAAATTTCATAAAAATGAACACATTAAATAACAAAGTAGCCTTGATTACAGGCTCAGGAAGAGGCTTGGGAAAAGCCATAGCAGAACGTTATGCCGCATTAGGCGCTAACATTGTATTGAATTACTCAAGGGATAAATCTTCCACTGACGAAGTCGAAAGTACCGTCAAAGCAATGGGCGTAAAAGTGATTTCCGTGCAGGCTGACGTAAGTAAAGTAGCCGACATCAAACGTCTTTTTGACGAAGCCAAAAAAGCTTTTGGTAAAATAGATATTGTAGTGGCTAATGCAGGCATAGAAATGGTAGAAACACCAGTTACCCACTTTACCGAAGAGCAATTTGACCGTTTATTCTCCATCAATACCAAAGGTGCATATTTCACCATGCAACAAGCAGCCTTGAATATGGAAGACAAAGGACGCATTATATACATCGCATCCAGTACCACTGCATTTCCGGTTCCGGGTATGGCGGTGTATGGCGGCAGTAAAACCACACCAAGATACCTGGTGGATGTTTTATCAAAAGAAATAGGCCATCGTGGTGTTACCGTTAATTCCATCATCCCTTTTGCAGTAGACCATTCCGGTATTTTTGCAGAAAAAGGAAGCTATCCTGAACTACGCAAGTCCTTATTAGATAGCTGTCCGATGGGAAGATTAGCGGAAGTGGAAGATGTGGCCAATGCGGCTGAATTTTTTGCCAGCGACCTTTCTTCTTTTGTCAATGGTCAGCACTTGTTGGTAAATGGTGGTGCCAACCAATAAGCAGGAAATGATGAATCGTTTAAACTTATAATATTGAACATGAAAATGAAAACATTAGCAAATAAAAGAGTAATTATTCTCGGCGGTAGTTCGGGGTTAGGGCTGGCAACTGCCCAAGCCGCAGCAACAGATGGTGCGGAAGTCGTTATTGTATCCAGTAACCAGCAAAGGATTGACAAAGCATTGGAAACTTTGCCCAATAACAGTAAAGGGTTTGCTGTTAGCCTTGATAAAGAGGAAAATATAAAAACGTTCTTTGCCGGAATAGGCAACTTCGACCACCTGGTTTATACCGCAGGTGAAAACATATCCATGAGCATGGTAGATGATACGGAAATAGAAAAAGGAAAGGATTTTTTTACCATTCGTTTTTGGGGCGCATTTGCAGCGATTAAATACGGTAAGCAGTATATTAATGAAGGAGGAAGTATCAATTTAATGAGTGGAAATTTCGGGCAACGCCCTGCTGCCGGTTATAGCCTGGGTGCTACCATTTGCGGTGCTATGGATGCTTTTACCAAAGCGATGGCTGTAGAGCTGGCGCCGATACGGGTAAACAATATTGCCGCCGGAATTATCGATACCAATCTTTGGGGCAATATGAACGATGCCGACCGGGAAGGTTTTTTCAGGCATCTGGAAAATACCCTGCTGTTAAAAAGAGTAGGTAAACCGGAAGACATTGCGCAGGCATTTGTTTATCTGATGAAGCAAACTTATACCACGGGTCAGTCATTGGTTATTGATGGAGGTGCTGTATTGGTTTAATTTCCGAGCTTTTCAACCAAGTATATTTGAGCTTTTGAGACAAGTAAACCTAGCTGATCAATCCTAATTTTGTAGGTACCAAAATGTTTTGGAAATGGAAAGAATAGATAAACAATACATTAATGGTACATTTGTAAAGTCCATCGGTACAGAAATGGTAGAAATCGTAAATCCTGCCACTGGTAATGTAATCGGCGAATCAGTTTTGGGAAATGAGGAAGATGTACTGAAAGCGATAGCAGCGGCAAAAGAAGCATTTCCTTCATTTGCTGTTTCTACCGTGGAGGAACGCCAAAAGTATCTGCAACAACTGCACGATGCCGTTATCGAAAGGATTGATGAATTGAAAGAAGCTGCCATTTTGGAATACGGAGCAACCGTACAAAAGGCAGAATGGTCTAACCGTTATGCCGCAGAAACTTTTCTGCAATTCAAAGAGTTGTTGTCAGACTATTGTTTTGAGTGTTCCATAACCTATACGTGGAATTAAAGGTTTTCGAAAAAGACGTTTCGAAAGTAAAGGCAGGGCAACCGGTCCGTTTTATGCTGAACAATGAAATGGTCGAAAGAGCGGCGAAGGTTGTCCTGGTGGGCAGGGAAGTGGATGTGGACAAAACCGTGCATTGTGGAGTTGCTACCTTTAAAGCGAGACAGATTTAGATAGTAATTTTAAATTTGTAGAAATGCATAGAAAATTTGATGATTCGTTTAAGACCATGGCGGTCGATTTGAGCGTTGTTAAGGGGTC
>Ga0164243_10012051_pt1 | contig 12285 bp, 10 predicted proteins | sample OricompcompostOP_FD_108781 | JGI IMG/M metagenome (GOLD analysis project Ga0164243, IMG submission 108781) | Organic Plus compost microbial communities from Emeryville, California, USA - Original compost - Organic plus compost (OP) | ecosystem: Engineered > Solid waste > Mixed feedstock >...
AAAAAGCCTATTTCGGAATGGGCTGCTTCTGGGGCGCCGAGCGGCTTTTTTGGCAGACCGAGGGCGTTTGGTTGACCGCTGTCGGCTATGCCGGGGGCCATACTCCCAATCCTACCTATCAGGAAACCACGACCGGTTTGACAGGCCATGCCGAGATTGTGATGGTGGTCTACGATCCCAAGGCGGTTTCCTATGCGGAACTGCTCAGGCTGTTCTGGGAAAGTCATGACCCTACTCAAGGAATGCGCCAAGGCAACGATGTCGGCACGACGTATCGTTCGGCAATATACACCACGACTGATGAACAACTTGCCGAGGCCGAAGCTTCGCGTGATGCCTATCAGCAGGCGCTTACCCGTGCGGGTCGCGGTCGCATCACCACTGAAATAAAGCCTGCACCGGTATTCTATTTCGCGGAAGCCGAGCACCAGCAATATCTGTCGAAGAATCCGTTCGGTTATTGCGGTCTCCAGGGGACCGGCGTGGAATGCGCCATTCCCGGTGACGACAGAAAGGCGGTTGCGGCAGCGGAAACGCGCTGATGCCGGTTCTCAGGGGGCCAAGATTCCAGGTGAATTTTGACTGACGGCATGCAAAAGTAAAAGAGAGTGGGAGAGGTACTACTCCTGCCGCGGGCCGCACGTCCGCCGGCAAGGTGTCGGATGCGCGGAACGGTTCGATAAAGCAAACCGACAGGGTGTGGATCCGATGAAGCGCATTATCCTTGGCCTCCTGGCCGCAACCGCAATGTCCCTATCGGCTCACAGTGCCGAAGTGAGCCCGGCCATCATCTACGACATGGGCGGCAAGTTCGACAAATCATTCAACGAGGCCGCCTATAACGGGGCCGAGAAGTTCAAGACCGAGACCGGCGTAGAATATGTCGAGTTCGAGATCTCCAATGAAGCGCAGCGCGAGCAGGCGCTTCGCCGCTTTGCAGAGGATGGCCGGGGACCGATCATGGTCGTCGGTTTTGCATGGGAGGCTCCTCTTCAGAAAGTGGCGGACGAATATCCCGATACTGATTTCGCGGTCATCGACATGGTCGTCGACAAGCCGAATGTGCGCTCCATCGTCTTCAAGGAGCAGGAAGGCTCCTATCTGGTCGGTTTGCTCGCGGCCATGGCCTCCAAGACCGGAACGATTGGCTTTGTCGGCGGCATGCAGGTTCCGCTGATCGGCAAGTTCGAGTGCGGCTATGTCCAGGGCGTCAAGGAGACCGATCCGGATGCCAAGGTCATCCGCAACTATACCGGCGACACGCCGGCGGCATGGAACGATCCGACCAAGGGTGGCGAAATCGCCAAGACGCAGATGGACCAGGGCGCCGACGTCGTCTATCACGCTGCCGGCGGCACGGGCGTCGGCGTGCTGCAGGCAGTGGCCGATGCCGGCAAGCTTGGCATAGGCGTCGATTCGAACCAGAACTACCTGCACCCCGGCAATGTCTTGACCTCGATGGTCAAGCGCGTCGATGTCGCCGTCTACAGTGCCTTCATGGACGCCCAGAACGGCAAATTCACCTACGGGATCAACAATCTGGGCCTTGCCGAGGACGGCGTCGGCTACGCGCTCGACGAACACAATGAGGGACTGGTCACGGACGAGATGAAAGCCGCGGTCGAAAAAGCCAAGGCCGCCATCATCGCCGGTGAGATCAAGGTTCACGATTTCATGTCGGACAATAGCTGTCCGTTCTGAGGGATCGTCTGAAAGACGAGAAAAGGGGCCGTCACAGCCCCTTTTCCCTTTTTGTTTCGGCCATGGGGCATCCGGAGGCTTATTCCCTTTTGCGCTGTGGATCTTGGCTTTCCTTTGTCGCCCGAAAGATTCTACTGTCGCGCTCCAGAATCATTACCAAAACGGTTTTCGTCATGCCTGAGCTTGCACCGGTCCTCGATCATCTCGACAAGTCCCTTGATCAAAGTCTCGAACGGCTCTTCACGCTCCTGCGTTTGAAGTCCATCTCGACCGACCCGGCCTTTGCTGACGAGTGCCGTAAGGCGGCGGAATGGCTTGTGGAGGACCTCAGGTCCATAGGCTTTGAAGCGAGTGTTCGCGATACCCAAGGTCATCCGATGGTGGTTGCCCATCACGATGGTGACGGTCCTCATATCCTCTTCTATGGGCATTACGACGTGCAGCCGGTCGATCCGCTTGATCTGTGGGATGCGGATCCGTTTGCCCCGGCGCTCGCAGAGCGGGATGGTCACAAGGTGATCTGCGGCCGCGGCTCTGCCGATGACAAGGGCCAGCTCATGACCTTTGTCGAGGCCTGCCGCGCCTATAAAGCCGTGCATGGCAAGCTCCCCTGCAAGGTGACAATCCTGTTCGAGGGTGAGGAGGAGTCCGGTTCTCCTTCCCTTAAGCCGTTCCTCGAAGCAAATGCGGAGGAATTGAAGGCCGATTTCGCCCTCGTTTGCGATACCGGCATGTGGGATCGGGCGACCCCTGCCATCTCGACCGCTCTGCGCGGGCTGGTCGGCGAGGAGGTGACGGTCAAGGCCGCCAATCGGGATTTGCATTCCGGCGAGTTCGGCGGCGCGGCGGCAAACCCGATCCGTATCCTGGCCAGAATCCTCGCCGATATTCACGACGAAAACGGCCGCGTGACCATCCCCGGCTTCTATGACGGCGTGGAGGAGACCCCGAGCCAAATCCTGAAATCCTGGGAGACGTTGGGGCTGACTCCTGAAAAATTTCTTGGGCCAATCGGTCTTTCCGAACCTGCCGGTGAAAAGGGCCGCAGCATTCTGGAACTGGTCTGGGCCAGGCCGACCGCGGAATTCAATGGCATCAGCGGAGGCTATACCGGAAAGGGCTTCAAGACCGTGATTGCGGCGGAGGCTTCGGCAAAGGTCTCCTTCCGCCTCGTTCACAGCCAGGATCCCGACAAGATCCGGGCCGCCTTCCGCGAATTCGTCAAGGCACGGATCCCAACTGACTGCTCGGTCGAGTTTGCAAAGCATGGCGGTTCGCCGGCGATTCAGCTTGCCTACGATTCGCCCTTTCTGTCGAAGGCACAAGCCGCGCTCACGGACGAATGGCCGAACCCGGCCGTCATGACCGCCATGGGCGGATCGATCCCGATAGTGGGCGATTTCCAAAAGATGCTCGGCATGGAATCGCTGCTTGTGGGCTTTGGTCTTCCGGATGATCGCGTCCATTCGCCGAATGAGAAATATGATCTGGCATCCTTCCACAAGGGGCAGAGGTCCTGGGTGCGTATTCTCGACGCACTGGCGAAGTAAGCAGGCAAGCCGATGACGATCCGCTTTCACAAGCAGGACCTTCCGGACCTTGCTCACTATGATGTCGAGGCCGTGGCAATCGATACCGAGACCCTCGGTCTCAACCCGCATCGCGACCGGCTCTGCGTGGTGCAGCTTTCGCCGGGGGATGGGACGGCAGACGTAATTCAGATCGCGCCGGGTCAGAAGCGGGCGCCGAACCTCGTCCAGCTCCTGAGGAATCGGCGCATCACCAAGCTTTTTCACTACGGACGCTTCGATCTCGCCGTGCTTTACAAGACTTTTGGCGTCATGGCGGAACCGGTCTTCTGCACAAAGATCGCATCAAGGCTGACGCGCACCTATACGGATCGGCACGGTCTAAAAGACATCTGTTCGGAACTCCTGAACATTAGTCTTTCCAAACAGCAGCAGTCTTCGGACTGGGCGGCTGAAAGACTTTCGCCCGAGCAACTGGAATATGCCGCTTCGGACGTTCTCTACCTGCATAAGCTCCGCGACGCACTTGCCGGTCGTCTGGCGCGCGACGGCCGCTTGCGTGAGGCAGAAGCCTGCTTCAGGTTCCTGCCGACGCGAGCCAGGCTGGATCTGATGGGCTGGGACGAAGAGGATATCTTCGCCCATAGCTGACGGACCCGGTTCCCGCTATTCTGCGGTCATCTCGCTCTAATGCCGCGTTAAAGGCTCCGCGGCACTGCTCTCGTCAGCCGCTTTCCTGGCGGTGACAAGGACACGAATACCCGCACACATCATCAGATAATAGGCAAGCAACTCGAACAATTCTTCGATGAAAATGGGCAGGGAGCGGATGCCGAAGAGGAAGCCATGTCCGTCGAGCCGATCCGCGATGATGAGAAGGATTGCTGCCGTCGCAAAAGGCCAGACATCGCGGCTGCGTACATAGTCTACCAGTGTCGGCATCAACCGCCAGCGCAGGACGATATAAGGAACTGCAATGAGAACCACCAGTGCTGCTTCGTGCAAGCGGAAAGAGCCTGAATTCAGATAGTCTGTCACCGGGCCGACAACCTGGAGTTCCAACTCCCGGAGATAGAAAACGGCGGAAACGACCGCCGCGCCAATCGACGCCATACGGCCGGCCGATTGCTGGTGGATGGCTGACCAGGCAAATACGACTACGGCAGCCACGAGCGCTATTTCCTGGGCTATCTCAAGCGGATGATCTTCCAGGGAAGTGTTGCGCAGCCCCAGCGCGGCCGCCATAGCCAATGCCGCTACTATGATTATGGCTGCACCGACACCGGTCCAGATGCTAAAACGCTGCCCAAACCTGAAATGGTTCATAATTCCGTCACAAAATGTTCTCCCATCTTATGGTGGTCCGGCTCCGCGGTTTCAAGTAACAACCCTTGGGAGTCGTAAAAGAACCGAATTTGTGATCGGGTACAGCGGTTCCAAGGATTCCACGAATTTGTCTCTTAACGACCCCTTAAATCGCCGCATTTAGCCTTCACCGGCACCACCGACACGAGGCACGGGGATCGCTGCGGGATGGCAAGGAAAAAGCCGACGAGACGGATCGAGCCAAGCTTTGACGCTCCGCGAGCGCGCGGGGGGGCAGGCGGATTGTCAGTCAGTGAAGCAGATCGTGTCGTGCCTTCTCGCGGCAGAAAAACGCGCAAGGCATCCGGATCCGGGGGACGTTCGTCAAAGCGTCGTCGCTCAGGCCGGGGCAAGAGGCGAGGTTTCTTCGGGCTGTTGCGCAAGGGCGTTTATTGGTCTTTTGTCCTCGGTTTGTGGGCCGTGATCGTAGTCGCCGGCATTGTCGCCTATTACGGCGCAAAAATGCCGAGCGCGACCACCTGGACGGTTCCGGATCGGCCTCCGAACGTCCGTATCGTGTCGGTTGACGGCAAGCTTCTGGCCAATCGTGGAATGACTGGCGGCGAGGCTATCGGTCTGCATGAGATGTCGCCCTATATTCCGCAGGCCGTCATCGCCATCGAGGATCGAAGGTTCTATTCGCATTTCGGTGTCGACCCGATCGGCCTCGCTCGCGCCATGGCGGAGAATATCATGGACGGCCGGATCACCCAGGGGGGCTCGACGCTTACGCAGCAGCTTGCGAAGAACCTTTTCCTGGAACCGGACCGCACCATCGAGCGCAAGGTGCAGGAAGTACTGATGGCCCTGTGGCTGGAGCAGGAGCACACGAAGGATCAGATTCTCGAAATGTATTTGAACCGGGTCTATTTCGGTTCCGGTGCCTATGGCGTGGAAGCGGCCTCGCGCCGCTATTTCGGCAAATCCGCGCGGGAAGTCACCCTTTCGGAAGCTGCGGTGCTGGCCGGTCTTCTCAAGGCGCCATCGCGCCTGTCGCCGGCGCGCGATCCCCATGCTGCCGAGGAACGTGCCCAACTGGTGCTCGCTGCCATGCGGGAACAAGGCAAGATAACGGACAAGGAAATGGCCACTGCAATGAGTGTTCGGCCGATACGGGCGCCATCCTACTGGAGCGGCTCGGAAAACTATGTCGCCGATCGCATCATGGAGCAGCTACCGGAACTGATCGGCGAGGTGCGGGCCGACATTACGGTCGAGACGACCGTCGATCTCCGATTGCAGCAGGTCGCGGAAAAGACGATACGCAACCTGATAGACGAAAACGGCAAGACACTGAATGTCAGCCAGGGAGCGCTCGTCTCGATGGACGGGACCGGAGCCATCCGGGCGCTTGTGGGCGGCTATGACTATGCGGCTAGCCAGTTCGACCGGGCATCGGGTGCGCGTCGCCAGCCGGGCTCGGCCTTCAAGCCTTTTGTTTTTCTGGCAGCGCTGGAACAGGGCCGCACTCCGCAGAGCATCCGTAACGATGCACCCATCAAGATCGGCAAATGGACGCCCCAGAATTATGGCGGCAAATATCACGGCCAGGTTACGCTGTCGGAGGCTCTTGCCGGATCCTTGAATTCCGTGGCGGCGCAGCTTGTCATGGAGGCCGGCCCGAAGAATGTCGTCGAAGTCGCGCACCGCATGGGCATCGAATCCAAGCTGAACGCAAACGCATCGATCGCTCTCGGCACTTCCGAAGTGACGCCACTCGAACTGACCGCTGCTTATGTCCCGCTCGCCAATGGCGGGTATCGTCCCGAACCCCATCTCGTCCGCCGTATCACCTCCGAATCCGGAAAGGTGCTCTATGAGCACGAGCACCAGGGGATGCCGCGTATCGTCAATTCCGAAATCGTCGGCATGATGAATGCGATGATGTCACGGGCAATAAAGGAAGGCACGGCACGCAAGGCCGATTTCGGCTGGCCCGCTGCCGGCAAGACTGGCACGACACAGGATTCGCGCGATGCCTGGTTCGTCGGTTATACCGCCAAACTTGTTACCAGCGTCTGGTTCGGCAATGACAGCGGCAAGCCCACAAAGGGAATTACCGGAGGCGGATTGCCAGCCATCGCCTGGCACGATTTCATGGCAGCCGCCCATGAGGGCGTTCCGATTGCCAATCTGCCGGGCAACTGGACCCCGGTACCGCAATATGACATTCGCGAGCGAAGACCTTCCGAGCCGCTGGTTTCGTCGGCCGCCGGGGGATACGACAATGCGGCGGGGTCTTCCCAGGCTGTCCCGGATACGCCCCGGCCGCGGGTGGAGGTCGGGCAAACCTCTTCGATAAGGCGGCCGGTGCCTCCGGGCGAGGTGGGTGGCGCTACCGTGCGCCGCGAGACCTCTATCCTCGATATCATCCTGGGTAACTGAGAGAGGCCTCTATCGCAATCCGTCGAGCCATAGGCTACATAGAAGCCCATGGAGGCCCTATGGCGACAGATACTGACCAGAGAAAGACCCTTGTACTGACAGGAGCGAGCCGGGGTATCGGTCATGCCGCCGTGAAACGATTCTCGCGTGAAGGCTGGCGGGTCATTACCTGTTCCAGGCAGGCCTTTTCAGAGGATTGTCCTTGGCCAGCGGGGCCGGAGGATCATATCCAGCTTGATCTTTCCGATCAGGAAGGCGTCGGCATCGCAATTGCTGAAATCCGCCATAGGCTCGAAGCGAATGGCGGGAGACTCAATGCGCTTGTCAACAATGCGGCGATCTCGCCCAAGCTCGAAGGCGGCGGACGCATGAACTCGATCGAGACGCCGATGCATGTCTGGCGCGACGTGTTTCAGGTCAATTTCTTCGCACCGATCATGCTGGCACGGGGGCTATTCAAGGAACTGGCCACCGCCAAGGGCTCCATTGTCAACGTCACCTCGATCGTCGGCAGCCGTGTGCATCCCTTCGCAGGCACGGCCTATGCGACATCCAAAGCCGCGCTTGCCGCATTGACTCGCGAGATGGCGGGCGATTTCGGTCCATACGGAATCCGGGTCAACGCCATCGCCCCGGGCGAGATCGAGACATCGATCCTGTCTCCGGGAACCGAAAAGCTTGTCGAAACCATCCCTCTGAGAAGGCTCGGCCAGACCTCCGAAGTGGCCGACACAATCTTCTTCCTGTGCTCCGACCAATCCTCCTATGTGACCGGTTCGGAAATCCACATCAATGGCGGCCAGCACGTATAGGAAATGGTTCGGCATCATGCCGGGATGCGGCAGCAGGCCCCGAAGTCTTCTTTGCCCTCGTCTATTTCTTTCTGCCCTGAATTACCGGCTCGCTGATGGGAAAGGTGCTCGTAAATGACCACGCCGCGTTCCGCCTATATCGCTGCCGCCGGCTTCGAGATACATGTCACCGAATGGGGAGATCCTAAAAATCCGGCCCTCGTCATGTGGCACGGGCTGGCGCGCACGGGCCGGGATTTCGACGAGGCCGCTTCGGCACTCTCCGATACCTATTTCGTGATCTGCCCGGATACCTTGGGCCGCGGCCTTTCAAGCTGGGCGAGCGACCCGGAGGCCGACTACTCCTATCAAGCCTTCGGCGATACTGCGCTCGCTGTCTTCGACCATTACGGCATCGACAAGATGCGCTGGGTCGGAACCTCGATGGGTGGGCTGATTGGTGTGACACTTGCAGCCGATCGGCTCAAGGGTCGCATGACCCATCTCGTCATCAACGACATCGGCCCGGAAATTCCCGCCGAGGGGAGCGGACGCATCGCGAGCTATGTGGGTAACCCGCCTGTATATGACACCGTTAGCGAACTCGAGGCATGGCTGCGCAGGAATTACGCTCCTTTTGGCAAGAACAGCGACGAATTCTGGCGGCGTATGGCCGATACCTCATATCGCCGTACCGACGAAGGCCGCATCACGGTGCATTACGATCCGCGGATCGTCACGCAACTGACTTATCACAAAGCTGACCTCGATGTGTGGGACGCCTACGACGCCGTAGAGGCCAGGACCTTGCTGCTGCGCGGCGAGGACTCCGACGTCCTGCCGGTCAATGTCGCGAAGGAGATGACTCGCCGGGGCCCGAGGCCCAGGCTCGAGATCATGCACGATTGCGGTCATGCGCCCACACTGACTACATGGCACGAAATCGCATTGCTGCGGGAGTTTCTGGCGGGGTAATTCTCGCCCGTGCCCTTCAAACCGGCACCATGCTGCTTCTGCGTCAGGTGAGAATTCTCTCTATCTCATCAACCGTGTGGTTGGTCAGTGTCTTGGCAATTTCGCCCCTGACCTTCTCTTCGACTTCCTTGTGCATCTCCTTGCGGATTTGCCCGAGCACTGTCGGCGGGGCGACGAGAACGATCTGGTCGAAATCTCCCCGATGCGCCATCTTGTAGAGGCGCTCGGCGATCTCTTGAGCGAAGCGTTCCTTTTCGATGCGGTGCCAGTCGGTTTCGGCGACGGCGCTCCGGTGGGAGCTGGGACCGTCGCTCAACCGGCCCGGTCGATCCGTGCCCTGTTCGCGCGTCGGAGGATTGTCTTCGTTGATCTGGCGGACAACTTCGAGATTGGGGTATTTGGCGTCTCCTTCGTTGCGCAGGAAAAGCGCCTTTTCGCCGTCGGCCACCAGTACCCACATATCATGGGTGAGGCGTATGTTGCCCATCGCATTCTCCCTTCTTCCGTGGTTTTGCTGCAGCCTTTCATTTGGAACGCCCTGAAGATTGAGGGGTTCCTTTTGGCCATCTTGGGCGGTCGACTTCCGGATGGGAGATATTTTTTCTCAACCTGGCTGGGGATGCGCAAAAGCAATTGCTCCACGGCCGCGCCGGCGCGAGCGGGTTTCTTCTGAAAATTCGCCGCAGGAGCCATTATCCGGCACTTCTCCAGAGAAGACGACGGATATGGCGCACCAGACACCAAAGCTGAACGCATTCCCCATATTCATGCGGGTGGAAAAGCGCGTCGTCGTGATTGTCGGCGGCGGTGACGAGGCCTTGGCCAAGGCGCGGTTGATCGGTCAATCGAGTGCCGCCATCCGTGTCATCGCCGACCGTGCGGAGCCGGCTCTGATCGAATGGGCTGCCGCAAACGGTGCAGAGCTTCTACACCAGGGCTATGACGCCGCATACCTCGCAGGCGCGCTGCTGGTCTTCGCCGCCACCGGAGACGAAGCCCTCGACCGGCGGGTCATTAAGGATGCCCGCAGCCTTGGCATCCCGGCCAATGCCGTCGACCGTCCCGAGCTTTGCGATTTTTACACGCCCGCCCTGGTCAATCGCGCGCCCGTTTCCGTGGCCATCGGAACGGAAGGCGCCGGCCCGGTTCTCGCCCAGATGATCCGTGCCCGCATCGATCGGATGCTTGTACCGTCGCTTGGACGGTTGGCCATGCTTGCCGAGGCCTATCGCGAGAAAGTTGAGAAACTTGTGCCGGAAGGCAGCGCCCGGCGCCATTTCTGGAAAACCTTCTTTACCGGCGAGCCTGCCCGCGCGACCGAAACCGGCGATGATGACCGCGCCCGCCGCAGCGCGAACCGGCTGCTGTCCGATGCCGGTACGCTGCCGGGGCACGTCGCGCTGGTCGGTGCCGGGCCGGGCGCCGAAGACCTTTTGACATTGCGCGCTCATCGCCTGCTTATGGAGGCGGACGTCATCATCCATGACGCGCTGGTGCCTGAGGCGGTCATTGCCATGGGCCGCCGCGATGCGGAGCGCATCGCCGCCGGCAAGCGCAAGGGCTGTCACTCCAAGAGCCAAGGGGAGATCAATGCTCTCCTGGTGGAACTTGCCCGCAAAGGCAAGCGTGTCGTCCGGCTCAAATCCGGCGATCCGTTGATCTTCGGCCGCGCCGGCGAGGAGATGGCCGCGCTGCGTGATGCCGGGATTTCGTATGAAGTCGTTCCGGGCGTCACGGCAGCCTTCGCCGCCGCCGCCGATTTCGAGCTTCCGTTGACCCTGCGTGGTGTCGCATCCTCCCTGGTATTCACCACCGGCCACGATCTCAAGGGTCACGCGCTGCCCGATTGGGCGAAGCTTGCTATCTCCGGCGCCACCGTGGCGGTCTATATGGGCCGTTCAACGGCCGCCGAGGTGGCCGGCCGTCTGATCGATGCAGGGCTTTCTCCCGATACCGCTGTCGGCGTGGTGGAGAATGCCAGCCTCGGCGGGCGGCGGATGTTCCACGGTACGCTTGCCGATCTGCCGTCTCTGGAAAGCCGGAACGACCTCGAGGGACCGGTGATGACAATCATCGGCGATGCTGTGGCCGGCGCCCGTTTCGAACGATCCGAGCCGTTGGCGCACAAGATTGGTACCACTGCTGCCACGGTCTGAAGGAGATCTGACATGAAGAAGATCCTTACCGCCAATCGGCTAAGTGACGGTGAAGCCGTCTGGCTCGCGGCGGACCATTCCTGGGTGGAGCGCATCGATGACGCGGAGGTCGCTTGCAGCGAGGAGGCCCGCGAGAAGCTGGAGCGCGCCGGTAAGGCCGCTTTCCTCAAGAATGAGGTCGTGGATGTTGAACTGATCGATGTGGAGCTAGTGGACGGAAAAATATGGCCGATCAGGCTTCGTGAGCGCATCCGCGCGGCTGGACCCACGATTCATCCCGAGCTTGGCAAGCAAGCCCGCCGACCTGTGCCGGTAGCGGCCTGAACATCACCGACGAAGAATCCAGGAAGACGATATGTATCGTTACGATGAATTCGATCATGCCTTTGTGAAGGCGCGCGTGGCCCAGTTCCGCGATCAGGTCACTCGCCGCCTGGATGGCGAGATAACGGAGGATCAGTTCAAGCCGCTGCGGCTGATGAACGGCGTCTATCTGCAGCTTCATGCCTATATGCTGCGGATCGCCATTCCTTATGGCACGCTCGCGTCACGCCAGATGCGCGTGCTGGCTCACATAGCCCGCACTTACGACAAGGGTTATGGTCATTTCACCACACGCCAGAATCTCCAGTTCCACTGGCCTGCCCTGACGGACATCCCGCAAATCCTGGAAGATCTCGCATCGGTCGAAATGCACTGCATTCAGACCAGCGGAAACTGCATACGCAACGTTACCGCGGATCATTTCGCGGGAGCGGCTGCCGACGAAGTGGCAGACCCGAGGCCATATGCAGAGATCCTGCGTCAGTGGTCCTCCGTGCATCCGGAATTTTCCTATCTGCCGCGCAAGTTCAAGATCGCCGTGACCGGCGCGGAGCGGGACCGCGCGGCGATCCAGGTCCATGACATCGGCCTGCATCTGAAGCGCAATGCCGAAGGCGAGCTGGGCTTTGCCGTCTATGTCGGCGGTGGGCTCGGCCGCACGCCGATGATCGCCAAGAAGATCCGCGATTTCCTGCCGGAGCAGGATCTGCTCGCCTATACGACGGCGATCCTGCGCGTCTATAACCTCAATGGGCGGCGCGACAACAAGTTCAAGGCGCGCATCAAGATCCTCGTGCACGAGACGGGCACCGCCGAACTGACGGAGATGGTGGAGCGCGAGTTCGAGACCCTGCGAGGCGGCGCGCTTTCGCTTCCCGCGGCCGACATCGCGGCGATCGCCGCCTATTTCGCCCCGCCCGCCTTCCGCGACCGGCCGGAAGGCGACGCGGTGGTGGCGAAGGCCGCGGCCGCTGATGCGGGCTTTGCCGCATGGCTGCGGCGCAATGTGCACACCCACCGCCAGCCCGACCATGCGTCCGTCACCATATCGCTGAAGGG
>Ga0164243_10012053_pt1 | contig 12284 bp, 11 predicted proteins | sample OricompcompostOP_FD_108781 | JGI IMG/M metagenome (GOLD analysis project Ga0164243, IMG submission 108781) | Organic Plus compost microbial communities from Emeryville, California, USA - Original compost - Organic plus compost (OP) | ecosystem: Engineered > Solid waste > Mixed feedstock >...
CATTGGAGGCTCAAGCAGCAGTACCGAAGGGATCTGTTCTGTTCTGGCAAGGCGCAACAGGCCATAGCCGATCCCGGCAAGCCCGGTCATCAGGCCTGGCGTCTCGATACCCTGCGGCACTCCCGTGAGCGGCCCAAGCGCCTCCATATTGGCGAGAATACGGGCAACAGCGCGGTCCAGTATCTTCCGATAGCGAGGCTCACGGAACTGCTGAGCGGCCATCAGCAGCAGCTCGACGTTCCCTATCGCCCCATGACAGAGCGAGTGATTGAAGTTCATCCCCTCTCTGCTCGTCGTCTGGATTGCCGCCTCGATCTCTTGTTGAAGCTGCACATCATTGCTGTACGCCAGCATCGCCATGCGTCCCAGGCCGATTCCCGGAGCGCCATGACACCAGGCAACCATACAGGTGGGTTCATCACGCTGCCCGTTTGCCATATCGCGCACATCTGCCCAGTTCTGTCGCTGCGGCACAAACAGGCTTCGCTCATATGCAAGCGCCTCCTGAGCCGCTTCAGCAAAACGGGACTCTCCGCTCCAGGCGGCCAGCTTCAGCAGACTGAGTGCAATTCCAGCCGTTCCATGTGCAAAGCCGCTCAAGGGTCTCGAATGCCCGCGTGTCAGCCAGCCAATCCCCTGATCCTGTGGCTGAGCCAGCGTCAGCAGCCGCTCACCACACTGTACCGCGAGGTCACGCAAAGCAGGCTCCGACACAACCGCGTTGAGCGCGTACAGCGTCATCAGCGTGCCTGCAATCCCGTTCGTCAGATCGGCCTGATCTTCCTTCTCAAGGATCTGGGGAAGCAGCGCTGCAAGCTCAAGAGCCTCCTGGAACAGCTTCGGCTCATTCCAGAGCATACCCAGATGGGCATACAGGTAGATCGGCGAGCCAAGCCCGTTGAATGCTCCCAGACCGAGCAGGCGCAGATACTTTCGCCCATGCTCAAGCTGACGGTGCATCATCCCGATTGCCAGTTCTGCCATCTCGGTATAGCGCTCATTGCCTGTCAGCGCGCCCAGATAGCCGAGATAGAGCGCGACGCCGCTGAGGCCATCATACAGACCGATATCAGACGGCACCACGTTCCAGACGCCCTCACCAAGCATACTGATATTCAGCCAGTGCGCCTGATCCTTGCCGCAGATTGCCAGCTCACAGATTCGCTCAGCAAGCTCGTTGCTCAGCTCGAGCAAACGCTCCGGCTCAATCTGCCGCTGCTGTTCGGGCTCGGCAAATGGCACCCCGAGCATATGTTCAGAGGCCATGTGCAGCGTCGCCAGCGAGGCCCGCACAATCCAGCTTTGCTTGTGCAGATCCCGCTCACCCATGTGCTCCAGATGTTGCCGCACCAGCGAGAGCGCCGTATCCTCAAAGAAGTTCGGGAACTCCTCGCCATCCGCCGAAAAGATGCTCCGGCTCGCGGGCGTTGTTGTGAACATTGGCACATCACTCCGAAACAGATCACGTCGTTCCGCCGGAATCACATGCAACAGTTCGGGACGTAACTCGGCTTCCAGCCAGAGTCGCGCGAAGTAGCGCTCACGCACCAGCGCATCCCGAAGCAGGTCAGGATGATAGCTTTCAGCCAGCAAGCGGGCATACGTCTCGGTCTGACGAAGCAGCACCCGAATAGTATCGTTCGCGAACCGCGGCAACCATGCAGTAATCAGCTCTTCGCGCAACGAACAGAGCAACTGATACATCCGCGTGAAGCCTCTCAGGATCGCGTCACGATACGCCAGCGCATCGACCGGCTTACCACCGTTCAGCGAGGGCCGATTCTGACTACCGGGCATCTCGACCCGCTGATGCACCACGCGCATCTGATCGGTTCCAGCTCCCTCCCAGGTGACAATAGGCCGAGGCGAAAGCTGACCCTCGGGCGTGCCAAGCCCGCTGATATCAACACCGATTGAATTCTTAGTTGACCAGGTGCGATTGGGCAACAGGCCCACGTTCAACACCGAGTACAGGGTGCGATCATTGCCCGATGCATCGCTAAACTCTCCCTGCACGACCGGCCTGAAGAGCGCTTCCAGATCAATCAGCATCGGGTGCTCGCCGACGGCAATCACGTTTTCTGCATGGAAATCGGTCGCGGTCAGGCTGTAGAGCAGCGCAAGGAAGCCACCCTGCCGCTCATAGAAGCGCTGTATCTCTGCCTCGGAAGCACAGGGACCGGCCTGCATAAACTCGGTCCAGCCATAGGAGCCACGATCGAGAATAGTGAAGGAACGAAATGCGGGAGAAGCTCCCCGCTCGTTGAGCCACTCAAGCAGTTGCTGAAAGTGCTCGTCAACCGCCAGCGATTTCGGCTTATAGATCAGCTTAAAATCGGTCGAGAATTCGAGTTTTAAAACGCTTCGTCCCTCCCGGTGCATGTCGCCCGCGCCGATCTGTAGCCGCATCAACTTGCCCGGATCGCGCCCCGGAGTAAAGGTCGCACAGATCTGCTCCCAGTCCTTGCACAAATGGCTCAGGAATTCCCCGATATAGCGTGACTGCTGTTGAAGCGTCACCAACATCAAACGGGCAAGCACCGGATACTCTTCAAGCAGCGTCAGCAGGCGCTCTCGTGTGCTGAGGTGACGAATAAAATCGGCGTAGCGCTCCTCGGCGGTTGCGCCCTTCAACAGACCCTGCATGCGCTCTACATGCATTTCCAGCACGAAGACTTTATTGAACTGCGCAAACAGGCGCTCCGAGACTGAGCGGAAAAAGGAGCGTAACATACCTTCTGGATCGAAGGGCAGGGCCGCATAGCGCGGACGCAGCTCGTTCTCGACAACCGCTTCAATCTGCCTCAAACCGTACTCCAGCAGCGGATTGAGACCGAGCAGCAGCCCGGCAGGTGGATAGATGGCCGCGATTTCCCGTGACCACTGGCTCACACGCTCGGTTGCCGGGACCGTATCCAGCACCTCAAGCAGGTCATGCAGCCATTGCGGTTCAGTCTCACTCCGCTTATAGAGCTCCTCTACAGGCTCTGCAAGGAGATAGAGGAACTCATCTTCGGAGATGTGGTGTTGCGCCAGCCATTGTGTAAAATAAGAGTCACGGTCAAAAGGGCGAGTTGTTTTCCAGGCTTGCAGGCGGCGGAGCGCTCGCTTCTGTGCTTCCGGGGAGTCGGGGAGCGAACGGTTTTGGGGGAGGGGTAAACGTTCTTCTAACAGGTATGCCTGCGCCCAGGTCGGACATTCACGGCTCTGCTGCACCTTTGACTGCGGCGGTTGAATCACACTTTCACTCATACGAAACAAAAACCTCGCTTCTTTCTTCAATGGAAAAGAGGGAGTTGAGGTGCCCTCAGACACCCCAACCGTGGAATGCTTGCTAGCAATCCCAATCATACCCGCAATCATCCCAGCGATACCAATGGTCATAACAACAGTGACAGGAGCGGTGGTAATAACGACCGCCACCACACCAGCCACCGCCGATCCAGATGAAGCCGTTACCGGTAACCTCATCCAGCTCGTCATCAGACAGCTCTTTGGCATCACCTATAGGATTCTCGGGTAATGCAGCCTGCTCTTCCGGTGACAGGCTTGCACGATAGTCTGCATCTTTCCATGCGCGGATAACATCGAACCTCACTCTTTTGCTCCTTTCTTGAACAAATGGGCATCTAATAACCTGCGGGGGTCAGCCAATGGAAGAAATGCATCCCTGCATTTTATCCTGGTTTCCTACCACCAATCGTCCCAGCCGTCCCACGAATCGCAGCTACAATAGCTGGAACTATAGTGAGAATGGCTGCTCCAGTAGCTACTGCTACCACCCACTACTTCATGCAGTTCCTCTTCTGTGAGCTCTTTCGCCTCACCAACCGGATTCTCCGGCAGGGCAGCCAGGGCTTCCGGAGAGAGATCTGCACGATAGTCTGCATCTTTCCATGCGCGGATAACGTCAAGTTTCATGTTGTACTCCTTTCGGAACAAGTGAACTCTTTCAAGGCATTCGAGATGCTGCAACCCCGAGGTATGCAGCGTAACCTCCACAACCACAGTAAAGGCTTTCTCTTAGCAGCCGCAGCCGCCGCCCCACCAGGGACCGCCACCCCACCAGGGGCCGCCGCCCCACCAGGGGCCACCGCCCCACCAGGGACCGCCACCCCACCAGGGGCCGCCGCCCCAACCACCGATTCCGATGAAGAGGGTTCCACCTGCAACTTCGTGCAGTTCCTCTTCTGCTAATTCCCTCACATCGCCAATCGGATTCGCGGGCAACTGAGCTAACTCTTCAGGTGAGAGGCTGGCGCGATACTCGGTGTCTTTCCACGCTCGGATGATATCGAACGTCATTTCTCCTCCTCGATAAGACTGATAGTAATTAGCAGCCCCAGTCACAGCCGCCACAGCCACAACCACCACCCCACCAGCCGCCGCCGCCGCCCCACCAGCCGCCACCCCACCAGGTGCCACCCCAACCGCCGACGCCGATGAAGATAGTGCCGCCAGAGACTTCGTGCAGCTCCTCTTCCGCCAGCTCTCTTACTCCGCCGATAGGACTTGCGGGTAAGGAGGCGAGCTGTTCTGGCGTCAGGCTCTCTCGATACTCGGTATCTTTCCATGCTCGGATAATATCGAATGTCATTACGGTGTTCTCCTTTCACATCTGAGTGAGATCCTTCGGGTCTTGAGATGTATAAACAACACGCATACATCTTGCTTTCTTCTGGTTGACAACAACCGTGCCCGTTGAAAGCCTGCCGAACGCTCGACAGTATGTATGCACGTGCTGTCGGCATGTTTAGACTTCCCTGAAAGTATCCCCTCCCTGATCCCCCAACATTCCACGGCCGGTATCTTCCATAATTTCACCGGTTGCAAGCTGGTGACGTATCAGGCGCGTATACACACCTCCACGCTGTAACAGCTCATTATGCGTTCCATACTCCATGATACGTCCTCGTTCAAGCACAAGTATAATGTCTGCATCTTTGACGGTGCTCAAGCGATGAGCGATGATAAACTTGGTACAGGGCAGCTTGCTAATATTTCGCGCAACCCGGCGCTCAGTCCCGACATCTAGCGAACTGGTCGCCTCATCCAGAAGCAACAGGGCCGGTTGATGGGCCAGTGCTCGCGCAATCGCAAGACGCTGTCGCTGTCCGCCAGAAAGGACACTTCCACCCTCTGCCACTGGCGTCTCATAGCCCATTGGCAGGTTCACGATGTCCTCATGCAGGGCCGCCAGATGCGCCGCCCAGACCACCTGATCCATGTTCATATCAGGGTTGTTGAACGAGATATTCTGTCTTACAGAACCGCTGAAAATAACGGCATCCTGCATCACTGCTCCAAACTGCGCCCGTACGGCCTGATAGTTCATCCGCTGCAACGGGATCCCGTCGTAGAGAATCTCGCCTTTGGTCGGCTGATACAGCCCCAGGAGCAGTTTGCCAAAGGTGCTCTTCCCTGACCCGGTTCGCCCCACGATTGCCACAGTCTGCCCGGGCTGAATTTCCAGGTTGATATCTTTCAGCACGTCCTCTGAGGCCACGTCATAGCGAAAACTCACATGTTGCAATGTCACGCGTCCACTCAGTTTGGACGGAAGAAAGACTTCCTGTTCATCTTGCTCCGGCTTCTCGCGCATCACGTCGGCGATACGCTCAAGGTGCGAATAAACGAGCTGGATGGTCTGGCCGCTCACCATCAACGATGAGAGTGGAGTCAGAAACGCCACGGTCAACGAATTGAGCGCTAACATCGTTCCCACCTGCATCGAGCCATGCAGCACAAGCATGGTTCCGGTCCAGAGCAGGGCCAGCGGCGCCAGGGTCGTTGTCAGGGAGCGCACCATCTCCGAGACAGACGAGAGCAGATTGCGCCGAATGGAGGCGTTCAACTCCTGAAAGAAGCTGTTCGACCAGCGCTGCAACGCCTGTTGTTCCGCTCCAGCGGCTTTCAACGACTCAATACCAGTCAAGGTCTCGGCAGCATATCCGTATGTTTTTCCCTGGGCAGCCAGCTCACAGGACGAAAGGTAGTGCAGTCGTCGTCTTGTCAGCATGAAAATCAGCATTTGTAACGCGCCGATCCCCAGACCCAGCACACCAAATATGGGCGACTGCCAGAACAGGATGAACAGATATCCTGTCACCATGCTTCCATCAAGAATGGTAGAGATGAGCTGCTTGCTCAGCGTATCGCGCACAACGGTATTACTATTTAAACGTGCAATAATATCACCACTTGAACGTTGCTGGAAAAAGCGCAGTGGAAGCTGCAACAGATGCTCGAAAAAGCCTACCATCATTTGTATATCCACACGCGCCTGTAAGTAGACCAGCACGAGCGCCCGCAGCGTCGTCGTGACCAACTGAGCAAGGAACAGCACCAGAATGCCGGCAGCCATCCAGACCATCACAGACTGCTGCTGCAACGGGATGACACGGTCAACCATCAGCTTGGTCAACGCGGGCACACTCAAGCCAAGCACCTGCACCAGAAACGACGCCAGCAAGACCTGAACCAGCATCCCCGGCGCTTTCCGGGCAAGATTCGCGATATACGAGCGAAGCTTGATCTGACCCACGCCAGGCGTACGGTCAAAGTGCACTCCGGGCTCAAGCAACAGCACAACTCCGGTGAATCCCTCATCGAATTCCTCCTGAGTCATCCGGCTACGCCCGACCGCAGGATCAACCACATCGACATAACGCGGCGTCCAGCGTTCCAGCACCAGGAAATGGTTGAAATTCCAGTGTACGATAGCAGGGAGCGGGAGGTAGCGAAAGTCACTCTTCTGCAAGGAGAGCGCTCGTACCCGTAAGTTGTAGCTCTGTGCAGCCTTCACCAGGGTATGGGCCGAAGCACCTCCCCGCCCGATGCCGCATCGCTCCCGGATCTCCATGACGCTTGTCTTGCGCCCATAGTAACTCAGAATCATTGCCAGACAGGCCGCGCCACACTCGACTGTGCTCAACTGCAAGATTTCTGGCACTCTCCGTCTGAATGGCAACTTTCCTGAAAAGGTCCGCAGAGCGTGTTGAATACCTTTCTGTTGCTCAACAGGCAAACGGGCTTGTTTTGACCCTTCGTCTCCTCTGGTTGCCTGCTCCTGATCTACTTTTCGCATTGCTTACCCCCCAAGCAAAGCATGAATCTCTTGCGTTATCAGAAACAGCCCCAGAAGTAGCAGGGCCAGCGCTACCCAGAGAAACTTGAACACCAGCGGGATCATCAGGCGTGGTAATACCTGCTTCTCCTGTCGCTGGAGATAGCGCTGCAAGGCTACCTCGCGGAAAATGATGCGTTTTGACTTTTCCATGAACACCCCTCTATACCAGCTTCATTTCATCCCTGCACGAAGCAAAATGGGAAAAAGTTGCACATACAGATCCATTCCCATTCTATACGCGTTCCTTGCTCTTGCTTGCGTCTCGAACCCATAGCAACTGAACTGGTACTGCTATGAATTCTTTTCCTTACGCAACTCAACATGTATTCTTTCTGCTGCGTGAACTCCAGATTCAACGACTTTATGAAATAGCTTGAGCGTACTTGATCGAACTTACCTCATTCGATCTTCACCATCGCTCGATTAAAATATATCATGTACAAAAAGCTCTACCAGTACCACACCCGAAACCATCTCCATCGGCTCTAGAGCTTGTATGAGCGCGTCGGAGAACTCTCACATGAGTCCGTTCACGCTACATTGCAATTTCGGCATGATTAGATTCATTCCCTGAAGAAAGAACTGGCAAACTCTTTTCACTTTTCCCTGAGCCAGAAGAGGTATTCCCTCTGCTCAGTGGCATCTCTATAACTATTTCTACCATAACCACAAAAGGGGCATACTCAACGGATCGCCTCTTCTCCTTCCCATCCTTGAGGTGTGCTTCTCTATATATGCAGGGCTCTACAATAAATGCAGGTATGACTTCACGGTTGCAACACCTGCTACAAATGCATAAGATTGCTTCATTTTTTTGCGTTTTGAGAGACATACAAGCGCTCAACCGGCCACAAAAGCCGCTCCGGCAACACCTCCCATTCGTCTCAAGCGGTGCGCTCGCAGCATCTCCCGGGAGGCAAGACCGCCCGGGCCCGTATTCGTGCCGCCTCCGAGCCAGGTGGATGCACCGATCATAGAGAGCCCACGCACCGACATACGATAGCGCGGCTGGCGATAGACATGCGATAGGCATATTTTCGAAAAAAGATGCACCACGAGGAACAGAGTGCAATCGATAAAAAGAGCCGTTGCTGGACAGAGCGTATCATTTTTCCTTCTCGACCAAACCTCATCTCTGATTTCACTTTTTCTTCAGTTTGACCACGCTGAAAGCCTATTCGGAATAAACACTCCATCTTTTCCGTTTCTAAGAAAGAGGAGATTGTATCCTGTAATACTCGTTTATCTCCTCTGTTCTGCTGGAAAGGAAAGAAGCATTACAATGGTACAAATAGGGGTTGTTTTCCCACAGACCGAGAGTGGAACAGACACCGGCACGATTCGTGCCTATACACAGGCTGCGAACGATCTGGGCTTTCAGCATATGGTCGCCTATGATCACGTGGTAACTACCGGGCCAAGCCATCCCGATACCTATGCCTATGGGCGCCAGCTCTTTCATGAGCCATTCGTCCTGTTTGGCTATCTGGCAGCGCTAACCGAGATGGAGCTTGTACCCGCGGTGATTATCCTGCCGCAGCGACAAACAGCGCTGGTCGCCAAGCAAGCGGCAGAGATAGATATTCTGACAAAGGGAAAGTTCCGCCTGGGCATCGGCGTGGGCTGGATTCCCGCCGAATTTGAGGCGCTCGGCGTCAACTTCAACGAGCGTGGGCGCATCATGAACGAGCAAATGGAGGCGCTCCGTCTGCTCTGGACACAGGAAACCGTGACCTATCATGGCAAATATATCACGTTAAACGACGTCGGTTTAAATCCCATGCCGCTCACTCGCCCTATCCCGCTCTGGCTTGGCGGCAGCGCTGAACCGGTTCTCCGTCGTCTTGCCCGCCTGGGTGATGGATGGTTCCCACAGGGCACGCCCGAGCAGAACAAGCCCACCCTGGAGCGCCTGCGTCGCTATTTTCAGGAGGCTGGCCGTGATCCCTCTACGCTTGGCATCGAGGGCCGCATCAACGCCACCGACGGCACTCCCGATACGTGGCGACGCCTCGCGGAAGGCTGGCGCGACGCCGGAGCCACCCACCTGTGCTTTAGCACGATGAACGCCGGATATACCTCAATCGATCAGCATATAGAGGCAATTCGGCGCTTTAAAGAGACCGTCAGCGACCTGTAAGCGCTGCTACACTTCCAGCTCCTGCTGCTCAGCGGACAGGAGCTTTTTGTCTGGTTTTTTCTCCACACAGGTACACTATATCTAGATAGAGACCGGACCGAGGGAACAGTATACCCGGCGTAGAAAGGAGTATGACCTGTGGCATCACCCTACTACCTTGCGATCAAAGGGGACTTTGTGATCAAGGGGAAAAAACCGGATGGCGATTCTCTCCGCTTCATTGCCCACAATCTGGAGCTCTACAGGCTGTTGCAACGTGCCTATCGCATCAAGGTCTCTCGGGATGGAAGCGTGCAGCTCCGCCTCGAAGGGGTGGACGCGCCCGAGCTACATTATGGCACACATATGCAGCCGCTTGGCGAGTGGTCTCGTGATACGCTCCTGGCATGGCTTGGCTTCCAGAATATCGTTTACGAGCAGCATCGCGTGACCGATTCCACCCCGCTGCACATTCCAGGCGCGATTCTGACGCAGGCCGCAGAGGTCAATGGCCGTCCGATCTCCTATATCCTGATAGGTCCGCTTGCAGACGGCCTTCAGGATGGTACATGGACTCTACTTGACCCCACACTGCTTCAACAAACACTCAACTTCACTCTGTTGAGAGAGGGGACCGCCTATTATACAACCTACACCTCCACGTATATTGAGCACCGCCGCCTGCTCCGTGACGCCGCAGTTCAGGCCCGTTCAGACCTTAAGGGCGTCTGGCGCGAGGATCAGACAAACAGTTTTCAACTGGTCAATCAGGACTCCATCGGTCCCCAGGGACAGCTTCTTCTCCCCAAGCTCTTTCGCCGCTGTACCGACTATCTGAAAGATGTTGAGAACGGCTATGATGGCAATCTGCCAGACTGGTTGGTCTGGATATCGCAATCATCACGCGATGAGAATGATATGGTGGTCATCCAGGATGCGCTGGAAATTCCGCTCAGTGATCTGATCCTGCAACAGAATCAAACGGTTCGTTTTCAGGTCGATCTTCTCGATATTGTTTTTGTCGAGAAATAAGAGAAAAAGCGCCAGGGAGGGAAGATAGATCCCTCTCTGACGCTCCGTGTCACACAACGAATCGGGCGCACACTATTTGTATGGAGGATGCCGCATTTCCAGGCTGGTCGGGCGTACGAACTTGAAGCGCTTCATCTCGCGCCTGTGGCTCCACACCCAGAGCAGACGCCTATCTTTGCCGCGCATGGTGTTGCCCTCAATCGAGGTAAAGATACCTCTGCTGGCCTGTACTGAGACCACAAAGCCCGCATGTGAAGCTCGCTTATTCCTGATCAGGAAGATGTCACCCGGGCGTGGTGCCTCCACCAGACTGCGATGCTTCTTGCCCCATGCGTAGATGCTTGTCACCAGGGAAGGATTATCCCAGGGCAGTTGCTTATTCTGATGTCCGGCGGCATCAAGCGCCCAGGAAACAAAGTCCGCACACCAGGGCTGACATCTGTGCCCGAAGTAGCGCGAGAACTTATTACAGTCGGGACCTCCCTGTTCCCGATACCCCTTCTGCCGTATCGCCAGTCGCACCGCTCGCTCGCCGATGGTTTTGCCCCTGACCGGCATCGGCATCGCCATATAGAGGTCATCCTTGTAGGCATCCTCACCCACGCTATCATCAATCAACTCGTCATCCACGATCCCGACACAGATGAGCTCTTCGAGGTCCAGTTCATCGAACCGGGGAATATCAGAGATGTGATCGGGCTCCGTCCAGAACTCGCTGTCCAGTTCCCTCGTCTTGCTTGCTTCCAGGCCGCATTCAGAGATTTCCAGCGAGTTCATCTCAATTTCCAGCTCGTTCATCCTCATCTCTTCATGTAAACTCATGGCCTTTTCCTCTTCTTTCTTCAAGCACGCCTGGTCAATAAATGCTATAGAAAGCATACTGAATTCCATAAAAAGAGGAAAGGTCGTTCTGATAGCAACCTTACAATTACTATGGGGCAGCAACGGAACAGCCAAACCACAGGCAACCATCCAGAAGCACGAGAACGTGAAGAGCAGCCCATCTGAGACATTTTGAGTAAGATAGGCGTGCTACTTTCTATAACTTATGTTCTCAGCACAGGGAAAAGGAAGGAGCAATGCAAACCGCAGAGATTCTACAATCAGTTGAGCATCGACCGTTTCCGCTGCATTCAGGTGCGTGGATTATGACGCAGCGATGGAAGGATGTTCTCTTCGCACACTGGTCACTGACGCCCGAGGAGCTCCGGCCCTTTGTCCCTTCCGCGCTCTCACTTGACACGTTCGAGGATCAATGCTGGCTGACGATCACTCCATTCTCCATGTCACATGTTGCGCCACGGGGCTTCCCGCCAATACCTGCGCTCTCCGATAGCTACGAGCTCAACGTCAGAACCTATGTGATTGCCAATGGAATACCCGGTATCTATTTTTTCAGTCTGGATGCAAGCAATCCACTGATGGTACTGCTGGCGCGGCATGTCTACTCTTTGCCCTATTTCAAGGCACGAATGCATAGCGAACAGAGAGGGAACTTGTTCTTTTACAGCAGCGTGCGCACTGATCCAAAGGGACTCCCGGCTACCTTTATCGCCCGCTATCAACCACACCCGGCAATCTTTCAGGCAGAACGTGGCACGCTGGACTACTGGCTGCTTGAGCGCTATTGCCTCTATACCGTGATCGGACGCCAGAAAATCCTGCGGGCTCATATCCATCATCGCCCCTGGGAGTTACAGAAGGCGCGAATGGAGATCCTCTATAACTCGATGACGCTTGCGGCTCGCTTTCCACTCCCGGAGCAAGCGCCACTGCTGCATTACTCGCAAGTACAGGATGTGCTGGTCTGGCCGATCTTCCCGACTACCTGAACTATGAAAAGAGAGGGAGAGCCAGTCTTTGTCTCTCCCTCCCCGATCCGCAGTGAACATGAAAAGAGAGGGAGAGCCAGTCTTTGTCTCTCCCTCCCCGATCCGCAGTGTAAAATGGCTGACGACCGGTTCGAATGATGCCCACGTCAGTGAGGTTTCCTCTTTCACTATA
>Ga0164243_10012054_pt1 | contig 12283 bp, 16 predicted proteins | sample OricompcompostOP_FD_108781 | JGI IMG/M metagenome (GOLD analysis project Ga0164243, IMG submission 108781) | Organic Plus compost microbial communities from Emeryville, California, USA - Original compost - Organic plus compost (OP) | ecosystem: Engineered > Solid waste > Mixed feedstock >...
CACCGGTTGTACTTGGTGTTGTTGGTGCCGGACTCGCGGTATCCGATTTCGCCTTTGGCCGCCTTGACCGCGGCGGCGACGGTGTACGCCATGTCAGCCTCCCTTGGTGATGACCGCGATGAGGATGCTCGTCCCGGCGCTCGTCCCGATGCCCAGCGCGGTCACCACGATCGCCAGCACCGCCAACGTGCGGCGGGACCGTTCGTTGGCCTGCGCCTGCGCCCGTGTGTCCCGCTCGTCCAGCTCGCCGCGGGTGACCATGGTCCGCTCGATGGTGTCCAGCCGCCCGTCCTGCGCGCGGAGCTGCTGGGCTTGGTCGGCGGCGCGCTGGTCGGCCTGCTCGGCGCGCTGCACGAGCAGCTCCAGGCGGCCCTCGATGCGCGCGAGCGCGGCGTCCATCGACCCGCGTAGCTCGGTGATCGCCAGCTCCAGCCTGGCCGTCTCCGGAGGGGTCATGGGGCTACCGCGACCCAATGGACGGGGATGTCGGTCCACGCTGCTGCGGGCGCGCCGGAGTCACCCACGAACAGGAACAGCGTGAAACCGGATGTGGTGACCGAGATGGCCCGGGCCATCCACCGGGCGATCGTGCCGGCACCTGATGCGATGTTCACGCACACCACGGGGGGATTGTCGAACGGCGCCGGGAAGTTGACCGCCAGGGTGTGCGAGGTCGCGCTTGCGAAGGTCACCAGCTCAACCCCGCGTTGTACGAAGTCCTCCATACGCTCGCCGGTGACCTCGTCTCCAGCGGCCCAGTACGTCAACGTTTCCCCTTTCTACAACGCCAAGATCATGGGTTGCGCGAGCCGCACGGCTGCTCCGGCCTGGTGGGGTTTGCTGATGCCGTTCACCGCGCGGATTACCGTCCAGGTCTGTGGAGATGAGGCGCCGCTGATCGCGGTCACCGTGAGCCTTTCTCCACCGATGATCACGTCGAAGGGGAAGGCGGCGGAATCCACTGTCCACAGCAGCCGGACCACTGCGACCGAGAGCGCGGTGTCGTCGGCGTCCACCGGCGCGGCCAGCGATGACCCGCTGCTGCCCAGCCGGGCGCGGACCGGGTCGTCCAGAACGGCGGTCTCCCAGGGACCGGCAGGGGATGCGTTGAGGGTCAGCTCCCACCGATGCGGCAACAGGAGCTCGGTGTAGCCCTGGGCGAGAACGTTGATCGGCTCGGGCGGCAGCCCGGCCGGAGGGTTGGCCACGGTGACACGGTCGCCGACCTCCATGGCCGAGGCGCCGGGGATCAGGTCAGGTTGGCGGTGCAGCCACATCGCCACCGATGGGAACCGGGCCTCGTCCCAGGTGCCCAGGTGGCGCCGCCATCCGGCCTGATGGGGGAGTTGACGGTCGGTTGCGACGTTGACCGTGACGTTCTCGGCATAGCGGCCCACGCCCAGCGGCGGCGGCTGGACCGACAGCGGCCCGCTTTCAGCGACGGCGCGGGCGGAGGATCCGCCGGTGCGCTCGGCGGTGATGTCGTTACGGGTGCCTTGGTCGTCCTCGGACGGTTCCAGCGGCGGCGCCAAGCCGGGCTGGGCATAGTCCAGCGCCACCCTCGCGGACTGGTTGTACATGCTCGCGCGGGAGCGGTACAGCAGGCCGAGCTCGTCGCGGGCGTCGGTGAGGATCCCGCCGTCGGCCTCGGCGATCTCGTCCAGCAGCTCCGGCAGGGGCGCGATGGATTGCAGACCCATGGCGGGCATCGCGCTCAGCTGCCCGACGATCTGCACGGGGATGCCGTTCTCGGTGCCGAGGCGGACGAGCCGTTCCCCGCCGTTCTCACCGGCGAACGCGGTGAATTCGTCGCCGACATCGAAGACGGGGAGAACCTGGGTGCCGAAGGTGACATGCCCGATGACGGTATCGCCGAGGCCGCGATGGTCGCCGACCACGATGCGGTTGGCAATACCGATGGTGCGGCCGTTGATGGTGCCCGTGGTCCCCGTTGCGCCTTCCAGGTCTTGGCCGAGTATCCACATCTCCCAGTTGATGTTTCCGCCCGCTTGCGTCAGGTCGAGAGTGACGCGCATGAACCGGGAGAGGATGAAGCCGAGCCCGACCTCGTGGCTGAAAATGAGGGTGTCGTCGGCGTCGTAGACGGAGAAGTTGACGCTGTCGAATTCCGCGTCGTACCAAAGGTCCCAGCGGCGCGCCGTCCCGGTCGTGGTGAACTGCACCAGCAGCCGCGAGGCGGCCATGGGCTCGGGGACGTGAACCAGGAACCGCAGCTGCGCTTGCCCGGCCGCGGTGTAGGCCCCGGGAGTGCCCACGAGCTGGCCGGCGCCCATGACTGGAAGCGCGTTCGAGCCCACGAATACGCTGCTGGACGCCCACTGAATGCCGGGCGCGCGGATGGTGAGCGGGGTGCCTCCGGGCAGAGCGGACGCGGCCTGTGTGGCGGCCTCGCCGTCTTCCATGGGCCAGTAGGCGACCAGCCCGGCCGATTCGGGGATGGACCGGCGCAGTGGTGATTGGAGCGGGGCCGCGCCCTGGCGCAGCCGCCGGCTGATCCCCGACGCAGTGATCGGGACGTGCCGGTCATGCCCGGATTTGTGCCAGCGCGGCGGCCACGACGACACTTCGCCGTGGAACCGCGCGGGCCGGATGAACCGGGCCTGCCCGTGCGCCGTCCAGGGCAGCCCATCGGTACCGGTCCAGGCGGTGGTGCCCGCCTCCTGCTCGAGACCCGGGTTGGCGACGATCGGGCCGCCGATGCCGTTGCGGACCTGGAAGGCGTGGACGGCGCCGTGGAAAACGCGGGTGGCCGCCAGGAAGTCGCCTTCGCTGTCTGCACCTATGACGAGGTTGGCGGTGCCGGCGAACACCGATCCGACGCCGGTGCCGACGACGGCGGCGCCCAGCTGCGTCCAGGGCCCGTCGATGCTGGGCGCGGTGTAGAACAGCCACTGCCGGTTCCCGGCGCCGTTGTCGACGTCGTACACCGCGCGCAGGGCCAGGCGCCCGGCGTCGGCCGGTACCGGGACGGTGGACGTGCCGATCTGCGTGGGGACCAGCCCGTCGGAGGAGGGACGCAGTTGCAGGGCGCCGGCGGAGGTCAGCTCCAGGACCCAGGAGCGTTGCCCGCCGCTGCTGAGGTACTTGCTGGCCAGGATGGTCGTCTGGTCCGGGCGCCAGGAATCGGGCGTGATCTCGATGCGGATGTCGAGGTCGCCGGTGACGTCCAGGGCGGCGGTGTCCGGGGTCGAGATGTAGTGGAATTCGACGCCTGGCAGGTAGGCGTACGGCGCGGCGTCCCCGACCCGCGCGCGCAAGGGCGTGTTGCGCCCGATATCTCCAAACAGCGGGGAGAGCGGGTTGCGGGAGGAGTAGCGCCCGTCCGGGTCTTTGAGGCTGGTCTTGAGCCGGGCGGGGTCGGCGGTGCTGGCCTCGTCGGCGCGGCCGCGGGTGATCGTGATGGGGTCGCGGGTGAGGGCGTCGGCGGTGATGTCGGCCCACCCGGACGGCAGGCCCAGCTCCAGCCGGATGTCAAGCGGCGTCTCGGGGAACGATGGGGCAGGCGGCGGCGGGACGGGCCCGGGGAAACCGGTGTCGTTGATCTCAATGTCGTCGAGCCACCCGTCCCATGTGCAGGGCAGGGCGTTGAGGAACGCGCCGACCTGCACCGAGTCGCAGGCCGCGCCGATACCGATCGCCGTACCTGACACGACCTCGGTGGCGACCGTGGATTCGGCGTCGTTGTAGAGGCGGATCTCGACGGCGGCGCCGACCGCGACGAACTGAACGCGCCACTCGATACGGACCCATTGCCCGGTCGCCACTGTGGCCGAGGTGGTGATCTCGGGGCCGTTCCCGGCGTCGCTGAGCTGGAGCGTCCCGTCAACCTGATAGATGAGACGGGCCGCCTGCGACCCGCCATTCATCATCCTGATCAGACCGAACCTGTTGTCCGCGGGGTGAGCGGCCGACCACAGGTACAGCCGTCCCCACATCTCGGTCACGGTCCCGACCGACGACCCCCACACCAGTTGCTGCGCGGTAGTGGTCCCCGACAGCGTCACCCGGTAGGCGCGGGTGCCGTGGGCGTGCTCGTCGTCGTAGGTGATCAGCGGCGTGCCGACGATCGAGTCCCACGGGTCGCCCGATCCGGCCTCGCCGGTGCCGACGGTGGCGCCCTGCACACCGCCCTCGGCGTTGGCCGTGAGCAGCATCAGCGCTGCCCCAACGCGGCCTGCACGTTGCCGCCGTGGTTCTCGCGGACCCAGGATCGAATGACCTTGACGAGCGCGTCGTCGCCGCCGCGGACGTCAAGCACCACCCGCGTAGGCGCCGCGCCCGCGCTCCCCCCATTCGCGCCCGCGGGCGCCCCGGGCGGCAGCACGGGCGCGGGCATGGCCGCCGCGGCGATCCCGCCCGTGACGCCCGACAGCATGCGCTGCAACTCGGGCACGGCGCCGGCGATGCCGGACATGAGCCCGGACATGATCGCCTGCCCGGACGGTTCCAGGAGGCGCATGTCCACGCTCATGGGGCCCTTCCAGTCCGGGATCATCCCGGTCACGGAGCCGAGCAGCTTACGCACGTTGCCGATCGCGGACCGGATGCCGGAGATCAGGCCGTCCAGGATCCGGCGGCCCGCCGACACCAGCCACGACCCGGCGCCCTTGAAGAAGCCGACGATCGCGTTCTTGACGCTGTTGAAAGCGTTGCGGATGAGGCCGACCCCGCCGCGGATGAGCCGGGCTACGCCGTTGACGATCGCCCGCGCGCCGCTGGAGGCGATCTCCAGGCCGCGCTTCCACACGGCGAGCAGAATCCCGATCAGCAGATTCCAGATGCCCTTTAGTACGCCCATCAGCGCGCGGAAGATCGCGGCGATAATTGTTCCGGCGCCGCGCGCTATCTGCTGTATCCCCTCCCACGCCTTGCCCCAGTCGCCGGTCAAGATCGCTGTGAAGACCTTGAAGATTCCGGCGATTATCTGAATAGCACCCTTGATCACGTTTATCACTTGTGCGAACACCGTCGCGACCACAGGCCCCAGGACGCTGACCAGCCACGCGACCACCGGAGCGGCCGCCTTCTGGAATTCGGCGAAGGCGGGCACCAGCTCGGTCTGGATCACCGTCCAGATTTCCCGCAGAGGCGGCAGGACGGCGGTCTTGATCTGCTCAAACGCGGTCTTCAAGGCCGGGAATACCGTTTCTCCCGCCGCCTTCAAGTCCTGGAACGCCTTGGACAGCGGGCCACCCCCGCCGCCACCGGAGAATGCGGCCTTGAGCCGCTCCCAGGCTGCTTTGAGCTCGTCGAAATGCCGGATGATGAGACCGGCGGCGCCGATGGCGGCGACGATCGGGCCGCCGAAGATGATCGCGGCGACGCTGACGGCGTCGGCGACCAGGCGGAACTCTGTGGTGTAGGTGCGGTACGCCTGGACGAGTTTCTCGATCCAGCCGACGACGGTCCGGGCGCCGCTCATGACCGTGCGGAAGGTGCGCGCGAGGGTGTCCATGCCGCGCTGCACCGACTCGGCCGAGATGCTGTTGAGTTTGGCCGTGAGGGCGTCGAGGATCCGCGTCAGCCCGGACGTACCAGCGGCGGTCGAGACGCCCATGATCCGGCCGAGGAGCCGCGTGAACGCGATCGCAACCTTCGCCACATCGGGCGCGAGTCGCTGCATCGAGGCGGAGATCGGCTCCAAGATCCCGCGCAAAGTGCGGATGCCGTCCGTACTCTTGGCCCAGCCGAGAAACTCGCGCTGCACCCTGTTCGCCGCGTTGCCGACGCCCACCATGAACCGGGTCACGGTCGGCTGGACCACCCGGCGCAGCTGCTCGGCGAGGGGGCGGATGCCGCGGGCGGCCGCCGCCGATCCGGCCTCGGTCGCCTTGTCGAGAACTGCCGTCAAGGGTTCGAGCGCCTTACGGGCCGCGGTGCCCTCGGCGAAGATCGCCGTCAAGGCCGCCTGGCCGATTTTGAAGGCGGCGAACAGGGCGAGCGCGGCGGGCGCGGCCGCCAAAGCGGCCGACCCGATCTCGGCGATCGCGGCGGCGACGGGGGCCAGGAGGGGCGCGGCGGCTACGGCGGTGGTGCCGATGGTCGCGATACCCAGCCCGGCCGTGACCGCGGTCCGGGTCAGCTCGGCGAGGAGGCCGACGGCGCCGCCTACAGCGCCCGCGAGGCGGCCGAGCCCGGGTACCCCGCGCAGGATGCCCCTCCCGAAGCCGCGGCCGGCCTCCTCGCCGTCGGCCACGAACCGGCCCCGCATGTCGTGCAACCTGCCGTTGGCGTCGCGCTGGAACCGCTCCAGGTCGTCTTGGCTACGGCGGACGCCGCGGCGGAATCCGCGGTTGTCGGCGGTGATGTAGGCGACCAGTTCGCCGATGGTCAGCGCCACGGGCATCACCTCCCGTGGAGCTGAGCTGGTTAGAGGTTGGCAATCAGCGCGCTGACGGCCTCGCCGGACACCTCGACCGGGTCGTTGGCGGTGACACGCGCCCACACCGACCGTTCAGGGTCGAGCCCGGATACGAGCCGGAGGAACTCGGCGGTGTCCAGGTCGTACAGGTCGTGTTCGGTAATCTGGTATTGCCGCCGGAAGTCGGCGAGGATCAGCGCCCAGTGGCGGGTGAGCCGCCCCCAGGGCCCTTCCGCTTCTTTTTGCCCTTGCGGCCTTTTCCCTGGGCCTTCGCTTCCTGCTTGGCGCGGGCTTCGGCGACCAGCTCGGCCGCGCGCTCGAAGGTGATGTTCTGCCCGTTGGCCGCGGCGATCCCGTAGGCCATGAGGACCTGGAAGTCCTCCAGTTCAACGCCGCCGTCGATCCAGTGGTCGAGTGCGTCGGCGCCGTAGATCTGCCCGACGATCCGCTTGATGTCAGCCAGGTCGGATGAGCCGGACAGGTGGTCGAGGTCGAGGGTCAGCCCCAGCGGGATGCTGGTGGGGAGTTCGACCTCGCGGCCGAACGCGCGGACACGGTGGCCGCCGCCGCGCCGACGGCGTTGCTGTTCGCGCCACTGGTCGAAGTCGGCGACCTCGCCAGGGGCGGGCTGGGGAGTGTGGGGGGGTGGTGACGTCACGGGGTCACCGCCTCCGTGGTCGACGGGCCGGAGCGGGTGAAAGTGCACGCCCAGGACGTCTTGTCGTTGTTGCCGCCGCCGGATTCGCCGAGGCTGATCGTGGCGTTCCAGATCTTCCAGTTCGTGTCGACCGGGTGCCGGAACCGGATCCTGCCGACGCTCGCGGTGCCCTTGAGGGTGCCGAGTTCCTCGCAGCGGGCCTGCCCGGGGTCCAGGGCGCCGGTGGTGTCGTCCTTGAGGAGCAGGCCCTCAGCCGCCATCGAGGCGCCTCGCTGCATGATCTCCTGTTCGTAGTCCCCTTGGGAGGCGTAGGTGGTGGTGTCGGCGACCTCCTCGTTTTCACCCGGGTTGACGGTCACCGAGTTGAGCCCGCCAAGCTCGATCCACGTCGACGGCGTGGAGTCCTCAACCTCGATGATGATGTCGCGGGCGTTGATCTTCCGCAGGGTCATGGATCGCCCTCCTTCCTTATGTGCGGTTGGGTGTTGGCCGGCTGATCTCGGCGCGGAAGTTCACAGCGAGCTCGTGCCTGCCGTTCTTGTCGCGGCCCATGTAGATCGGCCCGGCCTGGATGCCGAGGACCAGTTGCAGCCAGGTTCCGCCGGCGAGGGCGAGCATCCCGAGGCCGTGCAGGGAGTCGTAGACGGCCTGGGCGTCGGCCTCGGCCTGGCGGGCGTCGGTGGCCGTGCCGCGGCATCGGACCTGGAAACGGATCTCGTCGTAGGGGAGGCGGGAGTCGGCCTCGGTGGCGCCTTGACCGTAGGGGGCCAGGGCCATGCACCGGTCGGGGGTGGCAGGCAGCGCGAGGAGGTAGATGGTTCCGCCGGCGGTCCCGTCCGCGTGGTAGGTGCCGAGGCCGCGGTCGGCGAGGAGCTGCGCGAGCTCCTCCATGACCGTCACCGCAGGGCCCGCCGGACCTGGGCGGCGATCAGTTCCAGCATGGTCCCCTGCTCCTCCAAGGCGGGGTTCTCCAAGTACTTGGCGGTGCGCCCCGGGTCGTGCTGCCAGGTCAGTTCCTCGTGCTGGCGCACGGCATACACGGTGTCGTAGGAGACGGCGCCGGTGAGGCCGTCCGTGCTGGCGACGCCGGAGCGCTCCAGGGTGCCCTCCTCGATCGGGACGCGCTGCCGGGACGCGCCGAGGAGGTGCTCGACGGCCAGGGCGACGCCCCGTTCGGCGCCCGCGCGGGCGCGCGCGTCGGCGAGGTGCCCGTTCCAGGTGAGGCGGGTTGTCTGTGCCATCAGGTGAGGGTCACCTCCAGATGGTCCGGGGTGGGTGCCCCTGCGCCGCTGCGCTGGGCGCTGGTGATCGCGGTTGAGATCCGCTCGGTGGGTGTCCCGGCGTCGAGGGTCACGCGCGATCCGGCCGGGCAGTTCTCGGTGGTGCGCATGTAGAGGGTGGTCTCGGCGATCGTCTCCGATCCCTCTTTGCCGCGGACCAGGCGCCGTTTGTCGTCGCGGAAGCACTGGACGTCGACGGGCGCGCCGTAGGTGGGGCCGAAGGGTCCCTCGCCGGTGAGCGGTTCCACGCGCACGGTCGGGAGGTCGGGCATGATCTCGGTGAGGATGTCGAGGATCTCCACCGCTCACCCGCACACGTACGGCTCGTGGCCGAGGAGCCCGGCCGACCGGAGCAGCGCGACGGCGGTGGGTGAGTACCGGCCCCCGCCGTCACCTCCCGACCCGCCACCGGCCGCGCCGGTGCGGCCGAGGCGGGCGGATCCGATGGCGACCTGTCCCCAGGCGGCGGTGGCGCCGGTGCTGTTGGGGTCGCCGATCCCCTTGGCGTAGGCCGCCTGCGCGCACGTCGCGTCCCGCAGCGCTGCGGCGACGTCGGTGTCGGTGGGTGTGCCGGTGTCGTCGACGTCGTAGCACGCGGTCAGGAGCAGCTCGTCTACGACGATCGTGGCCTCGGCCAGTGCCCGTACCGCGCCGGCCGGGGGGTCGGCCACGTCGAGCCATTCGGCGTACTGGGTGGGGGTGGCGTAGGTGCGCCGCGCCATGCGCCTACGCCTCCTCGTTGTCGGCGGGCTCGTTGACGTCGTGGTCGGCTTGCCGCCAGCCGCCGGCGCCGTCCAGGGCCAGGCATCCGATCCGGGTGTCCTCGTGGGTGCCGTCGGAGGTGATGACCCGCTCGACCACCGCCCCGTCCTGGACGCGTTCGTAGGTGGGCATCAGGCGTCCAGGACCGCGATGGTGACGTTGGCCGGTGTGGTGCCGGCGTAGTTGACGTGGACCGACCCGTCGTTCTGCCGGAACTCGGGGCCGAACGGTCCGGCGAGACGGGCCTCCCCGGCGGGGATGCTGATCGTCTGGTCGGCGACGGCCAGGGCGGACCGGCCGACGGTCGCCGGGGTGACGACCGTGACCGTCAGGGCGGCGTCGTCACCGTTGCGGATGTACAGCAGGCGGTGGGCGGCCCATCCGAAGGAGTTGCCGTCGGTCAGCTCGGCCGGGACGTCGACCCCGTCCAGGTTGATCCCGGCCTCGGTGATCGATGCGGGCGGGACGGCGGTACGCGCCATGGGTTAGCCCTCCCCGCCCGAGGCATCGGGCGCCTCGGGCTTCTTGTTCGCCTCCGGGGCCTTGTCGGGGGTCTTGGTGGACTTGTCGGGCTTGACCTCGACCAGCTCGTACTCCTCGCCCATCGCGCGCAGGGCCTTGGCCTGCGCGGCGTTGACCTCGGCGCGGCCGCCGCGGAACTGGACCTTGCCGGCCTCGGTGCGGACCTGCATCTCGGGGTACCGGCTGGTCGTGAACACGGCCATGTGCTGGCCTCCTCTCTTTCGGGGTGGTCGCGCTGGAGGTCCGTCAGGACGTGGTGAGGTTGGTGATCTTGCCGTGGGTGCGCTCGTTGCCGTACATGAGGCCCACCTCGCCGTACAGCTGGGTGCGCTCCTTGGCGCCGGTCAGCGCCAGCGGCTCGGCGAAGAAGTGGCCCTTGCCCGGGATCTCCTGGTACACGGGTCGGCACTGCTCCAGGCTGGCGACGGCCAGCTCGGCGGCGGGCATGTGCCGGTTGAGCATCAGGTTGAGGGTGCCGAAGTCGGTCTCGATCGTGGTGACCCGCACGCCGCCGACGTTGCGGGAGCTCTCCTGGTAGTTCTTCTGGGTGATGAAGATGTCGGTGAGCTGCCGCTTCTGGAAGGCGTTGCAGATCAGCGTCGCGGTCTCCGACTCCTGGATGCCGCCGTTCTCCCAGACCATCTGGAGCAGGTCCAGCACCATGTCCTCGGTCAGCGCCGTCGGCGCGCCGTTGGCGATGACGTTGGTGGTGATCGCGGCCAGCAGGCCGCGGGTACGGCGCGCGGTGGTGTTGTCGGCCGGCTTGTTGTAGGTGCCGCGCAGGAAGGAGAACTCGATGTCCCTGACCATCTGCTTGAGCATCTGCTCGACCTGCCAGTCGAGCTCGTCCATGACCGGGTTGGGGTCGGCGTTGTTGACGCCGGCCTTGGCGCCGGTGGCGGCGAGCTTGGTGTAGGACACGCCCACGGTCTCGTGCTGGATCTGCACGATGTTGGACACGTTCGCGCGGACGCGGTTCTCCATGGCCGGGGCGTCCTCGCCTTCGACCTTGGTGTTCTGCGCGGCGGCGCGCAGGTCGAAGGTCTGCCACTCGAACTCGATCGAGTCGGTCTGCGCGCCGCCGTTCAGGCCGCCGATCGCCGAGAAGAACGGCGTGTCCGACGGGGTCAGCTGGTGCAGGATCCCGGTGTAGTTGGGGAGGTTGTAGGTCGTGCCGAGTGCGGTGATCCCTGCCACGGGTCACGCTCCTTTCCAGGGTCGTGCGGGCGCGGCAGGGCGCCCGCGTGGGTTACTGCTGGGCCTGTTGCACGCCGAGCTCGGCGAGCTTGCGGTTCTGGAGCTGCATGACCTTGCGCCATTCGCCCTTGGCCTGGGCTTCGGCGATCTGCTGCTCCAAGGTGGGCGCCGGGGCGCCGGGCGCGCCGGGGAACTGCCCGCCCGAGGTGGCCGGTACGGGCGGCGTCTGCTGCTGCGGCTGGACGGGCTGCTGCGCGGCCATCCACGGGTTGGCCTGGAGGGTCGCGGTGATCGCGGCCGCCAGCGTCGGCCCGAACGCGGCGTCCGACGGGTCGAGCTGCTCGGCGATCTGCGCGAACGCCGTTGAGCCGAGGAGGGCGTCACCGTTGACGCCGAGCCCGCCGGCGGTCTGGTAAGCGTGCCGGAGGACGGTTTCGGTGCGGGCGGCGACCCGCCTGGAGGCGGCCTCGGAGCGAAGCGTGGTGATCTCGTCCTGGGCCCACTTGGGCAGGCCGGAGATGTCCCGCGGCTCGGGGGCCGGGTCGGGCGCCTTCGGCGGCGGCGGGACGGGCATGGCCGGCGGCGCGGCCGGGGGTGCGGAGATGGGCGCGGCAGGGGCCGCGGGTGCCTGCTGCTGGGGTGCGGCGGGCGGTACCGGCGGGGCGGGCTGGGCGGACTGCGGCGCCGCGGGGGCGGCAGGGGCCGGTGCCTGCGGCGCCGGGGTTGGGGTCGGGGCGTTCGGCTGTGGGGCCGGTGCCGGGTCGGTCGGTGTGGTCATGCGGACCCTCCTGGGGTTCTCGCGTGGGTGGGTGGCCGGGCGCCTGGCCTGGCCGTTTCGTGCTCCTTCGCTCCGGGCGAAGGAAACCTAGAGAAATGTTGTTCCGGCTATGGACAACACTCCGGGGATCCCCTAGTGTTGTTCGTGTCGGGAACAACACTTTGGAGGCGGGTATGCGGGACTGGACCACGATGAGCGCGGGCGACTGGAACACCGACGGCGTGCAACTGGACCTGCTCGCGGGCATCGAAGGCGACGGGTACGGCACCATCGCACTCGACGAGATCACGGACGAGCAGGCGCCGGCCGCCGAGGTTCAGGAGCGGGGCGACGGCGCGCTGTTCGGCATCATCCCCGGGATCCTGGGCGAGCCCGACACCGTCGAGGGCATCGGCGTCATCGAGACCTACGGGTCCAGCACGTACCGTGTCACCGTGGACGATGACGGCCTGGCCACCTACAAGCCTCTCGCGGGGATGTGGCGATGACGACGACCATCCGGTACCTGGACAGGGCGGCCATTGCCGCCCTGTTCGGCGTGACTGCGCGCGCCGTGGGGATCTGGCAAGAGCGCTACGACGACTTCCCGCCACCGGACATCGAGCTCGGCGAGCGCCAGCTGCCCGGATGGCTGCCCTCACGCATTGAGGAGATCAGGCGGTGGCACGCGGCGCGGCCGGGGCAAGGGGCGCCCGGACGTCCCA
>Ga0164243_10012058_pt1 | contig 12282 bp, 9 predicted proteins | sample OricompcompostOP_FD_108781 | JGI IMG/M metagenome (GOLD analysis project Ga0164243, IMG submission 108781) | Organic Plus compost microbial communities from Emeryville, California, USA - Original compost - Organic plus compost (OP) | ecosystem: Engineered > Solid waste > Mixed feedstock >...
CTGTTTCTAATACCGAACGCATTTTCTCTGAGCTCGACCGGGTCCGCGTCGAGCGCCTCGCCGCACGATTTCCTACGCCGGACGGCCTGACCCACACTGTGTTGGAAGGCTTTGACGAAGGCGACTTCATGATGCCCAGCGATATTCCCGACGATGTCGTGACTGTGAATTCACGCGTGCGCGTACGCGATCAGGATGGCAATGTTCGCGAAATCACGATTTGCTATCCAGGCGAGGCTGATGCTGCCAAGGGATTTTTATCCGTGTTGTCCGCTGTGGGTGGCCAGTTGCTGGGACATCGTGTAGGGACAACGGTATCCTGGACCGACCCCAGCGGCGCCGCGTCGAGCCTGCACATCGAGGCTCTGTTGTTTCAGCCTGAAGCCAGCGGCGAGCTCGCGCTTTGAGGCACGTGGCTAGCGCGGCGGATTGCCGGCTGCCAGCGCGAGCAGCCGTTGCGCGCTCCAACCCGCACCGCACAGCAGTAGCCGGGTGTGCAGATCTTCGAATGTTTTCCATTCGATAGATCTGCCCAGGTCGATCAGGTGCTTGCCCTGCAACCGCACGTGATGCAATGGATAATGTGCGCTCAGCGATCGCCAGAGTTCCAATGCGCCAGGTGATTGACGGGCGCCGCTCAGCAGGCATAGACCGGCGTTCAGTGCTTCCAGATAGACGCGCTTGGCGAGTCCTCGGCGTTGATATGGTTCTCGATAGCGAGAGTGCGGAGACCGTATGTATTGATCCAGTCTGCGATCCAGTCCTGTCACGCGATTGAATGTGGTGCTGCCGGCCAGCCAGCGTTTTGCCGGATCTTCTATATATAAGAAAGTCTCGCCAGATGCGGTGCGGCGATAGCGGGGCAGGGGTTTGTCGCGCAGGTTGGGTAAGAATATTGTTCCGTCTACTGCCGCATTACGCAGGCAATGAGGATACAGCGCGTCGAGTTCGGCCTCCAGCCGAGTGCCTCCGCGGGCTACGTCGATTCTCATGTCGCACCTACCGTTCCTTGTCCTCAACTGAGGCCCAGTGGCCGCTGCGCAGACTCTCGGGCCGGCGGCAAGCGTGCACGCTCGCGCTGCTTTCCCATGCGTGTTCCGGTACATGCAGACCGGCGTAAATGCCGTAGCCTTCGCCCGCGCAAATCTCGCCTTCGGTATACAGGCTTTCTCCTGCGCTGATGGCGTTGGCCGCCGATATTTCGGTCAGTGCCTTGATGCCCCAGCCTGCGTAGAGATGTCCGCCGCATTGCAATGATCCGCCGCATTCGATCCCTTGGCGTGTGACTAAATCTGCATCGCTGGTGATGTTCCCGGCTACGCGAATGTTCTTTTCGCAGTGCAGTGTGCTGACCTGCAGATCCTGGCCGGCGTGGACTGAGCCGCGCGCCCGAGCAGGGCCGACGCATGTCAGGTCCCAGCCTGCGCGTATGCTTTCGCAGTCCAGTTCACCCTGAATGAGGATATTCCACGCAGCGTGAACACGGCCGTTCACGTGCAGCGTGTCGCCGCAAAATATCGCGCCGGCGCAATGAATATCATCGCCCGCCTGCAACCGGCCTTGCACCCGCATTCCACCGCCTACGCGAATACCTCGTCCAGTACGCAACGTGCCGGTGAGGTCCAGCGTGCCGCGGACTTCTATGGCGCCTGCAAAGACGACGTCTTCTGCATCCAGATGATCGAGTTGCAATACAGCGTCCGTTGGGCCAAATTGATCCAGCAGCCAGCACGCATCCTTTGTGCGGCCATCGGCAACGAGCGCGTCCAGCAATTGTTGATAGGTGCCTTGCGGTGGCGCATGGCGCAAGTACCAGCGAAAGCCGTCGGCACACGGTTGTTTGAGTTTGATGAAGTCCTTGGTGATATCCATGCGAGTCCCTGGGCTGACCGGTGCCGTGTGATGGCAGGCCATAGGGTGTGCTCGTGCGGCATGTATGCCTGGTGTTTGCCGCGACACTGCGGCAAGGCTATCCGCGTTCGTATGATGGCGGTTTCCAGATCAGTGTCGTACAGAACGAGCAACACCTATTCGCGCGGCTGATGCCCGACGACCTAGGAATTGCGCAAAAGAGATGAGTGGGAGGTCGCCGGGCTAGTCAAGTGCGGCGAAAGCCGCGGCTGGGCCGGCGCTTGTGGACAGTGGACGTCGAGCACGCCGGATCGGCCACCGGGCGGTGGCTGTCGCACGCAGCAGGATGCGTGAAGAGGTCTGGCGGCTATACATGGAAGCGAATTGTAGGCCAAGGCCGGCAGGTTTGCACACCTGCCGGCGTTTTCGTGTTTCCGGCTCGGTGCGACGGAGCGTAGCCCCGTCGCGGGTACTCACTGGGTCAGTTGGTCTGCGACAAATCGATGCTGTAGACCGCGCGCCCCTCCCCCGAGCCATCATCGGCATTGACCAGCGCGATTCCCGTCAGGCCGGCTGCTTGCGCAACACTCAATGAGTCTTTGCCTGATTTGAACAGCACGGCGCCTGCGGTATTCACAGGAGTAAAGCGCCAGCTGCGAGCCGAGCCGTTTGCGCTGCGGGTGATTTGCGGATTGCTCTTGATGTAGTTGATCACTACATCGCGATTCGCATCGGGTGATGCGTAGACAATGTCAAACGCCTTGCCTTCGCCCAGGATATAGCGAGCGCTGCTTTCGGCACGATAGTTGTTGGTGGCGACGATGAACTCCTTGCCATCTACCGGTGCGTTGAGATACGTCAGATTTTTGATGCGGCTGCCCTGCGGTTGAGTGACGTCGATCTCATATTGCAGGTCTGGCGTGGTGAACATGTCAAAGTTATAGCCGGCGAAAGCGGATTGCCCCGAGGGCACTTGACCGGTTTTGGTGTCTTTGATCAGCCACTGATCTTGTGTCGATGAAGGGTCAATCCGGTTAAAGCGCAAGGCGGCATTTTCCAGCCAGAGCTTGAGCTCTGCGCCCGTGACCTTCACGGCATACACCGTGTTGGGGTACAGATACAGGTCCGCAGCGTGATAAATGGCCAGCGCGCCTGGCGCGACATCGGTGTAGTCTCCGCCGCCTTGGAATCCCGCTTTGAACGGCGCGCTGATCGACAGGATCGGCAGGTCGGCATACTGCGGCAGATTGGCGGTTACATAGTCGCTGACATAGGCTTGCTGCGCATGATTGACCAATTGAATCGCGCCCGGATCCCCGACATCAGCAAACAACGTGCTCATGCGGAAGTTCGAGTTGCCGATGGGTGTCTTGACATACTCCACTGCGGCTTCGTGCTGTGTCTGCACAGAGGCTGCGACAGCCGAGTCGGCCGCGACATATTGCGTGCCGCCGTTGGCGTCGGTGCTTTGAATGGTGCGTATTTCCGCCGTGGTTTTCGAGGTGTCGATGCTCCACGCTTTGCCGTCCCATCGCAGGGTGTAGTCAATCACGCCCAGGCCCTTGCCCCATGAACTGGCCATGACGGCCGGCACACCGTATACCGTGCCGGCGGCATTATCCACACCGGGATAGGTATAGGCGGGATTCTTGCCGCGATCGGGGAATGTGCTGTGCTGATGCCCCATGATCAGGCCGTCGATACCGGAGACCTGTGCAATGTACAGCCCGGGGTTTTCCATGTCCGCGGAATAGTTCGCATCGCTCATCCCGCCGTGCAGCAATACGAAAACCAGATCGGCGCCTTCGGCGCGCGCTTGGGCGACTTGGGCTTGAACGGCGGCGCGGCCGTCGCTGATCGTGACTTTGTTTTCGAGGTAGCGCTTGTCCCAGTTCATGATGCCGGGGGTGGTCAGGCCGATCACGCCGATCTTGATGGGCAGCTTGACGAGGTCGCCGTCCTCTTGCGTGGCATTGATTTCGCGTTCCAGGATGACGTGGGGCGGCAGTAATTCCTTGCCGCTGGCGACGCTTTGCACGTTGGCGAGCGTCATCGGGAATCCTGGGCCCATGCATGACAGGCTGGCGTCTACGCCTTCCACATTCAGCCCGCCGCCCAGCACTTGATTCAAATAGGGCAGTCCGTAGTTGAATTCATGATTGCCCAGGGTGCCGGCGTCGTACTGCAATACTGCCATTGCCTTGTACATGGACGATTGTTGGCTGCAGGTAATGGGTGACACCTGGGCCTCGTAATCGGCCAGCGCGGTTCCTTGAATCGTGTCGCCGTTGTCTACGAGCAACGTATTCGGGAATTCCTGGCGGGCAGCGCGGATCAGCGTGGCCGTGCGTTCAAAGCCATAGGTCGGGTCTTCCGCGAGTTTGAAATAGTCGTAGCTGCGGACGTTGAAATGCAGATCCGTCGTCGCCAGCAGGGCCAGATTTGCCGAGGCTTTTTCCTGGACCTCTGGTGGCGACGCATTATCGTCGTCAGAGTCGTCACTGTTGCTGCAAGCGGAAAGGGAACCGGCCAAAGCCAGCGCCAGCATCACTCGCGCGAAGGCTAGTCGACGGTTCAGGAACGGCACGCGCACAGACATCGGAAACTCCTGATGTAGTTATAAATGGAGTCGCAGAGTATTGGGGGTGTTGCTGACGGGCTTGTGACCAATGGATGTCTGAGAGATGACAGTATGTCGAATGGTAGCGTTGCTTCTCCCTTTTCTTTATCGAGCACTGCCGTCAAAATTTCGCTCATGTCTAGTTCTGCACACCCCCCTCATGACGCCGGCGATCATCGCATCGGCGTGACCGTGCTGACCGGCTTTCTGGGCAGCGGCAAAACCACGCTGCTCAATCGCCTGGTCCGCGAGCCCGCGTATGCGGACGCGGCCGTCATCGTCAATGAGGTGGGCGATATCGGTGTCGATCATCATTTGTTGCGCCATGCAGAGGGCCGCATCATTCTTATCGAAGGCGGCTGCATTTGTTGTTCCGTCAATGGAGACTTGGTGAATACCTTGCGCGAACTTTTTATGTCGGCATTGCGCCGGCAGATTCCGCGCTTTCGCCGGGTAGTGATTGAGACCACAGGGTTGGCCACGCCTGCTGCGATTTTGTTCACGCTGCGCCATGAGCACTTTGTGGCTGAGCGTTATGTTTACCGCGGCACCATCACAGTAGTGGACGCGAAACACATTCAGGCTCAGTTGCAGGAGCAGCCCGAGGCTGCGCAGCAGGTGGCCGCGGCGGATAGGATCGTGTGCACGAAAGCCGATCTCGTCGAGCCCGCGGCCCTGGATGAGGCCATTCGGTCAGTCCGACAGATCAATCCCGGCGTGCCAGTCTTGGTGCAGCGGCCTGATTCGCCATTGGATGAGCGGCTGACGGCCTCCGGCATTGAGCGTTCACTGGCGGATCCGAATGAGTCGAATCGCTGGCTGTCGGGCTTTTTGTCGTTGCACAGTGTCCGCCATCCTCAAGTCAGGCATGCCGTACTGCAATGGTCAGCGCCAGTCAGCCGGGCCCTGTTTTTGACAGGGATGGCGCAACTCCAAGAAGCGCATCATCGCGGGTTGTTGCGCATCAAGGGTCTGGTCCGGTTCGAGGGTGAATCTTTGCCTTGCGCCGTTCATGGTGTCCATCGCGATCTTTATCCCATTGAGCCGTTGGCAGCGTGGCCTGACGGCGACCATCGTTCCTGGCTGGTGCTGATCGTCCGCGACTTGGATCCCGAAATCCTGGTCCAAGCGTTACGCCGCTCGCTGCGGCTATCGGAGTCCGAGGGATTTGCCGCACAATCGTAGCGGCAGATTGTCTCGCCATGCTTTGTCTGCGAGGGCATTGTGGGTATAATTGAGGAACTGTCTTCATGTAGACCAACGTCACTCCAGCCGCCAGCCTCCATGGGCGGGCAATGTGCTCCGGTATAACCGTGTTGCTTGGCTAGGGTGCAGGCAAAGCCGCGGCGGGTATTTCCGCGGCGGGCCGTCCGACAGCCGGTGCCGTTACAACGGATCCAGCGCTGGTCGTGGGGGTTGCCGGATGAGTTGGCAGGCCGCCCGTGCTGGCCGGTCATGCAGACAGATGGTCGTCCCATATGTCTAAAAATCGTCGGCTTAGTGTCGCTGTCAGACGAGTTCGTCCTGTGCATGGTCACGGGGCACCATCGGTCTGACATGTGTGTCGCTCCGGGGAAGGGGTGTCCTGTGTCTCCGTCCTGCGCTTTGGGGCCAGGCGATTCAGGTTCATTTTTTTCAGCAAATGCCGCTGGTGCGGCGCTGCGCACTGATACGCGCGGCATGGTGCAAGCCCAAGGCGCTTTTCGGTGCGGGGCGGCACGATGCTACGTCTAACAGGAACGTCGTGAACATTACGCAAGTCCACGCTACATCGGTTTTTCCGCTATCGGAGCTTCATGGCTTCTGTGGGCGGGTGGGCGCCGATCTCGGCGCTGTAGCCGAAGCCGGCTTTGCCCAGCAAGCTTGCGACGATCATCACAACAAACAAAAAGGCCCGGCGGTAAGCCAGGCCTTTAAGAAATTTGGTTGCGGGGGCAGGATTTGAACCTACGACCTTCGGGTTATGAGCCCGACGAGCTGCCAGACTGCTCCACCCCGCGTCTGAGAGAACGAAATCATAGCGTCTTTTCAGAGTCGACGCAAATTTGCCCTTTTTATGTAGGTAGACAGAAGCTCAATGGACAATAGCGAGGCAACTTATGTGCTGGAAGCTGCGCTGCTATGCGCCAGCCAGCCCATGCCATTGACCGAAATGCGCAAGCTGTTCGGCGAAGATCCCGATTTCGATAACGACAGGCTGCGGGCGATGCTGCAGGAGCTGCAGGAACATTGGGCGAACCGCGGAATGGACTTGGCGCAGTTGGCGACAGGGTGGCGTTTTCAGAGCCGCCCGCAAATGCAGCGCTATCTGGAACGCCTGAATCCCGAACGGCCGCCCAAGTATTCTCGCGCCGTGATGGAAACGCTGGCGATCGTAGCCTGGCGCCAGCCGGTGACGCGCGGTGACATCGAAGACATTCGCGGGGTGACGGTCTCGTCTCAAATCGTCAAGACCCTCGAGGACCGCGGCTGGATCGAGGTCATCGGCCATCGCGATGCGCCGGGGCGGCCGGCCTTGTTTGGCACGACGCGGCAATTTCTTGATGATCTGGGGCTGCGCGCGCTGGACGAGCTGCCGCCATTGGATAGCGCACAGGCGGCCGCTGCGTTGCAGGGGCTGGATCTGGGGGGCTCCGAAGTCACCCTCGAAGTCAGTGATCCTCAGGCGGCGGAGCCCGGTGCAGACGCTTCCGAATCGCAGGGCGCTGAGGCGGCCGGTGCCGGGACAGAGGCTGCCGAGGGCGATGCTGTTGTTTCCGCTGAGGCCGCGGAGCCGGTCGAAAATGCGGCTGCCGATGAGTCTTCCGGTTCCGAGGTGGTCTCCGGCGAAGACGCCAATGCCGAGCCGGACACGCCAGCCGTATCCGATACAGAGGATGCGGTGTCCATCGATGCCACGGCAGTCGGTGCTGACGCGACATCCGAGCCTGTACCGGTACAGGCAGATGCTGATACGACGCTTGAATCTGCGCCGGTAGGGGTGGATGCCGATGCGACGCTCGAGTCTGCGCCGGTAGAGGTTGATGCCGATATGACGCTTGAGCCTGCTGCGGTAGAGGCGGATGCTGAGGCATCTGGCGAAGATGTGGCGGTGTTGGATGCAGATCCCGCCGTAGCGGACGAAGCTGGGCTGGAGACGCCTCGCATCGACGTCGAATCAACAATTGCCGAAGCGGAATCGCAAGAGTCTGCGCCCGAGGCTGAAGCCTCCGAGGCTGAGGATTCTCCCTCCGCTGATGATGAAGACCAATCCGCGCAAGGCGGGTTGGCGAAAGCTTAAAGAATTCTGGAGCTGTCTCCGTGACAACCGAAATGACGCGTAAAAAAATGCAAGACGATTCTCCTGTTCCTGATTCGCTGGCCGGCGAGTCGCCTGTGGTGACGAAAGTCCGAACGACCAAGAGCGCTGCCAGCAAATCTGCGGCGGCCAAGTCGACAGTGAAAGTGCCCGCGACGAAGGCCGCGACAACAAAGGCCGCGGGTAAGTCTGCAGCGACCAAAACCGCAACGAAGACGGCTGCAACCAAGTCCGCCGCCAAGTCGGCGGGGGAGAAACCTGCATCGTCCAAGGCGAAGGCCAAGTCGGCAGACGACAAGCCTGCAGCGGTCAAGTCGGCGGCTAAACCGGCGACAAAGACTGCAGCCAGAAAAACGGTAGCCACGAAGTCGGCCGCCGATAAAGCGGCGGCAGACAGCTCCACGGAGGGCTCAGCGTCCGAATCCGTCACGCAGTCCAAGGTCGCTGCGACCAAATCGACAGCAAGCAAGTCGACCAAATCCAAGGCGGTATCGGGCGGCTCGGTCGAGGCTGTTGCAGCAGAGCCCGCCGTCAAGCGTACGCGTACCCGCAAAGCCGCCGCAGGCGCGGCATCGGCCGATACGGTGACGCCCACCGTGGCAGAAAACGCCACCTCGTCTGTCGTTGCGGCGCCCGTCGTCACGGCAGTGCGGGGTGTGGCTGCTGCAGCAATCGAGCGTAACGTGCCTGTTGTCGCAACGGAACGCGCTGCTGCCTCGCAGCCTGCTTCGCATGAAGGAACGGCTGGATCGTTTTCTGCAGGTTCTGCCCCCTCTGCGGCGCCTTCCGTGCCTGCCCGGCCGGTTGTTGCTGAAACGCGCGCGTCAGGCCAGGCTGACCTGTTCGAGTCCGCCGAGCCTGTCGCGAAACCGGTAGCCGCTCCTTTTGCGTCGATCGGGTCTGAAAGTGCTGCTTCGGCAGAGCCCGCGGTGACCGAAGGTCGTCCGAATCGCCGGCGCGGGGGAAATGCCATGGAAAATCAACGACCGGCTTCCGAGTCTGGTGAGGCATCGCCCGCTACTGCCGAGTTTGCCCAGGCAGCGGCAGGTCAGACCAACGAAGGGGATCCCAATGCGGCGCGTGGCAGCCGTGGTCGTAAGCTGCGTACCCCGTTCCGCCGCCGTCGTGGCGATGCGACGGGTGTCGCGGGGGCGCCGGGATCGGTAGATGGCTCGCCGGACGTGCCCTCGGGCGAGGTGGCTGGCGGCCGCGGCGCCGAACGCGAGGCCGAACAGATGCTCTCTTATTTAGAGCATGCCGATCGTAGCGAGCAGCGCCTGGGCAAATATCTGAATAGCGATGCCGCGATGCCCAAGCTGCACAAAGTCCTGGCGGACGCGGGCATTGGCTCGCGCCGCGAAATGGAAGAATTGATCACGGCCGGCCGCGTGTCGGTCAATGGTGAGCCGGCGCACATCGGTCAGCGCGTTTCGCCCACGGACCTGGTCCGGGTCAACGGCAAGCCGGTTGCCCGCACCAATACGCGAAAACCGCCTCGTGTCATCTTGTATCACAAGCCTGCTGGCGAAATTGTGAGCCACGATGATCCTGGCGGCCGCGCCAATGTGTTCGCGCGCTTGCCCAAACTGCGTACCGGCAAATGGTTGTCGGTCGGTCGTCTTGATTTGAACACCGAAGGGCTGTTGATTTTCACCACGTCGGGTGACATGGCCAACCGCATCATGCACCCCCGTTACGGTACCGAGCGTGAGTACGCGGTGCGTGTGCTGGGCGAAATGGACGACGCCACGCGCAAATCCCTGGTTGAGGGCATTCAACTCGAAGACGGTATGGCGGCCTTTGGCTCGCTGGATTATCTGGGCGGCGACGGTAGCAACCGGTGGTATCGCGTTACGCTCCAAGAAGGGCGCAACCGCGAAGTCCGCCGGATGTTCGAGGCGGTAGGTGTGACGGTCAGCCGTTTGATCCGTACTCGCTTTGGTGATCTGGTGTTGCCGCGCAACCTGCGCCGCGGCCGTTGGGATGAACTGGACTCCTCCTTGGTGACGGCGCTGATGGTGCAGTTGGGCCTGTTGCGCGATGACGACGATGCCGAGGGCGGTCGTCATGCGCGTCAACCGCGTTCGCACGACAGTGCTTTGCCTCCCGGGTTTGGCACGTTGGATCGCAATGGCATGAATGGTGCGCGCATCGGCCGTCGTGGCAAATTGCAGGGCGGGCGCCCGGGCAGTGCCGGCCAGGTGGCATCTTCGCCGTCTGACCCCTTCGGTACTGGCTTGATGTTCACGGGCGGATACGCCAACGGGCATCCGCTGGGTAAAGACGGTGGGCGTGGTGGCAAGGGCGGCAAGCCCGGTGGCAAGCCTGCGGGTATGCAGGGTGGCCACAAGGCGGGCGGACGGCGCGGCGGCAAGGGCCCGAGCGCTCAGTTTGGCGGCGGTCCTGGCAATCCGGCAGGCGGGCAGGGCGGTAGCGGTGGCTATGGCAATGCCGGGCAGGTGGGTAATAGCGAAGGCGGCTATCAGGGCGGCAACAAGCGTGGTGATGGCAAGTTTTCAAAGCATGGCAAGCCGCGTCGCCCCAAGGGGCCGGGTGGCGAGATGGCTGTATCGGCGCAGGGCGTTCCCGGCGTGTCCGGCAATCAGCGCAAAGGTCCGAATCGGCCCAATGGAAAACCCGGTGGCGGTCAAGGCGGCCCGCGTGGCAACCAAGCGGCGCGCAATGGCAAGCCGCAAGGCAACGGCGGCGGTAAAGGCCGTCCGCAGCGCGGCCCCAGAGGCGACGATTGGCAGCCCAAGAGCGCCTCGGCGCACGAGTCGCGCCTGGGCTTTCTGGGCGGTGGCCGTGGGCGTGGCGACCGCTGAGTGGTAACGCCGCGACGTCAAAGGCACTATCCTGGTGCCCTTGACGTAAACCCGCGACATAGCAGGCAATTTTCGCAATTATCTGGTAAAATCATTGGTTTTCATGGCGCGCATGCACCCACGGGTGCGTCCTTGTCATGTGCCGCAGCATATGCTGTCGCCTGGATAGGTATTCGGGTGTGCTTCTTTTGGGCTTGGGTTCGGTGTCGAGCGCTGGTGGGATGTCCCGTTAGCCGGTAATCCGAGGGCCAGGCAATACAGTGGGCTGGGTTTGCAGCCCATTTTTTTTGAGTGTATGGCAGATATTTACGCATTGACCCAACAGGCATTGGCCGGCATGGACGTCGAATTAGTCGACGTCGAACGTGCTGCGCTGGGCCTATTGCGCGTCACCATCGATAAGGTCGGGGGCGTGCGCATCGAGGACTGCGAGCAGGTCTCGCGCCAGTTGTCGCGCGTCTACGAAGTCGAAAACATCGACTACAAGCGGCTCGAAGTCGGCTCGCCGGGCACGGATCGCCCGTTGCGCACCGAGGGCGAGCTGCGCCGTTTCGTGGGCGAACGTATCGAGATCAAACTGCGCGAGGCGCTGGATGGACGTAAAGTGTTTTCCGGCATTCTGTCGCTGCCTGAGGCAGCGCAGGGCGCAGAGCGTGACACGGCGGCCAATGCGCAGCAGACCGTATTCGGTCTCGAATTTGAGGCAAAAAAGAACGACATCCAGGTATTGAGCTTCACGTTCGGTGATATCGAGCGTGCCAAACTGGATCCCGTTCTGGATTTCAAGGGCAAAAAGCGATGAGTCGCGAAATTCTTCTGTTGGTCGATGCCTTGGCGCGTGAGAAAAACGTCACGCGTGAAGTCGTATTCGGAGCGCTCGAGAGCGCGCTGGCTTCGGCCATGAAAAAGCGTTTCAAGGACGACGCCGAAATCCGCGTCTCCATCGATCGCGAGACTGGCAGCCACGAGGGTTTCCGCCGGTGGCTGGTGGTGCCTGACGAGGCTGGCCTGCAAGAGCCGGACAAACAGGAAATGCTGTCCGACGCCATCGAAATTCAGCCCAATATTCAGGTGGGCGAATACATCGAGGAACCGCTCGAGCCGATCGAATTCGGTCGTATCGGGGCGCAGGCTGCCAAGCAGGCCATCCTGCAAAAAATCCGTGACGCCGAGCGCGAGCAGGTCCTCAACGACTTTCTGGATCGTGGCGAGACCATCATCTCCGGCACGATCAAGCGCATGGACAAGGGCGACATCATTGTCGAAACCGGCAAGATCGAAGCCCGCTTGCCGCGCTCCGAGATGATCCCGAAGGAAAATTTCCGCGTCGGCGATCGTTTGCGTGCCTATGTGCTCAAGGTCGATCACGCTGCCCGCGGCCAACAGGTCATCCTGTCGCGTACGTCGCCTGATTTCATTCGTCAGTTGTTCGAAAACGAAGTCCCCGAAATCGAGCAGGGTCTGCTCGAGATCAAGGCTGCTGCACGTGACCCCGGCGTACGCGCCAAGATCGCCGTGGTGGCCTACGACAAGCGCATCGATCCTATCGGGACGTGTGTCGGGATGCGCGGCTCACGCGTGACCGCCGTGCGTAACGAATTGGGCGGTGAACAGGTCGATATCGTGCTCTGGTCCGAGGATCCTGCACAGTTCGTCATCGGTGCCCTGGCGCCGGCCAATGTCGAGTC
>Ga0164243_10012059_pt1 | contig 12281 bp, 12 predicted proteins | sample OricompcompostOP_FD_108781 | JGI IMG/M metagenome (GOLD analysis project Ga0164243, IMG submission 108781) | Organic Plus compost microbial communities from Emeryville, California, USA - Original compost - Organic plus compost (OP) | ecosystem: Engineered > Solid waste > Mixed feedstock >...
CCGGCGCCCGGTCGCTTCCCCGGCTCATCGACGCCAACCAGCCCGTCCCGGTGGCCAAACGCGGCTACGTCACGGGCGCGACGTACGGGAACGCCATCGCCCGCGCCACCGTCCCCAGCGTCAGCCTGAACGGCGTCCGCACTCCGCCGTCCGTCACCGTCCGCCTCGACCCCGCCAAGCCCAACGCCGCACCGGTCTTCTCCGACCGCGGCGACTCCGGCGCGCCCGTCGTCGACGACTTCGGCCAGATCATTGGCATCCTCTTCGGCGGCAGCAAGGACGGCATGTTCGGGATCGTCATCCCCTGGGAGGACGTCACCGCCGGCCTCCCCATCACCCTCATCACCTGACCGCGGTCAGAAGTCGGTGCTGATGGTGGTCGGCTGCCAGGCGTCGGCGTCGGCGCGGAGCTCCTTCATGGCGTCGTCGAACCAGGCGAGCGCGTCGGATCCGAGGAGGAGCAGCGACGGGGGGTCGGGGCTCTGGACGGCGGTGATGACGGCCTGGGCCGCCTTGTCCGGGTCGCCGGGCTGGTGGCCGTGCTCGGCGGGGTCGGACCTGCGGCGGGCGCCGACGGTGCCGGCGTAGGCGCTGATCTCGTCCCGCGGCCGGGTGAGGGAGCGTTTGTAGTCGGTGCGGAACGCGCCGGGCTCGACGGCCATGACGGTGATCCCCAGCGGGGCGACCTCCTTGCGCAGGACGGCGGTCAGCGCGTCCAGCGCCGCCTTGGTGGCCACGTAATGGCCGGTACCGATGGGGTGGCTGCGCACGCCGGCCGAGGTGACGTTCACGATCGTGCCGCCGCGCCGTGCCCGCATCTCGGGCAGGACGGCCTGGATCAGCGCGGCCGGGCCGAACAGGTTGGTCGCGAACAGTTCCTGGACTTGGTCCTCCGCCGCCTCCTCGACGGCGGCGCGGTAGCCGTGCCCGGCGTTGTTGACCAGGACGTCGATGGCGCCGAAGCGGTCGCGGGCGGTGCGGAGCACGTCGCGGACCTGGGCGTGGTCGGTGACGTCGAGCGGCAGCGCGAGTGCGGTATCGGGGTGCGCCTCGGCGAGGTCCGCGACCTTCGCCGCGTCGCGGGCCGTCACGATGACGGTGTCGCCGCGGTCCAGTACGGCCGCGGCGAGCGCGCGCCCGAGGCCGGTCGAGCAGCCGGTGATGAGCCAGGTGGCCATGGTGATCGCCTTCCGTGTACGAGTACTGCCCCGACGGTGCCGCGCCCGCCGGTACCGAGGAAGACCGCGGTGTTCCTGGCAGTGACAGGGTTACGCCGGCCGCGCCGCCGGGTGCCACACTGAAGGCATGCCGGGGCCGAGCGAACTGGGTGACTTCCTGCGGGCCCGCCGGGCGCGGTTACGGCCCGGCGATGTCGGCCTGCCGCCGGGTCCGGGCACCCGGCGGACGCCCGGGCTGCGGCGCGAGGAGACCGCCGCGCTCGCGGGACTGTCCATCGACTACTACATCCGGCTCGAGCAGGGCAAGGAGACCAACCCCAGCGGCCCCATCCTGGACGGGCTCGCCCGCGCCCTGCGGCTGAACGAGGAAGAGCACGCGCACCTGTACGCGCTCGCGGACCACGCGGCGGGGCGCCGGGCGCGGAGCGCGCCGCCGGCCAGCCGGGTGGTCCGGCCCGGCGTACGCCGCCTCCTCGACACGGTGCGGCCCTGCCCGGCGTACGTGCTCACCCGTACCAGCGACCTGCTTGCCGCCAACCCCGAGGCCTTCGCCCTGTTCCCCGGCCTGGCGGACTGGCCGCCCGAGCGGCGCAACACGATCCGGTACACGTTCTTCCACCCGGTGGCCAGGGACCTGTTCGCCGCCTGGGACCGCTCCGCCGAGACGATCGCCGCCCACCTCCGCTCGCTCGCCGCCGACAGCCCCGACGACCCGGACGTCACCGCGCTGATCGCCGAGCTCCTCGACGGCAGCCCCGAGTTCGCCCGCCTCTGGCAGCGGCACGACGTACGGTCGCGGCGCGGCGAGGCCAAGCCGTTCCGCCACCCGCGCGTCGGCGCGTTCACCCTGACCAACGAGGTGCTCTACCTGACCGACGGCCAGCGCATGAGCGTCTACCAGGCCGAACCGGGCAGCCGCGACCACGACGCGCTGACCCTGCTGTCCATGATCGCCAGCGGCGACGCGCCGGAGGACGCCGCCCGGTAACCAGGGGCCGCGCTCACCGGTCGGCGGCCAGGACCGCCGCGAGGCCCTCGCGCAGGTCGTCGACGAAGTGCTCGGGGACCTCCAGGGAGGGGAAATGGCCTCCGGATTCCGGGGACCTCCAGCGGACGATCCGCCGGTACCGCTCCTGGGACCAGGGGCGCGGGTACTTCTCGATGTCGCGGGGGTAGATGGTGATCGCCGCCGGGACGTCGACCCGGAGTTCGGGGTCGAGGGAGTCGTGGCTCTCGTAGTAGATGCGGGCGGCCGACGCGCCGGTCCGGGTGAGCCAGTACAGGGTGACGTCGTCGAGGATGCGGTCCCGGGAGATCGTCTCGAACGGGCTGTCCTCGGTGTCGGACCATTCGGCGAACTTGTCGAGGATCCAGGCGAGCAGGCCGACCGGTGAGTCGACGAGTGAGTAGCCGATGGTCTGCGGGCGGGTGGCCTGCTGTTCGGCGTACGCGGCGCGGTGGTGCCAGAAGTCGTGGGTCTCCTCGGCCCACGCGCGCTCGACGGCCGTCAGCCCGTCGGTGGTCAGCCCGGGCGGTCCTTCCGCGAACGTGGTGTGGATGCCGAGGACGTGCTCCGGGAAGCGGCCGGCGAGGACCGTGGTGATGTTGCCGCCCCAGTCGCCGCCGTGGGCGGCGAACGCGCCGTAGCCGAGGCGTCCCATCAGCTCCACCCAGGCGGCCGCGATCTTCTCGGTGCCCCATCCGGTGGTGGCCGGCCTGTCGCTGTAACCGAAGCCCGGCAGTGACGGGGCCACGACGTGGAACGCCGGGGCGTCCGGGTCCTCCGGATCGGCGAGTTCGTCGATCACGTCCACGAACTCGGCGACGCTGCCCGGCCAGCCGTGCGTCATGACGAGGGGAGTGGCGTCGGCGCGGGCGGATCGGCGGTGCAGGAAGTGGATTCCCAAGTCATCGATGGTCGTACGGAACTGGCCGATCCGGTTGAGGCGCGCTTCGAACGCGCGCCAGTCGTACCCGGTGCGCCAGTAGTCCACGACCTCGACGAGGTCGGCGAGCGGAACGCCCTGGTCCCAGCGGCGCGGGCCGGGCGCGGCGCGATGGACCGTCTCGGCCTCCGGCAGCCGCGCGGCGGCCAGCCGGGCGCGCAGGTCGTCGAGGTCGGCGTCGGCGGCGTGGGCGTCGAACGCGTGCACGTCGCTGGGTGGGCGGGGCATGGGACCTCCTGGCCATCGAGAGTGAACCGGCTAAGCCGGTTCTAGCATGGCGTTACGCCGACCCGCAACCGGCTAAGGTGGTTCCATGCGTAGCGGCTTTCCCGAATTCCGCCTCGGTACCGTGCTGGCGACCAGCTTCACGGCGACGCTGACGGAGCGGCGCGGCGACTCCGTGGAGCGCATTCCCACGCCGCAGCGGCTCGTCGACTGGCTGGCGGTGAACGGCCTCGCGGTGGACTCCTGCACCGCGGCCCAGCTCGACCTCGCCCGGGAGCTGCGGGAGGCGATCCACGCCGCCGCGACCGCGGCCGCCGTCGGGGACGCGCTGCCCGCGTCCGCCGTCCAGATCATCAACGACCGCAGCGTTCAGGGCCGGGCCGCGGCGATCCTGACGCCCGAGGGCACGCGGCAGTGGCGGCTCGGCTCGGCCTCCCGAGTGGAGGACGCCCTCAGCGTGATCGCCGCCGACGCGATCGGCATCATCGCCGGTGAACGCGACGGACGACTGGCCCTGTGCGCGTCACCGACCTGCCAGGCCGCCTTCTTCGACACCAGCCAGAGCCGCACCCGCAAATGGTGCGACATGAACACGTGCGGCAACCGTCAGAAGAAGGCGCGCTTCAACGCCAACCGGCGCCGGAAGTCCGGCTCAGCGGAGGATGCCGTGGGAGGCCGGCCGGACGAACTCGTGCCCGATGGCCGCGGCTGACAGATTACGAGGTCGAGTGATCGTCCGTACGCCGCTCGATGGCGGTCAGGACGAGGAGGGCCGCGGTCACGATCGCGAGGGCGGCGAGCGGGGGCAGGGTACGGGCGAGGGGGAGCAGCAGGAGGAGGGCCCCGGCGGTGACCAGCTGGGCGGGCGGTACGGAGCGGACGGTGATGGCGGTGAACGCGGCGCGGCCGAGCAGGTACAGGGCGGCGCCCGCGTACAGGGGGAGCACCGTGGGCCAGGTCAGGTGGTGGCCGTCGGACAGGGCGGCGAGCACCTCGTGGGTGCCCAGGGCGAGGTAGAGGGCGCCGGCGATCAGGACGAAGTGCACCAGGGTGTAGGCGTCGCGGGCGAGCTGGGCGCGGCGCGGGGCGGGGGCGCGTTCCAGGGCGGCCTCCGCGGTGTCCGCGACGCGGGAGAAGTAGAGCAGCCACAGGCAGGCGACGGCGGCGAAGCCGACCAGGGCGGCGAGGAGTACCTCGGGCCGGGTCAGGGCGTCGCCGGCGCCGGCTCCGGCGGAGACCAGTGACTCGCCCAGCGCGATGATCAGCACCATGCGGTGCCGCTCGGCGAAGTGGCCCGCGCTGCGGATCGTCCAGCCGCCCAGGCGGGAGGCGAGCCGGCCGCCGCCGAAGTCGATGGCGAACGCGGCGGCCCACAGGATGGTCTGCCAGGTCTGCGTGAGGAGGGCGCCGGTGAGCAGCGCGAGCAGGGAGATGGTCTGCGGGATGGTGTCGAGGAGCAGCTGGGCCCGTAGTCGCCGGTCGCCGCCCGTCGCGGACAGGTGCAGGCCGACGTAGACGGCGCGGACGACGGCGAAGGCCAGCGCCAGGATGAGTGGTGCGCCGGGGCCTCCGGGGTGGCGGGTGAAGGCGTCCGGCATGACCAGCGCCGCGACGAACAGCGCGGCCATCGCGACCAGCATCCCGGTCCGGACCACGCCCCGGTCGGCGTGCACCCGGTTGCCGAGCCAGGCGTACGCCGCCCAGGACCACCAGAGCAGCAGCAGGAGGATCAGCCCGCGGGCCAGGGCCGGCGCGGACGGTTCGTGCGCCATGAACGAGACGACCCGGGTGATCGCGAACACGAAGACGAGATCGAAGAAGATCTCGAAGGAGGTCGCCCGATGAGACTCGGGCGTCATCACCGGTCGACGCCACGGAATCTCGGCCACCGCCACAGGCTACTTCGCCGCCGGTCAGCCCCGCGTACGGCGGACGTGGGCCGTGGTGGGGGTCAGGACCGAGGTGAGGGTGGCGTCCAGGGGGTAGTGGGGGTGCCAGTTCAGGAGGGTGCGGGCGCGGGTCAGGTCCAGGTGCTGCCAGGTGACGTGGGGGACCCTCGGGGGTGGGGTGGGGGACTCCTGAAGGGGGACGGGGACGCCGCTCAGGGTGATCATCCGGGTGACCAGGTCGCGCATGGGGACGGCTTGGCCGCTGCCGATGTTGATGACCTGGCCGGATATGCGCGCGGCGGGGGCGGTGGCGGCCGCGCAGACGGCGGTGAGGACGTCGCGGACGTCGATGACGTCGCGGTGCGTGCGCAGGCGGGGGAGGGACAGCGGGGTGGGGCGCGGCTGGGTGGCGGCCGCCGCCAGGTGCGCGGCCACGCGGCCGAAGATGCTGCCGGGCGGTGCCTGCGGGCCGGCGACGTTGGCCAGGCGCAGGACCACGGTGTCCAGGCCGGGCGGCGCGGCCAGGACGGCGCGGGTGGCGGCCAGCTTGTCGCGTCCGTACGGGGTGACCGGCGAGGGCGGCTGGTCCTCGCGGATGCCGGTGCCGGGGGCGCCGGGGCCGTACTCGTGGATGCTGCCGAGGTGGATCAGCCGCGGCCGGGGGAGCAGCGTGGCCAGCGCGCGGACGAGGCGGGTGGCCAGCTCGGCGTTGCCGGCGCGCGGGGTGGCCGCGTCCGTGGGCCACACCACGCCGGCCGCGTTCACCACGACCTGGACGCCGAAGGCGTCAAGCAGCCGCGCCACCTCACCGGGCGGCGCGGCGAGCAGGTCGAGGCGCACGCCGGCGGAGCGGGAGATCGGCAGGACCTCGGCGCCGCGCGCGGCGAGGCCGGCGCTGAGGTGGCGGCCGAGGAAGCCGGTGCTGCCCAGGACGGCGACCCGGCGCCCGGCCAGCGCGGCGGACGGGCCGCGGGCCGGACCGTCGGGTGCGGACGCGGCCACCGTCAGACGGAGAGGACGGCGACGGCGGCGACGTTGGCGGCCAGGGCCGCCACGGCCAGCGACGTACGGATCAGGTTCCAGCGGCGCCAGAAGGCGCGCGGGTCGCGGCGCGGCCAGTCCTCCGGGCGTGCGGCCGGGTCGAGGGACATCACGTACCGGTTGACCGGCACGTTCTTCCACACCGAGATGACCATGACGCACGCGAGCAGCGCGGCCGCCGCGCACCACAGCGGCCGGGCCGCCGGCTCGGTGACCGCGAGCACGACGTCCGCGGCGAAGGACAGGCCGTTGGCGATCGGCATGAACGGGTCGTACCGGCGCCACAGGAACTGCACGAGGTGCACGTACCGGTCGTACGGCAGCACCATCATCAGCGGCACGGTCCCGATGACGGTGGACAGCATCACCCCGGCCGCGAGCCCGTTCGCCAGCAGTACGGCCGGCACCAGCGGCGCGATCAGCTGCGACATGGCCGCCCTTCCGCCGGGCCGGCGCTGTCGCGCAGCGGCGCGGTGGCGAACTCCTTCATGCCGGCCGCGAACGACTCGGTGGCCGCGTAGCCGAGGCCGTCGCGGGCGCGGGCGGGCGACGCGACGACGTGCCGCGGGCGGTCCGCGCACAGCCGCCCGGTGACGACCGGCTCGGGCCCGTCCATGGCGCCGCTCAGCGCGTACGCCAGGTCGGCGACCGTGTGCGGCTCGCCGGAGGCGATGTTGTACGTCTCCACGCCGGTCCCGCCGTCCCGCTCCAGGGCCAGCCGGTTGGCCGCGGCGACGTCCCGTACGTGCACGAAGTCGCGCAGCTGGCGGCCGTCCTCGTACAGGCGCGGTGCGCGCCCGGCGGCCAGCTCGGCGCGGAAGACGGCGGCCACGCCGGAGTACGGGGTGTCGCGCGGCATGAGGGGCCCGTACACGTGGTGGTACCGCAGGATGTGCGCGGTGCCGCCGGTGACGCGGGCCCAGGCGCCGGCCAGGTGCTCCTGCGCCAGCTTGGTGGCCGCGTACGTGCTCAGCGGCTCGGCCGGCGTGTCCTCGGTGATCGGCTCGGGGGCCAGCTCGGCGCCGCAGTGCGGGCAGCGCGGCTCGAACCCGCCGGCGAGGTTCTCCGGGCGGCGCGGGGGTGGCGGCAGCAGGCCGTGGTCGGCGCAGCGGGCCCGGCCCTCGCCGTACACGGCGATCGAGCTGGCGAGCACCAGCCGCGGCACCCCGGCCCGGGCCATCGCGGCGAGCAGCGTGGCGGTGCCGAGGTCGTTGTAGCCGACGTACACCGGCATGTCGGCGAGGTCGACGCCGAGCCCGGCCAGCGCGGCCAGGTGGCAGACCGCGTCCACGTCCGGGAGCAGCCGGTCCAGCAGCGCCGCGTCGCGGACGTCGCCGACGACCAGGTCGCCGTCCAGGTACGGGGGCCGGTCGTCCGGATAGCGCGGGTGCACCTCGGGCACCAGCGCGTCCAGCAGGACGACCTCGTGGCCGCGGGCGGTGAGCGCGCCGGCCGTGTGCGTGCCGACGAACCCCGCGCCGCCGGTGATCAGTACCCGCATCCTCACTCCTCTCCCGCCCGGCGGACCGCGGTGACCAGCTCGGCCTGGGCGAGGATCGCGGCCCGCTGCCGTTCGGTCTCGTCCGGGTCGGCGGTGGCCTTCACGAAGTGCGCGATCATGTTGGCGAAGTGGTCGTCCGCGTCGAGCGTGATGATCTCCCGGTGGTCCTGGCGCTCCAGGACGAGCGCCGGGCGCAGCGTGGCGGGGGCGGTGAACGCGCGCTCCAGGGTGATCGTCCCCTCGCCGCCCCACAGCGTGTACGTACAGCGGTAGTGCTGGTCCAGGCCGAAGGCGACGCGCGCGGCGCGGCCGTCCGGGGTGCGCAGCAGGGCGGCGCCGCCGATGTCCACGTCGTACTCGGGGGAGCGGCGCAGCACGGCGCCGGCCACCGCCAGGTCGCCGAGCCACAGGCGGGCCGCGCGGATCGGGTACCCGCCCAGGTCGAGCAGGGCGCCGCCGCCGAGGTCGCGCCGGTACCGGATGTCGCCGGGCGGCAGCGGCGGTATGCCGAAGGTGCCGTCGAAGACCTGCGGCTCGCCGATCAGGCCGGCGTCGACCCGTTCCCGTACGGCGGCGTGCTGGGCGTGGTGCAGGAACATGAAGCCCTCGACCACGGTGCGCTGCGCGGCGTGGGAGGCGGCGACGACCTGGCGGGCCTCGGCGGCGTCGACCGCGAGCGGCTTCTCGACCAGCACGTGCTTGCCCGCGTCGAGCGCGCGGATCGCCCAGCGGGCGTGCAGCGCGGTGGGCAGCGGGATGTACACGGCGTCGATGCCGGGGTCGGCGAGGACGGTGTCGTAGTCCGGTGCGGTACGGCAGCCGAAGCGGTCGGCGAACCGCGCGGCGCGGTCCGGGTCGCGGCTCGCCACCGCGGCCAGTTCGGCGGCCGGGCTCCGCTCGATCGCGGGCAGCGTGGCGCGCCAGGCGATGGCCGCGCAGCCGAGGACGCCGAAGCGCATCATCCGGCCACCTCCTCGGCCGTACGGGCGGGGTCGTGCTCGACGACGGCGGCTGCGTCGAGGTCGCCGTCGCCCGCGTCGATCTGCCGGGCGAAGGCGGCGCGGGCCGTCGCGGTGACCGGCAGATCGACGTCGTGCGCGGTGGCGTCGTCGAGGACCAGGCGCAGGTCCTTGTCCATGAGGGCGGCGCGGAACGCGGGCGGGTCGTACCGGCCCTCGCGCATGATCGCGGCGCGGTACGCCATCACGCGGGAGCTGAAGCCGCTGCGTTCGATGGCGGTGAGCAGGGCGGCGCGGTCCAGGCCGGCGGCCCGCTCGCCGTACCGTACGGCCTCGGCCAGCGACGCGACCTGCGCGCCGAGCAGCAGGTTGAACGCCAGCTTGACGGCGGCGCCGGTGCCGGGCGGGCCGAGGCGCAGCACCTCCGAGCCGAGGGCGGCGAGGACCGGCGCGGCGTCGTCGAGGTCCGGTGCGGCACCGGCGGCCAGCACGCGCAGGCCGCCGGCGCGGGCCAGGTCCGGGTTGCCCAGGACGCAGGCCTCGACGCGGCGGACGCCGCGGTCGCGCAGGCGGGCGGTGGCGTCGCGGGCGTAGCCGGGGGACACGGTGGAGGTGTCGATGAGCAGGTGGCCGGGGCGCAGGGCGGGGGCCATCGCGTCGAACACCACCTGCTCGACGGCGGCCTCGTCGCTGAGGCTGAGCAGGATGACGCGGGCGGCGCGGGCGGCGTCGGCGGGGGTGCCGGCGACGCGCACCGGTTCGCGTTCGGCGGCGAGGCGGTCGGCCTTGGCGCGGTCGCGGTTGTGCACGGTCAGCGCGTGGCCCGCGTCGGTCAGCCGATGGGCCATCGCGCCGCCCATTCCGCCGAGGCCGACGACGGCCAGCGCCTGTGGTTCGGTCATCTCGGGCTCCTCATGAGGGTCACATCCCGCCGTCCACGGTCAGCGTGGTGCCCGTGACGTACCGGGAGCGGTCGTCGGCCAGGAACAGCACCGGGCCGACGACGTCGGCCGGCCCGCCGAGGCGGCCGAGGGCGGTCGCGGACCGCAGCCGGTCGGCGACCGGGGCGGGCAGGTCAGCGGCGACCACGCCCGGGGCGACGGTGTTCACCCGTACGCCGGGGCCCAGCTCACGGGCCAGCGAGCGGGTCAGGCCGGGGACGGCGGACTTCGACGCGCCGTGGTGCGCGCTTCCCGGGCGGCCGCGGCGGGCCACGGCCGCGCCGATGTTGACCACCGACGCGGCCGGGGCCAGGAGGGGGAGCAGGGCGGCGGTCACGCGTGCGGTCGCGGTGAGATTCGCGTCGAGCACGCGGTGCCACTCGTCCTCGGCCAGGTCGGCGAGGGGCGCGTGGCCGTCCACGCCGACGTTGTTGACCAGGACGTCCACGCCGCCGAGCACGGTACGGGCGGTGCTCGCCAGCGCGCCGGTGCCCGCGTCGGTGGTGACGTCGGCGCGGATCACGCGGTGCGGCGCGCCGATGCGCTCACGTAGGGTGCGCGCGCCGTCCGCGTCGGCGTGATAGCAGGTCAGCACCCGCGCCCCGGCCTCGGCGAGGGCCAGGGTGATCTCCCGCCCCACACCGCGCGTGCCGCCCGTGACGACGGCGCGTTTCCCGGACAGTCCCACGATGACCCCCGATCCCTCGGCACCGGACCCGCCCACCGTGCCCCGCCCCGATCGAGAACCACTCGACGCCCGTTGGGGCCATGCGGCCGACCGGGCGCCGTGCGAGCGGCGCCGCCCGCCCACGCGGGCGTGCGGGGAGCGCTCCGCGCCCCGCGCGTGGCGCCCGGAGCCGTACGGACGGTGCCTCGGGCCGCGCGGGCGGCGTCCTGGCCGCGTGCGGGTCGGGCGGTGGGTGGTCCGGGTGGTGGCTCCAGTGGGGCTTGAGTGGGTGGGGGGAGGATGCGGGACGGTCGTTGGAAGGAGTTGCGTGATGGCGGGTTCGCGGGTGTGGCCGTATCGGGTGGCGCTGGTCACCGGGGCGTCCGGGGGGATCGGGGAGTGTTTCGCGCGGCGGTTCGCCGGGCTGGGGCGGCGGGTGGTGCTGGTCGCGCGGCGGGAGCGGCGGCTGGAGGAGCTGGCCGCGGAGCTGCGGAAGGCGCACGGGGCCGAGGTGGAGGTGCTTGCCGCCGACCTGACCGATCCGGCGGGCCTGGCCTCGGTGGAGCGGCGGCTGGCCGACCCGGCGCGGCCGGTGGATCTGCTGGTGAACAACGCCGGCGGCGGCGCCCGGCCGCCGCTGCCGTTCGCCGAGCAGGACGTCGAGCACGAGCTCGGCAAGATCGCGCTGAACGTGACCGCCCCGGTACGCCTGGCCCGCGCCGTCCTGCCCGGCATGATCGAGCGCGGCCGCGGCGGCGTGCTGAACGTGTCCTCCGTGATGGGCTTCTGGCCGCAGCCGCGCGGCGTGACGTACGGCGCCGCGAAGGCGTTCGTCACCGCGTTCAGCGAGAGCCTGCACTGCGAGGCCGCACCGCACGGCGTGCACGTGACCGCCGTGTGCCCAGGGTTCACCCGCCGCGGCCCGGGCGGCGCCCGCGGCGGCCCGCGCCGCTTCACCCTGCCGGACTTCGCCTGGCTGGAGCGCGACGACGTGGCCCGGGAGGCGCTGGCCGCGGTCGCCTCCGGCGTCCCGGTGTACGTGCCGGGCCCGCCGTACCGCGCGGCCATCCTGGCCTTCCGCCTGCTGCCCAGGGCGGCGGCGCGCGGTACGTTCCGGCGGCTGTGGTCCTGACCGTACGGCCGCTCACCCGGCCAGCGCGGTGAGCGCCGGGACCAGCTCCGCCGGGGACGGCAGCTCCCGGTTGGCGGCGGCGAGCGCGCGCGCCGCCTTGGCGTGCGTGGTGTCGCCGAGCAGCGCGTCGAGCAGCCCGCCGAGCGCGGCGGGGTCGCGCTGGACGGCCGGGTCGGGCACGGTGTGGCCGGCGCCCGCCGCGGCGACCCGGTCCCCGATGTCGAACTGGTCCACCAGCTGCGGCAGCACGAGCTGCGGTACGCCGAGCGCGGCCGCGGTCAGCGCGCTGCCCGCGCCGCCGTGATGCACGAGCACGTCGCACGTGCCGAGGAACAGGTGCAGCGGCACCATCTCGACCACCCGCGTACCGGACGGCACCGGCCCGACGAGGTCGCGGTCGCGGCCGTTGATCGCGACGACGATCTCCGCGGCCCGCCCGTCCAGCGCGCGCAGCACCGCCCGCAGCGCGGGCGCGCCGCCCAGCGCCAGGCACTCGGTGCCCAGGCTCACGCAGACGCGCGGCCGCGACGGCGGCGCGAGCGTCCAGGCCGGGGCGGCCGCCGCGCCGTTGTACGGCACGAAGCGCACCGGCGTACCGCGCGGCGCGTCCGCCAGATGCAGCTCCGGCGGTCCCGGATCGATGATCATCGCGGGCGGCGGCAGCCCCTCGGGCGCCAGTACGCGGCGGGCCTCGGCGTCGAACCCGCCCGCGAAGGTGTCCGCGCTCCAGCGGTGCCGTACGGCCGGGATGCCCAGCTCGGCGGCGGCCACCGGCCCGGCGAACTCAAGCGGCTCGTGGACG
>Ga0164243_10012060_pt1 | contig 12281 bp, 12 predicted proteins | sample OricompcompostOP_FD_108781 | JGI IMG/M metagenome (GOLD analysis project Ga0164243, IMG submission 108781) | Organic Plus compost microbial communities from Emeryville, California, USA - Original compost - Organic plus compost (OP) | ecosystem: Engineered > Solid waste > Mixed feedstock >...
CCGCGAACGGCGATCCGCGCAGGTCAGTGGTAGTGGACGTCGAGGGTCGCGCGGCTGAGCAGCACGTCGTCGTAGGAGGTCATGGTCGCCTCGAAGGACGAGATGCGACGACCGGTCTTGATCGGCGTCACCTCGACGGTGACCTCTCCCCCGTCGACGGCCGGCGAACGATAGAAGCCGATCGCCATGTCGCCGATCGAGTGGTCCTGCCCCGGCCCCGCGTGGAGGTGCCCGGCGAACGAGCCGGCCTGGCCGACGATCGTCGCGATCACGCCGCCGTGCATGGTGCCGAACATGTTGCCCATCCACGGTTCGGTCTGGGCGCGGAAGCGGACGCCCGCGTCGCGGTCGGAGGCGCCGTCGAGGATCTCGACCGTGCCGTTGAGCATCTCGGCGAGCGGGCCGGGCTCGCGCACCTTGGTGGCGATCCCCTCGACGACCTCACGACCCGTGAGATCTGCCGGGATCGGCTCGGGCAGGGCCACGGTCGCATCGCAGGTCGCCGGCGGCATGCCGATCTCGCCGGGCGGGGTCTCGCCGACCGGGGCGCGGCCGACGCGGACGTTGCGGGCGGTTCCCACGCAACGCAGCTCCCCCGCACCGGTCCGGATCTCCACGGTGGTCGATCCCCATGCATCGTCGTGCATCACGACGTCGGCGCGGGCGGCGAGGGTGTCTCCGACCTGCGCGCGCCCATGGACGGAGAGCGACAATCGCGCCTGCAGGGTCGCGGCGGCGGGGTCGCCGTGGACCTGATGGAACGGGATGCCGCCGGCGTGATCGAAGAGCACCGCGAGCGCGGGCAGCTCGATCAGCCCGCGATGGTCGGCGAAGCGGGAGCACAGCACCTGCTCGGCCCGGACGCTCCGCTCCGATACCTCGATACCACCCACATGGAAGGCGAAGAGCGGGTCACGGGGCTCGGCATGCTGCGTCGTCGTCATGGCTCCCCTTGTATCAGCAGGAGGCGGGAGCACTCACATTGAGGAGTTCAACATCACTACCGTAAGCTGGCTTAGACGTTTCCAGAGTGACGGGAGATACACATGGGACGCAAGACAACTGCAGCACTCGGAGCTTTCGCGGCATTCGGCGCACTGACCCTCGGCGCGGCGACCGCTTCTGCCACGCCGGGTGAGCATCCGCTCAGCGTCGACCAGATCCCGAACGCCGGCATCACCGTGGGCTCCAACGGCATCAGCGGCGGCTTCGTCGCCTCCGTCCTGGCCTCGGGCACCGAGCCCGGGGTCACGCAGTTCTCGTTGGACACCACCCCCACCGAGGCCTGCGCGACCAACCTCAAGGGCGCCAGGGTCGGTCTCTCGTGGACCAACAAGACCACGGGCGCGTCCGGCAGCAAGGTCTTCGACGCCTGCACCGACGGCCGCCCGGCCGACGGCGCGGCGGTCGAGACCGGCGCCGGCCAGATCCAGTTCACGACCACGATCATCGGCCAGAACGACCAGTCGTTCACGGTGGTCCCCGGCAGCGGTTCGTTCACCCGCTGACCCGACTCCCGGGCCTGCCGGGGATCGTCCGACATCCCCGGCAGGCCTTGGCAGTAGACAATTTCCCAGATCTGTCCACACGTCGGGTGAACGCGTTCTAGATTCGGCTCATGGCCGAGACAGTCACCCAGCTCCTGCAGGCACGCGCAGACGACGACAACCTGGCGATCACCTACAACGGCAGCACGTGGACGTGGCGTGAGTACATCCGGGAATCGGAGAAGACCGCCGCGGCGATCCTCGGTCTCGCCGACACCTCTCGTCCCATGCATGTCGGCACGCTGCTCGGCAACACCCCCGACATGCTCATCGCCCTCGCGGCCGGCGCCCTCGGCGGATACGTGACCGCCGGCATCAACAACACCCGACGCGGCGAGGGTCTCGCCGGCGACATCCTGCGCGCCGACTGCCAGATCCTCGTCACCGACGCCGAGCACCGCCCGCTCCTTCAGGGACTCGACCTCCCCGGGGTGACGATCCTCGACACCTCCACGCCGGAGTGGGCCGAGCTCATCGCGAACGCGGGTGACCTGACGCCGCATTCGGTCCCCGGCGCGATGGACACCTACATGCTGATCTTCACCTCGGGGACCAGCGGCGACCCCAAGCCGGTGCAGTTCGCGCACATGATGATCCCGTTCGCCGGACCCGTCCTCGCCGACAAGTACGACATCGGCCCGGGCGACGTCTGCTACCTGTCGATGCCGCTGTTCCACAGCGCCGCGCTCATGGGCGGATACTGCGTGGCGCTGTGCAGCGGCGCCGCGATCGCACCGGCCAAGTTCTCCGCGTCGACGTTCCTCGACGACATCCGCCGCTACAACGCCACATACATGAACTACGTCGGCAAGCCCCTCGCCTACATCCTCGCCACCGAGGAGAAGCCCGACGACGCCGACAACCCGCTGCGCGTCGCGTTCGGCAACGAGGCCACCGACCGCGACATCGAGGAGTTCTCACGACGATTCGGCTGCACCGTCTGGGACGGCTTCGGGTCCACCGAGCTCGCGATCATCATCACCCGTGAACCCGGCACGCCGCACGGCTCGATCGGCAAGGGCTTCCCGAACGTCGCGATCTACCACGAGGATCCGCTGAAGGAGTGCCCGCCGGCGCAGTTCGACGAGAACGGCGCGCTGCTCAACCCCGACGAGGCGATCGGCGAGCTGGTCAACGTCGAGGGCGGCGGGATGTTCATGGGCTACTACAACAACGAGCAGGCGACGAGAGAACGTCTGCGTAACGGGATGTACTGGTCCGGCGACCTCGCCTACAAGGACGCCGACGGGTGGATCTACCTCGCCGGGCGCACCGGCGACTGGATGCGCGTCGACGGCGAGAACCTTGCCGCCGGCCCCATCGAACGCATCCTGCAGCGCATCCCCGAGATCAACCGGGTCGCGGTCTACGCGGTGCCCGACGAACACGTCGGCGACGCCGTGATGGCGGCCGTCGTCCTGCAGGACGGGGCCGAGCTGACTCCGAAGTCGTTCGCCGAACAGCTTGCCGCACAACCGGACCTGTCGCCCAAGGCGTGGCCCAGCTACGTCCGGATCGCCGACGACCTGCCGACCACGGCGACGAACAAGATCCTCAAGCGCGCGCTCAAGGAGGAGGGCCCCACACCCGGCGGCGGCACCCTGTGGGTCCGGGAGCCGCGCTCACGCGTCTACCGCGAGGCGGTCGGCGCGAACGCCTGATCCCCACCGGCCCGACGACGTGCACCCCATGGAACGGCTCACCGAGCTCGGTTACTACGCACTCTCCCGGCACCCGGTCACCCCGCGTGAGCTCGCGGCCGAGGCGCGCTTCGCCGACGAGATCGGACTCGGGACCGCGTTCGTGTCCGAACGGTTCAACGTCAAGGACGCCGCCGCGCTGTGCGGGGCACTCGCCGGTGCCACCGAGGATCTCGGGATCGCCACCGCGGCAACCAATCACAACACCCGGCACCCGATCATCACCGCCACGATGGGCGCCACGCTCCACGAACTGTCGGGCGGGCGCTTCGCCCTCGGACTCGGACGCGGGATCGCACCGCAGTGGCAGATCCTCGGGCTCGACCTCGTCACCGGGGCCGGCCTGCGTGACGTCACCGGGCTCCTCCGCAGGCTCTGGGCGGGCGAGATGGTGATCGGGCACGACGGACCGGCCGGGTCGTATCCCCTGCTGAACCTCGGTGTGTCTCTCGATCCACCGCCGCCGGTCATGCTCGTCACGATGAGCCCCCGGACGCTGGAGCTGGCGGGCGAGATCGCCGACGGCGTCGTGCTGCACACGTACTTCGGCACCGAGGCCACGCGCCGGGCCGTCGACTGCGTCCGGCGTGGAGCCGAGCGCGCGGATCGCGATCCCGCGTCGGTCCGGATCTGGTCGGTGGTCGCGACCGTCCCCGACGAGCTCGACCCCGCCGACCGGCTGCGCCGACTGTACGGCCGCCTGGCCACGTACCTGCAGGGCTACCCGGATCAGCTCATGCGCGCCAACGACTGGGACCCCGCCGATCTCGAACGCGTACGCGCCACCGCGGCATTCGGCGGCGCGCGCGGGCCGATCGACGCCACCGCCACCGCCGACGAACTGGCCGAACTCGCCGAGGCCATTCCCGACGCCTGGGTCGCCGACTCCGCGACCGGTTCGCCCGCCGAGTGCGCGGCGACCGTCGCCGGACAGTTCGACCTCGGCGTGGACTCGGTGATCCTGCACGGGGCCACCCCCACCGAACTCGCCCCGGTCGTCGAGGCGTACCGGGACATCCGTCCCGCCGCGGCCGCCGGGCTGCCGGTCAACCCCGGAAGGATGGCGTAAGTGACCGAGACCGTGGAGATCCCCATCAGCGTCGACCAACTCACGCCGCAGTGGCTGTCGGGGTTCCTCGCCGACAACGGCCGCGAGGCGAAGGTCACCTCCTTCACGGCCGAGCCGGTGGGCACCGGGCAGATGGCGGGGTCCTATCGGCTGCGCCTGGAGTACGACGACGCGGCGGGGCTGCCGCCGACGATGGTCGCCAAGCTCGCGACGGGCGCACCCGAACAGCGCGAATTCGGGTCGGGGGTCTTCCGCAACGAGGTCCGCTTCTACCGCGACCTGGCCGACCGGTTCACCGTGCCCAAACCCGACTGCTACGCGGCCACGATCTCCGACGCGGCCACCGAGTTCGTCCTGCTCCTCGAGGACATGGGCGATGCGGTCCAGGGCGACCAGATCACCGGATGCACGCCGACACAGGCGGAAGCGGTCGCCGTCGCGGCGGCCGGTCTGCATGCCCCGGGATGGAACGACGCCGGCCTGCTCACCGACATGCCGCTGCCCGGGGAACCCGAGCGCGAGATGATGGAGTCGATCCTGGCCCCGATGGCCGACGTCTACCGCGATCGGTTCTCCCCCGACTCCCGGGGATCGGCGGCGATCGACTGGCTCGTCCGCAATGCCGGTGACTGGCTCGTCGCGCCCCTGGACAACGCCGCGCTCATCCACGGCGACCTCCGCGTCGACAACGTGCTGTTCGGTCCCCGCGGCGAGGTGACGGTGATCGACTGGCAGACCATCACCACCGGGAATCCGCTGCGCGACATCGCCTTCCTGCTGAGCACCAGCCTCACCGTCGAGGACCGGCGCAAGCACGAGCGCGGCATCGTCGCGTCGTATCACCGGGCGCTGGTGACCGCGGGGGTCACCGGCTACACCCTCGACCAGTGCTGGGAGGACTACGTCGGCAACCTGATCCAGGCTCCGCTGATCATCGTCTTCGGTTCGGCGGCGGCGCAGCCCACCGAACGCGGCGATGCGATGTTCGACGCCATGCTGTCCCGCAGCGCCGCCGCGATCGACGACCTGGCGCCCGGCGGTCTCGGGTCGTGAAACTCGTCATCGGCGGCAACGGCTTCCTCGGGTCGAGGGTGGTCCGGCAGCTCGTCGACGCCGGTGAACGGGTCCGCGTCCTGACCCGTCCCACCAGCAACCTGCGGACGCTCGACGGCCTCGACCACGAGCACGTCACCGGCGACCTCTTCGACGCCGGGTCCGTGCGGGCCGCCATGGACGGGTGCGACGTGGTCTTCCACTGCGCCGTCGACACCCGTGCGTGGCTGCGTGATCCCGCGCCCCTGTACCGCACGAACGTCGACGGTCTGCGGGCGGTGCTCGACGTCGCTGCCGGGATGCGGTTGCGCAGGTTCGTGTTCACCAGCACCGCCGCCACCATCGGGCGGCCGACAGGGCGCCGGGCCACCGAGGACGATGCGTTCGACTGGGACGGCGCCCCGGCATATGTCAGGAGTCGCGTCGCCGCGGAGGACCTGTTGCTGGCCCGGGCCCGTGCGGGTTCGGTCCCCGGTGTCGCGATGTGTGTGGCCAACACCTACGGTCCCGGCGACCTGCAACCGACGCCGCACGGGTCGTTCGTCGCCGGTGCGGCGCTCGGGAAGTTGCCGTTCACGGTCCGCGGCTGGTGCGCCGAGTCGGTGGGGATCGACGACGCCGCACGGGCCCTGATCCTCGCCGCCGACCGCGGCACGGTGGGCGAACGGTACATCGTGTCCGACCGGTCGATCGACATGTCCGAGATCACCGCGATCGCCGCGCGCGAGGCCGGGCGACGGCCCCCGCGTCTCGCACTGAATTCGCCCGTCCTCCACGCCGTCGGCGCCATCGGATCGGCGCGCGCCGTCGTCACCCGCAAGCCGGTTCAGCTGACCCTGCCGTCGGTGAGGCTCATGTTCTTCATGCCCGAGATGGATCATTCCAAGGCCGAACGAGACCTGGGCTGGACGCCGCGTCCCGTCGAGGAGGCCGTCGCCGAGGGTGCCCGGTTCTGGCTGCGGCGCGCGGCGGCGCGTCGCGCGCAGCACGCCGGCTGAACGGGTTCGAGCGGTCCGACGACGGGTGCTCCGCGAGCGCTGTCGTCCCATCGTCGCCCGACCGCGGTCGCCCGCGACATCACGCCCCAGCGGCGACCTCGGACGAGGTCGCCGATCCTGATCGAGGTCACGCGACATCACTCCGGCCCAGCAAAGGCTGACGCCCACAGGACGATCCACCAGTGAGGGTGGAGTCTCACCCCAACAACTCCGCCAGCGCCTCGAGGCTGTACGGCTCGGCGTCGGTGTGGTCGCGATAGGCGACGAGGCCCGGCTGCTGGGCGTCGAACCTGCCGATGAAGCCGCCGGCCGCGCTGAAGATCTGTCCGTTGATGTGCTTCGCGGCATCGCTTGCGAGGTAGACGTACAGCGGTGCGACGTACTCCGGTGGCGCCGGATCGAGCGCGGCGTCGCGGGTGAGGTCGTCGAGGATGCCCCGGCGGTGCAGTCGGTCGATGTGGGCGACGTAGTCGTCGCCGGTCGACAGCCTCGACCTCGCCCCGGGCATGACCACGTTGACGCGGACGCCGTGTTCGGCGAGGTCCGCGGCGGTCGCGAGCGCCAGCGCGTTGACCCCGCCCTTGGCCGCCGGATAGCCGCTGCCGCCGAACATGCCGAGCGAGGCCGCCGAGCCGGTCAGAACGATCGATCCCGCCCGCTGGCCGACGAACACCCGCCCGGCCGCCTGCACGAGGTGGAACGCGCTCATCAGGTGGGCGTCGATCTGCTCGCGGAACTCGTCGGGCGTGATGGTCAGGACCGACGACCCGGGCGGCTCGGCGATGCCGGCGCAGTTGATCGCGACGTCGAGTGCGCCGAACTCGCGCAGAGCGGCATCGACCATCTGCTCGGCCACTCCCGCGTCACCGGCCGATCCGCACACTCCGACCGCACGGCCACCGCGGCCGCGGATCTGCTCGACCGTGTCGTCGACGGCGCTCCCGTCACGGCCGTTGACGACCACGCCGGCACCGTGCTGTGCCAGCGCCTCCGCGACCGCGCGGCCGATGCCCCGCGTCCCGCCGGCGACGACCGCGACCGGGCCGTCGGGAACAACGACACCGGGTGACCGGTCGCCGCCCGCCGTCACGCCGAGCTACCCACCGGGGTGATCGGAATCGAGCGACCGCGGTCGGTGAACTCCCAGCTCGCTCCGCCGCTGAAGCGGGCGATCGCGACCTCGCCGCTCTCCTTCCGCGCGGTGTCGGTGGTGACGATCCTGATCTCGAGCGCGCCGTCTGTCTCGTGCGCTCCCTCGACGCCCAGGTACGGGCTCACCGCGGTGGCGATCGCCTGCAGCGGTTCGAGGTGGTCCGGCGTGATGATCGACATCCACCCGTCGTCGGTCATGGCCGCCGACTCGCGCGGCAGCCGCACCACGACGGTGTCGTCGTCCGCGGTCGCGGTGAGGCCGGTGTACTGGGCGGGCCCGAAGCACGGATGGACGGCCAGCACCCGGGCGAGGCCGCTCGCGTCGGCGGGGAGGTCGAGCGCGGCTCGGATCCGGTCCGCCGCCAGACCGGCGACGCCGGTCAGCTGCCTGCGGCAGATCTCGACGACCTGCAGCTCGTTCTCCGCGTGCCGACGCAGGCTCAGCTGGAATCCCAGGGCCAGCAATTGGTGTTGCAGCGCAACCTCTTCGGCGACACGCACCAGTGCCGACCTCGACCACTCGGCGAATTGCAGGTCCGCCACCAGTGGACCGCGATAGTCCACCCAGCCATCGGTCGCGGAGGCGTCGATGGGTGACAGCTCGAGCCGGCCGGCCTCCGTGCCGAACATCGTCTCGGCGTCCGGCGGGAGCGGGAGCTCCTCGCGGTCGGGCTCGATGGTGACCGTCCACTCGCAGTGCGGCGTCCGGTCGGCCGGGCGACGCGGTGGACGGTGCACCGGCCGGATGCGCGCCCGCCGGTTGGTGGCGATGGCCGTCGCGTCGAACGTCGGATCCTCGATGTCGTGGCACATCGTCGTGACGTACTCGTCGCCGAGCGGCTCGACGTCGAGCAGGGCTCCACAGTGGTTGAGGACGAACGAGCCGTGGTGGGCGTCGTCGACGCGGAAGCGGAAGTCCATGAACTGCGGCGGCGCGCCGATGTCGAGCTGGAGACACTTGAACATGTCCTCGACGCCGTCGCCGTCGATGCCGAGCGCACTTCGCATCCGGCTGGTGTAGACGGGGCTGGCCGCCATCCACTCCTCGATGGCGATCGCGCCCATCACCTCGCGTCCGAACTCCGAGATGAGATGGGCCATCCCGCTGCGGTCGATCATCTGACCGGAGAGCAGGAGCTCGGGCACCAGGATCGCCAGCTGCTCCTGGCTCAGGCCTGAATAGGGCGGGGCGGTGTGGGTCATCGGCTCACCAGAACTCGACGGGTGCCTTGCCGAGGTCGTACCACCCCGGCAGGTTTCCGGGCGCGGCCTTCTCCACGCGTTTGAGCATGCCCTCGCTCATCGCGTTGTCCTGCATCATCTCGATGAAGAGCGCGGACACGTTGCCGTAGTCGAAGAAGTCGCGCTGCCAACGGAATCGGAAGTTGCCACCGTATTTGAACCAGCTGCCCTGGATGCCCTCGAGGGCGTAGTGGCTGCCGTCGGCGCGGGTCCCCTCATAGACCTGCTTCCAGAAGCCGATCATGTCGCCGGTGGTGTCGTCGATGACCCAGGCCTGATAAGGGTAGGTCCAGCCCTCGAGGCCCTCCATCTCCTGGCCGAGCGCGAGCTCGCGGATCTCGTCGCGGCCGACGGCCATGAAATCCTTCTTGGGACCGTAGTTCCAGCCGTAGGTGGCGTCCTCGGTGTAGAACTCGGCCAGTGGCTTCCAGTCACCCGCCTTCTCCGCCTCGATGTTGGCGGCGAGCCACCGCTGCTTCATCTCTTCCAGTTCGGCACGGTCAAAAGACATGTGTCCCACTCTCTCCGGTCGTCAGGGTTGGTCGTCTTCGATGATCCGCAGGGCCTGCGTCGGGCAGTACTGCACGGCTGCCTCCACCTCGGCGCGGCGCGACTCGTCGGGTTCGGGTTCGAGGATCTCCACGTGGTCCCTGCGCGCCTCGAAGATCCCGGGGGCCTCCATCTCGCACATTCCGTGGCCCTGGCACAGGTCCAGGTCGACCTCGATGCGCATCAGCGGTCCTTCCGCCGACGGTAGGCGACGCGGCACGGCTGCTGCAGCTGGACGACCATCTTGGAGTGGTCGTTCCGGTAGCTCTCCGACGGCTGCAGCATCTCGAACTCGTAGTTCTGGAACAGCACCGAGAAGATCGCCTTGAGCTGCATGATGGCGAACTGCGCCCCGACGCAGCGATGCCGGCCCGCCCCGAACGGAATCCACGTCCAGCGGTTGACCAGATCCTCCTGCCGCGGTTTGTCGTAGCGGTCGGGATCGAAGGCATCCGGGTTCGGGAAGTCCTCGGGCAGGCGGTTGGACACCGCCGGCGAGACCGCGATCGACTGCCCCGCGGAGATCTCGTAGCCCTCGACGTGGAAATCCTTCTGCACCACGCGCATCAGGATGATCAGCGGCGGATGGAGGCGCAGCGCCTCCTTGAGCGCGTTCTCCAGCTGCGGCATCTGCCGGGTGTGGGCGAAGGTGTACTCCGGACGCTGCCCGGGCGGGGTGTCGCCGTAGATCTCGTCGAGCTCGTCGTAGACCCGCGCCATGTAGTCCGGGTTGCGCAGCAGCTCGATGAGGGTCCACGCGGCCGTGCCCGAGGTGGTGTGGTGACCGGCGAACATCATCGAGATGAACATGCCGGTGATCGTGTTGGCGTCGAAGCCGACCTGGACGAGGACGTCCATGAGGTCGCGATCCTCTTTGTCCTCGGTGGGATTCGCGATCCGCTCGTTCATCACGCCCTGGATGAACTCCACGAGTTCGGCACGGGCCTCGTCGCGCTTGCGGAAGCTCTCGATGTCGGCGTGGTAGTCGACGTAGGCGATCGGGTCGGTGCCCTTCTCCAGGTCGTGGAAGAGGTGTGCGATGCGCCCGCTGAGCTGCTCGCGGAACTTGCGTCCGATGAGGCACGACGACGAGGTGTAGAGGGTCAGCTCGGAGAAGAAGTCGAGCAGGTCGATCTCACCGGAGTCGCCCCACTCGGCGATGATGCGCTCCACCTCGTTGGGGATCGTCACGGCGTGCTGCTTCATGTGCGTGGCCTTGAGCGCGGAGTTGTGGATCGCCTTGGAACGTTCCTCCGGGCTCGCGTCGAACACCACGCCCTCGCCGAACACCGGGGTCATGAACGGGTAGGCCGCCGCCTGGTCGAGATCCTCCTCGGGAGCCCGGAAGAACTCCTCGTTGGCCGCGGCCCCCGACACCAGCACCACCTCGCGGTCGGCGAGCTGGAACATGCCGACGTCGCCGCATTCCTCGCGCACCCTCCAGAACAACGAGATCGGGTCGGTGGCGAGCTCGTCGAGGTGTCCGTGCTCGGCCTCCCCGCCGGAGACGCGGTGCGGCTTCTTCAGGCCTGATTCGGTGGTGGCGGTCATCAGTCCGTCTCCTCGTTGGTGTCCGACTGTCGCTGGTCTGTCATGTCCTGCTTCGCGATCCGGTCCCGTGAGATCGCCCCCTCGGCCTCGACCTCCACCGCGCGCATGTGTGCGCCGCGGGGCATCGTGACCATGGCGTGGACGGCCTGGGCGATGTGTTCGGGCGACAGGAAGTTCCCGTGCCGCGCCAGACCGTGCTTGATCCAGTCGTCGAGCATGTTCTCGGTCGTCTTCTGATCGAGGTTCATGCCCATGCCGGTGAGTGTCTGGCCCGGGCGCACGACTCCGGCGCGCACTCCGGTGCCCTCGAGTTCGAGCTGGATCGTGGCGACCAGCCCGTCGATGCCCGACTTGGCGGCGACGTAGGCCGACGACCAGGGACGCGGATGGAGCGCCACGTCGGAACCGATGAACACGAAATCGCCTCGGCCGCGGTCGATCATGCCGTTGATGACGGCACGATAGATCCGGTAGGCGCCGGTGAGGTGGATGTTTATCTGGTCGGCGAACAGCTCGGTGCCGGTCTCGTAGGAGAGTCCGACGGCGAGATCGCCCGCACCGGCCACGACGATCTCGAGGTCGCCGAGGGCGGCCTGCGCCTTCGCGACGCAGTCGATCACGGACTGTTCGTCGGTCACGTCGAGCGGGACCGCGACGGCCTCGCCGCCCCCGGCGACGATCTTGTCGGCCAGTTCTTGCAGCCTGGCGACCCGGCGCGCCGCGAGGGCGACCGGATGCCCTGCCGCGGCGAGGTATTCGGCGGTCGCGGCACCGATGCCCGACGAGGCACCGGCCACCAGGACCGGCCGGCGTTCGGGATGAGGGAGGAAGGCCATCAGCGCACCGTCACTTTCACGGGGAGTTCGGCGAAGCCGCGGACGTTGACCGAGTGCACGCGCACGGCGTTGTCGGCGTCGATGTCGACCGAGCGGATCGAGCGGATCACCTCGCCGAGGCCGATGTTCGCCTCCAGCCGGGCCAGGTGCGCGCCGAGGCAGAAGTGTGCGCCGAGGCCGAAGCTCATCAGCGCCTGCCCGTTGTCGCGGCCGATCAGGTACCGGTCGGCGTCGGGCCCGAAGACCTCTTCGTCGCGGTTGGCCGATCCGACGAGGAGCAGGACGCGATCCCCGGCGGGGATCACCTTGTCGCCGTATGGCGCATCCTCGACGACTCGTCGCACGACGATCTGCGTGGAGTTGTCGTAGCGGAGCGTCTCCTCGGTCCACTGCGGCACGGCGAGCTCGGGGTCGGCGAACACCTTGGCCAGCTCGTCGGGGTTGCGCCAGCCCCAGTACAGGGCGTTGGCGAGCAGCTTGGTGGTGGTCTCGTTGCCGGCGACCACCATCAGCACCATGAAGCCGACGATCTCGTCCTCGGTGAGCTTGGTCTTCTCCCCGGTCACGTCGTCGTCGATCTCGGC
>Ga0164243_10012061_pt1 | contig 12281 bp, 12 predicted proteins | sample OricompcompostOP_FD_108781 | JGI IMG/M metagenome (GOLD analysis project Ga0164243, IMG submission 108781) | Organic Plus compost microbial communities from Emeryville, California, USA - Original compost - Organic plus compost (OP) | ecosystem: Engineered > Solid waste > Mixed feedstock >...
CCCGAAGGGATTCAGGCGCCGAGGCCGGTCTTCGGACTTCCGGGATGCTGTTCGCTCCCGGTCACCGCAGCGGGCCCTGTGCCGGATTCTCACCGGCTTCCCGATTCTCCCCTCACGGGGCACCTCGAGCCTGTGCCCTCAGGGTAGCGCCGAGCCGATCGGTAGCGTTCGGGGCATGAGAATCACGGTCGTGGGGATCGGGGCCGATGGGCTCGACGGGCTGTCCGCGCAGGTGCGTGGGGTGATCGACTCCGCCGAGGTCGTCCTGGGAGGTCGCCGACATCTGGCGATGCTCCCGCCGTCGGACACGCAAGAGCGCGGCGTCTGGCCTTCACCCCTGCGCGAAGGCCTGCCCGATCTGCTGGCACAGCATCAGGGACGAACCATCGTGGCGCTGGCCTCGGGTGATCCGCTCGTCTCGGGTATCGGAACGACCCTGGTTGAGCTGCTCGGCGACGAGGCCGTCGAGATCGTTCCGGCGGTGTCGTCGGTCGCGCTGGCCCGCGCCCGTATGCGCTGGTCGGCCGAGTCGACCGAGGTCGTCACCCTCGTCGGCCGCGACCCGCATCTCGTCGCCCGTTCTCTTGCGCCCGGCTTGCGTCTGATCGTGCTTTCGTCGGACGGCAGCACCCCCGCCGAGGTCGCACGACTGTTGACGTCGGCCGGCTACGGCGCCAGCCCGATGACGGTGCTGTCGGACCTTGGCTCGTCGCAGGAGGATCGCGTCAGCGGCGTCGCGGCCACCTGGGGCGATGCGCCTGCCCCTGCTCTGAACGTCGTGGCCGTCGAGCTGGTCGCGCCAGCCACGCCCATGCACGGGCTCCTCGCAGGCCTGCCCGACGAGGCATTCGAGCACGACGGTCAGTTGACCAAACGCGATCTGCGGGCATCGGCTTTGGCCCGGCTCGCCCCACTTCCCGGTGAGCTGTTGTGGGATGTGGGGGCCGGGGCCGGCTCGGTCGGCATCGAGTGGATGCGGGCGCATCCGACCACCCGGACGATTGCGATCGAGGAACGATCCGACCGGGCAGAACGGATTCGCGGCAACGCAGCGCGGCTGGGTGTTCCCGGCCTGGACGTCGTGGTGGGTCAGGCGCCCCGTGCGTTGATCGGTCTCGATCGGCCGGACGCGATCTTCGTGGGTGGCGGCGCGACTGAACCGGGCCTGCTCGAACAATGCTGGGCGATGCTCGGCGTCGGGGGGCGGCTGGTCGTGCACGGTGTCACGCTGCAGACCGAGACGATCCTGGCTCAATGGCACCATCAGCACGGCGGTGAGCTGACCCGTCTGCACGTCGAGCACGCCGCGCCGATCGGTTCGTTCACGGGCTGGACCCCGTCTCGCACGATCACCCAGTGGGCCGCGACCAAGGAAGGGGCCGACGCGTGACGGTGCACTTCGTCGGCGCCGGCCCCGGGGCCGCTGACCTGATCACGGTGCGGGCGACCGAGATGTTGGGCCGCGCCGACCTCGTGCTGTATCCCGGCACTTATCTGGACGCCGCGGTCCTCGGTCACTGTCGTGGCGATGCCGAACTGGTCGACACTCAAGACCTGGATCTGGACCAGATCACCGACTGCATGGTGCAGGCCCATCGATCTGGGCGCGATGTCGTCCGGCTGACCTCGGGCGACCCATCGGCGTATTCGGCGCTGCACGAGCAGACCCGTCGTCTCGACGCCGCCGATGTCGCGTGGGATGTCACACCCGGCGTCCCTGCCTATGCCGCTGCGGCTGCCTTGTTGGGCACCGAGTTGACGGTGCCCGAGGTGGCGCAGTCCGTCGTGCTGACCCGGGCCCAGGCCAGATCGACCGCGATGCCGTCGGGAGAAAGGCTGGCCGCGTTCGCAGCGACGGGCGCGACGCTCGTGCTGCACCTGGCCATCACCCGCACTCGCGAACTGGCGTCCGAACTGGCTGAGCATTACGGAGCGGACTGTGTGGCCGCAGCGGTGTTCCGGGCCTCGCAGCCCGACGAGCTGGTACTGCGCGGCACGCTCGCCACCCTCGCCGACCAGGTCGAGGAGGCCGGCCTGCGTCAAGCAGCGGTCATCCTGGTCGGCCCCGCCCTCGCCCGGGAGGGGACCGTCGAGTCCTATCTCTACGCCAGCGACCGCGACCGGTCGATCAAACAGCGTCGAGGGTGCTGACGTCGATCGTGACCGGCAAAGGATCGATAAGCGTCGCGATCTCGCCGCGCTCCCATGATCCGATCTCGGCGTAGGTGCCACCGTCGAGCCGAGAGGCGAACATCCGCAACTCGGGCTCGAGTTCGAACCGCCAGTAACCGGGGATCCCTGCGGCTGCGTATTCGGCGGGTTTGATCAGCCGGTCCGTGGCGCGCGAACCCGGTGAGACGATCTCGACCGCGAGCATGACGTCGGCAGGGTAGAGGCGTTTCTGGCGAGCCTCGACCGCGGAGGTACTGATCACAATGACGTCGGGTGCACGCATCGACGTACGACCGAGTTCGAGATCGGCAGTGGCGACGACGTCGAGGTGATGCTCCAGTTGCGGTGCGATCTGACGGATCAGACGACTTGCAATCAACTGATGATGGACCGATGGCTGGGGGCTCACAACGAGCGACCCGTCGTGTAGTTCGATGCGCAGGTGTGACTCGGGGAATTGGTCCAGGTCGTCCACAGTCCATTCCCCGACGTGTTCGGGAATGCTGAGCGCCACGTCGCTGCCCTCCATGGGTTCAGTGTTACAGCCGAAGTTGACATTCCTCAACGATGCGGACGGGGCATGACCCGATCCAGAGGGCGCCTGACAGCTGTGGAAAACGATTCCGGGCCGTCAAGCCTGTGGATGAACGAAGCGGGGAGTCCAGACCTGACCCGACACCGTGATGCTGGTCGAGGCGGCGCCGATGATCAGCAGGCACTTCATGTCGATCGTCGAGGGATCGAGGTCGGCCAGTGTGGTCACGGTAAGTGATTCCTCAGCACGTCCGACATCGCGACCGACCACGACCACTGTCTCGGGTGCCCGATGCTCCAGCATGATCCGCCGCAGTTCGGCGACCTGCGTCGTGCGTGATCGGGAGGCCGGGTTGTAGACCGCGAGCACCAGATCCGCCTCGGCGATCGCGTGGAGCCGTTGCTCTACGACTTCCCAGGGCTTGAGCCGGTCCGACAGGCTGACGACCGCGAAATCGGCGCCCACCGGGGCACCGGCCCGGGCCGCGACCGCTTGGACGGCCGAGACGCCCGGGAGCACGCGGATCGGTACGTCGGCGTAACCGTTCTCGGCGGCCTCGAACACCGCCGCCGCCATGCCGAACACCCCGGCGTCGCCGCCGGAGACCACCGCGACCCGTTGCCCGCTGCGGGCCAGGTCGAGGGCGAATGTCGCGCGGTCGACCTCGACCGTGTTGCCCGACGAGTGACGCTGCAGGCCTTCGCGCTGTGGCACCCGGTCGACGTACGGGGCGTAGCCGACGACGTGGTCGACGGACGCGAGCGCGTCAGCCGCTTCTGGCGTCAGCCACCGGTCGGGTCCGGGTCCCAACCCGATGACCAGGAGTTCGGCGGCGGTCGGGGCCGAATCCGGCCTGCTGGACCGCTCGCGGGGGTCGTCGCCGGGCACGACGATCAGGGAGAAATACGGGACCGTTGCCGGATCGACCTCGCCGACCGGTAGCACCCGCTCGGAGTCCATCGACGCCCGTTCGACGTAGACCGCGTCGGCCAGCCGGCCGGCTTGTCGCAGTGCCTCGACGACGCCTGGGAACGTGCGCCCGAGCTTCATGATGATCGCGGCGTCGGTGTCGGCGAGGCGTCGCGCCAGTTCGGGGACCGGCAGCGTTCCGGGCAGGACTGTGAGCACTCCGGTCTGCTTGACCAGGGAGGTCGCGGCGGTGGCGGTGGCCGCTGCGAAGGCCGGGATTCCGGGCACGACCGAGGTCTCGTAGCGCTCGGACAGCATCTCGTGGACGTACATGTAGGAGCCGTAGAACAGCGGATCGCCCTCGGCCAGGACCACCACGTCGTGACCTGCGTCCAGGTGCGCCGCGAGGCGCCGCGCGCAGTCGGCGTAGAAGTCGGCCATCGCGCCTGCGTAGCCGCCGGGGTGGTCGGTCGTGCCGGTCGTGACGGGGTACTCCAGGACCTCCTCGACGGCGTCGGGACCGATCAGGCCGGCAGCGATGCGACGGGCGTTCGATTGTTTGCCCGGCCCCTGGTGATAGGCGATGACGTCGGCGTCGCGGATCAGCCGAGCGGCCTTGAGCGTGATGAGCTCGGGATCGCCGGGCCCGACGCCGACCCCGTACAGGCGCCCGCTCATTCCCGCTCCTGTGCCAGGGCGTTGAGGGCAGAGGCGGCCATCGCGGAGCCGCCGCGCCGTCCGCGGACCGTGACGAACGGGATGTCGATGCCATGATCCGCGGCGAACGAGGCCAGCGCCTCCTTGGACTCGGCGGCCCCGATGAAACCGACCGGCACACCCACGATCGCGGCGGGGCGAGGCGCCCCGTCCAGGATCATCTCGAGCAGGTGGAACAAGGCGGTGGGCGCGTTGCCGATCGCGACCACGGCACCGTCCAGATGGTCCGACCACAGTGACACCGCAGCGGCTGATCGGGTCGTCCCCCACTCGCGCGCCAGATCGGGTACCCGCTCGTCGCGCAGGAAGCACAGGACGTCGTTGTCGCGTGGCAGACGAGCGCGGGTGACTCCCGACGCGACCATGTGGGCATCGGTCAGGATCGGCGCCCCGGACTCGAGCGCGTTCCGCGCCGCGCCGACCAGGCGGTGATGGATCACCAGGTCAGCGGCCAGATCGGTCTGACCCGTGCCGTGGATCATGCGCACTGCGACCTTCTCGGCATCGGCCGGAATCGTCGACAGTTCGGCCTCGTCGCGGATCGTCGAGAACGAGTCGACGTAGATCGCTGGGCCGTCGTCGATGTAGTCGTATCGCTTGGTCGGACGGTTCACACACGCTCCAGAACAGTGGTGTCGAGATCGGGCAGCAAGAGGCTCCGCCACGGCGTCACGACGATCTGGGAACCGGCGCGGCCGAGCAGCGGTTCGGCGATCGTGCGGGTCAGCAGACCGTCGGGGACCGCGACATGATCGCAGGTCCGGCCATCGCCCTGTGGCAGCAGCCCATGAGGTGGCGGCTTGGAAGCAACCATGGTCAGGGGGTCGCGGGCGGCGGGCTCGTCCAGCAGCGCGACGCCGTTCTCGGCCAGTTCATCGACGTGCCATGGTGCGGTCGGACCGGATCCGCGTCGATCGACGAATCGGCGGGCGAGCTCGATCAACGCATCGGCAGCACGGGTGACCGGCACGACGTCGCCCCAGGCGCGCGTGCCGACCCGCACCTGGACGTGTGTCGCGGACACGGTGATCAGGCCGAGATCGAGATCACGGTCGACCAGGTCGCCTCGCCCGTCGTCCAGCACGAACAGGAAACGTCCCGCGAGTCCGGCCAGGAGCGGATCGGCCTGCAGTCCGGCGTCCAGCTCAGCGACCACCTGGCGCAGGTCGGCCCGTCCACCGATACGGCCGGTCAGTGGCGACACCATGATGTTGCGCACGAGTTCGTGGCTGGGGCTGGGCAGGAGGCCCGCCGCGCTGACGGCATCGACCAGGCCCGTGGGAACGCATCCGTCGGTGGCCTCGATCCCGCGCAGCTGCAGATTGGTGCGCTTGGTCAACAGGATCGTTCCGTCGGCCCACTCCTCGGCGATGTCGACCAGCGAGCGCAATGCAGCGGTCGTGACGAGTCCACCGGCGAGGCGCAGCCGGACGATCGCACCGTCGTCGGCGATCCAGGGACGCAGCACCCCGGGACAGCGGTCGGTATACGTCCGATTCACGGTGTCATCGTTGCATCACGATGTCGGCGACGGCCTCGGCGTGCTCTTCGACGAGCGTGAAGTGGTCGGCGTCGAGCAGGTCGAGCGTCGTGGGCCAGCCGGCTTCGTTCCACTGCTGGTGGGTCGCTCGGACGTCGTCGATCGGTGTCAGCTCGTCGCGCGATCCGTTGACGAAGGCGACGGTCGTGTCACGGTCGACGGGCGGGGTTGCCGGGCCGAGCACCACCCCGCTGATCGGATCGGTGCGGGGGAACGGCGCGGCGGCCACACAGACCGCGCGGGCGATGCCGATGCCGAGTCGGCGCTGGTTCAGCGTCAGGCTCGCCACGGCGATGCCGCCACGTGACCAACCGACCAGCGTGACCAGATCCGGATCGTGGCCGCACGTCTCACGGGCGAACCGCAGCGAGGTCAGCAGATCGGCGCGGCCGACGTCGGCGGCTGTCGAGTCCCAATCCGGGGTCACGGTGCGGTGGCCGCGCGCCGAGACGGCCCGAGCCAGCGCGGTCAGGCCCTGCCGGTCGTTCGGTCCCGATCCGTGCCACAGCAACACGGTGGGCCCATCGCCGTCGACATCGGCTTCGCGATCAGGCGCGTACTCGACGACCGCCATCGTGCCTGCTCAGGCCGCGTTCGCGATGACGACCATCATCACGACGACCAGGATCAGGCCGAGCACCGACGAGATCCGTCCGATCATGAAAGCGGCATCGCTGGGCTCGTTCATCTCCGGGTTCTTGTACTGCCAGGCCGACGTCGCCTTCCACGCCCCGCGCGGGTCGATGATCATCCACACGAACAGGCCGGCCGGGATGAGCAGCAGCACGATGAAGATCCCCACGCCGTCATCATGCCAGCGCGGTGGCGTTGTGACGACCGCCACGATCGCGTCGGCCGCCGTCACGGACCTGCTACGGTGCGATCGCCAGTCAAGCTCGCAAGAGCCAGGGAACCCGGTGAGACTCCGGGACTGACGCGCAGCGGTGTGGGTGACGGGCGGAACACGATGTCACTGGATCCTCGGATCCGGGAAGGCGTTCCGACCGGAGGAGCCCGAGTCCGAAGACCTGCTGGCACCGGGGCAACCGCCCCGAGCCACATCCCGGACTCCGCGCACGAGTCCTGAGCTGAAGGAAATGCACATGTCCTTGCCGACGTCTACCCACCCGCGCCCGAACGTCCGCCGAGGTGCCGCAGCCGCCCTCACCGGTTTGGTGCTCCTGGCCGCGAGCGCCTGCGGTTCGAGCGACTCCGCAGCCGATGCCGGCGATGCCACCGGCGAGATCGCGATCGAGAATTGCGGGGTCGAGACCACGTACGACGGCCCTGCCGAGCGGATCGTCGCCACCAGCAACTCGGCCAACATCGGCACACTTCTGCGGGTCGGCGCTCTTGACGACATCGCCGCGATGTCGTTGTCGCCAGGCAACGACGCGATCCTCAACGACCTGTACGACGTCGACGTCACCGACGTGCCACGGTTGAAGAGTCCGATCTCGCTGGAGTCGATCGTGGGCGCCGAGCCGGACCTGTTGATCGGCTCGTACAGCGGGCTGTTCGCCGGCTCCAGTGGAGTCACCCGCGATGTCGCCGCGCAGAACGACATCCCCACGTACGTCATCTCGGACTCGTGCCGCCAGGACCCCGAGGACGAGTCGTCCAAGCTCGGCACGATGGGTCCGTGGGACGCCGTGCGCGCTGACATCGAGAACTACGGATCGCTGACGGGCCATCAGGACGAGGCGAAGGCCGCGCTCGCCGAGTTCGACGAGCGCCTCGCCGCGTTGGAGAAGGCGCCGAAGGGCGACGAGCCGGTCAAGATCCTGTTGTTCGACAGCGGAACCACCGACGTCTACACGTCGGGTCACAACGGCCCGCCCCAGGGCATCATCGACGCGGCGGGCGGCGAGAACGTCTTCGCGGGCGAGGACACCACCTGGTTCCGTGCCTCCTGGGAGTCGGTTGCATCGCTCGAACCGGACGTCGTCGTGGTGATGGACTACCGCAGCGACAACCCCAACGAGGTCGACGAGAAGATCGCCACGATCAAGAGCAACCCGGCCTTGAAGGGCAGTACGGCGGTGCGCGAGGATCGCGTCATCGTGCTCCCGCTCGTGCTGTTCACCAGCGGATACCCGAACATCGAGGCGGCTGAACAGCTTCGGTCCGGTCTCGAGGACCTGGGGCTGCTACCGGAGACGGACATCACGGGCACGCTCGACCTGTCATGACGACCGACGAGGTCCTGCTCGACCTCGCGCGGACGGACCCCGGTCACGTCGTGGTCCGTCCGGGCATGGCCGGCGTCGGTCCCGGGTGGCGCCCTGCTGCAGAGCTGGCCGATCCGGACGCCTGGCGCGACATCGCGTGCGATTACGCCGCTGACCTCGGCTCGTCGAGTCCGGTCGTCGGTGGATCGTGCGCACTGCAGGGCTACGCCTGGAGGGTCGCGACCTTGTCGATCGCTCGATGGGTCGTGTCGGGTCGCGGCGTGCCACTGGAGTCGACCGACCTGCGCGTGAAGCTTCGCTCGGGCCGGACCGTCGGACTGGCCGTGGGCAGGATCGACGACGTCCGAGCACCCGAGTCGGTCGAGGATCTCGCCGGTGACCTCGTACGCCATCTCGAACCTGTGGTGGCGGCGTCGCGAACGGTGTCACGGCTGACGCCGAAGGTCGCGTGGGGAAACGTCGGCAGCGCGGTGGCCAGCGCATGGCGTCAGATGCACGCCGCATCGGACCCGGCGAGCCGTTCGCATGTCCTGGCTGCTGCCGAGCGATTCCTCGACGTCCCCGACTGGCCGTGGGACGAGCCGCCGGTCGTGTGGCAGTCGGCCCATGGCGGCTTGCGGTATCGCCGAAGGACCTGCTGCCTGATCCGGCTCGCCCCTGACCATGCCGCGTGCACATCGTGCTCGGACCTCACGCCTGCGGAGAACGAGCAACGGTGGCGCGAGAACGAGCAACGGCGGGCACGACCGCCACGGATCCTGGTGGGTGCGCATGTCACGCACGAGTGATCCGCGGCGTGTCCCGGTTCCGGTCCTGACCGTGGTCGCCCTGGTGATCCTCGTGGTGAGCCTCCCCATCGCGACGGCGCTCGGCTCGACCTCGATCCCGCTCGGTGATGTCGTGGACGTGTGGCTGGCCCGGCTCGGCCTGGGTCCGGACAGCAGCGCGACGTCCGACACGATCATCTGGAACATCCGCGCACCGCGCGTCCTCCTGGCCGCTGTCGTCGGGGCGGGTCTCGCCATCGGCGGAACAGCCGTGCAGACCTTGGTCCGTAATCCGCTGGCCGACCCGTACCTGCTCGGTGTCTCGTCGGGCGCGAGTGTCGGCGCCACCGCCGTCATCACTCTCGGCGTGCTCGCGAGCGCCGGCTCCTGGGCCCTCTCGCTGGGCGCGATGATCGGTGCGGTCGTCGCGGCGGCGACGGTGTTCGGGATCGCTGCCGGGCAAGGCGGCCTGACGCCGTTGCGGCTGGTCCTGACCGGAACCGTCCTGGCGTCGGCGTTCTCGGCGATCGCGAGCTACCTGGTCTTCCGCAGCGAGGAACCACAGGCCGCGCAGAGTGTGTTGTTCTGGCTGCTCGGGAGCTTGGCCCGCGCGTCGTGGGATCAGCTGCTCCTGCCGGTCGTTGCGGTCGCCATCGCGTTGATCGTGCTGGTGCTGTTTCGAGGATGGCTCGATGCCTTGATGGCGGGGCCCGACGTCGCGGCGAGCCTCGGCGTGCCGGTGGCCGAGCTGAGGGTCGTGCTGTTCGTCCTGCAGGCGCTGCTGGTGGGAGTGCTGGTCGCCGTCGCCGGGGGGATCGGCTTCCTCGGATTGGTCGTTCCGCACGTGGCGCGACTACTGGTCGGTCCTCTGCACGCGCGGATGTTGCCAATCGCTGCGCTGGCAGGCGCGATCTTCCTGGTCTGGGTCGATGTCGCAGCGCGGACCCTCGCGCCGCCGCAGGACATCCCGCTCAGCGTCGTGACAGGGGTGGTCGGGGCGCCGGTGTTCCTGATGCTGTTGGGACGCCGCCGGTACCGGTTCGGAGGAGAAGGATGACGACACATCTGAGCGCCTCCGATCTGACGTGCCGTCGCGGCGGAACCACAGTGCTGACCGGTGTGGATCTGACGGTCGAACAGGGCAGTCGCTGGGCGATCGTCGGACCGAACGGCGCCGGTAAGTCGACGCTGTTGCGCGTCCTCGCCGGCATCGACCACGCGGATCGTGGTGAGGTTCGGCTGCGCGGGAGGCCGATCGAGCAGTTCCGCTTGCGTGACCGAGCGCGGGAGATCGCTGTCGTGTCGCAGCACGAGCAACCGCCGGCCGATCTGCTCGTACGCGAGCTGGTCGTGCTCGGACGTGTGCCACACCGATCGCCGTGGTCGACCGCGCGAGACGACGACGACCTGGCGGTGTCCGCCTTGGCGCGACTCGACCTCGGTGGACTCGCCGATCGTCCGGTCGATCGCCTGTCGGGCGGCGAGTTGCGTCGTGTGCTGGTGGCACGAGCACTGGCGCAGGAAGCCTCCTTGCTGATCCTCGACGAGCCGACGAACCACCTCGATCTGCTGCATCAGCACGAACTGCTGGCGATGGTGGCCGAGCTCGACCTGACGGTCGTGGCTGCGATTCACGATCTCGACCTCGCTGACCGCTACTTCACGCACATCGCCGTCGTGCACGATGGCGGCGTCGCGGCTCAGGGGGATCCGGCGACGACGTTGCAGCCGGAGCTGGTCCGTCAGGTCTTCGGCGTCCACCTGACTCGCATCGCACATCCGAGCACCGGTGACCTGCGGCTGCTGATCGACCCCTGACCACGTCTGACCGTCCTGATTGCCCGGTCGCCGGGACGTCGGGCACAATGTCGGATCGATGTGCATCAGCGGGGCGGTGCACTGGATCTGGGGGGACCATGACCACGATCGAACTGGACATCGAGAAGCTCTCGGCTGCGATCACCGCGCTCGGCACCCTGCACGACGATATTCACGACGCAGTGCTGAACTGCCGCAAGCAGTCACCGGAGCCGCTGCCGTCGTTGGCCGAGGGACGCATGGTCAATCTGCAGACCTGGCTGCTGGACCAGAAACCTGAGCTGCAGACGCGTCGAGACTGGGCGATCCTGCTCAAGAACGGCGAGACCAAGGGCACGGTCAAGGTCGACATCCCAGCCGACACGCTGGAGGAGATCGAGAAGGCGCTCGGCCGCGAGATCGCCGACGGACTCGACGACCTGGACGTCAACGCAGAGCCAGGAACGGGCACCGAACTGGTCGACATCATCAACCAGTATTCGGGCAATGCCATCGTCACGGCGGCGATGTACGGCGAGCTCGGACCGAAGCGATCGGCAGAGATCCTGCGCATGGTGCACCTGGTCAAAGGTCAGTCGAAGAGCTATCCCGAGGAGTACAACGACCTGTACGACGGCCTGCTCGACTCGATGACGAGCGCATCGCAACTCCTGGACCGCGACTTCTCCGAGGACCTGACGCACTGGCTGATGCCGGCGGACGCCGTCTCCGATGACGACGGTGTCGACCTGCTCGAGAGCCAAACTGCGCTCAGCGGTCCCCGCGTCCTCGCCGATCTGCTCGACGGAGGTCAGCTCGGCTCGGACTTCCTGAAGGGGATGGCTGACGAGATCGAGCGCGGCGAGAAGCAGATGGGCGATAAGTCACCCACGGTATGGAACAACGTTGCCGGTGACGACGTGGGTGATCTGCTGTTCAAGCAGATGAGCGGCGACCCTACGTCGACGCTCGACTGGTTCGAAGAGGGCGGAAGGGATCGGGAGAAGTACTGGTTCGACCAGCGTGATTTCTCATCGACTGGGTACGACGGGATCTCCGAGGCGGTCGACTCGATCGTGACCGATCCAGGCCTGGTGACGACCCGCGCCCACGACACATCGGCCCTCGCCACGTCGTTCTTCGACCTGGTCGCCAACAGCCCCGGATTCGACGACGCCAAGCCCGCTGCGGACTCGTTGTCGCACATCATGGCGTTCTACATGCCGTCGGTCGTCAAGGGCGTCCGCGTTCGCGGTGACGAGGAGTTACCGCTTCCTGACGAGTCACTTGCGCTCCCACCCTGGGACGATCTGGGGGTCGCGCCGCTGTTCCAACACGACGACCTGGAACGGATCGCGGCCGTGGCGATGTCGACCGACGACGGCACCATCACCGTGGCTGAGGGGTACTCGCAGTTGACCAGCCAGCGTCTCAGCGCACTGGCCGACGACGGCACGATCGATCAGGGCACGCTGTCGACGATCCTGACCGACGACGCGGGCCTGCGTGGCTTCCTCGACCGCGCGGCCGCCGACTCCGACATCCGCGACGGTGCTTCAGCAGATGAGAAGAAGCGCAACTTCGCCCACATCGTCTCGGAGGTTGCCGGTGAGTTGCCGATCCCGGGTGCGGAGAAGCTGGGCGACAAGGGC
>Ga0164243_10012063_pt1 | contig 12281 bp, 10 predicted proteins | sample OricompcompostOP_FD_108781 | JGI IMG/M metagenome (GOLD analysis project Ga0164243, IMG submission 108781) | Organic Plus compost microbial communities from Emeryville, California, USA - Original compost - Organic plus compost (OP) | ecosystem: Engineered > Solid waste > Mixed feedstock >...
TACACGTTCTCGCCGCCGGTGATGATCATGTCCTTCTTGCGGTCGACGACGGTGTAGAAGCCGTCCTCGTCGCGCACGCCGACGTCGCCGGTGCGCAGCCATCCGTCGGCGAGCGTCGCGGCGGTGGCGTCGGGACGGTTCCAGTAGCCCTTCATCACGTTCGGGCCGCGGACGAGGAACTCGCCCGGCGTGCCGGTCGGGACCTCCCGTCCCTGGTCGTCGACGAGCGTGACCTCGGTGAAGAACGACGGCAGCCCGACCGAGCCGACCTTGTCGAGCACGCGACCGGGCGGGACGATCGTGATCAACGGCGCCGCCTCGGTCATCCCGTAGCCGGCGCAGACGTCGATGCCGCGTGCCAGGTACTGCTCGAGCAGCGGGACGGGCACCGGGGCGCCGCCGGAGACGATCAGCCGCAGCGCGTCGAGGTCGGCCGTCGCGAAGCCCGGCCGCCGCGCCATCTCGACGAGCATCGTCGGGACGGCGAACATCGTCGTGATGCGCCGCTCCTCGAGCAGGCGCAGCACCCGGTCCGGGTCGAAGCGCCGCTCCAGCACGACGGTCGCCCCGTTGAGGAAGGCGCTCAACGTCGTCACGTTGAGCCCGCCGATGTGGAACAGCGGCGCCACGACCAGCGTGCGGTCGTCGGCGCGCGTGTCGAACGTCAGCGAGAAGCCGTGGATCGACGCGAGCAGGTTGTCGTGCGTGATCATCGCGCCTTTGGGGCGCCCCGTCGTGCCCGACGTGTACATGATCAGCGCGACGTCGTCGGGGTCGACGAAGCGCTCCTCCTGCGGTGGCCCGCTCTCGACGACCGCGGTCGCGAGCTCCCCCGTCTCGTCGTCGGGCGTGCGCACGAACGCGCGACAGGGGATCTCGTCGCGGATCTGCTCGACCGCCTCCGCGAACGGCTCGGCGTAGACGAGCACGCACGCGCCCGAGTCGGCCAGCGCGAACCGCAGCTCAGGCGCCGTCAGGCGGAAGTTGAGCGGCACGCAGATCGCGCCCAGCCGCGCCGTCGCGAACAGCGTGAGCAGGTAGTTCGGGTGGTTGAGGTCCAGGAACGCCACCCGGTCTCCGGGCCGCACGCCGAGCCGCACGAGCGCGGCGGCGAACGCCTCGACCTCGTGCTGGAGCTCGGCATAGGTCCAGCTGCGCTCGCCGAACGTCATCGCGACCCGCTCGGGGTCGAAGCTGGCCCGGCGGGCGAGCCAGCTCGCCAGGCCGCGGTCTCGTGCAGGTTCAGGCACGTGTGCTCCCTTCCAGCGATCGACCGCCCGGGATCGATGCGATCAGCTCGCGCGTGTACGCGTGCGCGGGCGCGTCGAGGACGCTCGCCGTCGCGCCCGTCTCGACCACCACGCCGCGTCGCAGCACGTAGACGCGGTCGGTGACCTGGCGCACGACGGCGAGGTCGTGGGTGATGAACAGCAGCGCGAGGTCCAGCTCCCGCTGCAGGTCGCGCAGCAGGTTGAGGATCTGCGCCTGGACCGACACGTCGAGCGCGGAGACGACCTCGTCGCAGACGAGCAGCCGCGGTCTGCGGGCCAGCGCGCGGGCGATCGCCGCGCGCTGGCGCTCCCCGCCCGACAACGCCGACGGTCGCCGCTGGGCGTACTGCGCCGGCAGGCCGACGCGCTCCAGCAGCTCGCCGACGGCGCGCTCCTCGTCGGCCCGCTCGCCGCCGGCGAGGCGAACCGCCTCGCGCAGCGTCGCGCCGACGGTGCGCGCCGGGTTCAGCGACGAGTACGGGTCCTGGAAGGCCATCTGCACCGTGTCGCGCAGCGCCTCGCGGTCGGCCCGCGTGGTGCGGCCGACGAGCGCGACCCCGCCGACCTCGGCCCGGCCGTCGGTGGCCTCCTCGAGGCCGACGACGATCCGCGCGAGCGTCGTCTTGCCCGAGCCGGACTCGCCGACGAGCCCGACGCTCTCCCCCTCGCGCACGGACAGGTCGACGCCGTCCAGCGCCGTCGTGCCGCCGTGCCCGCGCCGTCCGGCGAACCTCTTGCGCACACCCTCGACGGTGACCAGCGTCGCACGAGACGCGCGCGACGCGGCGTCGGCGGTCACGGCCGGCCGGTCGCCGCCATGCCCGAGCTCCGTGGCGATCTCGTCGATCCGCAGGCAGCGAGTGCTGTGCCCGGGGGCCGTCTCGCGCAACGGCGGCAGCGTGCCCTCGCGGCATGCCGGCGCGGCCCACGCGCAGCGCGGCGCGAACGGGCAGCCATCCGGGCGCGTGCCGGGCGAGGGCACGTTGCCGGGGATGCCGGCCAGCCGCTCGACGCGGCGATCGGCCGGCGGCTCGGCGAGCAGCAGCCCGTGGGTGTACGGGTGCCGCGGCCGGTCGCGCAGCTCGCGCGACGGGGCCGTCTCCAGCAGCGCGCCCGCGTACATCACGTAGACGCGGTCGCAGACCGAGAACGCCACGCTGAGGTCGTGGGTGATCAGCACGAGCGCCATCTCGTGCGCGCGCCGCAGCTCCCCGAGCAGCTCCAGGATCTGGCGCTGGGTCGTGACGTCGAGCGCCGTCGTCGGCTCGTCGGCGACGAGCACGCGCGGGCCTTCGGCGATCGCCGCCGCGATCGCGACGCGCTGGCGCATCCCGCCCGAAAGCTCGAACGGGTAGCGGTCGGCGACGGCCGGATCGGCGATCCCGACCTCCGCCAGGCGCCGCACCGCCTCCGCTCTGCGGGCCGCCCGCGACAGCCGGCGACCGCGCTCGTCGCGCAGCGCCTCGACGACCTGCGCGCCGACGCGCTCGACGGGGTTGAGCATCGTGAAGGGGTCCTGCATGACGAGCGCGAGCTCGCGCCCGCGCAGCCGACGCCGGGCGCGCGGAGCGAGCGCGCTCAGGTCGCTCTCGCCGTAGCGCAGGCTGCCGGTCGCGCGCACGCCCTCGGGCAGGAGGTCCAGCACCGCCCGCGTGCTCAGCGACTTGCCGCTGCCGGACTCGCCGACGATCGCGATCGCCTCACCGGGCCTGACGTCCAGCTCGATCCCGGTCGCGATCGCGACGTCGCCGCGCGGTCCCGACGCCCACACGTCGAGGCCGTGGACGGCCAGCGCGCGCGTCGTGTCGTGGTCGCTCATCGCTCCCGCTTTCTGCGTTCGAGGCGCTCGTAGATCCAGCCGCCGAGGATGTTCGCGCTCAGGACCGTCGCGACGATCGCGATGCCCGGAGCGACCGCCGCCCACGGGTTCTGCGCGACCTGGACGCGGTTCTCCGACAGCATCCGGCCCCAGTCCGGCGACCCGGGCGGGACGCCGAGCCCGAGGAAGGACAGCGCCGACAGCTCGACCATGCCGTAGGTGAAGCCGAGGAAGAAGCACGTGACGACCATCGGCTCGAGGTTGGGCAGCAGGTGGCGGACCATGATCGACCAGCGGCTGGCGCCGATCGTGCGCGCAGCCTCCACGTACGGGAGGTCGCGGCGCTCGATCACCGCCGCGCGCAGGATGCGCAGCGCCGTCGGCGTGTTGAACACGACGAGCACCCCGATCGCCAGCCACCAGCCGCCGCCGAAGACGCCGACGATGACGATCGTGACGATCAGCGCCGGCAGCGCGTAGACGGTGTCGGCGACGCGGCTGACGACGGCGTCGAACCAGCCGCCGAGGTACCCGGCGACGAGCGCCAGGAAGGTGCTGACGACGACGGTCGCCGACGTCAGGATGAGCGGGCCCACGAGCGCGCTGCGCGCACCGGCGACGACGCGCGAGAGCACGTCGCGCCCGAGCGCGTCGGTGCCGAGCAGATGGGCGCCGGAGGCCGTCTGCAGCCCGCCGGCGGGGTCGATCAGCGCCGGGTCCTGCGGCGCCAGCAGCCCCGGGGCGATCGCGCACAGGATCACGGCGGCCAGGACGACCGCGCACAGCGCGACCGACACGGGCATCCCGGTCCGGCGGGCGCGGCCGCGGCTGCGGCTGCGGCGTCGGCGACCGTCCCGCGCGACGACCGCGGCCTTGGCGTCGGGCACGCTCATGCGCGGGCCTCCGCATGGACGCGGACGCGCGGGTCGAGCGCGAAGTAGAGGAGGTCGACGACCAGGTTGACGGTGACGATGAACGCCGCGATCAGGAGCGTCACGCCCTGGATCACCGGGATGTCGCGCGCGTTGATCGCCTTCACCAGGAGCTGGCCGATGCCGTCGAGGCCGAAGGTCGTCTCGACCAGCAGGCCCCACGACACGAGGCCGACGACGATCGTGCCGCTGCGGGTCACGATCTGGATCCCCGCGTTGCGCAGCACCGAGCGTCCGACGATGTAGCGCGACGACAGCCCGCGGGCGCGCGCGAAGGTGACGTGGTCCTCGGCGAGCACCTCCTTCACGCGCGTGCGCGTGATCTGGAGCATCGCGGCGGTGCCGGCGATCGTCAGCGTCGCGATCGGCAGCACGAGGTGCCGCGCCCGCTCGGCGAAGCCCTCGCCGGTGCCGAACACCGGCAGCCAGTGCAGCTGCACGCCGAAGACGGTCAGCAGGATCAGCGCGGTCACGAACGCCGGCGCGCTCGCGCCGACAAGCGCCAGGCCGACCGTCGCACGGTCGAGCGAGCCGCCGGCTCGGTGGGCCGTCAGCGTGCCCAGCGCGGTGCCGATCGTGCAGATCAGCAGGAAGCTGACGAGCACGAGCGGCGCGGTCACCTGGAGCCCTCTGCCGATCGCGTCGAGGACCGGCTCGCGCGTGGCGATCGAGCTGCCGAAGTCGAGCCCGACCGCGTTGGAGAGGAAGCGCCAGTACTGCTCGGCGAGCGGGTCGTCGAGGCCGAGCGACGCGCGGATGTTCGCGAGCTGCTGGGGCGTCGCGAACTCGCCGCCCGCCGCCTGCTCGGGACCGCCCGGCGCGAGGTGGATCAGCAGGAACACGACGACGGAGACGACGAGCAGCACGAGCACCGCCGCCGCGAGGCGTCGTGCGAGGAAGCGTGCGATCACGTTGCCGGACATCGGTGCGTCAGCCCTGCGCGACGATCTGGTCCGGCCAGCGGTTCAGCCACCAGAACGCGTTGAAGCCCGCGTACGCGTACTGCTGCTTGACGCCGAGGTAGACCTTCGGGAACGCGACCGGCACGTAGGGCAGGTCCTCCCCCGCTCTGCGCAGCACGTCGAGCGCGAGCTGCGCGCGTCTGGGGTCGTCGACTCTGAGCCTGCTCGCGCGCGCGAGCAGCTCGTCGACCGCCGCGCGCTCGTAGTTGGCGACGTTGGTGAACCCCGTCGGCGGGATGTTGTGGCTGTTGAGCGTGAGCTCGGGGACGTTGAGCAGGTCCGGCCCGCCCGCCCCGAAGTTGTCGATGCTCAGGCCGTCGGTCGTGTGTCTGAGGTAGACGGCGTTGATGTAGGTGTTCTCGTCGACCTCGCGCACGTTGATCTTGATCCCGATCTCGGCCGCGCCCTGCGCGGCCGTCTGCGTGATCGCCGAGAGGTTCGGGTCGCTCGCCATCACGAGCACCTCGGTCTCGATCCCGTCCGGGTATCGCGACTGCGCGAGCTCCTGCCGGGCCTTGTCGAGGTCGTACGCCGGCATCAGCTGCGCGAGCTCGGCGTACGCCTCGTCGACCGCCGACTTCGGCAGCGCGCCGTCGAAGGTCGTCGGCGGCTCGAGCGTCGTGGCGGGGTCGGCGCCGTTGAGGACGCCGCTCGCGATCGCGTCGCGGTCGACGGCGTGCGCGAAGGCGCGACGCAGGTGGACGTCGTCCCACGGCGCTCTGTCGACCACCATGTTGAACTTGTAGACGGCGGCGTCCGGGACGTTCTGGAGCGCGAAGTCGGGCAGGCTGGTGAACGACTTCAGCTGCGAGACCGGCAACGCGAACGCCGCGTCGACCTCGCCCGACTGGACGCCGAGCAGCAGGGTGTCCTGGTTGAGGACCTGTGCGTCGATGCGGCCGATCGGCGGCGCTCTGCCCCAGTATCTGTCGTTCCGCTCCAAACGCACGCGCGACAGCGGCGTGAACGCCGTGAAGCGGTACGGGCCGGTGCCGAGGTTGAGCACGCTCGGGCTGCCCAGCTTGTCGCCTCTGCGTCTGGCGAACGCTGCGCTGAAGATGCCGGTGCGCGCGACCGTGTAGATGAACGCCGGGTCGGGCGCGGCCAGCTCGACGACGATCTCGTCGCCGCGGGCGCTGACGCGTTCGACGCTCGTCCAGTACGACGCCGACGCCGACTCGGTGCCTCTGCCGACGTGGACGTCGAACGACGCGACGACGTCGGCGGGCGTCAGCGGGCTGCCGTCCCAGAAGCGCACGCCGCTGCGGAGCTTGAAGACGTAGCGCGTCAGGCTCGGCTGCTCCCACGACTCGGCGAGGTTGGGCGCGAGCGATCCGTCCGGCTGGTAGAGCACGAGCGGCTCCATGCCGAGCAGCGTGATCCCGAGGATCGGCCCGACGGCGCGCGTGGTGTGGAGCAGGTCGCCGAGCTGCGGGACGCTGATCGACAGCGCGTCGATCTGCTTGCCCGATCCGCCGGCGACCGCGGTGGCCGGCCCGGCGTCGGACGCCCTGCCGCTGGAGCCTCCGCCGCATGCGGCGAGCAGGCCGCTGAGCGTGAAGGCACCGCCGACGGCGAGCGCTTGCCGGCGGTTGACGCGCGGCTCGTTGAAGGTCGTCACGTTCTCTCTCCCGTTGCTTCTCTGTCGCTGGCCTGGCTCAGGCGGCGACGTGGTCCTCGAGCCAGTTGCAGATGTCGTGGTGCGCCACCGAGAGCGCGTCGAGCTGGCAGTGCGTGCAGCCCGGCTCGCCCGGCGGGTAGGTGATCAGCCGCTTGTCGTCGTGGCCGATCTCGTCGTAGGTCCGCTGCGCCGCGGCGAGCGGGACGAGCACGTCGCTCTCGCCGTGCAGGATCAGCGTCGGGCAGGCGATCCGCTCGGCTACGCCGTCGAGGTCGAAGCGGCCGGCTTCCTCCCGCCACTGCTCCGGGTCGTCGGTGCCGAACAGCGCCTCCACCTGGCGCAGACGGTGCTCCAGCGGGCCGCCCGGCTGGAGCTTGGCGACGTCGATCCCCTCGCTGGCGCCCCAGATCACGCATGCGCTGAGGCGCGGCTCGTAGGCGGCGGCGCGCGTGGCGTAGTAGCCGCCGAGACTGGAGCCGATCAGCGCGATCCGCTCGCCGTCGACGTCGTCACGCGCTTGCAGCCAGTCGATCGCCGCGCCGACCGGCACCTCGTAGTCGTGGCGCGCGTAGATCCCACGCTGGCGCGCCGCGCCCTGGCCGGGGCCGTCGAACAGCAGCGCGGCGAAGCCGCGGTCGCTCAGCGCCCGGCCGATCTTCAGGTACATCTCCTCCGAGAAGGCGTCGATCCCGCCGACGACGACCACCGCCGGCCGCGGCCCGTCGCCGCGCGCCGCGGCGACGAGGTACCCCGGGAGGCTGGTCCCCTCGTAGGGGACCTCAACCGGTTCGACCGGGGTCGGCGCGAGCTCGGCGGCCGCGCGGAAGCAGCGGCGGCTGTCGGCGACGCCCGGGGCGTCGCGGAGGCCGTCGATCGCGTGCAGCTGGCCGGAGATCCGGTAGTAGACGCAGGCGCGCAGCCACGCCTCGCGGGCGCTCACGTCATGCCCGGCGGCGCGCGCCAGACGCGCCCGCTCGTCGACGCGCCGGGCGAGGCCGGCGAAGCCCTGCTGCCACGCGTCGCGGTCGCCGACGGGCAGCGACCGCGCGACGGCGTGGACCTCGCTGAAGTCGGTCCCGCCGACGTACGCGTAGCCGATCAGCCGGAGCATCTGCGTCGACCACTCCAGGTTGTCGGGCCAATACGCATACGCGCCGAGGGCGACGGCGTCACCGGGAGCCGACGAGGAAGACGTTCGATGCATGGTTCTCTCTCTCATGTCCACATTATGGACAGACTGCCTGCAATACAGACACACTAGGAAGCTCGGCCGGGGGTTGTCAAGCCCGCCGACCGCGCTCCCCGATCGGCTCGAAGCGCAACGCGCCGACGCCGGCGAAGCGCCGCTCGCGACAGAAGCGCGCGAGCGCGTCGAGGCCCTCGACGACAGCGCCGAAGACGACGACGGTGTTGGGCCCGGAGGGCAGCCGGCATTCGGCGTCGCCGTACGCGACGCACAGCTCGCCGAACTTGTGGTCCCACGTCAGGTCCCCCGGCCGCACGAGCCGAACCGCGTTCTCGGGCTCGGTGGCCCCGAAGCGGTACGTCTCGCAGCCCATCAGCATCTCGCCGCTCCAGGCGACGTGGACGAACGGGACCTCCAGCGGGAGCGCGGCGGCGAACCCGCTCGCCGTCCGCGGCACGCCCTCGTCGAACAGCCGCCCGACGGCCTCGCCGCCCGGCCAGCGGACGCGCACGTGTGTCGAGCCGCGGCGGAAGTCGCTCCACTCGCGTTGAAACCACCAGCCGTCGGCCGACGTCATCCGGTCACCTCGTCGGCGACCCGGTTGCGCACGCGGTGGAAGGAGATCGACCAGTCACGGAGGCGCTCGCCCCAGATGCCGTCCCACGGCTCGACGCCCGCCTCCAGACGGCGTTGGCGCGCCGCCGCGAAGTGATCCGGCGAGTCGACCTCGTAGACCGCCCAGAAGGTGTGGCCGCGTGCGCCGAGGTCGCCCTCGTGCGGCGTCAGCCGCATGCGCCAGGCGCGGTGGAAGCCGGGGTTGGCGAGCAGCTCCGGCAGGTGGCGCTCGTCGTACCAGGCGTCGAAGCGGCGACGCTCGGCGGCCGTCTCCAGCTCGAAGTCGGCCGCCACGACCGCCCAGTGCGCCCCCGCACGCTCGTCCTTGGCCTGCTCGGTGGTCTTGGCGCGGTAGGTGCGGGTCCAGTCGACCAGCCACTCGTCGACGTAGCGCTGCCACGGTCCCCACGGGGGCCCCGCGTCGAGCGCGCGGTGGAAGTCGTCGATCGCGTCGACCTCGTAGACGGCGGTGAACGCCTGGCCCTGCTCGCCGTGGGCGTGCGGGTGGTCGACGCGCTCCAGCAGCCACGCACGACGGAAGCCGTCCATCGCGACGTACTCGGGCTGGTGCTCGTCGGCCCACCAGCGCAGGAACTCCTGCGCGTCCTCGGCGGCGCCCGCCGCGACGTTCGCGCGCACGATCGAGAAGACGCTCATGCCGGCCGCCGCGTCTGGATGTGCGACACCGGGTATCCGCCGTCGACGTTGAGGACCTGGCCGTAGACGAAGGCGCCCGCGTCGGAGACGAGGTAGGCGATCGCCTCCGCGATCTCCTCGGGCCGGCCCAGCCGCGCCGCGAGCGTCGCGCCCTCGATCCGCTCGACGCGCCCCTCCTCCCTGCGCAGGTGCTCGTTCATCGCCGTCGCGGTGAACCCCGGGGCGACGCCGTTGACCCGGATGCCGCGCGGCGCCAGCTCGACCGCGAGCGTCCGCGTCAGCCCGTCGACGGCGCTCTTGGTCGTCCCGTACGCGGCCTGATGCGCCATCGGCACATGCCCGGAGACCGACGAGACGAAGACCATCGCGGCGCGCTGCGCCATCACCGGGACGAGCGCCTGCGCGAGCAGGAACGGAGCGCGCACGTTGACCGCCCAGGTGCGGTCCAGCTCGGCGGCGGAGATCTGCTCGAACGGCTTGGGGGCGAACACGCCGGCGCACTGGACGAGCGCGTCCAGCGGGCCGGCCTCGGCGGCGACCCGCTCGGCGAGCGCGGCCACCTCCCGGTCGTCGGTCAGCTCGGCGCGCAGCGCGCGATGCCCGGAGCCCGCTCGCAGACCGCCGAGGACCTCGTCCAAGCGCTGCGCGTCGCGGGCGACCAGCAGCACGCGGGCGCCGGCGGCGGCCAGCCGTCGCGCGGCGGCGGCGCCGATGCCGGAGCTGGCGCCGGTGACGAGCACCGTGCGGCCCGTGAGGTCGTGGAGCGTGCGGTGGTCGCTCATGCGATCGCCACCGGTCGCACCATCGAGCCCGTCGCGCCGCGCACGCGCAGCGACAGGCAGAGGAACAGGAACTCGCTCACGCCGGCCGCCGCCAGCTGCTCGAGGTAGAGCAGCTCGACGATGTGGATGCCGCGCTTGACGAGCAGCTCCACGTGCACCGGCAGGAAGGCGTCCTCGCCGCCCGGCGACGGCACGCACTCGAAGTTCTCGGTGTCGGAGCCGACCACGACGGCGCCGGCGTCGGCGAGCAGCTCGGCGGCGCCGAGGTCGACCCCGGCGCCGTAGTGCGCCTGCTGGCGCTCGCCGCCCTCCCCCCACACCGACATGTAGCCGGTGCGCACGAGGACGGCGTCGCCGGCGCGCAGCTCGGCGCCCTGGCGCGCCAGCGCGGCGCGCACGTCGTCGGCCGTCACCGGCTCGCCGGCGGGCAGCGCGTCGACGCCGCGCAGCGCGGGCACGTCGACCAGGACGCCGCGGCAGACGAACGGCGGGATCGAGGAGGCCTCCGCGCGCAGCGGCCCGAAGTCGCCGAGGTGCTCGCGTTCGACCCCGGCGCCGAACCAGCGGTCGCCGCTGGTGATGTGGCAGAGCGCGTCGATGTGCGTGCCCGTGTGCGTCGAGGCGACCATCAGCTCCGTCATCACGCCTGCGGCCTTCCCGTCGACCGCGCCGTCGCCGCACGCGGTCGACGGCGGGCGATCGCCGTCGACCGCGGCGCCGCGCGGCGTGCGATAGGTGGTCATCACGAACGGCGGATGGACGGGCAGGACGGGCATGCCGGCCCAGCGGCCCGCGTCGAGGTCGAAGATCTCGCCGCGCGTCGGGGTCGCGAGGCCCGCGAGCAGCTGCTCGGGCCGCTGACCGCTGCCGCGCCCCAGTTCTTCGGGGACGTACGCGATCTTGGGAAGCTCTCGCTGGTGCAGCACCCTGGCGGCTGCGTCGGTGGCGTTCACGCGGCGACCTCCAGTGCGTTGACGGATGCGGAGCAGACCGTGTACTGTCCATATTGTGGACACTGTGTCTGCATTGCGATCAAGCTAGAGACGAAGGGGCGTCATGTCAAGAGATGGGCAGGCACAGAGCTCTGTGAAGGTGCTGTCGAAGGCTGTGGCGGTCTTGGACGTGCTCGCCCGCGAACGCGAACTGACCCCGGCGGAGCTGGCCGAGCGGCTCGACGAGCCGCGCAGCACCCTGTACCGGGTGATCGCCGCGCTCGAGGAGCACGACCTCGTGCAGCCCGGCGGGCGACGCGGCTCCTTCCAGCTCGGCCTCCGGCTGTTCACGCTGGGGAGCGCGGTCGCACGCCGCTTCGACGACGTCCGCGCCGCGGCGCTGCCCGCGATGGAGCGGTTGCACGAGCGCACCGGCCAGACCGTGTTCCTGACAGTCCGCCGGGGATTCGAGGCGCTCTGCGTCGAGCGGCTCGACGGCGACCTCGTCGGCGTGATGATCCTGCCGGTCGGGGGCACGGTGCCGCTGCACGGCGGCGCGAACGCGAGGGCCCTGCTCGCCTTCGAGCCGCCCGAGCTGTGGGAGGAGTACCTCGACGCCGGGCCGCTGGAGCGGTTCACGCCGAGCACGGAGACGACGCGAAGCGGGCTGACCGGCCAGCTGCGGAAGATCCGCGACGACGGATACAGCATCTCCGACCAGGACGTGATACCGGGCATCGCATCGATCGGCGCGCCGGTGTTCGACCACGAGCAGCGCGTCCGCGCGTCGATCTCGCTGAGCGGACCGCAGGTGATGGTCCTCGGCGACCACGCCGAGGAGAACGTCGCGCTCGTCCGTGACGCCGCGGCCGCGATCTCCCGCCAACTCGGCCAGCAGGACGTCGAGCGATGACGAGGTCGCTCCCCCTGCCGGAGCTCGCGCAGGCGTCGATCGCGGAGGCCTCCGCGCGCGTCGCCGCCGGGGACGTGACGCCGCTCGACCTCGCCCGGGCGTGCCTCGACGCGATCGAGCTGCAGGAGCCGGCGGTCAACGCGTTCGCGTCCGTCGACGCGCAGCGCGTGCTCGACGAGGCGCGGGCGCTGACCGAGGAGCTTGCGCGCGGAGGCCGTCCGCGCTCGCCGCTGCACGGCGTCCCGGTCGCCGTCAAGGACCTGATCGACGTCGCCGGCTACCCGACGCGTGCCGGCTCGGCGGTGCTCGCCGACGCGCCCCCGGCGGAGGCCGACGCCACCGTGGTCGCGCGTCTGCGACGCGCCGGCGCGCTCGTGGTCGGCAAGGCGCGGACGCACGAGTTCGCGCTCGGCATCCTCACGCCCGCGACGCGCAACCCGCACGACCACGCGCGCGCGGTCGGCGGCTCGAGCGGCGGCTCGGCGGCGGCGACCGCCGCCTGCGAGTGCTTCGGCGCGCTCGGCACCGACACCGGCGGTTCGATCCGGATCCCCGCCGCGCTGTGCGGCGTCGCAGGTCTCAAGCCGCGCA